>WNGK01009559.1_pt1 | contig 17082 bp, 18 predicted proteins | sample 5400601 | NCBI WGS metagenome assembly WNGK01 (sample SAMN13153376, study PRJNA577476) | soil metagenome | isolation source: 60 cm soil or saprolite under Garry oak tree replicate 1 | place: USA:California | collected 2016-06-15
TCCCCACTGCTGCCTCCCGTAGGAGTCTGGACCGTGTTTCAGTTCCAGTGTGTCCGTGCGCCCTCTCAGGCCGGATACCGATCATCGTCTTGGTGGGCCATTACCCCGCCAACTAACTAATCGGCCGCGACCCCCTCCTGAAGCGAATTGCTCCTTTGACCCGTAGGTGTTATGCGGTATTAGCTAAGGTTTCCCTCAGTTATCCCCCACTCCAGGGTAGGTTAGTCACGTGTTACTCACCCGTGCGCCACTTTACTCAGGACCGAAGTCCCTTTCTCGTTCGACTTGCATGTGTTAGGCACGCCGCCAGCGTTGATTCTGAGCCAGGATCAAACTCTCGTTTGAAACCTGTTGTCGAGCCACTTCTGACGGAGGTCAGTTGTGGTCCGACGGCACCCGCGCATCTCTTCCGAAGAAGAGGGTGCACGCAGGTGCTCTTACCTTGTGAGAATGATCAAGCCAAACCTGATCGATTCCCACGACTGGCATGTTCAACCTTATTGTCAAAGATCCTTGAGGGTGGTCCGCCTGAGCGGTTCCCTTATGGATCGAGGCTCAAACTGTGACGTCTGAGTGTCCCCGAACTTGTTGCGCTGATTGAGTTTAGCGGCTTACCGCACCTCTCAACCGTTTTGCGCGACTTTTTGAGACTATCGAAGATCCTACCGCGTGTCAACCCTGTTTTTGCTTCACCCGAGGCCGTTCCAACTCAGTGTTGGCGGGAGTTCCTCGCTCGGTGAAGCGTCTCTGGATTGAGCGGTAAAACCCGGCTCAAAAAACCATCGCGCAACGCAAAATATCAAAGAACGACCAAACTTGCTCGAGCCGCTAGAGGCTCGCGAGAGATTAATCCCTCGGGTCGTGCGGTGGATTGTTCTCTGAAGGATTCCCTACAGGGGTTCAGGGGTGTTCTAATCTACCTCACCTGACCCTACGAACTGGCTTCCTCATTCCATCAAGGGCAGGCCATAACGGCCACCGGAAGCCCCACTGCTTACATGCAACGTTTTGAGAGTAGCACAGCCATCTCTCATTTGCAACTCGCAATTGACTTGCGTCAACCTTTCGTTGCGACTTGTTGAGAATAGCAACGGAACGCGCGGAATGCAAGCGATGAGGGCTGTGGGAAAGGGGCTGAAGCGGTGGAAAAAGCAGGGGCTAGGGGCTAGCCGAAAAACGATGCAGTGGTCGAGTCGATGACTCGTTTCACTTCTTCACTTGTTCACTTCTTTCACTTCTTCACTGCCTCTGTGCACTGTTCACTGTCTTCTGTTCACTATCTTCTGTTCACTGTTTCTGAATGATTCCCAGATCCGTGAGGCCGTTCACGAAGAACTGCATTGCCAACGCCACCAGCAGCAGGCCCATGATGCGGACGAGGATGCGGATGCCGGTTTCGCCCAGAACGCGGCGCACGCGGCCGGCGCCGGCGAGCACCCAGTAGCTGACCATGGAGGTGATGGCGATAGAGCCGAGAATGGCGGCCATCTCCCAGTGAAGGATTGACGGAACCTGGCCCACCAGCACCATCACCGATGAGATGGCGCCGGGACCGGCCAGCATGGGGATGCCGAGGGGCACGATGCCCGCATCTTCCTTACTGGCGCCCTCTTCGGTGTCTCCAGTGGCTTCCTGCGTGGGGGAGCGCTTGGCTTGGAGCATGTCGAGGCCGATGAGGAGGAGGATGAGGCCGCCCGCGACTTCGAATGCCGGCAGCGTGATGCCGAACATGCGGAAGATGAGCTGGCCGGCGAGCGCAAAACTGGTTAGGACGATGAAGCAGGTGACGGCGGCCTTGCGCGCCATGCGGGTGCGGCGGGCGGCGTCGGCGCTCTCCGTGATGGCGAGGAAGGAGCCGATGGCCGCGAAGGGGTCGACCAGAAAGAAGATGGAGCTGAGGGCGAGAAGCGAGAAGCGCACGATCGGTGCGGTGCGGAGCTCGTTGAAGGCGTTCGCGGCGGGGTTGTTCCAGTGCACGTTCTATTAGAACCTACAGAGTTGCGAATGATTCAAGAGCGATGTGATCGTGCGCGTCGGGGACGGGTGCGTTGCCTTCGCGGATCACGAGGCGGGTCTGGCATCCGGCGTCGCGCGCCGCATCGAGTTCGCGGACGGTGTCGGAGAAAAAGAGTACTTCAGCGGGCGAGACCTGCATGGCTTGTGCGATGGCTGCGTAGCTGGCCAGTTCAGCTTTGGCTCCAACGCGGGTGTCGAAGTAGCCGGAGATCATCGGTGTGAGATCGCCGTGCGTAGAGTGGCGGAAAAGAAGCTGCTGGGCCTCCGTCGATCCGGACGAGTAGATGGCGATACGCCCATGTTGGGACCAGCGCTCGAACGCCGGCGGAACATCGTCGAAGAGCGTGCCTTTGAGCTCGCCGGATTCGAAGCCGGACTTCCAGATTCTGCCCTGAAGGCTCTTGAGCGCGGTCGATTTGCGGTCGCGGTCCATGAGCCAGTACACGTACACAAGAGCGCGCGGAATGAAAACGTCCCAGTGCAACGAGATGGTTTCGGTGCGCGTGGTGCGTTCCGGCATCATATTGGGAGCTTCGGGATCCTGCTCATGCTGGTTCTCAAACTGCAGCATCAGCATGTCCCAGAGCAGGGTTCCTTCCTTCCGCTGGTCCTCGAGGAGTTCGGGATGCTTCTGCCACTCCTCAAAGGTTGATCGAAGGAACGACTCGAAGTGCGCGCGGGCATAGGGAAATAACACTTCGCTGGTGAGCGACAGCGGCGCGACGGTGCCTTCCACATCGAGCAGATAGAGCCGCGGTGAAGCCGGCGTCGTGCTGGATTCGCTCATGCGTTGCGATCGACGCTAATCGAGGTAGCGACGCGCGCGCCGAGATACTGCGGACCGAAGCACAGCGGCTGATAGCCTCTTTCGACGCCCGAATTGGTGTAAAGGGGAGACCACCCGGAGGGTGCTTGGAACCAGCGGATGGCCCGGATGCGGCGGTCTTCACAGAGCGTAAACCAGTGCGTGGTGCCGCGCGGCACGCGCAGCATGTCGCCGGGGCCGACTTCGACAGAAACGATGCGCTCGCCCAAGTGCAGGAAGAAAATTCCGCGGCCGGAGAGGATGAAGCGCACCTCGTCTTCGTCGTGCGCATGTTCCTTGTCGAAGCGCGCCAGCATGGCTTCGAGATTTGGGGTGGCGGGGCTCACGTCGATCACGTCGGCCGTCACGTAGCCGCCGCGCTGTTTCATCTCATCGATCTCCGCGGCGTACGCGGCAAGCACCGCGTCGGCGGAGCTGTCGGGCGGCACGCGATCGAGGCTCCAGCGCTCGTAATCGATGCCGAGCGAGGCAAGTTCATCGCGAATCTCGGCCTCGCTGTCGATCTTGCGGTTCTCTGCGGGGAAGCGAAGAACAGCCATGGAAACATCCTCCGTAGTCAGAGGCCAGGCGCCGCACTCAGCCGGCGATATTCCACCTCGAACAGAAATTCGAGAGCCTCGAGATGGCGGCGCGCTTCAGCCACCGACGTACCCCAAGTATAAAGTCCATGGCCGCTCAGAAGCACGCCGTGGGCCGCGGGATTCTGCGCCAGCACGGCGGTCAACTCCTCGGCCAGCGCGGCGTAGTCCTGGGTGTTGGCGATGACCGGCACGCACTCGCGATGGGCATGCGTCGTGATGCCGGAGAGCGCCTTCAGCAGCTCATAGTCCTGCATGGTCACGCTCCCTGCCCTTTCGCAGCGCGCCGAAAGCAGCGTGTTCCAGATGGTGTGCACATGCGCGATGGCATGCGCCTTGGGACGGTCGCGATAGATGACCATGTGCAGCCCTGTTTCCGCCGAGGGATTGCCTTCTCCGCTGATCACGCGGCCTTCAGCATCCAGATCCAACAAATCTTCAGGCGTGATCTGGCCCTTGTCGAGCCCGCTGCGCGAAATGAGTATCCGGCCGCTCGTCGTGTCGCGCACGCTGAAGTTGCCGCTGGTGGCGGGAACCCATCCGCGCGCCGCGCACCAGCGCGCCAGGGCGCACAGGGCATCGGTTTGAGCAGTCAGATTGCGGGGATCGGGGACCATGCTGGTCAGAGTGTACCAACGGCGCGCCCCCCGGGCTTGACATGCCCGCTCTACAATCGGTCTTTGCTCACTCCTGCCCAACGCGAACGGCTTGACGTGGTCCTCGTCTCTCCGCGCAACCCGTTGAACATCGGGGCGGTGGCGCGTGCCATGGCCAACTTCGGGTTCGCGCACCTCACGGTTGCCGCGCCGTACGCGCCGAATTGGCGTGAAGCCAAGTCCGCGGTTGGCGCGCCCGATCTACTGCAAAGCGCGCAGGAGTTTGCGACGCTGGCCGATGCGGTGGCGAGTTGCACCTTCGTCGTCGGAACGGGCACGCTCACGCATCGCAAGCCGGATCAGCAGGTGATCTCGTTGCCGGAACTGGAACCGGTGCTGCACCGGGAGCTGGCGCGCGGCAGCCGGGCGGCGCTGGTATTCGGGCCGGAGAAGCACGGACTCACGCGTGAGGATCTCTCCTGGTGCCACGTGCTGGTTGAGATTCCGACCGACCCGCGGCAACCGTCGATGAACCTGGGGCAAGCTGCGGCGGTGTCCCTGTATGAACTGGCGCGGCCGGAAGGCTCGGTTGGCAAAACGTCCATCGAGGGAGCCGAAGCCTTGGTCACCTCCGGATCGCTCGATCGGCTGGCTGGGCTTATCGAGGAAACCATGACGGCAACGGAGTATTCGCCGACATCGATGGCGGCTGCCAATCGCCACGATGTCCGCGTGATGCTGCGCAAGTTGGAGTTGTCTTCCCTCGACACTCGGCGCGTGATGGGGCTCTTCCGGCGGATTTTGTGGCGGCTGAAGCAGCGGTCCGGAGCGTGATGAATTGGACGGCGCGGCCATTTTAGCGAACAATTATTCTTGGGAAGGCACTGAAACCCTGCTAGAGTGCCTTCAACGGTTCTCAAGCTATGCATAGAGAAACTCGACCAGGGTCTGCCCTGAGCAGGCCTTTTCCCTTGCGAGCGGCTTTCCTGTTTGCAGCGTTCGCGTGCGGCGCAACCGCTTTTGTGCAGGCTCCAGCCACACCAGCTCAGCCGGCTCCGGCACCCGAGGCCCAGCAGCCGGCTCCAGCAGCCGCCCAGCCGAGCGAACCGGCGCAGGAGCCTGCGACCGGCGCCTCGAAGCCCGACGAGCACGCGGACGCCCCCACTGCAGCCGAAATCCATGAATTTGCGGTGGCCCAAGACCAGCTGAGCCAGCAGCTGGCAGGCAAGACCTTTTACCTGCGCGGCGGCTACCAGGACAACACGCTGCACTTCAACGAAGAGGGCGAGCTCGACGGCAGTTCTCCGAAGGCCTCGTACACGCTGAGCCTGGTGGAGATCGACCGTGTCAAGGTGGACAAGCGCCACGTGGAGCTCGAGGGCGTTCGCTACGGGCTGCACTTCCTGGGCGCGCTGGCGTCGGAAGACCAGTCGGCGAATCTGGACAAGGTAAAGCTCACATCGAAGAAGAAGCCGCTGAAGATCACCATCGATCGCGAATTGGTGGTTGTGCCCAAGAAGCAGAAAGCGCCGAAGCCGGACAAGAAGAAGGGGAACGAGAAGAAGCCGGCTCAGCAAGCCGCGGCCACCGCGCAAGCTCCCGCCGTGAACGCGCCGCAAGCGACTGCCACAGCGGAGCCGCAAGCAACCGCAGCGGCCCAGCCGCCGGAGACGCCTACGTCTCAGGCCGCCGCTCCGCAGCCCCAACCAATGGCCGCAAAAGCAACCGGACCGAACGCCGCACCAACTGAAACCAAGCGACACGGCGTGACCGTGACCACCTCTCAACCGGAGGCCGACCGCATGCTCAGGACGGCGCTCGAAGCCATCTTCTCATCGGGCATTGACGACCGCATGATCGCCACATTGCCCGGCTACTGGAAGCTTTACTACAAAGCGATCGCGGAGAAGACCGACTACCGGCCGAGCGACCCGGCGGTGCTGCGGCCAAACCAGGTAGACAAGAAGCCGCGCCTGACCATGGCCTTCGAGCCACCGTCCAATGAATATGCCCAGAACAACGGAGTGGCCGGCATGGCGATGTACCACGTGCTGGTGGGGGCGGACGGAAAGCCGCAAGAGGTAGTAGTGGGCCGCCCCATCGGATTCGGTCTGGATGAGAACGCCATCGAGGCCATCCGCAAGGCGAATTTTGAGCCGGGGATGAAGGGCGGCCAGCCAGTTCCGGTGGAGGTCGACCTCACTGTGCAGTTCCGCATTTACTCCAAGCGAACGGCCGCGGGTGCAAGCGATGCTGCCAAGGCCGCTGAACCCGCTGCGACGAAGTCTCCGGCCACCAGCCTGCCCGGGCCCTACAGCGTGAATCAGCCACATCCCTAAAGCGCTCTCCCCGATCTTGCCGCGCCCGTCGGAAGCCCCCTAGTCTCCAAGTCTCTGGCCGGCGCGGTTCTCACCCCTGCTTCTCAGGGAACGGCAACGCCTGCCATAACTCGATGCGGTTTCCTTCCGGATCCCAGATCCAGGCAAAGCGTCCGTACACGTAATCCTCGCGCTTGGGATCGATGCGCACCCCGGCCTGTGCCAGTTGCTTGAGCAGGGCGTCCAGATCGTCGACGCGGAAGTTCACCATCGACTGCTGCGGGCCGTCTCCAAAGTAAAGCGTGTCGGCTGGAAACGGAGCGAAGACCGTCATCCCCATTGAGCCCGGCCCATCAAAGATCAGCGAGCCATCGTCGGACTTGGCGATGCCGAGATGTTGGGAATACCATGCGGCCAGCGCCTTGGGGTCCCGCGCTTTGAAAAAGACTCCGCCCACTCCAGTGGCCATGGCCATGCTGTTTGCCCTCGCTGTCTGCCCTCTAGGAGCCGTTCCTGAACTGCCTATTCTTCCTGTTGCCTATTCTTCCTGTCGAATGATCTGATCCATCTTGGGTTTGTGCTTGGCCTGGCGACCGGTACGCGGTGTGTCCACCACCACGCGGGCAGGTTTGGGCTGGCCCACACGTTCGCGCGCATTGGCCTTGACGGCCTTGGTGGCTGAAAACCGTCCCGGCTTGCGTTTGGCCACGCCTGCTTCCCCCTCGAATCCGGTCTTGCGTAACCGGGCCGCAAGGTCGAGTATGAATGAGATTGAGCCCGAGGGAAAGTGGCGCGGGCCGAACATCGGGGTCCCCATCCGCAGGTCTTCGCCGATGGGGTGATCCGAACTCTCGCTTGGAGACACGGGACCATGGAAGAGCGCGATTTTTTCACGGAATCGACAGAAATGCGCACGCATACCCTCACTTGCCCCAAGTGCGGGCAGCAGGGCGAATACAAGGTGACCTGGGTGGTTCGCCGCAAGCGGGCGCAACTGCCCCGCAACGCCGACGAGCGCGACCGGGCTCGCTTTGCCAAGGCGCAGTCTTACATGGTGCGCCGCGACGACAAGCTCGGATGCGCTAACATCCGCTGCCGCAAGCCTTTCGAAATCACCGGTCTGCAGTCGCTGGCGTTCATTCAGGAATGATGAACTTCGGCGAGATCAGAGGCTGGCGCAGGCCCCCTCCGCTGTGATTGAATCGAGAATGTAGGCCGCTGCCCATTCCCCAGCGCAGACCCCACCGAAGACCTGTCGACGGGGCACCTTGAGGTCCCGGCGGCGCGCAAGGAGAACGAAATGCCGAACCCCATGCTTCCCCCGGAAGAGCGTCACCTGACCCCTGACCAGGTGGAGGCCCTCGACAAACGCCGCGACCTGGGCCACACCTTCCTGGTGATCGCCGGGCAATTCACTGTAATTGCGACGGTTCTGCTGCTGTGGATTGGTCAGGACCTGAGCTACTCTCCGGGCTGGGCGCACCCCATGGCGTACTACTTCATCATCGCCTGCGGCATCATCCTGGTGATGGGCCTGTCCGGGCTGATCATGCGGCGCGGGACACCGCGAGTCGACTGAGCGAGCCCTTGATTCTTCCCCCTTTTTCCCTTTGGTAACCCGATTGCCCGAGCCAGCGGTCTTGTTCGCGCATCCATTAGGTGTAGCCTGAAGGTGATGATGGCCGCTTCCCTGCCCATTTTCCAAATTTCGGAGACGCGAACGGCTGGCCAGGAAGATACCCGCCTGACGGATAGCCACGGCCGCGTGATCCACGACCTGCGCGTTTCCATCACCGATCGCTGCAACTACAAGTGCGTCTACTGCCGCACAGGCGAGCTTGGCGCGCAGTATCCCGAGCTGGGCATTCACGAGTACCTGCGCCTCATCCGCCTCTTCGTCGACCTCGGCATCACCAAGGTGCGGCTCACCGGCGGCGAGCCATTGCTGCGCCGCGGCCTGCTGGACCTGGTCCGCGAACTCGCCGGTCTGCGAACTATCTTCGGCGGCCGCCTCGACATTGCGCTCACCACCAACGGTCATTTGCTCGACGGCCTCGCAAAGCCGCTGAAGCAGGCAGGGCTCAATCGCGTAACCATCAGCATGGACGCCGTAGACGCGCCGACCTTCGAGCGCATCACGCGCGTTCCCGGCAGCCACTCTGCCGTGCTCGGCGGCATCCGCGCCGCACGCGAGGCCGGCCTCGCCCCCGTCAAGATCAACTGCGTGCTTCTGCGCGGATTCAACGACGACCAGGTGGAGAACTTCGCCCACTTCGCGCGCCGCGAAGACGTCATCGTCCGCTTCATCGAGTTCATGCCGCTCGAAGAAGGCCGCCTCTGGACGCCGGAAATCGTGGTGCCCCTGCGCGAGATCGTCGACCGCATCAACCGTGTCATCCCGCTGAAGGAACTGCCGCCCAACGAGGCCGGCGAAACCGCGCGACGCTACACCTTCGAAGACGGCGTCGGCGAAATCGGCATCATTGCCCCGGTCACGCAGGCGTTTTGTGGCGCGTGTAGCCGCGTCCGCCTCACCTCAGATGGCAAGATTCGCACGTGCCTGTTCTCGCAGATCGAGCATGACCTCTACGGCCGGTTGCGCGGGGGCGCCCCCGATGAGGAGCTCCGCGAGTACATCGTGCGCACGATTAACCAGAAAGAGGCGCGCCATCACATCGGCGAGCCTAGTTTCCTCAAGCCGTCGCGGTCCATGGTTCACATCGGTGGTTAGTAGCTAGTTTCTACTTGTCACATTGCAGTCACTTTCATACTTGTCTGACGATTCACTCTTGGTACGATGGGGTTCGATGCGCAGCGTGCCATAGAGCGCGCGGGCCCCCACACTACTCTCCACAAGAACTGGCGTTGGCATGACACAAGACACTGAAGCTCGCATACCGCTCGAAGACCTCCTTGTCTTCCATCGCCTCGCGCGTTCGCTCACATCGAGCTTCGACCTCGACACCATTCTGCGCACAATTCTTGACCACATGGAACGCCTCATCGACGCGGAGCTGTGGACCCTGCTTATGCTCGATGAAGAGAAGCAAGAGCTCTATTACGCCATCGCCGGCGGCGGAGAAGAAACCGCACTGCGCGATCTGCGCGTGAAGGTAGGCGAGGGCGTTGCCGGGTGGGTGGCGCAGCACGGCGAGACCCTGATCGTCCCGGAGTCGGTGAGCGATCCGCGGCTGCACGCGACGGGCCCCGCCAAGCTGCGCAAGGTGCATTCGGTGATTGCGCTGCCTCTTCGCGGCCGCAAGGGCACGCATGGCGTCATCGAGATTCTCAACCCGCACGCCGGCCAGCTGAACGACTACACCATCGCCTTCCTGCACATCCTCGCCGACCACGCTGCCATCGCCATCGAGAACGCCAACGACGTGGGACGCATCCAGCAGCTCACCATCACCGACGACACCACCGGCCTCTTCAATGTGCGCCACCTGTACGACGTGCTGGCGCGCGAGCTCGATCGCGGCCACAAGAAGGGCGTGCCGCTGAGCCTGGCGTTCCTCGATCTCGATCGCTTCAAGCTGGTGAACGATGAGCATGGCCACTTGGTGGGCAGCGAGTTGCTGAAGCGCGCCGGGCAGCGGCTGCAGGAACTGAGCCGGCCGCAGGACATGTGCTTCCGCTATGTGCTTCCGCTACGGCGGCGACGAGTTCGTGATCCTCATGCCCGCCACCGGCAGGGAAACCGCCATGGACCAGGCACACGCGATGCACAAGGCATTGATGGCCACGCGATTCCACATGAGGAACGGGCTCGAACTCACCGTGAGCGCAAGCGTAGGCGTCTCGTCCACGCCTGAAGATGGAACCACGGTGCATAGCGTGATCGCCGCGGCAGACACGCGCATGTACGACGTGAAGACCCACGGCCGCGGCCAAGTGCGCGGCGCCTGACGCACGATCGACTCTCTCCATTCAAAAATTCATTCCGAGCGAAAGCCGCTCGTGCACGTCCTGTTGGGTGAGAAGCGAACCCGGACGGATGACATCGCACAGCAGCCGGGCTCTTCTGACGAACACCTTTTGAGAGGCGAGAGTTGATCATGTTTACGAAACGGGCTGGAATTCAAATCTTCATCGCGGGCGCGGCGTTCGCAATGGGCGCAATGCTCTTGGTGCCGCATGCGCAAGCGCAGGAATCAGAATCGAAGAGCGCTGCGCCGAAACCAGAGGCTGAACAAACCGAAACATTCTTCCTCAAGAACGTCACCGAGATTAGCGATCAGAACGATATTCAAACAGACCTACGAAACGTGCTCTATCGGGCCAAGATCTATGGACTTTCGTCGCAGCACGCAATCACCATTCGTGCAAGTGCTGAGGACCTGCAATCAGCACAGAAGTTACTCGCTGACATCGACAGGCCCAAGAAGGTCTATCGCGTCACCTTCACCATTGCCGAAAGTGACGGCGGCAAGAAGACGGGCACGCAGCACTACGCGATGATTGTGGCCGGCGATAACAAGAGCTACGTCAAGCAGGGCAACCGGGTGCCCATCGTCACCGGCACATTCGAAAAGGACGGCGCGGGCCCCAGGACGCAGATCCAGTATCTCGACGTGGGCATCAACATCGAGGCAGCCGTGAGCGGCGTCGGATTGCGCACCAAGATCGAGCAGACGAACGTGTCCGATGAGAAGTCGAACGTCGGAATTCAGGACCCACTCGTTCGCCAAACCACACTCGAAGGCACATCGACCTTCGTACCCGGTAAGGCGATTGCTTTGGGCTCCATCGACATTCCCGGCACCACGCGGCACCAGGACATTGAGGTCGTTGCGGAACTCGTGCAGTAGAGACTGCGAAAGAAGCCCATGAACAGGCACGACGCGTCAGGGCACGACTTTCAGTCGTGCCGTAAATGTCGCAAAAGAGGTGGGCTTTAGCCCCTGAGGAACGGCCCTTCTTCCGCCAACTGTTCAGTCGTGCCGCAAAAGCCCGGAAATAGGCGTGCGCTTTCGCCCCTGCGGGATTGATTGGTCAGACTAGCGACTACTCTTCCTCGTCGTCGGCCTTCTCGTTCCCCTGTCGCTCCGCGATCTTCTCCAACTGGTTGCGCCAGTCGAGCGACTGGATGAAGCTATTCGACTCACGCCAGTTCGGCTCCACGATCACATGCAGTTCGAGGTAGACACGCGTGCCCAGCAACGACTCGATCTGCTTTCGCGCGCCGGTGCCAATCTCCTTCAGCTTCGCGCCGCCCTTGCCGATAAGGATGGCCTTCTGTCCATCGCGCTCGCAGTAGATGGCCGCTGCAATCCGGGTGAGCGGCAGTCGCGGCGGCGGTCCCTTCTTGCGCGGCGGCGCCGGCGGTTCAGCCTCCTCATAACGCTCGATCACCACCGCGGAAGCGTACGGCACTTCCTCGCCGGTCTCCACAAGAATGCGTTCGCGAATCAGCTCCGCCACCATGAAGCGCTGCGGCTGATCGGTGTATTGCTCCTTGGGGAAATAGCGCTCGCCCGCGGGCAGCGCCTCGACAATCTTACGCAGCAGCAGGTCGAGGCCATCCTTCTTGCGCGCGCTCACCGGGATGACCTCGGCGAAGTTGTGCTGCTTGATCAACGCGTCGATCATGGGCAGCAGCTGGTCCTTGGCCACCAGATCGATCTTGGTGAGTACCAGGAACACCGGGCAATCGAGCTTGCGCACCAGCCCGAAGAGAAACTCGTCCTCGCTCGCCCAGATGCGTTCCTTGTTGGATAGCTTTTTCTGCGGAGCTTGATCGCCCCCGACGCTGGGTGCCCCAGGTCTCGCTTCTGAGACCTGGGAAGACTCCGAGATTTGAGAGGAACCTTCGTTTGCCGAAGTCCTGTTCCCTGTTCCCTGTTCCCAGTTCCCTGCTTCTTCCAGCTTCACCCGCCGCGTAGCATCCATCAGCACCAGCACTACGTCCCGCGTCTCCAGAGCCTCGTAAACCTCCTGCAGCATGCGGCGATCGAGTTGCGAGCCCGGCTTGTGCACTCCAGGCGTATCCACAAAGACGATCTGCGCTGCGGGGTGCGCATCCTGCCGCTTGCCCTTGCGCGCCGCCACCTCCACCACGCCCAGGATGCGGTTGCGCGTAGTCTGCGGCTTGGCCGTGACAATCGCCACCTTCTCCCCGGTGAGCGCGTTCAGCAGGGTGCTTTTTCCAACATTGGGCCGGCCCACAATAGCTACAAATCCAGATCGCAAGGCAGTTTCAGTCTCCTGTTGTCATTATCAAGGATTAAAGCCGACGCCGTTGCTATCATGGCCGAATGGCGCCCGTGGAATCCCAGATCCCCGATGAATTGAAGATCCCGGAGGGCCGCACCGACCGGCTGATTCTGAAGCCGTTGGAATTGGCCGACGCCGAGCAGATCCAGGTGCTGTTTCCGCGCTGGGAGATCGTGCGCTACCTGGCCAACCGCGTGCCGTGGCCCTATCCCCCCGATGGAGCCGAGCAGTTCCTCCGCGAAGTGGCCTTGCCGCAAATGGAGCGCGGCGAGGGCTGGCACTGGACCTTGCGCCGCATCGCCGAACCGGAAACAGTCATCGGTTGCATCGGGCTTTTCAAGAGTGAAGAGGAAAGCCGCGGCTTCTGGCTTGATCCGCAGTGGCAGCGCCTGGGCCTGATGAGCGAAGCCTGCGCGTGGGCCAACGACTTCTACTTTGACGAACTCGGCTTCGAACGCATGCGCGTCCCCAAGGCCGTGGCGAACCTTGCGTCGCGCCGCATCTCAGAGAAGCAGGGCATGCACATCGTCGGCGTGGAAGAACGCGATTTCGTCTGCGGCCGCCTGAATTCGGAGATATGGGAGATCACGGCAGACGAGTGGCGCGCCTGGAAAGAGACGCACTGCGAAACCGATTTCATCTAGCCGGAACCTTCCGTGCCCCATCTTTGCGCCGTTTTCCTGGCGCAAGGGTGGGAAACCATAAAGGCTCGCATCCCCGTATTTGACTGATCCCTGATCACTGACCACTGATCACTGCTGTGTAGCAAGGGTGGGAGACCACAAAAGTCCGCACACCCGGCTCAGCCTTCGGCGCGTGTCTGGCTGCGGACATCGGATTCCTCGCGTGGCGCCGGGGGAAACGCTCTCACCCTCTCCACGCGACGATCGGTGGAGGCCACCACCTCCATGCGCAACCCAACCGGCTCCAGCATCACCACTTCACCGGCCAGCGGAATGCGTCCTTCAATCTCGCTCACAAGCCCGCCCACAGTGGTCGCCTCGTAGCCTTCGCCCAAATCCACTGGCTCGCCGAACAGATCGCCAAGCTGGTCGACCGGGAAGCTGCCCGGCACCAGCCATGACCCGCCCTCCTCGTGCTGCGGAACCTCAATGGGCGCGTCGGTCTCGTGCTCGTCGCGAATGTCGCCGACAATCTGCTCCAGCAAATCCTCGATTGTCACCAGCCCCGAAACGCCGCCGTACTCATCAATCACGATGCGCATGTGCTGCTTCTCGCGCTGCATTTCGCGCAACAGCTCGTAGCCGCGCTTGGTCTCCGGCACAAACGCCGCCGGCCGTTGAATGCTGGCCACCGTGCGCGTGCGCGCCTCCACATCGGTGATCTGCAGCAGGTCGTGCGAAAACGCGATGCCGGTAATGTTGTCCAGCGTTCCCGCATACACCGGCACGCGCGAATAATTATGCTCCCGCAACTGCACCAAAAACTCTTCCAGAGTAGTTGTATCGCGCACCGCAAACACTCTCGGACGCGGCGTCATCACCTCGCGCACCAGCTTGTCGCCGAATTCAACCGCCGATCGCACCAGGTCGCGATCCGTCTCCTCGAGAATGCCCTCTTCCTCGCCCGCTTCGAGCAGCGCCTCCACATCCACGGCGGCCTCCTCCTCCGCGGTGGCCGGCTCCTCCGCAAGGGCAGCGATCGAAAAGAAGAATCGCACGATCACCGTAATCGGCGTCATTAGCCACAGCAGCAGCCGGATCGGCCACATCAGCCGCGCCGTCCAGCGCCCCGCAGTGCGCTCAAACAGCAGCCACGGAATCACCTGGTTGCAGAACACCACCACCAGCACCACGCCGAGCACGGCCTGCCCGATCTCGAGCGTGGTCGGCCGGCCCACGTGCGGCGCGCGATCGAACAGCACCGCCCCAAACAGCAGCGCAATGATTCCCAGCGCCAGTTGCTGCGCCACCAGCGCCGAGATGGCCGCATGCTCGCGCGTCAGCCCCAGGTGCGGCTCAATCTGCTCCTCCCACGCGTCCAGATTTTCCTGCACTTCGCGCGAAAGAATCTTGCCGAACTCCGCGTATATCCGGCTGATGTACGACGCCAGCGTCTCCACCAGCGCCATAACCACTACAACCGTAATGGCCAGCGGACTCATGCGCGCCCACCCGCAGCAGCCCGTTCCCTGCCCTTAGTCTTTGGGCCGGCCTTAGCACCACTGCTCCGTGCCCCATCTTTGCGACTTCCTTTAGTCGCAAGGTTGGGAACACTGGAACGCTCAGCCAACTTGGGTGCCCCACCCTTTCGCCGGCTTTTCGGCGAAAGGGTGGGAGGCCCGCTTCGCTCAATCAGCCCCGACGGCAATCCCAGCCTTCCCCGCAACAGCCGCTCCCTCCGCTCCATCTGCCCCTCATCCGACTCGTGATCGTACCCGGCTAGATGTAGCAGCCCATGCAGCATCAGCACCTTCACCTCAACCGCCAGCGAGTGCCCCTGCTTCGCCGCCTGACGCCGCGCCGTAGGAACGCTGATCGCCAGATCCCCCGCCACCTCGCCCCGCGACACCTCTCCCGCCGGAAACGACAGCACATCCGTAGCCTTGTTCTTCCCGCGAAATGTCTTGTTCAGCCGACGAATCGCTGTGTCAGTCGTCAGCAGAATACTCACCAACCCACGCAGCCGCACCGCCGCCTGCGCCTCACGCAGAAAACGGCTCAGCGCGCGCACCGTCGGCACACGCGCAGTTCGTTCAATTGTTGTGAGATCGAGTCGTGCCGCACCCCTGGAGATAACAGGAGCGGGATTTGTTTCCAGGTCTGGGTCCAAGAGGATCATCGTACTCGAGGCCGCCCCAAGGACAGCCCCGGTTCGTTCCATTCTATGCGAAGCGCCAATTTACTGCGGCTTAGCCGGCTGCTGCGCCTTCCGCACCTCGCGCCCTTGCCCCTGAACCTCCATGCCTTCGCCCATCCCCAGCGGCAGTTCCTGCTGCTGCGGCTTGGCCGCCTCGTAGGCGCGCACAATCCTCTGCACCAGCGCGTGCCGCACCACGTCCGAGTCCTCAAAGTGGCAGAAGCGAATTCCCTCCACGCCCTCCAGCACATTGATCGCGTCCACCAGCCCCGACTTGCGCGGATTCGGCAGATCGATCTGCGTAATGTCGCCGGTGATCACGGCCCTCGAGTTGTTCCCCATGCGCGTCAGGAACATCTTCATCTGCTCGACCGTCGTGTTCTGCGCCTCGTCCATGATGATGAATGCGTCGTTCAGCGTGCGCCCGCGCATAAACGCAAGCGGCGCCACTTCAATCACATTCTTCTCCAGCATCTTGTCGACCTTCTCCGGTTCGAGCAGGTCATAAAGCGCGTCGTAAAGCGGGCGCAAATACGGGTCCACCTTCTCCTGCAGCGACCCCGGCAGAAAGCCCAGCTTCTCGCCCGCTTCCACCGCCGGCCGCACCAGCACCATGCGACTCACCTTCTTCGCGTTCATCGCCGCCACGGCCATCGCTACGGCAAGGTAAGTCTTGCCCGTACCCGCCGGGCCCACGCCAAACACCATGTCGCTCTGCTCGATGGCCTCAACGTATTTCCGCTGATTCACCGAGCGCGGCTGCACGGCGCGTTTGATGCCCGCTGACCGCTGCTTCCCTGCATCCACCAGCGATCGCAGCGTGGTCGTCGCATCCGCCACCACCAGGCGCAGCATGCCGTTCAATTCGCCATTGTGCAGATTGACCCCCTGTCGACGCAGAGCCTCGAAGTCCTGAAATACGCCTTTGACTCGAGTCACGCCGGCTTCCGGTCCTTCCACATGCACAGCGTCCGATCGCAAATCGATCCGTACGCCAAGTGAATCTTCCATCAGCCTTAGGTTTTCATCGCGGGTCCCAAAAAGGGGCTCAAGGTTGGGCGTGATCTCCAGAGCAAGTCTCAAGATGTTTATTGGCCTCCAAGGTGCCGGTTTAGGTTGATGCTGGCGGATTCAGGAGCGAGAAAAAGAACCACAGTATTGGATGCGGAAGCGCCTCCGGCGGAGTCAGCGCAGCCCTCAGCCGAAAGGTTGTATCGATATACAACTTGATTTTGGAATTCGAGTTGATTTTGGAGTGCGCAGAGCAGGAGCAGGCCGGAGCTCTGGGCTGGATGGCGAAACCGCGGGTTGGTGTGAGCGACCAAATCGGGTATCTGCGCTGAGAGTAGCCGGGTTTATCGCGCCCCGTCAATGCGCCTGATCAAAAATTGACATCAAAAAGTCACTCCCCCCGCACCGACTGCTCCTTTTGCTTCTTTGGAATGTCAAATCACCACGAACCGAGGGTGCCCCATCCTAACGACGTCTTTGTTCTTGTCGTTAGGGTGGGAAACCACAACCCTCGCCCCGCCGGCCTTTTGGGGATGTCAAATCACCACGAATCAGGGGTGCCCCATCCTAACGACGTCTTTGTTCTTGTCGTTAGGGTGGGAAACCACAACCCTCGCCCACCGGCTTTTTGAGGACGTCAAATCACCCACGAATCAGGGGTGCCCCATCCTAACGACGTCTTTGTTCTTGTCGTTAGGGTG
>WNGK01005770.1_pt1 | contig 17078 bp, 18 predicted proteins | sample 5400601 | NCBI WGS metagenome assembly WNGK01 (sample SAMN13153376, study PRJNA577476) | soil metagenome | isolation source: 60 cm soil or saprolite under Garry oak tree replicate 1 | place: USA:California | collected 2016-06-15
CGATAAAGAATCCAGCAGGCGTTTGTATACTGCACAGCGACGATATAACACCAGGTGTTTTGCGCAACACTGGCCCGATTTGTAGCGGTCCTTTTGTGCTGAAGATACTCAGGCCGGAAAACTCGATTTCATCAGCCAGGTCATACTTGTGCGGTCTCGCGCGGGGATGCGACAATTCACCTTTGCGAAAGTCGATGATGCCGCCGATGATCGTATCATAATTCAGACGTTTCTCAGGATCGCTCAGGACATCGTAGGCGCGATTGATGCGCTTCATCTGTACGGCGGCATCTGGTCCTGCCACGTCGGGATGAAAGCGTCGCGCCCGTTGCCGGTACGCGCGCTTGATTGTTTGGCTATCGGCATCTATTGGTACGCCTAAGATGGCGTAGAAGTTATCAGGTGTATCCATCATTTGCAGATATTATATCGTAAGATGCCGATTCAAAGTGAGACGATACGCGGACACTTTCAATAATCCCCAGGTCATCAACGGGTAGGACAGCGAGTCGGCCCAGAGAGAAAATCAGAATCACAGCGGCTGGTAAACCGTGTAGCCTGCAAGGATGAAACGCCTGTAGGTTCTTCCCTCTTGTTGCAGCTTCTTTTCGATAATAGCATCGAGATGATCTCTTGTTGGAAAGGCATACGAGGAGTTTGGGTTTTTGCTCACAGCGACATAGTAAGGATCATATCTATTAGAGCTCTTGTACAGGTAATGATTAACGACTCCGCAGATAATCTTTTCTTTGCTTTCAAACACAATGAGGTCACACGTCCAATACTCGGAGTAAATATGGGTAATACCAGCCTTTAGGAGGCCGTCAACGAGCGCGTGATCCTGTTGGTCGGCGAGCTGGGCCGAAGGAAGCACTGTGAAGGTCAGACACGTCCCGAGCAAGAAGAGGACTAAGAGGATAAGGAGGAAACCCCGGCAAGCGACGTTTGTTAGCCATAAGGCCATACGTTCTGACCTGGTGGGGGACTGTTGTAGGATGCAGGCTCCGCGCCAGAGAGGCCAGAGCACCGCGGGAGTTGCTATCCATAAACCAATTAAATAGCGCGAATTCGTTGTGGGGGATATGATCGGCGCCTGGCTACGTACATAAAGCATCAGGGTAAGCAGAGCGCCAGCAAGCAAAAGTAGCTGGATCGATAGTCGTACGATCTCCGGCCTCTTTTCGGGAGTCCAGCCATGGAAGCGAAAAGGAACCGACGCTTTTGCGAGGGCTACCACAGTTAGCCCGGCAGACACCGCGAAGAGGAGTAGATAAACGATAGACCACCCTCTCGAAATAAGCGTGCACGATTGCAGAGACGGACCTGATGATCCAACTGGCAAAAAAGGAAGACCCAGATATCCTGTCGCGTGGCAGAATGGACTACCTGTAATGATTGGTATACTCGAATCAACAGTAGAGCTGATTTGTTTCTCAAGCAAAGACAGGCTATGGTGTATGTGTTGCTCCTGTTGTGCTATGAGTACAGACCATGAATCCTGGCCATGAGCTGCCCCCAGGTTATACACCAACAAGGGAAACGCTCCAAGCACGAGGCCGATGAGCAAGGGAATGATGGCGCCTCGGGCAAGCTCACGCCAGCAAAATAGGAGCAGGACGATAGTAGAGCAGGCGACGAACGGCAGGAGAAGCAAATCGCTCCACAGCCCGAGACCAATTACCAGGCCCCAGGCGCCGTAACCAGTAAGCCGCGCGATCCGCTTTTTGGGGGATCCGGCTGGAGGCACGGGTGAGAGGGCCAGCCAGGAGGCGAGGAGGAAGGCGAGGGAGGCAAAAAGGATGGTTTCAACATACCCACCGATGACAAAGAGTTCCCGTAGTAACACTTCTTTTGAACCCAGGCTCAATAACAGCATGGTAAAGAAAGCGAGATTTTTTGTATAGAGCGTGCGTGTGAGAAGGTACATACTCAGCAGGAAAAGAATAAATAGCAGGGTAGTAACTAACCTGAGAGTAAATTCAGAGGCGCCAAACAGAGAAAAAAAACCCGCGCCAAGATACGCCTCCAGCGCTCCCATGTAGTTTTGACCGTAATAAAAGATCGGTAACTCACCGCGCTGAATATGCATGGACATCAGTCCAAGCGTGGCTTCGTCGCTGTTGGTAAGGGGCCAATGCTGACTGCTGAGGAACATACGCAGCGCTAGAGCAGCGGCTATTATTGCGATGATGCATATTTCATGCAGAGTAAATTTTATATATTTCAATTGAGCATGGATACAATAGCGTCTTGCCTATAATGAGTCGGCGTGCTATCTCCTTTCTTTTACAGCAATGTACAATAGTATGGTGGTTGGGAAAAGTCAAGGGTATTTTCTATTTTTTCCGGCTTGTCGTACAATGCCAAAGAAGTTGCAAAGAACGCGTTTAGCAAGAAACGCCTGGTGATAAGCGAAAGGGACAATCATGTCTGACATACAGGGACAACACAAGTATACCAACCGGCTTATCGATGAAACGAGTCCATATCTATTGCAGCACGCGCACAATCCCGTGGACTGGTACCCGTGGGGCGAGGAGGCGCTGCAAAAGGCCAGGCGCGAAGATAAGCCTGTTTTGCTGAGCGTTGGCTACTCCGCCTGCCACTGGTGTCATGTGATGGAGCGCGAATCGTTCGAGAACGAAGAGATCGCGGCCGCGATGAACCAGTATTTTGTGTCTATAAAAGTAGATCGTGAAGAACGACCGGATATTGACGCCATTTATATGCAGGCGGTGCAGGCGCTGACCCAGCAGGGAGGCTGGCCAATGACCGTCTTTCTCACGCCGGATGGCCGTCCTTTCTATGGCGGCACCTACTTTCCGCCGCGGGACCGGCAGTATGGGCGGGAGGTGATGCCGGGGTTTCCACGCATACTGCTGAGCATGGCAGATGCCTACGAGAAGCGCCGCCAGGAAGTCGAGGAGCAGGCCACACAGCTGGCCGATTACCTGCAGCAGCGCAGCGGCAGCCCATTTAGTCGCAGGGGAGAGCAGATAGAAGGAGCGATACCGCTTGAGTTGTTGAATAGGGCAAGCCAGGAGTTAGCCGCTGAGTTTGATGCTGTCAACGGCGGTTTTGGCGACGCTCCCAAGTTCCCGAACACCATGTCCCTTCGCTGCAGCGGATGGCCAACGGCGGTATTTATGATCAACTGGGCGGCGGCTTTCATCGTTACTCGGTTGATGCGCAATGGCTGGTACCGCACTTTGAGAAGATGCTGTACGATAACGCGCTGCTCAGCCGCGTCTATTTGCATGCCTACCTGGTGACAGGCAACACATTTTATCGCCGCATTGTCGAGGAGACGCTGGATTATGTTGTGCGTGAGATGACTTCCCCAGAGGGTGGCTTTTATTCCACGCAGGATGCTGATAGCGAAGGGGAAGAGGGCAAGTTCTTTGTGTGGACGCCGGAGGAGATCGAAGCGGCGCTCTCCGCGAGAGATGCCGCGCTCTTCATGCAGTATTATGATGTGACGCGGAGAGGGAATTTTGAGGGCAAGAATATCCTGCACGTGTCACGGGATGTGGAGGAGATCGCGAAAGAGGCGAAGATTACCAGCAAAAGAGTGCAAGATTCGCTGCAACAGGGCCGCGAACAACTCTTCCAGGCGCGCGAGCAGCGTGTTAAACCCGGGCGCGACGAGAAGGTACTGACTTCCTGGAACGGGCTGATGCTGCGCAGTTTCGCGGAGGCGGCGCGCTATCTCAAGCGTAAAGACTATCTAGAGGTTGCCAGCAAGAACGCCGGGTTCTTACTGAGGGAGTTGCGCGTTGCTGGCCGTTTGTTGCGTACATATAAGGATGGGCGAGCGCGCCTGAAGGGGTACCTGGAGGATTACATCTTCCTGGCCGATGGTTTGCTGGCGTTGTACGAGGCGAGTTTTCAAGCGCGCTGGTTCACTGAAGCGCGCAGTCTGGTGGATGAGGCCATCGCGTTGTTTGCAGATGAGCGGAACGGCGGGTTTTTTGATACTGGCAGTGACCATGAAGCGCTAATCAGCCGTCCGAAGGATAGTATGGACAACGCCACTCCTGCCGGTAATAGTGTTGCCGTCGACGTGCTGCTGCGCCTGGCCGCTTTCACCGGCGAAGAGGAGTACCGGCAGCGCGCAGATGACTACTTGCGCCCTGTCGCGGATGTGATGGCGCAGCATCCACAGGCCTTCGGGCATGTCCTGGGCGCGCTGGTGCTGGCCTGCGCCGATCCTGCTGCTAGCGCGGCCGTTCAGGCTGTGCCGCTGCTGGCTGATCGACCCTTAAAAGAGGGTAAGGCAACCGCCTACGTCTGTCAGAATTTTGCGTGCCTGGCGCCCGTCAATACGGCGGAAGAGTTGGAGCAGCTGGTATAGGATGAGTCATTGTTCCCGCGCGGGTGCAATGCCGCTCCTACTCATTTGAGCGTTAGTACGACGGGCGACTGGTGCGGCGCATTTTGCGGCGCTGTGCTGCTGCTTTGCGCTTGCGGCGTGCCTGGGGGCTTTCATAGTGCGCGCGGCGGCGTGCCTCGGAGAGAATACCATCTTGTTGAACTTTGCGGTTAAACTTTTTGAGGGCAAGCTCGAAGGAGTCGCCGGGGTTGACTCTGACTTCACTCATAGGCGTTACCAGCTCGATCTACGATCATGAGATCGTCCAGCATTTTGAGCCTGGTAGCAATCGCTGCAATAGACGGGTTTGTCCCCTCGTGGCTGGAAGGGTACCTGCGCCTCGTTGCCGCAGCTAGAACACGTTGTGGTATACATCTGGCGTGGTTCGCGGGAACCGCCGCCTCGGCTATTGTAGCCGCCCTGTCCTTTGCGCGCGGCGCGGCACTCTGGACAGCGACCAGGTGTGTTTGTCAGACTGTGACTGGCGTAAAATTCCTGTTCGCCCACTGTAAATACAAATTCTTGATTGCAGTCTCGACAAACCAGGGTTTGATCACTTAATGCCATGTTTCTTTCTCGATTCCGGGAGCTAAATTTATACCCAACAAACTATTGTATTTTGTGCGGTTTGCCAATAGACTATCTCATTGTCTCAGCCTTAAACGCAAGAGCGCACGATACAACGCCCAAGGAGTATACCATACCTGTTTGCCAAAATCACTATTTTGGAGATGAATTTCCTCGTACTTCCCCTCAATACAGAATGCAACTATGCTATAATACCACTCAAAGCGGCTCAAAACGCCTGAAAATACTGGCCGATGGAGATGAAGGAATAATGCCTACACGTGATGATGCTTATATACTGATGACCAGCCATGTAAAAAATGAAAATTTGCAAAAGCACATGTACGCGGTTGAAGCAGCAATGCGCTTTTACGCGCGAAAATACGAGGAAGACGAAGAAATCTGGGCCATGACGGGCCTGCTGCACGATTGTGATTACGAGAAGTTTCCTGATTTGAAAGAGCACACTCTTGTGCTGGCGCAGTGGCTGCGCGAGGATGGGTACGACGAACGCATCGCCTTGTTCAGCCTGCCACCTGCACCAAAAGAATACGCAGAGCTCCACTAAAAGATTCTGCGTATGTTTCTGATCTTCGCCGTCAACCGCTACTCAGCGACCGCTTCCTGAATGCCTGCCAGACCAAGCTGATCCGCGATACCGCTCATAGCCTCAATTACATTAGCGATATGTTCATCTAGGTCAATACCCAGTTCCTCCGCACCCCTGACCAAATCCTCTCGGTTTACGCCAGCAGCAAAACCTTTGGTTTTCATCTTCTTACGCACAGAGGTAACTGGTAATCCTGGTAACGTCTTCTGCCGAACCAATGCAGTTGCCGTAATCATGCCCGTTACCTCGTCACAGGCATACAGCGCATGTGAAAGCAGGTTATTGCGCGGGTGGCCAGTATTGAGATCATTGTGTGCTAGGATGGCATAGATAATCCGTTCATCATAGCCGCCTTCGCGGAGCCACCCGGCCAGCACCTGCGTATGCTCGTGCAGGTCGGGGTATTCTTCATAGTCACAATCGTGCAGCAGCCCTGTCATGCCCCACAACTCTTCGTCTTCGCCATATTTACGCGCGTAGAACCGCATCGCTGCTTCCACCGCGTACATGTGCTTGCGCAGATTTTCATTTTTTACATGTTCGGTCATCAAACGGTAAGCATCTTCTCGTCCAGGCATGCTTTGACATATCTCCATTCCAGACTATATTTATCGAGACTGTTTTAGTTGTGTCCGTATTATAATCACCGCTGTCAATGCCTCTCAAGATAGGATGCTATATACTTTTGCAGCTTCTCTAATTCATCTGGCCGAAGCAAAGATATAAGGATATCTAAAGGCACCCCTAACTTTGTTTTTTTCAGCGGACGTGCTGTTTTGTCAAGGACAGTTTTTCTATGGCCAGGCAAACCGTCTTTGAGTCCGTCGAATGCTTCTACAACCGCATTCGACGGCACTCTTCACTCGCCTATCTTAGTCCGCTGGCGTCTGAGCAATCGATGTGTTAACCCGAATGTTTCGGGGTTCCACAAAAGTGGGTCAACCTCAGATATGGAAGGAAAGGGTTAAGTATAGGTGGCTAAGCTTAGCGTGCTTTATGTTCCGTTTTCTGTGGTGACCCTAAGTATTCAGGAGAAACCGTTTTGCTTTCTCAAACAGAATATTTCGTGAGTGGCTTATCTCTTTTTTGAGAATCTAAGAAGTGAGATCTTTTAAGGAGTAACAAGCCGAGAAAATATCCGGAGACAAAGAGGTTCGTATACCCTATAGCAAATACGGCTCGGAGGAGAAGGTCTGGATTATTGAGGTAAAAAAATAAGCCGTAGCCATGAATAACTTCACCGAGGGTATTCCACAGGTAGAAAAGAAATTCCACAGCTAAGAATACGACCATGAGCCAATACCCAAGAGCCCTCCGTTTGAAAAGGAGAAGAGAAGCAAGGAGAAAGACCCCAAGGACGAAGAGTATCAGCAGTACTCCCTTTGCCTGGGCAAGCAGGTTGTTGGGGTTGTAATAGAGATGAAGATAATACGGGATTTGAGCGATGAAATTGGCGAGGATTAGTAAGAAAAGAATGATGGCCTGAATTCTGATATTTTTGCTACCCACTTCTTCCTCCTAATTGCATTTTCGTTGAAAATCACTTTCTCTTTAGACGTGCCGACCAGGTTCGGGTTGCAGATCCAAGCCCAGTGAATCTATTTTGGGGATAAGCCTGATAGCTTGACCAGTTTCTAGGACTGATTGCGGCCTAATAATAATTGTGGGTCACTGGCGATCTGCTCATACAGTGTATTGCCATGCGAGGTAATGGCATAGGGGAGAAACACCTGCTCGATTTTGACCTGGTTGGCTTCAATGAGCGCCAGTTGTGCCTCAACCCAATCTTTGATGACACGCCGCCGTTAAAGAGTAAACTGAAGCTCAAAGATTTTACAGTGCCATCGGTCTTTACCTTACCCACAAAGTAGGTGGCGCTTACCAACGAACCATCACGGCAGAGGAAGTGACTAAAGGCGGTAAAATCAAAAGATAATAGGTTATGAAGCTGCAAACTTTTCAGTTTGAAAACGAAGCGCCGCTGGAAGGCCGTATTTTCTCGGACATACTGGCGCGGCCTACAGCGCCATGCTAGCGTCAACCATCTGTATCGGCTGCACTCTATAAAAGAAGATATTCCCCTGTTTGCCTGTTTTCTGGACTTCATGCCGAAACTGGACGGCAAGTACCTTTTCAGGGACTATGAGACGACGCTCCAATATGTTAAAATAGCCTGCGATAACACGGCTAGAGTGGAAGCGCCACTTTATGCGCTATGGCTATTATCTGAAAAGGCGGACACCCTGGGTTTAGCAGGAATACAGGAAGAGTCTGCAACTCCAGGATAGAGGAAAGATATCGTTAGCGGCTATGCAACAGCGACAAACGCGCCAACAATCCCACGTTAAAAGCCAGAGGCTCTTCACCGCGAGTGAAGTCGCGGAATTTGAATATTGTCCGCTCGTCTGGTGGCACCAGCAATTTGAGCCAATGGCCGCGGCAGACACAGAGGAACTCTTTGCCCGTTTGGTGGAGCTGGAGCACGAGCATGATTCACAGGCTCCGGCTTTGCCAGAATATCAAATGGTCGAACAACTGTTGGTGCGTAAAGGGGCCTTCGATGAAGGGCGGCAGCAGCATCTTGAACACGCGGAAGAGGTGGAGGAGATAGAAGAAGAGGGTTATGTGGCGGTGGGAAGGCGTGTCAATGTACGCATCTTAGGACTGATTGCCGCGGTGATCTTAGTGCTGGCGGTGCTGTTGATACTCGCAGCTATATTTTTGCGATAATTCACAAACCCTGTATGCATTGAGGTTCCCGCGTTTGTTAGAGAGTACGGGTCATGTATAGTAGCTACCTTCTTCCCGCCGGGCTTGGATTACTGCTTGTCGCGCTCGCGCTGCTCATCCTGATATTGAACGAACGTCGTTACCAGCGGCGGCGCTTGATAACGGAGCGGCGACGGGCGCTGGGTTTGCCGGAGGGGGAACTTGTCTACGAGGACGCGGATGGCGAAGGAGAGCCGCTGTCGTCGAGCGTCTATCCATTGGTGGGGAGGCCGGATTATGTCGTCCAATTGCCCGATGGTCGTCCTGTGCCAGTCGAGCTGAAGCTCAGCGTGCACGACGCCACTATGCCCTATAGTAACCACAGCCTGCAGGTGGCGGCTTACTGCCTGATTCTGGAAGATTATTTTGTGCAGGCGCCGACCCACGGTATTCTGCGTTACGCGAACTGCGAGTTTACCATCGACTATACACCTGCCATGCGTAAGAAAGTGATCAGGCTCCTGGCTGAGATGGAGCGTTGCAGCGCACAACAGCCGCCGCCATTGGCGAGGCAGCGCGTGGCGAAATGCCGCGCCTGCGTTTTCCAACCGATTTGCCAGGTGGGCCGGGGCAAGTAGGGAGGGCGACCACACGTTCCGAGGGCGACCCAAGGGTCGCCCCTACGATGGACGTTCTTATTATGTGGGCTTGTGAAGAGATGCTTCACTGCGTTCAGCATGACATAACTACGTTCAATATGATATAGGAAGGGTTTGAGTGAAGAGATGCCCAGCGAACTGATTGAATTGAGTGGTCATATCATCGACTCGTGGACGTTGCCGCGCGCGTGGGATATCATCATGGACCGCGGGGGCAACTTTGAGGTGGAAGAGATGCGCGTGGGCGTGAATAAGAACGATCCGAGCTACGCCCGGCTCAAAATTCAGGCACCGAACGATGAAATACTGGAGCGCATCCTGTCGGAACTGCAACAGTTTGGCGCTGTGCTGCTTCACGGAGCGGACGCGCAGACGGTAGCCGTCGAGCAGCACGGCGTGCTCCCCGCGAAATTCTACTCGACAACAAATCTGCCTACACAGGTACGTTTGAACGGGCAGTGGGTCAGCGTGGAAGGGATAGAGATGGATGTTGCGATCATCATTGATAGCGCCAATGGTCGCGCCTATAGCAGGCCGATGCATGAAGTAGAGGTGGGTGAGCAGGTGGTTGTCGGCCATGATGGTATACGCGTTCAGCCGTTCGAGCGCGCGCGCGACCGGGAGGCCTTCGCATTTATGCAGAGCAATGTCTCTTCCGAAAAGGTCAAGGTGCTGGCGATCCACGAAATTGCGCGCCAGATGAAAGAGGTACGCGCGCGCAACGGCAAAATACTCTTCGTGCTTGGCCCGGCGGTCATCCACACGGGCGCGGGCCGCTACATCGCCGACCTGATTCGCCGGGGCTATGTGCAGGTGATCTTTGGCGGCAATGCGATCGTGACCCATGATGTCGAGTCAGCCCTTTTTGGCACCTCGCTCGGCGTTGATCTGCGCAGCGGCGAGCAGGTCGAGGGGGGGCACCGCAATCATTTGCGCGCCATCAACGCGGTGCGCGCGCTAGGCTCTTTGGAGAAAGCTCTGGAGACGGGCCTGCTGCGAGAAGGTATCACCTACGAAGTCATGACGCGCAACATTCCCATGGTGCTGGCCGGTTCTGTGCGCGACGATGGCCCCATGCCCGGTGTGATCAATGATATGCAGGAGGCGCAGCGAAGGATGAGGAAGGAAGTGCAGGGGGTCGAGATGGCGATTATGGTGGCCTCGATGCTGCACGCCATCGCGACCGGGAATCTGCTCCCCTCGACGGTAAGGACGGTGGTGGTGGATATTAACCCCGCGGTGGTGACGAAACTGGCGGACAGGGGGAGCTTCCAGGCGGCTGGTCTGGTGACGGATGCGGAGTTGTTTTTAAGGGAGTTGGCGGAGGCGTTGGGGTGAAAAACGTATTCGTGGAGGAGTTTATTTAGAATGGCGAATTTAGTATCCATGCCGACAATAGCAATTGATCAAGCCGATTTGGCCCGGTTTGGTAGTACGTGGATCAGTAATGGAGGAAGTCTTAGTCGAACACCACCCCAATCATCAGGTGAACTTGGAAAATTATTTGACTCTGCCGTTGGTAAAGCGCTGGCAACAATGCTTGGAGGCGTCAAGATTGTTTCGCCCAATTCAAATTCACTTACACCGCCTTTACCTGACTGTGTTGAGGTAGGTCCAGTCAGGGTTATTGGGGGAGTACGTCCACAAAATTTTGACGTTGGATACCGCCCTGACGGCGTACGTTTTGCGTTTGATAGCAAAACTCTCAACGATACAAAGAGTATGGGTAAAAACTGGCAAAACATGGTTAATGATCTAGCTACTGAAGCCACAACTGTTCACAGCCGCTTCCCTCATACAGTAGTAGCTTTTATGGTTGTCTGTCCTGCGCCTTGCGTATCAAACTCTCTACGCAAAGCGATTACTGAAACACTTGAACGCCTCGCCCGGCGTGCTACAGTTGATGGACCACTATACATGGCAGAAGCTATTTCATTGATTTTGTGGAATCCTAACGATGGCTCAATTGTCCCAGATATTCCTGCCACATCGTCACCTTTGCGCATTGAAAAATTTTCAGAGTGGGTAGAATCAGCATATGTAAGTCGTTACAAAGGACTTCCTCCTCATGCTGAATAGAACATTTTACCTATCCTACTGGTGTGTGGTAAGATACGAATCAGTCAAAGGTGGTTACTAAATTTCCGCAAAGGAATGTTTCTTCGGTATATAAGATAATATAGTCTCGAGGAAAACACAGTAATCATTAACGGAGTAATTCATGAAACCTGTAGCGACGTACCAGAAACTAAGAGGCGGATACTACACACCAAAACCTATTGCAGATTTTCTCGCTCGATGGGCAATCCAAACACCTACCACGAACATATTAGAGCCAAGCTGCGGTGATGGTATGGTGCTTGAAGCTGCTGTAGAAACACTCATTTCGCGTGGTGTTGACACGGCATCTATTTCCAATCTCGTCCAGGGAATTGAGTTTGATCCTCAAGAGGCGAAAAAAGCATTAGAACGCCTACAAATGCTTATTGGCCCACAATTAACGCCACGAATTGATATTGGGGATTTCTTCTCTTACTGCCAGAGGTATCTTGCTGAAGATACGCTTTTTGATGCTATTATAGGCAATCCGCCATTTATTCGATACCAAAACTTTCCAGAGAACCACCGGGAAATGGCTTTCTACCTGATGCAGCGAGCAGGGCTACATCCTAATCGACTTACAAATGCATGGGTTCCATTTCTTGTAGCTGCAACGCTTGTGCTGAGTAGGACAGGTCGTCTTGCGATGGTTATTCCAGCAGAATTACTTCAAGTCAACTACGCAGCGGAACTTCGACGTTTTCTCAGCCAATACTACAGCTACATTACGCTTATCACTTTCAAAAAACTCATATTTGATGGTATTCAACAAGAGATAGTGTTGCTGCTGGGTGAACGAAATGGTAGCGAACATACCGGTATCAGGACGATAGAACTTGACGGAGTCAATGACCTTATTTCATACGAATACACTGCTTTTCAAAGTGAAAAATTGAAAGAGATGGATCACTCTACAGAGAAGTGGACAATGTATTTTCTTGATGAAGTGGAATTGCAGTTACTGAGAACATTAAAAACTCATCCAATGTTAACCATCGCTGACCGCGCTATTGATGTTGATGTTGGTATAGTTACAGGGCTGAACGAGTTTTTTGTGCTCACAGAGGAGCAAGTTGAAAAACACGCGCTGAGACCATATACACAGCGTATAGTAGGACGCTCGGCGCATCTGCCAGGGATTCGTTTCTCGGACGCAGATTGGGTGGCTAATGTAGGGAATCAATCTCCTGCATTTCTATTGAGAACACCCGACGTTCCTTTTTATTGTCTACCAGATGAGTTAAAAGAGTATATCACCAATGGTGAGGAAAAAGGACTCAACAAGGGCTATAAGTGTAGAATCCGTAATCGCTGGTATGTTGTGCCATCGGTCTGGGTGCCAAATGCATTCATGCTGCGACAGGTGCATCATTACCCAAAAATCATTCTCAATGATGCTGACGCGACTTGTACGGATACCATCCATCGCGTGAGACTTCGTAACGGTACGCCTGCTAAAACGGTAGCAGCTGCATTTCTCAATTCACTCACATTTGCCTTCTCAGAGGTCATGGGCCGAAGTTACGGAGGAGGTGTACTCGAATTAGAACCAAACGAAGCGGAGAGGCTGCCGCTACCGCTGTTAGGAGCAGAAGCGCTTGACCTGAACGAGCTAGATGGACTTTTACGCCAGGGTGATATTTATACAGCTCTTGATATTACGGATGATGTGCTCTTGAGAAAAGGCATCGGCCTGAGCATTGATGAAACACGCATGCTTCGTACCATATGGCAGAAACTACGGGATAGGCGCGTAAATAGGAAGCCCGATAGTGCCAGGCAGGTCCCTAAAACGAAAATAGCAGAGAGCTGATCTAATGAGCACAGAAGTACTGTGAGGATGCCCACTCTTCCTTAAGGTTTTGCGCCTGGAATAGCCGCCGTAAAAATCTCCTGCTTCCCCGTCCTTGTGTCGTTCCAGAAGGGGTGGGCGAAATGGTCATCGGCGGCCAGCCCCTGGTAATCCCCAATGAACTGCTGCCCCGAGCCGTCAATGGGGGCATCGACTGCCGGGTCCCAGCTTTGTGTTGTCACGCGCACATTTGTGAGGAACGATGCACCCTTGTCGGTAGATTGGGCGAGGTAGACATCGATCAGCCTGTGTTGTGGATCGACGCGGGTGTCGAAGAATGAGATGCTGATGACACCGTCGGGGGCGACAACCATTTGCGGCTGGAACTGGTTAGCGCCGTTGCGCAGGGGATCATCGTTGACGCGCAGTGGTGTCGTCCAGGTCTGGCCACGATCTTTCGATGTAGTGAACAGGATGTCGGCATCCCTGGCGCCCTTATCGGACCAGGTGAGATAGAGCTGGCCCGTGTTGGGGTCGCAGGCGAAGGCCTGGAATGATATGTTGCGATAGCGTTCAGGCGGGAATCGACCATCGATATCGTGAATTGTGGCGATCAGCACAGGCGTTGTCCAGGTCGTTCCTCCGTTGGGTGAGGTAGTCAACAACAGACGCGTGGGGATGGAGCCGCTCATCAAGTCGATGTAGGGAAAAGAAACGGCGAGAGTGCCATCGGGTTCGACGATGGGAATGGCGCCCTGGGCCGCGTCGCATCTACTTGATTGAGCGGGGCGACCGGTGGCAGCGTTTGTACAAAAGGGGGCATTGCCCTCGATAAAACGCCTGTGCGAGAAGGATTTGCCGCCATCGGTTGAGCGCGAGAAGGCCAGTTCTTGAGTACAATTGTTGTTGTAGCCACAGTTTCCGTTGTAGTCGTCGGACCAGACTACGTAGATGCTGCCATTGTACTTGCCCTTCGTCTGATCAACGGTGATCCAGGGTTTGTCATGAAAAGCCTGACCGGCTGTATCCAGCGCAACTGAAACAGGGAAACCAAACGTCCTGCCTCCATCATGAGAGGTCGAGACCGCGATACCGCTCGCGGTCTTACTCTCGGTGAGCACCGCAGCGTAGACTTCGTTATGGGCGCCGAAGGCGAAACTGATATCGGAGGTCAGGCGATATTGCTCGAAGCCAGGCAGGACGCCGCCATCGCTCCAGCTACAACCGCCGTCGAACGAAACATAGAAGCCGATCTTGAAGCGATAATGTGCAGGATCAGTAAAGAACTTTGAACCGCCGACGAGGTGGAGAGGGTTGTGCGGGTCCTCGACAAGCATTGGCTCACTGTGAGCAAGATAGGTATCGTGGCTTACCTGAAAGTTTGCATATGGTGATTGAGGATGAGCGCCCAGCATGACACATGAGCCGCCTCCTGAGAGCGTGTAGAACGAGGCCGGAATGGGCGTACCAGCCGTGGGGTTAGTGGTAGTAGTAGTAGTGGTAGTGGTAGTATCATTGCATCTTGTTAAAGCGACGACCATTAAAGCAGCATAGAGGGACAGAAGTGCGCGGCGCTTTAAATTGTGGCGATACATGTGAAGGCTCCCCAGTATGTAACAGAGCGAAAAGAGAAAGCAATCCCTATAGTATACGACGAGGTGGGGGCCGACCTCACAAGAACCTTGTTTTTCTTGCTTCTCCATTAGCTTATGCTAGTTTCGTAGATTGTTTCTTCTCGATATAGTGCTTGCGGGCCTTGGCGCGGTTGCCGCAACTCTTCATATCACACCAGCGGCGTGTATGGTTTTTGCTCTGGTCTATAAAGAGCCAGCCGCAGGTATCCGAGGCGCATATACGCGCGTCTTCCAGCTCCTCTGAAGTCAACAGGTCGGCTGCTGAACGCACAACCGGCCAGAGCATACGATCGAGCGCGCCCTTTATAGGCAGCCAGTCCCACGCGAAGCCATGCTCTCCCGGCACAATGCAGCTGTGTGCCATCGAGAGTGCGGTATTGAAGGTGTTCAGGTCGGTCTCTTCAACTGGAGAATGCTGTATGTAAGCCTCGCACAGGTGGAAGATGGCTTCACGTAGATCAATGGCCTGTCGCAGTACTGCCGCTGCCTCCTCCGGATGATAGCGCGCCTCTTCGGTGAGTAGTTGCGCCTCCTCTTCGGTGAGTATATGGGCATCCTGGCTCCATACCAGCAGCCTGTCGTAGCCGGTGAGCAGTTCAAGCGGGTTGCTCTTGCGGTCGTTTAGTGTATTACAAAAGTCCAGACTCAGATTATTGCCTGTAAAATCAAACTTTGGTTGTTTTTGGGTCTCGGTCATAGCCATGTCTCATCCTCCATGTGTAGTGTACCATATTTTTTGTAACCAGTAAAGGGCTATTGACAGGTTAGCATAAATCTGTTATAATCTAACTATCAAAAGTGATTTTAGTAGTTAAAATGCTTTAGTGAGACAAGCGGTTATTAACCCGAGGAGAAGATCATGGAGACAATGTTGATTGTAATGGTCACACTTATTGTAGTGGATATACTGGCCTTGAAGCGGGGGGCCAATACGAGAGATGGCGTAAGTGAGAGCCCCATCTCGTTTGCTTGAGATGAAATGAAGCGCAGGAAGGAAAGATACTATCATGGCGGAAGTAAAGTTTGCACAAGATTTGAGGCAAATGCCAGAGGGTACCTCCCTGCGCTCTCACCAACTGAGATTTGATGGACTTTTAGTGCTGGTGACGATGATCTGGGGCAGCACATTCCTGGTGGTTAAGGAGACATTGACGCTGACCGGTGTTCTGCTGGCGGGAGATGTTCTAAGCCTCCCGGCATGGATTGGCTGTGGCTGTATTCTGCTGGGGATGATCGTGGGGGTAATTCGCTATCCATTGCTGAAGCTGAAGAAAAAGCGACCGTCTACCGATTTGTTGGTAGAATAAGCTGAAGGAAACCCGGAGAATTCCGGACGTATCCCCATTTGGAATTATTCATCTCAAATTCAAACCTATTTCAGCCTCATTTCAGATATGCAGGTTATACTTCTATCGAAAGCTGATAAAGGCGTAGAAGCACCGGCAACTGGTGCGATAAGGAAGGATAGCTATGCATAATATTGAACATAAGCCTTTGCAAGAAGAACCCTCATCTATACCTGCGCAAAACGGCGCTACAACGACTGAGAGACAGAAGCTGCCTCGCGCCTGGCGATACACTGTGATAGGAGGAACAGTATTGCTCGTATTTGCCCTGATTATTGCGGGTCTGCTAACTTTTGCCAACCAGAAGGCGAATCCGTCTCCTCATCCCAGTCCGGCGCCTGCAACCGGGGCATCCACTCTCCCTACGCCTGCCACAACGCCAATCCCTTCAAGTCACAATGTAAGCGTGACGATAGCAAATGGTGTGGCTTATCTCAGCTCAGCGGATAACTCCGCCTATGCGCTGCGTATCAGTAATGGCGCTTTGCTCTGGCGCCAGAAGATTGACGGCTCGGCTGACCAGCCGCCGGTTGTGAAAAATGGGATCGTCTACGTTGTTTCCTTTGTAGATCAGAATGGCCCAGCTCATGTCTATGCCTTGCGCGCAAACGATGGCCGCTTACTCTGGCATTTCGACAACGCCAACTATAGTTACCTATCCCTATCAACAACAGATAATAATGTCGTCTATATCGCTTCACAAGACGGCATATCTGCCTTAAACGGCAACAGTGGAACCGTGCTTTGGCACTTCGCTACGAAAGCTTCTGACGCCGGATCGCCGCTGGAGGTCAACGGAGTCGTCTACTTTAACTCATCTATAGTCGGTGGGCAGGGCACATTATATGCCTTACAAGCCAATACCGGAACCCCAATTTGGCACTACACAACAGATGGTTTCGTATTTACACCTGAAGTAGTAAATGGAGTTGTCTACATCAACTCAGATGGCTATGTCGGTTTAGTTGGCGGTACACTAGCTGCGCTCCGCGCAAGTGATGGACATCAGATATGGAAGCAGACGCTAGATGCGAATCTCATCCAGCCACCGCAACTGGTCAACGGAATCCTCTATACTGCCACGACAAAAATGTTAGTGCCTCCCTCCGCTCACAGCGCGAATCCTCTACAGGCTGCGACCGCTATTGGCGCACTCCTGTGGAATACGTTTCAGAGTGCCTCTGTTGTCCAGGCAGTACCACTCAAAGAAGGTCTATCCTCCCTGTATGCAGTACGCGCAAGCGATGGAACCATCCTCTGGCACTATAGCATGAACAATGGCAAGAATA
>WNGK01003445.1_pt1 | contig 17066 bp, 15 predicted proteins | sample 5400601 | NCBI WGS metagenome assembly WNGK01 (sample SAMN13153376, study PRJNA577476) | soil metagenome | isolation source: 60 cm soil or saprolite under Garry oak tree replicate 1 | place: USA:California | collected 2016-06-15
ACCCCGTGAGAAATAAGATAGAGCAATTCATACGTGGGGCTATGACCTGCTTCGCTGGCTTGCCTGAGGACGGTTGGCCAGGAGATCACAATATCGCCCAGGTTAGTTGGTAGTTCGGGTGGTGTCATAAATACTGGCCGGCTTCCCTCATGCGCTGCCTGGTCTTCTTCCTCATCTTCCGGGGTCATCCATAATTGATCTGCGGGAGCATTGACCAGTGGTTTGTCGAGAAGGGGAAACGAAAGTACGTCGGTCGCTTTGTCTTGCCGCCGGTATTGCCTATTCAAGTCCCGAATGGCATCATCACTCGTAATAAGGAGAGTAAGTATCGCTGGCTCAGTAACACCTGCTACTTGCAAAGTATTTTTGACTGCAAGATCCACTCCGCAAGAGTCAAGCACGTGTTCGATTGCTGCATTTTGCTCGTCATTGCCGGTGTTAATAGAGAGTTCTATTTGGGAATATTGATCTTGCATACGGCCTCAAATTTAAGAAAGCCTGGCACCCAGAAGGGGCGCCAGGCCTGTTTATAAACCCTTACGGGCTGCTTTACGCTGCAACGCAGCGGCTTTTCTTTTGCGCTTAACGCTCGGTTTTTCGTAGTGCTCTCTGCGTCGTGCTTCAGCAAGAATACCATCCTGCTGAATCTTGCGATTGAATCGTTTGAGTGCGGTCTCAAACGTTTCATGATCGCTAACCTTGACTTCCGACACCAGGGCTCACCCCCTCACGGCTCGTTTTCGAGGTATTCAAGGCACCACACCTCGCCCACCTTCGTGGACCTGCGCAAAAATTATAGTCCAGCGTCACTACCATGTCAAGGTTTTTTTACCTGCTTTGTTGCTTGCCTGCCAAAGGCCAACATGAAGACAATGAAACCCAGGACTATAATACTGAAGAGACTGATCGTCCGATCCAGTAAAATTGCTGCTGTTGCCAGGCTCAGAGCATTTGCTATGCCCTTGGTGAAAAGGGTAATCATGGCTAACATACCACCTTCTACCAGGCCAATACCACCACCTGTGAAGGGAACGACGGTTAACAGCGCCTCACCAAGAGCAATGAAACATGTCGCTGTGACGATGTGTAAGAAGTCGCCACCGATGAGGTTGAGCGCCATAGCAACGAAAAAGAAACGTAAAGCCTCGCACGCCCAGACACCAAAGGTTAGCCCTGTTAACACGGGCAAACGACGGAATGAGCCAAGCGTCCCTTCCTGGAAATGGTCATAGTGACCGTGGTAGCGCGTTGGTATCATCTTGGTAATATAGGTGCGAAATAGGCGCAGCATAAAGAGTCCAGCGATCCCTATGATCACAGCTGCTAATGTGATTTCCAATCCGATGCGCAGCTGAGGCGGCAAGTGTGAGTGGAGGCTGATGATAAGGGACGGGATAAAAAGCAAAAGCAGGACAGAGAGGTCTAGCAGGCGCTCAGCAAGTACCGTGCCAAAACTGCGTGTAGCGGAAACTCCTGCCTCCTGGCGCAAAAGATAGGCGCGATACAGGTCACCCAACTTGGCGGGGACAATGGCGTTAGCAAACCAGGAAATAAAGATGATTTCCACCAGCTTCCAGAACTTAGGCAACTTCACACCATTTGCTTGAGTATATCCCACATTTTCAAGGAGAAGCCGCCAGCGTAAGGCGCGTAGGGGAAATGACAGGTAGTATACAACAAAGGCAGCCAGTAAAAAAATAACATTGGCGCTGCGTATGGCTGTCCACGTTTTCTGTGGATCAATATGCTCTTGACGAACAAAGAAGGCAATAGCAGCAATGACAATGACCAATGGCACAAGAGTGCGCCAGTTTAGTAATTTTTTGCTTAATGCAAGCTGTTCGCGTGTGATCTCAGGCTCTTCTTGTACTGAATTATCTTCTTTGAATAACTCTTCTTCAAGAAGTTCTGACTTTTTTTTCTCTATTACTTCAGCATGATTGTCATCTACAGAAGACGCACTATCATTTTGCGAGTTGCTTGTGATCAATATATCCTCCAGTACCGCCGACTTTTGTCGTTACTCCCTCTAGACGGATAAGGACAATAAGGAGTAACGCCATAAGGTTGGTAAGACTATGTACATATAAATCATCAACGAGATTATGCACACAAACAGAAATAAGCGCCGCTAATAGTCCTATTGCTAATGCTCGATCATTCTTGAGTATATTCTTGCTAATAGCCTGGAAGGCACTTCCTCCTGTCACAAAGATAGCCATCAGGAAGAGCAAATAGGCCGTCAATCCAATAGAACCGGTTTCAGCGGCAATATTGATATAGTAGTTATGCGCGTGCCCCAGTGAATTGACGAAAATTGTTATAAAGTACCCCGGATAAGCATCAGGATAGTTTCCAATGCCTACACCAATTAAGGGATGGTTCAGGAACATGTGAACCCCGGCAATCCAGTGCGCCAGGCGCTCTGCGGTTGAGAAATCTGCGCTACCGGGATTGACAAAAGAAATCTGAGTGAGACCAAGGTATTTGAATAGAGGGGTGAGAACATACTCAGGTATCCAGCCGGCAAAGAAGACTTCGACAGCGCCCAATCCTGCCAGAGCTAACAATGCTATGAGTTTGCGTAAGTGCGGCAGACCCACTATCACAATGAACAGAGTTGCTACTGCAATAGCGATCTCACCTCCACGTGATTGTGTAAGATATTCCGCCCCTGCCAGGAGTATAGCGCTAAGACCTGCCAGGAGGCGTGTCTTCCAGTTGCTTCCCAGCAGCATCAGTGCCAGGGCAATACTTAACGGCAGGTTGATATAGCCTGCAAATGGATTGGGTTGACCAAAGGTACCATACACGCGCAGGCTCGTATCGCGAATAAATGCTTCTGGACCCAGGTTAAAAAATGCCTGAAAATAACCATACATGGCCTGGGTGATCCCGGCCACGCAAACAAGAACGATAATGGTCCAGACCTGACTGCGTGTGCGAATATATTGCGCTCCTAACAGAACCAGTACCAGGAATTCCAGCCACTTGCTCACTTCCTTCAGGCTTGAACTGATGTTGATGGCCGCCATCATAGAAAGAAGCATCGTACCAAGGAGTATGATTATGGCCCATACCAGGTAGATGGAGACATTGGAGCTATTGAAGGCTACGCGGTCTCGAGGGCCCGCCTCATTCATACTTGTTCCCAGTTGTCCGGCTGGACGCAATGCGAAGCTCATAAGCCATCCGGCAGCCAGGAATCCTACCAGGACGTCGGCGCTATTCAAGTTGAGCCCGCCAAGGGCGATAATGTCCAGAGACCCCCACGGTACGGCAAAAGGCATAAGGTAGAGTGCTACACGCGGGCGTAGGATGGTCCAAACAAAAATAACAAGGTAGAACGGCAAGCGCATATTCCACGCTTCTGGTAGGGGAGCTAAGAGGATAAGGAGTGCACACACCCCTCCAATCAAACCTACCAGGTTTGCTGTCGTGGCATTTTCACGCAAGAATTTTAAAGCTGTTTGCAGCCATGCGTCCTGGCGGATTCTCTCCAGTCCGCCAATACCGGAATTATCCATGCCTGTTGCTATTTTCTATTTATGAGATCTGCGATGGTTGAGAAATATGATCACTAAACCATTCAATAGTACGACGTAAACCTGCTTCTAGACTCACCCTGGGTTGCCATCCCAATACTTGCTGCGCCTTAGAAATATCTGGGCGGCGACGTTCTGGATCATCAACTCGGTTAGGTTCAAAAATGATGCTGGAAGAAGCTTCGCACAATCGAATAATGGTATGAGCGTATTCAAGCACTGTATGCTCTTCAGTATTTCCGAGATTAAATACCTCGCCCGCTGTACGCGGTTGAAACATGGCCAGCAACAAGCCATCGACCAGATCGCTTACATAGCAAATGCTGCGTGTAATACTACCATCTCCATAAATGGTCAGAGGCTCATCGAGCAGTGCTTGGGTAATGAAATTAGGGATCATGCGGCCATCATTAAGCTGACTATTGGGTCCATAGGTATTGAAAATGCGCACAATACGCCCATTGAGTTGATACTGCCGGTGGTATTCCATGGTCAACGTTTCGCCAAGACGCTTGCTTTCGTCATAACATGCACGTGGCCCAATCGGATTGACGTTGCCCCAGTAATCTTCGCGCTGTGGATGCACGAGAGGATCTCCATACGCCTCTGAAGTCGAAGCGACCAGGAACATAGCGTTCTGCTTCCTGGCCTGCTCCAGCATCAGGTATGTTCCCTGGCTATTGACCAGAATCGTCTCAATGGGATGTTCCATATACCCCACCGGACTGGCCGGACTGGCCAGGTGGAAAATGGCCTCCGCTTCAAAGTCAAATGGTTTGGTTACATCCTGTTGTACAAAAGAAAAATGTGGCTGATGCAGTAGCGCAGCAATATTTCGTTCAGCGCCAGTGACAAAATTATCTACACAGAGCACGCTGTGCCCTTCATCCAGCAAACGTGTGCAGAGGTGGGAGCCAATGAAACCTGCTCCCCCGGTAACGACAATTTTCAAGAACTGGACCTCCAAGCATAAAGAAAAAGTTTCTATTTTTGAATTATACCTTACAAAACGAGACGATTTGGGCACATTATGGTAACGACTCAGGACTTCTCAGGGCTTCTAAGCTCGCTTGCACTTTTTCTTATTATGCCCCCTGTCTCCGTTTCCACCGCCGGTACATCACCTCGTCACCCCAACTGAGAAAGCCCGCAGTCGTAAAACCGTGAGCAATCACCACTGCCAGCAGCGAACGCGGAGAAGGCTGTTCCAGATACAACAAACCGAATACCAGACCTGCCAGGCCCACACCGCCAACACTACGCCAGCTCCACTTGCCCAGCCGGTGATAGAGAACATACGTTGCTGTACTGACCAGCCAGCCCCAACCAATCCACCCTGTCCACTGCGTCACCGCCGCCCACATAAAACCACGGAAAAATAACTCCTCGATGGGCCCATTTATAAAAAAATAATAAGCCCCCTGTAAGAGGTGATCATTGAGTGTAGGCCAGCGAAACCAGGGACCAACAACGACCATACGATACATCGCAGCAAAGGCCGCCATAATTATACCAACCAGCAAGCCAATCGCCAGTTGTTCTCGTGCATCGTTCAACGTCAACCCCAGAAACGCCAGTGGCAAGTGAAAAATCGCAATATAGAGAAAAGGGATTATCGCGCAAGGTATAATTCGCATCAACAGATCAGGCCATATCCACTGCCAGCTATCGGCCACCGTAGACCGTACAACATCAGGAGATTTCACAGGCCATCTTCGCTCTCCAAGCGGCGCTCAGCAAGGAGCACCCTTTGATTAGTCTCTCTTTGATTCTAAATGTGTCAACCCTTCCTCCACCTCTTCCCTCGACAGATTTCCTGCCTTGAGATCTGTATCGCTTTTCTTCAATAAACGTTTATAGAAAGCAATCCCTTGCTCAATAATCTCATCGCTGGCAGGCTCCTTTTCTTTTTCCTCAACCATCTCAAAAAGGACGTCTTCTGCCCTGGCATAGCTGCCCATCTTTTCGAAGTAGCGGAAAATCTTGTTCTTCGTCTTTAGCGGCAATTCGTATTCTGCCAGCTTGTTGAGAATATCCTCGATGGCCATAGTTATATCAATGTCTTTAACATCACTATTGTGTGAGGCGACTTCGAGGAAAAGATGCAATGCTTTCAAATATCTATAGTAGCTCTCGTTAGATTTACCCAGTTCCACATAAATATCGCCCTCTTGCTGGAGCAGCACAGCCATCCAAAGGCATTTTTCGACATTTAAAACGCCCAGTGGCGAGATCAGGTTCAACAGCATCTCTTCTGAGGCAGAATTGATAAACCCTGTCGTTAATCCTGTTGTTTGCAAAAACAACTCATCGATGTAGAGGAGAGCCTCTTCCTGCTTGTTATATTCTCGCAGGCGCAAAATAATGGCTAAATATCGGCCAAACCTCTCAGCCATCCTGAGGATATAATCTTTGTTTATCATGAGTTCACTTACCTCATGTCATAGCCACGGAACCTTGCCCGAGGGACAGAGTTCCGTGGTGTGGCAGCTTTTGTATCAAGCCAGGCGCCTGATTGCATCCTCGATGCGGGCCAACGTGCGCTCGCGACCGAGCACCTCCATCATTTGAAAGAGCGGCGGAGTAGCAGCGCGACCGCTGATAGCTACACGGATCGAGCCGAAAAGCTGCCCTGGCTTCAGGCCAAGCTCCATCGCCAGTTCGCGCATAGGTGGCTCTATGATATCATGCTTCCACTCCTCCAGGCGCTCTAGCACGTTTCGTGCTCTTACCAGCGCATCATGGGTACGGGCAGCATCCATACCCTTCTGGATCAACATAGCTGGATCATAAACCAGATCATCGGTATAGAAGAACGAGACCACGTGAGCCGCCTCGCCCAATGTTTTCAAGCGCTCGTGCTCCAGGCGCAGCACTCGCATAGTGTAATCCCAATCAAGCGGTCGACTAACGCTGTCCGGTAGCCCACCCTCGGCCTCTGGCCGCTCCATATAAGGAAGCGCTCGCCGGGTCAATTCCTCTAGCGACAACTGGCGAATGTAGACTCCGTTCATCCATAGCAACTTGTCCGGATCGTAGATACCGCCGGAGATACCAATACGATCGAGTGTGAACACCCGTATCAGTTCCTCGCGTGTGAAAAGTTCAGTCTTGTCATCATAGGACCAACCGAGTAGCGCCAGGAAGTTGAACACCGCCTCCGGCAGAAATCCCTGCTGCTTTAACTCCAACCAGGATGGCGCACCGCGCCGCTTGCTAAGTTTTTTCTTATCCTTGCCCAGTACGTTAGGGACATGATAAAAGAGCGGCTCCTGCCAACCCAGCGCTTTGTAGATTTGCACATGGCGCGGCGCGCTGGAGATCCACTCCTCGCCTCGCAGGACATGGGTTATCCCCATCAAATGATCATCGACCATATGCGCAAGGTGATAGGTAGGTAAACCATCCGATTTGAGCAAAACGGCATCATCGATGTCGCTATTCTTGAAGACGATATCCCCATGAATTCCATCGTGAACAACCGTCTCGCCTTCAATAGGCATGGCGAAGCGCACGACCCACTTCAGACCGGCTGCGTCATTTGCGGCCCGCTCCTCGTCGCTCAGGTAGCGACAATGGCGATCATAGCGTGGAGGCAGCTTCTGAGCCTCCTGTTGCTTGCGCATCTCATCAAGTCGCTGAGGCGTACAGTAACAACGATAAGCATGACCGGATGCAATCAACTGGTGAGCATACTGCTGGTATAATGCCTTACGCTGCGTCTGGTAATAGGGGCCATAAGGCCCCCCGACCACTGGCCCCTCATCGATGTCCATGCCGAGCCAATGCAAACCTTCTATCAGATTGTCCACGGAGCCTTCTAATGTACGGGCTACGTCTGTATCTTCGATGCGCAGTATGAATTGTCCTCCGCAGTGCCGCGCATAAAGCCAGCTAAAAAGAGCAGTACGAAAACCACCGATGTGCTGGAAACCGGTAGGGCTGGGAGCATAACGCAGGCGTGTCATATGCTCTCTTGACATAACCTGGTGCTCGTGTAAATGATTGTCAATTTGTGTCATGAATGAGGCCCTTCTCCTCTACGTCGCTGTATGTGTTGCTCTATTGTAGCACAGTGCCCCTCTTCTCTCAACGACAACTCACCCCCGAAGTCCCTTCTCTTTTTGCTTCATCAAGGGAGTTCCGGCCTGATATTCTGGTTCAGATGAAAAAAGTTCGTGGGATCATACTTATTCTTGAGCGCTACCAGGCGAGCATACTTCTCGCTATCATAGGCTGCTTTCACCCGATTCTCACCCTCATTACTGAGGAAGTTCACATAGACGGTGCTCATTGAGAAAGGCTGCATTGCCGAGAAAAAATTTCGCGTCCACTCTATGTTATTATCGGCCTCGGCCTGCTGATGCCAATAGGAGGCGATGAGCAAACCGTATTCTGCGTCGCGATGACTGAAAGAGGCGTCATCTTTGCCAATCCGGCGCATTGCCCCATGGTAATGCTGGATGAACAGTATTGTCTGGGCCGAAGGAACATGCGAGAAGTGAGCAATGACAGCATTGAGAGCATCCGCGCTTAAGTCGCTGATAAAGGTCGCTTTCCAATAACTCTGTAGGCCGACACGAAATGGATTATCAAACATCGTCTGGAGTTCGCAGTAGGGCATAGGTCGAGAGAGGTCCTCCAGCGGCGAGTCATACTTCTTAAGCGGCTCTACCACCTTTTCTCCCTTTTCGAGTGATCCGGCATAGCAAAAGTCGATAGACACCACAGGCACACCGTCGGGCCGGGTATACAAAGTGGCATTGGCAGTCAACTCGTCAGGAGCTTGGCTGGTAAAAGATTTGTAAAATGATAGCACTTCCTGAGCTTTGTCTAAAGGGTAGATGACTGTCCCGCCCAGCACAGAGCCAAGAGGATGGAGACGGTACTCGAAGGAGGTAACAATGCCGAAGTTTCCTCCACCACCCCGCAGTCCCCACAGGAGGTCCTCGTTGCAGTTCTTACTTGCCCTGAGGAAGCGACCATCGGCAGTGACTACATCGGCAGACAAAAGATTATCACAGGTAAGGCCGTGCTTTCCAAGCAGCCAGCCAATGCCGCCACCCAGTGTGAGCCCTGCAATGCCGGTAGACGAGACCATCCCACCGGGGGTTGCCAGCCCATGTGCCTGAGTTTCATGATCAAAATCTCTCCATCTTGCACCCGCCTCGGCATGAGCCGTCCTGCGCTCAGGATCCACGCGAATCGACCTCATATGCGATAGGTCGATCACCATACCATCGTCACAGACAGCGTTGCCAGCCACGTTGTGACCACCGCCGCGCACCGCTACAGTAAGCTCATTCATGCGGGCAAACTTGACGGAACTCATCACATCGGCGACCCCGGCACACCTCACAATTAGAGCAGGAGTCTTATCGATCGCGCCATTAACCACTCTACGAGCAGTATCGAAATCACGATCTCCAGGAAGGAGAAGTTCGCCGCGCAGGCCGGCTCTAAACTTCTTAACAGCCTCTTCCTCGAAGCAGGGGCCAATTGTGTTCACTTGTTGAACTACTGTGCCTGCTGTATTTTCTAGCTCAGACATGATTTCGTCCCATTTCTACTTTGAGCATACAGGAGCCCTATCCATAGATGATTCCGCTATGCTCGAAGTGTTCTCCAGGATAGTGCTCCTGGCTAAGAGTTCTGAATTTGTAGGAGGTCTCGTGGCTATATCTTACTACATCTACATGACCTCAGGGCTATTTACAAGTCAGATAACGTGATATAGTTCATGCTGGACCATTCCTCGCTTTCTGAGATCCTGAGAGTTTTTCTCATTGATAAAAAAGTTGCGAATCTCGAGTGCCCAGGAGGTGTTCGAACTCATAGACAAATATACGAAACAAGAAAAGCTGGAGGCTAGGGTACAGTATATTGTTGAAGAACTTTTTGAGTCGTAGTACATTGAGAGAGGCGATTTATGGCTACATCTCCATATCGGTGGCATCGACAAACAATAGCTGAAACGTTTGAACGTATCTGTGGTGGGGCTACACCCTGGGTAGCCATTGGAGATTTTTTGGACGATTGGCGACGTTCTTCAGTTGAGCACCGCTATGAATTAGTAGAAATACCAATAGCACCTGCTCCGACAGTTGATTTGCAGCATTGGGCAGCCTTCTGTGCTGCAATGGTGGAGTGGCTTTGCTGGCAGGATGGCTTGCCATTTCCAGCATGGACAAATCAAGAGAACTATCATTTAGCAGAGCCGTGGTTTATCTATGAGGGAAGACGCCTGAGAGCGTGGCAACTGGTAACAACACCTGCCCCATTTAAGATGCGCAATATATATGGGGGAGATCGGATGCTTGATCGTGTCTAGCAGAATGCTTTATTGTCCAAAAAGGTGCCTGAACTCAGCACCTGAAATTGCCGTCTCAGTCAGGTGCATGTAGGTTCCGTGGTCACGCAGTTCATTAGCAATCAGGCGCAGGTATCCCAGGACAGCTCGCATGGGTCCAGATGCTAAGCTGACACGCGCGACTCCAAGTTGCGCAAGTTCTGGTATCGAGGGAGTAGTGGCGCCTGCAAGTATATTGATCGGCCCATTGATCGCTTGTACCAGGGCAACAATAGTGCTTGCATCACTCAAGCCAATCGGAAAGATACAATCCGCACCGGCGTGGCGATACGCGTTCCCGCGCAGCACTGCCTGCTCAATACGACCAGATGGATCGCCGATCGCCAGTAAAAAAACGTCCGTCCGAGCATTGATCACCAGAGGCATATCTATTGATTGCGCAATTTCTCGAATGGCTTTGAGCAGCTCAACCTGGAACGAGACCTCCACCAGCGACCTATCCCGTCCTCTGATCGAATCTTCAATATTGATACCGACAGCACCAGCATTAATGATAGCTCTCACCGTTTGTAGCACTTCTTCAATTGTATCTCCGTAGCCTGCCTCAATGTCAGCAGAGACAGGGCAGCTCACAGCCTTTACGATACGTTCTGTGGCCTCCACCATCATGTCCCGGCTGATGCGTTGCCCATCAGCATATCCAAGAGAGGCAGCAACGCCAGAGCTGGTTGTAGCTATAGCCGGAAACCCCGCTTGTTCGAAAATGCGTGCGCTTGCTGCGTCCCAGGCATTTGGTAGTACAAGGATGGGGGATCCAGAGTGAAGGGAACGAAATTGGACTGCTTTGTCCTTTTGGGTAGTAGAAGCCATAACTGTAACCTCATCTATTGATTTGCTGCACTTCACCTCTACGTGATAAGCCGCCACCTGGCCTTATTCGATGGTTAATTTTTCTGGCTGTTCATTTGGTATCTGTGGTGGTAATAACAAAATGCTAAGCAGCACCCCGATGATACCTGCCACTACTGTTGACCCTAGCCATAGATGAATCGACCAGGAGATACCTGTTGTAATCTCTAGACATAAGAAGTACAGGAGATAGAGAACTACTGGCACAGTAAATGCAAACAAGCGAAGCTCAGATGGTCGCCTTACCGAGGGCTTCAGCCACCTCACTAACAGATCAGCAGTAAGACCTGCCGCTATCGCGACGGGAATCAGTAGATAGTGATCTTGCATGAAGCTTAGGAATATCGTGTTGAGCGTGAAAATAAGTGTCAAAGACCCGAATGGCAACATCCAGCGGCGCACGGCCAGCAAGACTAGCCCCATCAATATTCCCGTTTGTAGCAAAATACTGGCAATTCCTAATCCTGGATTGGAACCCGTTTTAGCGGCTGCCGAGATAAATACGAAGGGGTGGAATATCTGCGTGATGATTGTGATTGTTGACAAGATGAAGGTCAGCGAGAGAAGCATGGGAAGGAGCTGTACCAGGGTGGGCGTTGATGTGGCGTTAGTGCGTTGCCATGCAGCGCGAAATGGGCCGCTCACAACAAGTGCCAGGCCAATGGTTATCGCTATGTGAGTGGGGCTTAGGGCTCCGTCGATATTCAGTTCAATACCGAAGAGCATGTGCCAGATCATATCACCGATACCGCCAAAAAAAATGATGACTACGCCCAATAATGATAGTTCATAGCCAGCAGGCATAGCCAATTGTGTAGGATAGCCTCTCCTACGGTTTCTGATAAATGTTCCTACCAGGAAGATCATAGCTGCCAGGAAACCGGAGTAAAAAGCGGCATGCCACGGTGTAAAGAAGTTATCCACCGGAAGATGATTATGCGCCCACCCGTCAGAATAGCCTCCAACCATCAGCCAGATGCCCAGGGCAATCATTGCCCAGTCATAGCGTGTACTATTGGCACCCCGGTTCTCTACTAACGAGAGTGCGGCTACGCCTTCCCTGGGAGTTATCCTGATTGTCATATTGTTTTGTCACCCTTTTTCTTGAGGAGTCCTATGTTCCCTTTTAATAGCTCTTGTGTATTGGCTATCCTATTATATCTCTATCTTTTGGCATTCCACAATGTAGTACGCGGTGCCATCGTCTCAACCAATGGTACTAATTTCAAAAAAACTAAGTAGAGTAGCTCTTGATTACCTGTACCTCTTTAAGTTATACTAGGCTCATATTGTTAAGTTGTTGACTTGCGTCACAATGATGTGCCAGGATACACAAAGAACTACATATCCAACCCTAAGGAAGTTTGTAAATCTATGTTTGTAGTTCATAGAAGGGTGTAACAAGACCGCATGAAATTGCCTCAAGAGGACAACCAGAAACCAAAGAGCCCTGAAAAAGCAACGAGGAAGCGTTCGCGTTTAGTACGCTATAGTGTATCAGCCTTCGTAGTGCTCCTGGGAGCACTACTCCTTGGATTCGTGGCGTTACGTGTTGTAAACGCTACTATTGCTCGTGACAGTGTGGTGGATAAGCCGATTAGTGACGTGCTTAATATGGCAGATCAGCACAAGTTAAAAACTGCCTTGATCCAGGGCAATGAGGTTTTTGCCACGAGTAGCACCGGTCAAAAATATCATGCATACAAGGAAGATGGCCAGACAGTCACAGATACACTCCGGCACGATGGAGTCGCTGTTACCATTGACAATGGTCAAAGCACTCAATGGGGGCAGGGTGTGGTGGATATTTTGTTGATCGCTCTGATTGTTGGCAGCGTCTACTTCTTCTTCCGACGAGGTGGCGTGGGTGGCCAGGTTACTCCCTTTGCCCGCTCAAAAGCCAGACGTTTTAACGAGTCGCGTCCCTCCATCCTCTTCAAAGATGTTGCTGGCGTCGAAGAGGCAAAAATGGAACTTGAAGAGATCGTCGAGTTCCTTAAATATCCAGCGCGCTTTGTTTCTATGGGGGCGCGCATTCCCAAAGGGGTACTCCTCGTTGGCGCTCCAGGCACCGGTAAGACGCTCATCTCTCGTGCCGTAGCCGGTGAGGCTGGCGTATCATTCTACAGCGTGAACGGCTCTGAATTTGTGGAGATGTTCGTAGGTGTAGGTGCAGCACGAGTGCGAGACCTTTTCAAAGAGGCCAAAGACCACTCACCATGCATTGTCTTCATTGATGAGATTGACGCAGTAGGTCGCCAACGTAACAATTCTGGCACCGGTGGCAATGACGAACGTGAGCAGACGCTTAACCAGTTACTGGTTGAGATGGATGGTTTTGATAAGCATAGCAATGTCGTCGTTATCGCTGCTACCAATCGGCCCGATGTCCTTGACTCCGCACTTCTGCGCCCGGGTCGCTTTGATCGCCAGGTAATGCTCGACAAACCGGACATTCGTGGTCGCCTCGCTATCCTTGAGGTTCATGCAAAAGGTAAGCCAATAGATGAGAATGTAACCCTCGTCGAGCTGGCACGCCAGACGGCCGGCTTCTCCGGCGCCGATCTTGCCAATTTGCTGAACGAGGCTGCACTGCTGGCGGCACGGCGCAGCAAGGAAGTCATCCACAAAGAAGAACTCGAAGAATCAATCCTGCGCGTTATGGCCGGTCCTGAGCGCAAAAGCCGCGTGATTACCGAGGCCGAAAAATCTATTATCGCCTATCACGAAGTGGGTCACGCGATTGTGATGCGCTCTATGCCCGGATCTGATCCTGTGCGGAAGGTACAGGCGATAGCAAGAGGTATGGCCCTCGGTATCACTGTTTCGGCACCTTCTGAAGATCGTTACCTCATGCGCCGCTCTGAACTGCTGGCAAAGATGGCAGGATCAATGGGCGGGCGTGCCTCTGAGGAGATTATCTTCGGTGATATCACGACGGGTGCCAGCCAGGATATCGAGTATGTGACCAATGTAGCCCGGCGCATGGTCTGTGAGTTTGGTATGAGTCCCCTCGGTAATGTGGCTCTCAAAACGGAAGATGGCAGCACTCCCATTAGCGCAGAGACCGCGGCCAAAATTGACAAAGAGATAGCACTCCTGGTCGAGCAGGCCTATGCTACCGCACTCAATATCCTGCGCGAGCGCAAGGACAGACTCATTGCTATCTCCGAGCACCTCATTCAGGTCGAAACCATTGATGGCTCAGAACTCGACGCCATGCTGTTTGCAGCATGACACGCACCTTTATCGCTCTTGAGCAAGATGAATCTCTGCAGCGCTACCTGAGCAAAGTTATCCAGCGGGTGGCTCAGGAATTGCCCAACCTGAATTGGGTTGATCCTGCGGGGATTCATCTTACTCTTGCCTTCCTTGGCGAATTAACCGATGAGCAATTGGCCGCGACCATGCAGGCGGCAGAACTCGCTGCCCGCATAGTTCCTCCCTTTGACTATCATCTCTCATATCCTGGCGTCTTTGGTCCTCCTCGACAACCTCGCGTCATCTGGATAGGCATTGATGAACCAGCCGGCAAACTACTTCAACTGCACCAGGCAGTGAATAGCGAGCTTGAACAACGGAGTTTTGAGGTTGATAAGCGTCCTTTTTCGCCACACCTTACGCTGTGTCGTATCAAGACGCCACTCAAACCTGATGAACAACAACGATTACAACGTCTTATTGCTGCCAGGGATGTGATCGCGTCTGTCTCTACATATCATGTACGTCACTTAAGTGTCATGAAAAGCGAGCTCTCGCGTACGGGGGCAAGATATACAGCTTTAGAGAATTTTCCGCTCGGCGGCGAATAGAGCGAGTGATTTTAGCAGGTTTCTGTGAGGAATTAGTACTGAAAAAGAGGGAGTAACCAGCGATTGCTGATTACTCCCTCTTTCCCTTTCCTCTAGTCTAAAAAGCAGTCCTCTTGCCCAATTAGGCTGGACAAGGATTAGAAGAAAACACTTGCCGGAAATCGTTGTAGCGAGTGGTTGGTCCTCCTCCCACATTTGTGTAAGTGATATTCAGCAACGTACCGTATTCTTGGTTCTGATGGAAGTCATTGGCGCTAGCAGGCTGATGGTTGCCCAGCCTCCAGACGCAGCCCTGGCTGCCATTGCTGATGCTGAAGAATGGGTAGAAAGCAGCGGGCTCGTTGCCACTACCACCAATGGCAGGATCATCGGTACTCGGTATCAGTGTGCAGCCTACACCTGTGAAGCGATCACAGACAGCTGGATCCTCAATGCGAGGCAGGTCTGCCTCGAAGGCGAACCGCTGATAGTTAACGTTGTAACCACTACCGGTCAGCGGGCTGCTGAATTTGATGGATGTTGGATGAAGAGCGGTGTTGCCATCAGGCCAGATGGGCTGGTAGGCAGCACCGTCAAAGCCGGTGTTGGTTCCAAGACATCCTGACACCTTCACGCGAGTCGATGCTGAGGCTGGGAAGCAACCGAGATCGTCACCGTCGGTCGGCTCCTGATCTCCAGTCATGCCCTCTTTGCCTGAGCAACCTCCCGAGGAGGTAACAGCGGTGCACCAGTCGAAGTGGCCGATCTCATCAGAGAAGGCAATGTTATACGAATGCGCTGCCCATGGCACGCGGGTCTTTTCTGATGAGGTGCTGTACATCGGATGGAAGTCGTATGGGATGTTTTTGCAGGTTGTCCCGCTTGGTGCAAATTTCACCTGGCCAAAACCATTAGCAGCGCTGGACGTCATCGAGCCGCTCTGACCAGTTGTCGTGTCATCCAGGACGATTTGCAGTCCATGGGCAGTGTCGTGCAAGGTGACAATAATCGTATCACCCGAATTCATGAACAGGTCCGCCGCTGGATTGGGGGTGAAGGTCTTTATGGTTGAATTAACCGGATTGGGGGGTGAGCCTGGTTGTGGATGCCCGCTCTTCGTGATGAATGCGAAGTTGACGTATTCAACGCCAGTTTTAGCAGCGCAGGTCGGATTCAGTAATTGACCTGTAACCGGGTTCTCCGAGAGGCTGTCGATGTTGAATGCAGCACACCATTGGGTTGCAGCGCAGCTGTTTCCAGCAGGCCAGGGCGCCCAACCGGGTGGATAGAACTGCATTTCCATGAAAGCTGTCCCAGGATGCCTGGGGCTGACCGCTGGATCAACGATGTTCTTATCACTATCTGGCGTGCAGGTGCTGAGAAGTTCTGGATACGACTGTGTGTCACACATCGCCATACCGAACCAGAACGCGGGGTGAAGTTCGAAGTTGAAGGACTTACCACGCTCTGTAGGAGTTGTAGGCGTTGGGTCTGTGGGAAGTGTGAGACGATATCTCATCTGGTTACCTGAGCCTGGTGTATTGGAATAGAAGAGCGTTGATGGCTCGTCATGGCCAATGTATTTGTCCTGACCAAAAACCGCCTCGGAGTCCCATACCTCCGAACAGGTGACGGCCCCTTTTGAACAGTCAATGTGTGCATGGTTAGAAGCTGCTGGAGCAGCATTAGCACGTGGTATATAACCTATACCCGCTGCCACCAGCCCGCAAATAACGACGGCAAGGGCTACGTACGAGAACCTTGACTTGAGAAAGGTCATTCATTACCTCCTTGAAGCTTTGGAGTAAAATCGAGCCACAGTGATCAATGTAGTTAGCATCATAGATAACTACCGCCTGACAAAACTTTCAATTCTGACAACCTAAATGTGTATACTGCTCGCTGAAGGGAGGATTGCCTCTTTACTAAGAGTGAATGTATCCACATCCATTGACTCTTAGACTGTAAAAGGACTCCACTTTTTAAGGAAAGGAAACCTGAATGGCACAGCTATATTGTAACCGCTCACATTTAAAGTTGTCAACCCATCTAAAGAATTATCAGATTAGGTGGCAGAATCAACCATCATTTGCTTGTCTTCCCAGCAGTGTTCGTCGCGGTTTGATGGAGCTTCTCATGAGCACCTTCCTTACCAAACTAGCGTCAAAGGCCAATGTGAGAAGCACTGCTCCGGGCTGAAAAATGACGGTTAACACATAAAGTTGTAACCGGTTACTATTTAACCATATCGATGCCTGTTTTTTAATGTTAGTGAGTTGAGATTTGGTGATAAGTCGGTGGAGAAATGAGTGTGTAGGTAGAGAAATTATTTCGTGTTTTCTTTGCGGAACTGATCTGGGTAATGATTAGGGCTTTAGCCAGGTACAGCGGTTACTTTTGTATATTCGGGGTTACAACTGGCGATAATCATGATAAAATAGTGTCACTAACTAAGAATGATTCATGCATGAAGGTTTTATCAGAAAGGCAGGATACTAATGATGGCACAGG
>WNGK01010745.1_pt1 | contig 17061 bp, 13 predicted proteins | sample 5400601 | NCBI WGS metagenome assembly WNGK01 (sample SAMN13153376, study PRJNA577476) | soil metagenome | isolation source: 60 cm soil or saprolite under Garry oak tree replicate 1 | place: USA:California | collected 2016-06-15
TATTATCGGCAGCCGGCTGGAAGACCGACATTGCCATTAAAGAGTATGGTGGACATACCATGGAACTGGCAACTCGGGCTGCTGAGAAGAATTACGATCTCGTCATAGCTTATGGTGGTGACGGCACATTGAACCAGGTCGTCAATGGGGTTATGAATGTGAAGGGGCAACAAAGCATTGTTGGCCTCATTCCCGGGGGTACTGCTAATGTTTGGGCAGGCGAAATTGGTATCTCTACCGATCCCGTAAAGGCCGCCCTGACGCTTGTCAATAGCGAGTGCCGCAAGGTCGACATAGGGCATGTCGAAGTGGAATCGCTCACCTTTCCCGGTACTGTTCAGGGGGACCAGCAACATACTGGAGATCAGAAAACGCATACGAGAAAGGTCAAGCCAACTTCTAAAGCCAGGCATCACTTTTTGTTGATGGATGGACTCGGTATCGATGCTGCTATTATGGGCCATGTCTCTAAGCCGCTCAAGTTCAAAGTTGGTCCGGTGGCGGTTGGTGTTTCAGCGGCAAAAGAGTTGCCGGAGCAGCACCCCTTCCCAATTGAAATACGGTCTTCTAGCGGTGGACGCAACGGAGAGGTGCTTTGGAAAGGTGAAGCTTTACAAGTAGTTGTAGGCAATACTCGTCGCTATGCCAATGTCGCTGAGATGACACCCGACGCCTATATTGATGACGGGGTTCTTGATGTCTGTGTGATTACGGCTGGCAATCCCCTGACAACGGTGCAGCAGCTTGCATCGCTCTTGTTGCGGCGCAAGCCCGATAATACGACTGCCGAATACTTTCGTGGTGCGCATTTCGTGGTAAGTGTGCCTGCTTCTATTGATATGCAACTGGATGGAAGTGCTGTCAAGCTCAAGGACTATCTGAGCAAGTCGGACCGCGCAGCGCTGCGACAGGTGGATGATGCGCAGCAGATAATGGTAAACTACCGCTTTGATGCTATGCCCCGCGCTTTACGAGTAGCTATTCCGAACACCTATGATGATGCTTTGTTCGAGGATTCGACCGGTAAAGGGATAGCGCATGACGCATCACAACAGCAGCAGGAGCCGCGAATGCAAAATAGCCAGCAATCACCTGAGGAACAGGAGCAAGCGCTTGAACAGGTCAATCTACTAGCGGACCATGGTCGCAAAGTGCAAGTTGTGGGCGTAGCCCCAAACCCGGAGAAAAAAGATACATATATCGTTGCGGGTACGGCAACGAAGCGTAGTACAGGTGAAACCAGGCCGGTTGCCGTATGTATTGACAGCAATACTACAATGATTAAGCGCACAGGGGAGCACCTTCCGCCGGGTATTGCCAGGGAGTTGCAAGAAGGCGGTTCGATTGTGGTGGAAGGTAAACAGAGTAAGCGCGGCGTCATCCGGGCGAAGCGAGTTGTCGTGGTTTAAGACTGTGCGCTAGCAGTGCGAGGATATGTGAATCTGGTAGACGATTCGCTGGAATGGCGTTCTGTTTTGGACGCTTTACGTACCATTCGTGTAGATACAGTCCGCTCAATGTTCGGCTCCCAGGGAGTAGCGGCCTTTACCGATGGAGCCTGTATCAAAAATCCAGGTGGCCTAAAAATTTACAGCGACAGTGAGTATACTATCAAGGTTGCCCAGGGTGTTTACCAGATGAAGGCCAATAGTGACCTGTGGTCGTTGTATCGCCTGTTGCTCAACCGTCGTAAAATTCCTCCTGTTTTTGAATGGGTGCGTGGCCACACCGGTCACGATCTCAATGAGCGTGCCGACGAACTGGCCGGGCTGGGAGCCTGGAATGGCGATGCAGCTGCCTATCGCAAATGGCAGGAATCCATGGCTTTTGAGGCACATAATGCTCTTCCAGCCGCAGAACTAAACGTACTCCGTCACCAGGTGCAAAAACTCAAAACTCTCTTTGACGGCCTCGACTCGAACAGTTCTCGGGTCAATGAACAAGAACGCAAATTTATTGATGATATGGCTAAGCGCCTGCAAAAGAACAATTTCAGTCCCTCACCAAAACAAAGCAATTGGGTCAAGGGCCTGGTAGCTAAATATAAAGTATAGATGTTCAGGCTACATATGAACATTGCCCGAGAGGCGCTGCATTGGTTCATGCTTACTCTACTGGATTTCTAATCCGTCTGGTGTGGTAGAATAGACTGAGGTGGAGGTGCCACCTTCAAATAAAACAGAAAGAAGACTGATTTTGTATCAAAAGCTGGTACAACAATTTACTGAACAGCTGCGATTAAAACAACCTCCCATAGGATTAGCCTTCGTCGAGAATGTGCCTGCAGGAGTTCCACACAACACAACCGGTGTACCTTCAGCCTGTACCTTCTGGCGCATGGCCGAACAAGGCATCTTCTATTCCACGGCCGAAGATCACAAGCAATGCCCGATTGGTATGATGACCATGGGCTTCAGCATGCCGGAAACAGATCAACAGCGAGCGCAGGAATTAGTGGAAACGATGGCCAGTGTTCAATATTTCTCACCTGCCGAAGTCAGCGCTCTACCAACTGTAAAGAAGTCCCATCAAAGTATTGTCTATGGTCGCCTGGACCAGTTCCCCATTCAAGCCGATGTTATCCTCTGCATTATCGACACACAGCAAACCATGCTCGTCGCTGAAGCTAGCGGAATCATGGACTGGTTACAGGGTGGTGGTCAATCAGCCTTTGGACGTCCCACCTGTGCAGTAATTCCACGTACGATGCAAACGGGCCAGATGTCTATGAGCTTTGGCTGTGTTGGAGCCCGCACCTACACCGGACTCACTCCCTCCGAGCTGGTTTTAACCATTCCTGTTAGTGAGTTTGCTGCCCTCGTTGAGCGATTACAGATAACGTTAGCTGCTAATGCTGCCCTGGCTCCATTCCATCAGCAACAAAAGGCCCGCTTCACAGCTTAGTTTAATCCACACAGGGAGTAGAACTCTTAAAGCCCGAAGACGTAGAGATTCCCATCTGAGCATTGCCTGAGGGAAAAGACATATGACCACAACCAAAAGACAAACCGAACCGCATTCCGCACTTCAATCGGTCCCTGTATCTCATCCTCAACGTAACCCGGGTATTCCACTGGATATGGACTGGGTGAGCAGAGTACATATCAATCGCAGCGCGGTTGAGCGGCGTGCCGCTACTATGAATACCCGCCGTAGCGTCAAGAAAGAGTGGCAAGTGGCGTGGTTGTTGCGTGCCATCACATGTATCGACCTGACCACACTGGCAGGCGACGACACGCCTGGGAATGTCCTGCGGCTCTGTGCCAAAGCGCGCCAACCTGTGCGCCAGGACCTGTTAGCGGCACTGGGCGCTGATGGTTTTGATTTGAAGGTTGGAGCGGTCTGTGTCTATCATAACCTTGTGCCGGTAGCCGTTGAGGCCTTGCGTGGCTCGGGCATTCCTGTTGCCGCCGTCTCGACAGGCTTTCCCGCCGGTCAGAACCCCATGGAGCAAAAACTGGGAGAGATTGAGGCTTCGGTCAAGGCCGGAGCGGGCGAAATCGATATTGTTATTTCTCGTGCCCATGTTCTGACCGGCAACTGGCAGGCTCTGTACGACGAAGTGCGAACCTTCCGTGCTGCCTGCGGCGCTGCTCATATGAAGACCATCCTTGCCACCCATGAACTTGCCACGTTCCGCAACGTGGGTATGGCGAGCCTGGTGTGCATGATGGCGGGTGCTGACTTTATCAAAACCTCCACGGGCAAAGAAGCAGTCAACGCTACCATACCTGTAGGTGTGGTCATGGCGCGCGCCATTCGCGATTACTATGAACAGACCGGTTATAAAGTCGGCTTCAAACCTGCAGGCGGTATCCGCAGCGCTAAAGAATCGCTCGACTGGTTAATTTTGATGAAAGAAGAGCTGGGCAACGAGTGGCTCAACAATACCCTTTTCCGTATTGGCGCCAGCGGCCTGCTCTCCGATATAGAACGGCAGCTTTCGTACTTCGTCACCGGTCACTATGCGGCAGCACATCATAACCCGATGGTCTAGTCGGAGGAGGCGCAGCATGAATGTTATGGATATCTTTAAAACTATGGAGTACGGGCCTGCCCCAGAAGCAGCAGCGCCTGCTTTGGAGTGGATCAAGGAGCAACAACCCTTTGGTCTGTTCATCAATAACCAGTGGGTCAAGCCTGCCAGTGGTCAGTATCTTGATAGCATCAATCCCTCGACCGGTAAACCGCTGGCACAAATAGCCGCTGCCAATAGTGCCGATGTAGATATCGCCGTAGCTGCGGCTCGCACAGCATTTGAAAGTTGGGGCCAGACGCCAGGACATGTGCGTGCTCGCTATCTCTACGCTATCGCCCGTCACATCCAGAAACACTCGCGCCTCCTGGCCGTGCTGGAAACGCTGGACAATGGCAAATCTATTCGCGAGACCCGCGACCTGGATATCCCGCTCGTTGCCCGCCACTTCTACTATCATGCCGGTTGGGCCCAGCTCATGGCCTCGGAGCTACCAGGTTATGAACCTGTCGGGGTTGTAGGACAGATCATTCCCTGGAATTTTCCCCTGCTCATGATGGCCTGGAAGATCGCACCTGCCCTGGCTATGGGCAATACGGTCGTACTCAAACCCGCGCGTTACACCTCTCTGACCGCGCTCAAATTCGCCGAGATCGTGCAGGAGGTCGCGCTCCCTGCTGGTGTCGTCAACATTCTGACGGGTGAGGCCTCCCAGGTTGGGGAGGCCCTGGTTCGTCATCCTGGTGTAAACAAGATTGCCTTTACCGGTTCCACTGACGTAGGCCGCAGCATTCGCCGTGCTACCGCTGGTTCCGGCAAAAAGCTCTCGCTCGAATTGGGTGGCAAATCGCCCTTCATCGTCTTTGATGATGCCGACCTGGATAGCGTGGTTGAAGGCGTCGTCGATGCCATCTGGTTCAATCAAGGCCAGGTTTGCTGTGCAGGCTCGCGCTTGCTTGTCCAGGAAGATATTGCCGGGCGCCTGATAAACAAGCTGCGCGCACGTATGGAGAAACTGCGCATTGGTGACCCGCTGGACAAGGCGGTAGATATGGGAGCCATCGTCTCGCCGGGTCAACTTCAAGAGATCCAGAGGCTCGTATCCCAGGGCGTTGAGGAAGGGGCGGAGATATGGCAGCCCTCGTGGGCCTGTCCCACGGAGGGCTATTTCTTCCCACCCACGCTCTTCACCAATGTCTCTCCTGCGGCCACCATTGCCCAGGTCGAAATCTTCGGGCCCGTGCTTGTATCCATGACCTTCCGCACGCCCGCCGAGGCCGTAGCTCTTGCTAATAATACCCGCTATGGGTTAGCGGCAAGCGTGTGGAGCGAGAATATTAATCTAGCGCTGGATGTTGCCCCTAAATTAAAGGCCGGCACCGTCTGGATCAATGGGCACGCCAATGCAGCGCAATTTAATGCGACTGATACCACACCTGACGATATTATCGATTCCTCAAACGGTTTTACTCCAACTCTTCCGGCCATCGACCGCACGCCTAAAATGTTCATCAAGGGCAAACAGGTGCGGCCAGACTCCGGCTATAGCCAGGATGTCTATGATCCCGAGCATCGTCTCATTGGCCAGGTGGGTGAAGGTAATCGCAAGGATATTCGTAATGCCGTTGAGGCTGCCCACGCGGCCAGTGGTTGGGCTGCCGGCACAACGCATAACCGGGCGCAAATTCTCTATTACATGGCTGAGAATTTAGCGGTACGTGAAGAAGAATTTGCGCGGCGCATTGTGCAGCAGACCGGGCGTTCGTCTGCGGATGCTGCGAACGAAGTAGAGACGACCATTTCCCGCCTCTTCAGTTACGCCGCCTGGGCCGATAAATATGAAGGCGTTGTGCATCGACCTCCCCTGCGCGGCGTTGTGCTGGCCATGCATGAGCCCATCGGCGTGATTGGTATGGCCTGCCCCGACGAGTATCCCTTGCTCGGCTTTATCTCGCTGGTGGCACCAGCAATCGCTATGGGCAACACTGTAGTCGTTATCCCATCGCAACAATCCCCTTTGAGCGCCACCGATTGTTACCAGGTCTTTGAAACTTCCGATCTCCCTGCTGGAGTGGTCAATATTGTGACGGGCGAGCGCGATACACTCAGCCAGGTTCTGGCTGATCATGACGATGTCGATGCCATGTGGTACTTCGGCCCGGCTGAAGGCTCTAAGCGCGTCGAACTGGCCTCTGCCGGGAATATGAAGCGCACCCGGGTTAACTACGGTCATTCCCGCAACTGGTTGGACAATGTGCAGGGCGAGGGTGAAGAGTTCCTGCGCGAGTCTACACAGGTGAAGAACATCTGGGTACCCTATGGGGAATAAGAAGATACTTTCTCTCTATCATCCACAAAGACCCTATCGCCAGTTTGCACTAGCATCTCATCACTCTGGCCCGCAACCGTAGCGTAAAAGCCGCGTTTGCCGCCATCAAGAAATTGCAGGGTTTCTTTCAGCTGAGGGGCGGGCAGGGCCATACCATGGCTGGCTGCGAATAGGCTGAACTCAACACAGGGAGCAGCAACCTTCAGACGAGTTAAATAGATCAACCCGTCTGTCTTTTGCGTTTGAATCGCCAGCCGCTTGCCTAGATCGGCCAGCGTGATGATGTCATCGACTTCTACCAGGATATTCTCACCTGCGCATCCATCCACGAGATGGTCTCCGAACTTGCTGCGCATAGCCTCATAATGACTGGTAAAACCGACTGATACACCATTGACACCTTTGTGATTACGTGATGCTGGATGTTCCACATGGTGAACATCTATAACCCGCTGGCCATCGGGTGTAACGCCAATAACACCATCCGGGTATAACAGCAGGTTCTTGACGGTCAGCAAGGGTGTAGGATCATAATGGCCATATGGCTGCTGCTTCACCTTCAAGCCAGATTGTTGCACCTGTAGTAATTTGATACGCCCAATTTCGTGCATGATTACTTTCCTGCTTATCTAAGTTTGAGTTAAGCATATCACAAAATTGGAAAGGGAAATGAAGATTGCCTTACAAATGGGAATCGTGTATAGTTGGAATAGAGCCTGTATCTTTAAATTGTCGAGGTTATTGTACAGATACTCCCCATTGGTCTGTGCGGCTTTCCTGGGAAGAGGTACTGCTTGCAGTACTTTCAGGTAGTTTTGTTGCCTTGAAACGTGCAATGAAGTATATAAGATGTGTCGTTGGAAGTACATTTTGTAGAACTTGTCCGCTTAAGGTTCACATGCTATGCTGCTTGAGCATCGTACGAGCAGTGCCTGGTTATCTGGAAACATGGAGCAATTGTCGATGGAGTCACGAAACCGTCCTCACCCAATAGACTCACAGCCAATTCTAAGAAGACAGGATGATAGCGCACCGGAAGCCCAACAAGCGGCACCTCTACATTGTTTCGTCGTGCTATAGTGAAACGTGACGATGATGCCTGGTCATGCATCTACCAGCAGTATGCCCCGCTTGTACTCACCTGGGTTACGCAACATCAGAGCGCGGCCCCAATGTTGGGTCAGGATGGTAGCGCTCCACTCGTCAATGCTGCCTTTGCCAAATTCTCCCAGGCACTAACTCCTGCTAAAATGGAGAACTTTGACTCGCTGGCTGCTATTTTGAAATATCTCAAAATGTGTGTACATAGCGTCGTCGCTGACGAAGTGCGTTCACGGCAGGCACGCCAGTACGAGGAGGCCCTGGAGTTAATAGAACATGAGCCTGCTACGGATGATCCTGCTGACGATGTCGTCGCAAATATTTCTGCCCAGGGTTTATGGCAGGTCATTCAAGAAGAACTGAATAGTGAGGATGAGCGCGTACTTATCTATCTTGCCTATATTCATGGCATGAAACCTAGTGAGATTAGTAGCCAGAATCGCCGGCTCTTTCCCACTGTTGATGACGTTTATCGCATCAAACGCAATGTGCTGGAGCGGTTACGGCGTAATCGCCGGTTACAAATGATGTTCAAACATCAATATCCATAACTTGCGTGTGTCTAATCTGGACCAATGGATGGAGACTCAACAAGATATGGCTGCTAAAAAAGCAACGAGCCTCGTTTATTGGTGTGAAGAGGATAGAATGAGTAGAACGCAATTCGCTGATGAAACTGGGGAGAGTCATCAGTAAGTTGCAAGAAAATCTACTCTCAATTTTAGACCTGTATCCTATGTTAAGCTAAAGGAAACGCTTATGGAGTGTACAAAACCAGGTGCTATTCGTGATGAAGAGCTGCTCGCCTATCTCGCGGGAGAAAACGTGCGACCATTCGTTGTGCAGCATCTTGCAGAGTGCCAGCACTGTTCGTCTCAAATGGCAGCATATCAACGAGTAGAACTCGCGTTAACCAGCAAACTTTACCGGTGGGATTGCCCACCCAGTCAGGTGCTCGGTGAATACCAGTTGGGGCTGCTCAGTAAAGAACTTACTGCTGCCGTCAAAAACCACCTGGCTATGTGCGTGCTCTGTGCCACTGAAGTGGTAACACTCACAGAATTTCTTGCACATGACCCTCTGCTTACTGAGCGTGCACCTGTTCCAAGTGTATCTGTTCAAACCTCCTCCCCGCATAATAATCATCGTTCCGGACAGGGAGCAAAAGGTGTCTTAGATCGCCTGAGCGATCGGTCAAGAGCTGGTGTCAGGCGTATCGTTGCTACCCTCTTGCCGCCACAACCACGCTTTGCCTATCAGCGTGAAATATCACAGGCAACTTTGTGGCCGCGCCGTTACAGCGCGGAGGATCTGAGCATCTCCATCCAGGTTGAGCGAGGGACGAGCCATAGAGATGCCTTACAACTCATTGGGTTAGTCACTCGCAAGGGTGAAGCCTTAGGTGTGCTACAGGGTACACCGGTACTTCTTTCAGCGCAAGATGTAGGGAAATCCTTTGCCGGAACCCCGTATATGCAAAGTATTGACGAACTGGGTAACTTTATCTTTTCGTCAATTGCTCCGGCGACATATACGCTCGAATTGCAGTTCCCTGAGAGCATCGTCGTGATCGATCAGCTTCCGGTTGTTCTACAAGATTGACGCCGGGTTACGTGGTAGTTCTATCTTGTAGAACGTACAGGGTGTGTCAGAGTAACTCTGTATGTTTCACAGCATGTTATCCATCTCTTCCCTCCTCTTTCTCACTTCTCTCGTTTCGTTAATATGCAATCTTTCTCCGTGATTTATGAAGGTTCAAAACGTATAATTATGTAGAGATATTGAGGTGGTGGTAGAGATCACCACAGCGGAAATCCTGTACGTTGTCTATTCCTGGAAACCATATCCTATGACGCCTCAAGAACTGCTGGCTGCGCTTCCTCTCAAAAACGAGAAGGAAGGACGGCTTGTGTTGCAAACACACATTTGTGCATTTGATGACACTGCCATTGCCTTGTTGGTCGAACTCATCAAACGTGAAGCTGATCGCCAATGGAATAAAGATGCCGAGGTATCTTTCAACCTGGCCGGTTATTTGCTGGCTATCGGTGATCTGGTACACAACAAGGCCTATCATGCCCTGGGTTTGATGGCTCGTGGCGATGCATTGCGCCGCATCGACCGCGATCAGGATGCGCTGCCATTTTTCGATGCTGCTGGCGAAGAGTTTCTCGAGATAGGTGATGAAGTAGGCTGGGCGCGAACGCGTATAGGGCGTGTCAGCGCCTGCCTGCAACTCAACCGTACAAGCGAGGCTTTGCGAGATGCTGCCTCGGCTCGTGAAATTTTTATGCGTCATGGTAAGCTCCTACGGGCTGGCCAGATTGATGTCAATGCCGCCATTGTCAACTACGAATTAGGCCAGTACGACCAGGCGCTGCACCTCTTCGACCGGGCTATTGAAACTTACCTGTTGCAGGGTGAAGGCGTCGAGTTGAATATTGCCCGTGCACGTGGCAACAAGGCCATTACCCTGGCGGCCCAGGGAAAATTTCGTGAGGCCGTGGCGCTTCACGAACAGGCCCGTGCTACGTTTGCTGCCTACGGGGGACAAGAGGTTGCTGTAGCGCGTGAGGAACTGAACATTGCCCAGATTTACGCTTCACAGGGCCATTTTAGCCAGGCCTTGCTACTTTTTGATCGCAGCCGTGCCATCTTTCAGCAGCACAGCATGCACTTCCAGGCTGCAGAAGTTGCCCAACAAATATGTCGCTGCCTGGTGCGCCTGAATCGTGTTCGGGAGGCCTATGAACTGGCAAGTGAGACGGTAGCTTACTTCCGTACGTACCAGGGACATCGCTACAATCTAGCCAATTCGCTTATGTACCAGTCGGAGGCTGCCACGCTTGAAGGAAACTATCACGATGCTGATGAGATGCTGCAAGAGGCCAGGAATATCCTGGAAGAAGGTGGCTTCATGGCTCTGGCATCTATCGTGCGACTGCAGCAGGCTGAGCTCTACTTTGCCGGTGGCCAGTTAGATGCCAGTCTGCGCGAGGCCCAACATGTTGCCGATGCTTTTGCGGAACAGGAAGCTCTTCCACAGCTAGCGCGAACAGCACTCCTCCAGGCTCGCATTGCCGCCGGCAAGCAAGATATTGCGACGGCACAGTATCTTTGTGACCAGGCGCTGGACATCGCTCAGGGCCAGGGACTGCTCGACCTCAAATATCGCTGCGACTATCTCCTGGGGCAAGTGGCGGAGCAGCGGGCAGACCTGGAAGCGGCGGCACGTTATTACGACCGCGCTGTCCAGGGCATCGACGAGGTACAGAGTCGCCTGGTAATGGATGAACGTACCAGCTTCCTTGAAGATAAAGGCAATATCTACCAGTGTGCCATCACCCTTGCCTTGAAGCAAGGAAATAAAGACCAGGCGCTTATCTACGTTGAAAAAGCCAAGTCACGTGTCATCGGAGACTACTTGCGCAACAATATAGATATTCGTCTCCGTGCTGGAGATAAGGCAGGAGAGGCCATCCTCGAGGACCTATCCAGGCTGCGTGAAGAGCAGGCGTGGTTTAGTTCAATTGTCTATGAAGCTGAAAATGAGGCGAACCTCAGTGATACCGCTGTTATGCGCATCCGGGCGATAGGGCCTAAGAATGCCCGCAAAGAGATGCAGGTACGCGAGCGTCGTATTGAACACTTGCTGGAGCAGATGCAACTGCGTTTAGCTGGTGACCTGGTTTCTCGCCAGCGGTCGAGCTGGACGAATAGCATTGTGACAACCCTCTGGCCAAAGCTCGAGCGTGACACCTTGATGTTGGAATACTATATTGCTGAGCAAGACCTCTACATTTTTCAGATTACCCGCAGCGGTATCGATGTACACATTGTTCAGGACGCAGTTCCCAGGCTGGAGCGTCTTTACTCTCTCTGGCACGTCAATCTTGATCTGGCAGCGCAGGCCTCCGGCGCCGAGGATCAAGCGCAGTCCTTTGCAGGTTTGCAGGAGAACAGCCTGGGCCTACTGCAAAAACTCTATGACCTCTTGCTCAGCCCTGTATCTCATCTCATTAGCAGGAGTAAGCACCTGATAGTCATACCTTATGGTATGCTGCACTACCTCCCTTTTCACTGTCTCTTTGATGGTATGCAGTTTGTCGTAGAGCACCTGGATGTATCGTATCTGCCAGCAGCAGCGCTGTGGGATATTTGTTGCCAGCGTGGCCAACGCGTCGCAGAAAGAAGGGCTCCTCTGAGCGACTCGCTTGTGTTAGGACTTTCTGATGGCGGCCGCTTAGCATTTGCCGTGCAAGAGGCAGAGGTGGTTGCCCAAAAATTGGGAACGCGGCCCATGTTAGACGCTGCCGCCACTACTGCCCTTTTGCGGCAGTATGGTGCGCGTAGTCCTGTTGTGCATATTGCTGCCCATGGTCTCTTCCGCCTCGACGCCCCCAATTTCTCGCACATCAGACTGGCTGACCGCCAACTAAGCGCCATTGAGGTCTTCAACCTTGACCTCTCAGGGTGTTCTCTGGTCACGTTAAGTGCCTGTGAGACTGGACGGGCTGTTGTCGGGGGTGTAGATGAAGTCATTGGCCTTGGTCGTGGTTTCCTCTATGCCGGTGCTGCTTCACTACTGCCAACTCTCTGGAAAGTGGATGATGCCAGCAGCGCCGAACTCATGGAAATGTTTTATCAAGCGCTCCTGGGTGAGTATAGCAAAGCCACGGCCCTTGCGGGTGCCCAACGCGCATTTCTTGCTCGTGCCCGTGCCTCCGGGCATCTCTATCGTGTCCACCCCTACTTCTGGGCTGCCTTCCATTTAATAGGTGACCCTGGCTCACTACTGTAAGTACGGGCTTGTTGAAGATGGGAGTGGCCACGTTTGCTCAATAGGTTCTGAAATTACAATGGGCGTATTTCAAGGATGGCGCGGGCATGAGGGACCGTCCTACCGTGACGCTCTTGTCCCCCCGCGTCACGCAGTAGAAACGATCCCTTATGATCGTCCCATCCCTGAAACACGCCCATTGGTGGGCGGTCGGTTGTTATAGATCTAGTATAGGACGGGTGTTAGCCTTTAGCCATCTGTCAGGCGGCTAGTTTGATATAGGCCAGGTAGCCTATTTTTTGTGCAGTGAGGAAGGAGAGCGAGTGACTATACTACTTTGCGGTAGTACGGAGCAGGCCCAGTTCGATAGCCCGGACAGCGGCCTGGGTCCGGTCGGAGACACGGAGCTTGGCGAGGATGTGCTCGACATGGATTTTGACCGTACCCACACTGATCGTCAGCTGTTGGGCGATCTCCGGGTTGGTCTTCCCCTGTGCGAGCAGGCACAGCACCTCGTATTCACGGTCGGAGAGTTGCTTCGGGAGCAGTTCCTCTCGAGAGGATGTTTCACCGTCCAGGTGTCCAAGCAAGCGGACCACAACTTCACTGTTCAAGAGCGATTCTCTCCGCAGGACGCGCCGAATGGAGGTAATCAGTTCGGGTTGCGTTATATCTTTGAGCACAAAACCTGCGGCACCTGCTTTGAGCGCCTCGATCAGGTACTCGGATTTTTCGTACACTGTGATGAGAATGACGCTGGTTGCCGGGCACTCCTGCTTAATGCTGCGGCACGTGGCCAAACCATCCATCTCTGGCATGCGTACGTCGATCAAGGCGAGATCCGGCTGCAAGCGGCGGCAGAGCGCCAGCGCCTCGCGACCATTTGCCGCCAGTCCTACCACCTCCAGTCCTCGCTGACCGGTGAGCATAGCACGCAGACCTGTCCTGATAAGCTCATAGTCATCAGCGATCACCAGCCGTGCTGGTCCAGGCTTTCGCCGAGGTAGCCCATTATTGCTCATGGAATATACTCCTCTCATCACATGGCAGCAGCGGCACCTCGGCTACTACCAGCGTACCAGCGCCGGGTTGGCTGGAAACCATAAGATGCCCACCAACCAGCTCGACTCGCTCATGCATTTCACGCAGCCCAATGTGTTCGCTAAGACTGGGCTCGTGGAGTATTGCCAGTGGCTCGAAGCCACAGCCACAATCCTGCACCTCCAGGTGGATCCTCGGCCCCTGGCGCTTGAGCGCCAGGCGTGCTGTGGTCGTGCATGCGTGCTTACGCACATTGGTGAGCGCCTCCTGCGCCACCCAGAAGAGAGCCGTTTCGATCGTTGGCGGCAGGCGCTCTGACCCCAGCGTCTCATCGTAGGTGATCGTCCAGCCGTCGCTACGCAGCGCCTCAGCTTGCAGGCGCAGCGCCGTTGCCAATCCGAAGTCGTCCAGGGCTGTTGGCCGTAGACCAGCAATGAGCCGACGCGCTTCCTTGACCGAAAGCTGGGCCAGCTCTAGCGCTCGGCCAAGCTCCTGGCGAGCCTGAGGAGAACGTGGATGATAATGGCTGGCGAAGGCTTGTAAGTGCTGGTGGACGCTAGCCGCTACCTGGGCCAGCCCATCGTGCAGGTCATAAGCCATGTGGTGCCGTTCCTCTTCGAGCAGTTTGGCTCGTTTCCGCTCAATGATGTTCTCAAGCATGACCAGGCCATACATGGCCTGCCCATCCTGGTTACGCAGCACCGTCACTGTGAGATCAGCCCACAGCGTTTCGTGGTTCTTCTTCAGGTAGCGTTTCTCCACTTTATAGCTGCCGATCTCGCCTTTGAGGGCCTGCATGGCAAGAAGCCTGCCCTTTTCAATATCGTCATGATGAGTAATAGCCGAGAAACTGCGTCCGGCCAGTTCTTGCTCGCCATAGCCCAACATCTCACAGAAAGCTTTATTCACTTGCAGTAACGTGCTCTCCAGGCTCACGACGGCCATGCCAATCGGGGCTTCCTCAAACACGTTGCGGAAGCGCTCCTCGCTTTCTCGCAGCGCCCTTTCTGTTTGCTTGTGCTCGGTGATCTCATTCAAAACAACCAGGTGGCCAGTCGCGGTGAGATGACCATTGCGGCGGTACAGGGGCGAGATGCGCAGGTCGAAGCAGCGCTGCGTCTCACCTGCACCCAGGGTGACCTCCGCGTACGTCTGGGTCTCTTTGCGGTAGTGTGCAACCAGTTCGGGCCATACAGAGAAGACCTGGGTAAACGGTTGCCCAACCGCCTGCGAAGCTGTGTGGCTGGCGAGGCGTTGAGCGGCCCGGTTAAGATCCACGATCCGCTTCTGATCGTCCACGACGATCACGGCATCACTCATACTTTCGATCACTTGCTCGCGTGCCACCGGGACAATGTCTAACAGCCGGTAGCGCCAGAGGCTCCAGCCAAAGGCCATGCCCGTGATCGTAAAAGTAAAAGGGGTGAGATCCAGGTGGCGAGGAAATGGACTCAAGTCAGTGATGATTAATATGTTTCCTACCCATGGTGTTATCACAGCAATGAGTAAAGCGCCGGCCTGCCAGCGATACAGGCGTGCCGACCGGAAAAGTGTCTGGATGAGTGCAAAGATCAGTAAGGTGCCGAAGAGAAGCAACAGGTAGGAATAGACTATATTGACCCAGTACCACACGCCGTAATCCATGACCAGCGCCGAGAATGGAACCTTACGGTCCAAGCTGAAGTTGTACTCGATCAGATGGTGAAACGGATTGGTCCAAACCAGCAGCAGCGTGACGAGAGGTTCAACGAACAAGATAGTCACGATGGGGCGGGACAACCATCTTGCTCGACCAGTATATTGGAGCGCAAAGGCCAGCCACAGCGTTGGTGCACCGACGGAACCCAGCCACCCAATATTGTCCCAAAAGAGGGTAGTCGGCAAATCAGGGCTGACCAGTTCCAACGCATACGCCAGCGCCCATTCAGCCACGGCCAGCATGAGCAGGCAAAACGCTGTTGCACCAGGCGCAGGGCGGCGATGCCAAGCTATATATGCCAGCCAGGCACATATAACTGCCGAGGCGGCCACAGGTAATACATAAGGAGTGAAATCCCAGTGCATTGGTCACCTTCTTTCAGACAGACCTCTTCTGCTCCACTAACAAATATATCTTACATTAAACGTATTTTCAATATGATGGGGAGCATAAATTGTTAATAGCCGTGCTAAGGATCGATCTCTAAGTAAATTCTAATGGTTATGTTGATGAGGATATTGTAGAGTATAAATCAAAGAGCACTTAGAGCAGGAGAGCTATGATATAATGAGGGTGACGTAACATGAAAATCTCTCTAATGAGATTCGTATTGTTCTACGGTAGAGAACTACAAGAGGAAATGGAAATATTTATGCAGAAGAAAAGGACCTTCAGCGCAATGGAAATTGCGCTGCTTGCCGTACTGACCGGCTCATTGATTATCTCATTCATACAGGCACGCCTTGAAGAGGGGCGACGTAAGTAAAGAGCAGTTTTTGACACAAAAGTAACTCCCGCGGCGTGACAATATATATCAGAATTTCATCTTTATCTGGTTAATCTAGCGGGAGAAACCTGGTGTCTTTAACGCAAACCACGTCACCCAATCAAAAAGAACCGGCTGAAATGCCTTGTGAAGATAAACTTGACCCTGTTATAGTGGCTAAAGCAGCTGGTCTGCGCTACGTCAGCGATGCCAACCCGGGCATAAGGCGTAAGCGAGCTGGTAAAAACTTTAGGTATACCGGCCTTGATGGAAAACCAATACACGACCAGGAAGAACTTAAACGTTTTCGCTCTCTCGGCATATCACCTGCCTGGACCAATGTATGGATATGCCCCAGGCCAAATGGACACATTCAGGCGACGGGGCGTGACGCGAAAGGGCGTAAGCAGTACCGCTACCATCCTCGCTGGCGCGAGGTGCGCGACGAGACGAAATATAGTCGCATGATTGCCTTTGGTGAAACACTGCCCAGCATCCGCGAACGTGTCGCCAAAGACCTGGCACTGCCAGGACTGCCACATGAAAAGGTGCTAGCAGCGGTAGTGTGGCTGCTTGACGCAACTGCTTTGCGCGTTGGTAATGAAGAGTATGCCCGCGAGAATGGCTCATTCGGCCTGACAACTCTGCGAAGCCAGCACGTTAAGGTCTCCGGTTCAAATTTACGATTTCATTAAAGAGAGCATGGCTGAAGAAATTCAATAACATCTCCATCCTAAGGAGAAGCACATGGTAAAACAAGCATATGATTATGACCTGTTAGTCATTGGAGCAGGGGCAGCGGGAAGTACCGCTGCCTCGACCGCTGCTCAGAATTTCGGAGGCAAAGGTCGATTGGACCTCAGTCCTGTCATGGGTGCATCAAGTGCAACTGCGTATCCGTGGTGGCACATCTGAGGAAGCTGCAGCCCAGCTATCTCAGAAGGGCATCCATGTATTGCCGGGTGAAGCTACCTTTGTTTCGCCCCATGTGTTTACCATCGCGGGGAAAACAATCTCTGCCGACCGCATCATCGTTGCCCCAGGAAGCCAGGAAGTTATACCTCCCATTGAGGGATTGAACGAAGCCGGCTTTATCACCAATGTAGAGGCGGTATCACTGCCTACCCTGCCAAACCGCCTGGCAGTTGTGGGAGGAGGCGCGATAGGTATTGAGTTTGCCCAGATGTTCCATCGCTTCGGAGTGGAAGTGACCGTACTGGAGCGCAGTTCGATCATCCTTGACAAAGAAGACCGCGAAGTGGCTGATACGCTCTGCTCATTGCTGGAGAAAGAAGGCCTGCGCCTGGAAACGAGTGCCGAGCTAAAATGTGTACAGCGCGATGCTCAGGGCAAGTGCCTGACCATCCGC
>WNGK01003448.1_pt1 | contig 17056 bp, 24 predicted proteins | sample 5400601 | NCBI WGS metagenome assembly WNGK01 (sample SAMN13153376, study PRJNA577476) | soil metagenome | isolation source: 60 cm soil or saprolite under Garry oak tree replicate 1 | place: USA:California | collected 2016-06-15
GATCGTCTTCCTTTACTGCCTTCGACCGGATCAAAGATGCTCCTAAATCAGCCACCCTTACCCATCTCGACGAATGGCTCTCTCGCCTGACCTGGCTCCAGTCCTGGGGATCGATGGATCCCTTCCTTGAGGGGATGCGTTCCTCTAAGATCACCCATCTGGCACAAGAAGCGCGGAGTTTGTATCCGTCGGATCTCCTGGATTTCTCTGCTCCCAGGCGATTGACCCTTCTCGCCTGTCTGATTGCTCAAGCGACCGTCTCAACCAGGGATGAGATCATTCAGATGTTTCTCAAACGGATGAGCAAACTCACTGAGAAGGCGAAACAAGAGCTTGAACGGCTCCGCGAAGAGGAGCGGGCGATTACTGAGCATCTGGTCGAGGTGCTAGCGGATGTCGTGCAAGCCAGTATCGACGCACAAGACCCAGCCGATCGGGGCACACACGTACGCGCCATCCTGGACAAAGAAGGGGGTGAAGCGTTGCTCTTAGAACATTGTGAGCTGGTGAGTGCCCATCATGGCGATCGGTATCAGCCCTTTGTGAAGAAATTCTATGGAAGCCACCGGAATGCCTTGTTTCGGGTGATCAAAACACTGGATTTGCGCTCGACGACGTCCGATCAGCGGCTTATTGATGCCATGAATTTCATCATTACCAACGAACACAATCCCAAGCAGTATCTGGAAGCACCCCTTGATCTTTCGTTTGCCAGCAAGAAGTGGCAGCGTACGGTCCTGGTGAAACGCAAAGGGAAAAGCTGGTTCCGACGGCAACACCTGGAAACGTGTGTCTTTTCCTGCCTGGCCGACGAACTCAAAACAGGCGATATCTGCTGTCTCGGGTCAGAACAGTTCGCCGATTATCGTGATCAGCTTCTTCCCTGGTCGGAGTGCGAGCCCAGAGTCGCCGCCTATTGTCACCAACTGGGTCTTCCCGCAACAGCCAAAGGGTTGGTCGAACATGTGCGCACCTGCTTGACAGAGATCGCTACCGAAGTCGATCGAACCAGACCAGGCAATCAGGAACTCATGATTAATGAGAAGGGAGAACCATCGTTCAAGAGACTCAAGGCCAAAGCACAGCCTGCTGGGCTCCTTCAGTTAGAAGAAGCATTACACCAGAAAATTCCAGAGCGGCACCTGCTTGATGTGGTCGTCCGTATGGAGCGTCTGACGGGCTTTGGTCGCCATCTCGGTCCTCTTTCAGGCAATGAACCGAAAATGGATGATGCACGGGCTCGGCAATTATTGGCCCTTTTCGCGTATGGGACGAATCTCGGCCCCCACCAGATGGCAAGACACCTGCGAGGGACACTCGATGCCGATCAGATTGCGCACATCAATCGGCGTCATATCACGGCGGAAAAGCTCGATGCGGCCCTGCGCGATGTGAAAAACTGCTTCAATCGCTACACGCTTCCTCACTATTGGGGTGAAGAGAAACGGGCGGCCTCTGATGGAACACAATATGAGCTGGCGGAAGAGAATATGCTTGCAGAGAAGCATATTCGTTAGGGAGGTTTCGGGGGAATTGCCTATCATCACGTGAGCGACATGTATATCCTGTTATTCAGCCACTTTATTGGATGTGGTGTGCATGAGGCAATATACCTGCTCGATGGCCTGATACGCAATCGCTCGGACATCAAGCCCTCGGTGATTCATGCAGATACTCATGGGCAAAACTTGCCGGTGTTTGGACTGTCATTCTTATTGGGGATTGAGCTGATGCCACGCATCCGCAACTGGAAGGATCTCAAGTTCTATCGCCCCTCCAAAGAGGTCGTCTACGAGCATATCGATTCCCTCTTTCACGACAACGTCGTTGACTGGGACTTGATTGAGACCCACTGGCAAGACTTGTTCCAGGTGGTCATCTCGATTCAGGAAGGGAAAGTGTTGCCATCGATGCTTTTGCGCAAGTTGGGCACCTCTAGCCACAAAAACCGCCTCTACCAGGCATTTTACGCGCTGGGGTGTGTGGTACGTACGGTCTTTTTGCTGACAATGATTTCCGATGTGAAACTGCGTGAAGTGATTCACCGCGCAACCAATAAAATGGAACAATACAACGCCCTTGAGGATTGGGTACGATTTGCCAAAGGAGGGGTTATGTATGAGCATGCATTTGAAGAACAGGAAAAACAGGTCAAATACACCGGGCTCTTAACCAGCTGCGTCATTTTGGACAACACGGTCGAGATCAGTGCAGCGCTCAATACCCTCGCTTCGGAGGGATATCTTCTCACCATCGACGAAATAGCAGCACTCTCACCATATCAGACACGACACATTAAGCGCTTTGGGAACTATGAGATCGATTTTGAAGCCGTTCCCACACTCAATGCCGATGATCTGACCTTCACCCTTGAGCTACCCACATCCCCAGAGGCTATCGAGGCCATTCAAGAGAACTGAATACCCGACGAGCAAACACTACCCAAAGGGAAAACTCCTGCCAAGTGCTCTGGCGGGAGTTCTTTCTCTCTCAGAAATTAGAACAAAAGTGCGTTGTGATAGATTTTTACAGTGATCCTAGTCCTACCTGAAATTGAGCCGAGTTGATCAACACCCAGGTCGGCGTAGGAATAACGCTCTCGCCTCCCATTTCCCTGAGAAGGACGGGAAAGTGACAACGCACGAATAACCTCTCGCATAGCACGGTCCGGAACATGGCAGTCATCAAATAAATGCGTACGCTGCGGGTTGAATAATCGGCCGTTATACGGAGGGATACGAAATGTCGCGGTTCCTTTTTCACGAGGAGCACTATTTCTTGAACGGGCGGCAGGGTTGCGGGGTGGGTAGCCCTTGTACAACATCTTACATAGTGTCCGCACTGTATCAATATAATACGACTTGTCGTAATCCTCGGTCCTGATATGTTTCTCAGCTAAGACACGCAAGTGCTCAAGGCTATAGCCTTCCCGGTAAATAGCCGATTCACCAATCGGAAGAAGGTCGCGGCTCTCCGCATAGAGGATAAAGAGTATTCGGTAGAGAAGATAAACGCCCTCGTCGAATAGCATTTTGAGTTGCTTCTCACTAGGAATCTTCTTTGTATCGAGTCTTGCCTCCCACAGGTCCTGGTTTTCACGGGCATCAATTACCCCTTGCAAGAGATTCTCCACGGCATCAACAACATTCTCCCGCAGATCATTAGCAATCTTCGTAGCATGTGACTGGCTTCCCCTGATCACCTTATCCACTAAACATTAGGAAGCATCATCACTCCCCGACCTCTGCTCCGAGGATGTAGGGACAAATGCAGCAAGGCGAAAAAGCCCCCAAAATGCCAGCCACTCCTTATCATCTTCGCACTCAAAAAGGGCCAGAAAATCTACCTTGAGGTACTGACGAGCCACAGAACTGCCGCGACGATAGAGACGCATCTCTAGACCATTAGAAAGCAACGCATAATTCGCCTGGCTCTGTTCTAGGGCAAACTCCAAAGCACGGCTCACCGGCTCTGTCGTAAACGAAGGATCATGCTGGGGATTGAGATACAGAGCTTTATCCAAATCGGTACCGAACGGATGCAAGTCTATCAGCAGCAGGGGCATATTATCTGTTTGGCCATGAAGATAACAAGCGTGGCTGACAGGCACCAAACCATAACCAGCAGTCTCAAGTGCATCAATTTCAACCACCCACTGCAAAGGAAATCCCAAAGCACTAAAAAGTTCCTTATACCAAAGCGACCAAGTGCGCTCAAAACTAACCCGAATGCCATTAGCAACCACCAACGCGAGCTGAACCTGTTGAAGAACTCGCTTCAGCCGTTTACGGTTGAAATCGTTGTTAACAAGATCTAGATCCTCTGCATGACGCCGCTCCAAAAGATCGAAAAGATAGTAAGGGGTAAGGAACCCACCATGATTCTCAACATCCCGCCTTCCCAATGCAGGATTAATCGTTCTATTACCTGTAGGCGTTTCGGCCGCAAACAACTGTTGCATACCGTACACTTCCCGAGTACCAGCAAAATGCTTTGCTATCACAAAGCATCATTACTACACAATAGAACATAAAATCTAGAATCATCGCAAAAATTCTTTGATGAGTCTTAATCTATATTATACATTCTTACTACCATGTACGCCATTGCTTTAGAAACCAACATTCCGGGTATTCGCTTTTTTAATTCTCGTAGAGACATCTTGTAGAAGAAACTAGCTCTGTGGCCTCATAGTGAATTGATGAGGTAGATGTCAGAATTGTGTTGGTGTCTGAAGAAAGGATCCACAAGACATGAACAGGGTTTCAGCCATTTCGAAAGAAGACGCGTCAAAAGTGAAAGTGGGGATCTGCGGACAAGCATCTCTCAAGAGAAGTCTCTTATTACCCATGCGTCCTCGTTTGAAATGGCTGAGACCCTGATGAACTTGACGATTAAGAGGGTATCCCTGTGAAAATATTTTGCTTCTTCATGCTGTTAAGCTGCTCAATTACTATGAAAAAAGCTATGCTTCGTCTTTATATCACTAACTCGTAACAAAAAGCTGTGAACAGAATCAGCCTTTTGTTACGAGGTGTGACCATATCCGTTTCATTAATATGATAAGATGAGCATGAATCCCTCGTGATCGTTCTGGCTGCTCGAGAAAATGAGCTAATAAAACTCTCAACAAAATATTTTAGAGGTTGTAATGCCAGCAAATCGATCAGATGAAGATCAAGAAAGCAGTCATCTGCTTCTCCAGGAATATGCGCATTTCCTCTCCAGCAAGGCAGAAGGAACCATTGAGGCTTATCTGCGGACAGTCCGTCATCTGATAGACTGGATTGCAGCTCGCCCGGGAAATAGTGGGCACTTTCAGCCGCCCCAGTTGACGAAGACAGCTGTTGAAATGTACCTGGTATCCTTAGAACAAGAGGGGTACAGCATAAACCACCGCGCAAGGGTGAAATCGACCATCAGCAGCTTTGCTCTCTGGCTAATGGAGGAAAAGGGACTTCTCCAGCGGAACCCAACCAGAGGGGTGGTCCTCTCTTGACAACAGATGCTGGCCTCACGTCAACTACCTGAGGGTCAACGCTACATTCTACGTACGTTAGTTGAACAAGAAAATGATCGACGCGGAGCTGCACTCTTCGTCTTAGGCTATTGGGCAGGCTGTCGCGTCAGTGACGTCTCCTGGCTACAGATGGCTCATAGGCACGTTGGCCCAAAGGTCGGGTGGGTACACATAGGGTACAAAGATGGCAAGTTGCGTGATATCGATCTGTTGAACGAAGCTCGCAAGCCGCTGTATGAGTATCTCCGGACCAGCGCCAATCCTGATCGCATCTATGCCTTTACCTCGCAGCGTAGCGAGCGGTTGACTGAAGAAGGTATTCACTACTGGTTTCGGACACTCAAGGCGCGTGCCACCAAGGATCAGTGGGAATTGATTCACGATCTCACCTGCCATGACTTGCGACATGATTTTGCCCACCGAGCGCGGGTGGCCGGTTGGTCATTGGAAGAAGTGGCTTATTACCTTGGTCACATCACCAAGAAGGGGACGCCGGCTATCCAAACTACTGTTCGTTATACACAGGTGAGTAGAGAACAGATGACAAACAAACTCAAAAACATCAAAGGGTAGAGCATCGTATTCAGGAACAACGAGCAGTTTTTCTGGTCGCAGAAGCAACAGATGAAGTAGGGGAAAAGCGTATGGAAGGCCATGCAGAGTGTTCCGAAGATCACCAGCTTGTTTTTCAGATATCTGGCAAACAGCGCTTTCTCTATGAGGCACTCTCTGAAAGAGATACACAACTGGCAAATGAACAAGGAAAGAAACTGGCAGACATGTATCTTGGAGCACTTCGTGTTCTTGCCGATGAACACAATCCCGATCGTCTACCGCTCGCTGCCCATGGCATTCGAGAGCTCTTGGAAAAGCTCCCCCGTTACCTCAAAGTCCCTACCCAAGCTGCTGCTCCGAAAAAGCTTCCATCTTTAAAAGAGAAGGTTCAACACCTGCATGCGGGCTAGAAGCAGACTATGAACCGATCAGCGTGCTATGCAGATGCAGACGCTACCTGGGAGCGGTACTATTGTTGAGCACTTGCTCCAATTTTTAAGGCAGATCAGAAATTTTTTCACCTGGGTAGAGAACGAGCGTCCAAGCAAAGACCAGCAGACATTGGCGATCTTGCGCCAGCTTGATTCTAGTATCCTTCCAAATGCCATGAGGGAAGCGCATCAGTCACCCCCGATGCAGAGGATGCACGCAGGTCATCGATTTCGCCCCACCCCTCATCGGCAGCTGCTCTCTGCCCTTTCCCCACCAGGCTCGTGAGGACATCGTGAATTCTCGTGATGGAGCGATGAGGGTCATCTGCTACTCTATCTTAGCAGCATAACTCCCCTAGAGGCGATGCCACTGTCACAAGTGCTACAAGGCTTGGCATCCTGGCACGCCAGGGACGTGGGTGTTTTTTGGACCCGTTCTCTTTTTTAAGTGCAACGGATAGCACAGGCAAGATGAGGAGTTTCCTTCATGGGAAAGCAAGGTCGTCAAAAATTTGCCGACGTGTGGGCCAACCAGACGAATCTCGGGAAGCAGTACGGGTTGCCTCCCATTGCGATGGGCAAGAAGCTCAAGGAACTGGGCTTGCGGGGCGAGGATGGCAATCCAACGGCGCAGGCACTCGTCGGGGGCTACTGCACACCGACGCCGCTCAAGGATGGCACTCCGTTCTATTTGTGGAACAGGCAACAGGTCGAGGAACTGATGCAGGCGCATGGCTACCAAAGACTCGACCCGCAGGAGGTCAAGGCGCGTGAGCTAGCGGAGAGCTGGGTGCAGGTCCACCAGCAATGGCAGGAGGTTGTCTACGGTGTCGAAGAGGAGCTCCTCATCGAGGAGGCACGCGACATCAAGAAGGAAGCCAGGCGCAGAGGCTTGACCGAGCGGGTCAATGCGCTGCTGCGTGAGCGGAAATTCGAGGGCGAGCTCATCACCTAAGGGCTGGTGAGCACGAGCGGGACGGTGGAAGCGCTGCTGCGATTGTGTCATGGCGTCCTCGATAGGAAGGAATTTACGCGCCCATGCGAATTGGCTTGTTCGCCTCAAACGCGGCCCTGGCTGACTACTTTGTCACCGCCCTTGGCATGGCCGACCACGCGGTCACGCTGTATCCCACGAGGCAGGATCTTGTCTCGGCGCTCGCGGCCGATGCCTCGCAGGAAGGGGGAGCGCCACACGAGGTACTGCTCCTCGAGCTGATCCTGGACACGAGTGGGAGACAGATACTTGCCGGGCTGAGTGGTCTAGCGAAAGAGCTGGGACTTCCCATCATCGTCCTCACCACTGCAGGCCGGGACGCCATCGGCCAGGCACAAGCTGCGTTCCCAGAAGTGTGCCTGAGGCAATTACCACTCCCGCTCAGGACCCTGCTTGCTTTGATCCAGGCGCAGCGCCCATCCGTGTCGTCTGCCACCCTGTCATCCTCAGAGTAGGAAAGTCGATTCTACTTGCTGTGGCGTACAGCTTTCACAGTGAGATACGGCTGCTGTAGCAAGGAGGTAGGACGTTTTGAGAGGATAGCTGGCAGCCTGGCCCGCACGAGGTTGAAAGCGGCTCGCAAGAAAGATATTGACCGTCAGTAGAGTATGGTATAATGCGCAGAGATGTGGCACATTATACCGGAAAGGATCATGTTCCAGTGCCAACTCAGGAAGACCGCATAGCTGCGCTCGAGCGAAAAGTAGCGATGCTTGAACTTTTACGGTCACAGGATGAAAGAAAGGCAGAAGAGGCTCTCCCTCTTGCACAGGCGCGCCATATGAGAGAGATCAACGAAAATCTCACCATTCTGCTTGGGGTCACCTCCAGCCAGGGAGGGGATATCAAGGTCATGAAAGAGGATGTCAGCAGCATCAAAGATCGTCTAGATCGACTGGAAACACAGTCCACTGAGCAGACAGACCTGCTCAATGAACATACTGGACGATTTGACCACGTAGAAGCGTTACTGACGCAAATCCTTGCGCGTCTACCAGAGTAGGGCTAATCTCTTAAGCTTTTGCTCAACATGCTTGCTTCCAGGTCAGCTCAGGAAGCAGAACGGTTTCAAGAAAAGAAAAATGCTCTGGTTCAGAGACAAGAGAATCAGGATATTTTTTGGCGGCTCCTCGATCGCTGTGCCCTCCCGTTTTTGCCGTTTGTTGAACAGACTTGGAAAGGCAGCTAAGGGAACGTATCGAGCTATTCCAGGCATCCTTTCTCTTGCCGGAACATCGTTCTGAGCACGCCACTATGCGCTAAAATTAGCGGGCCTGTTTACTCAGCGCTGACCACGCTTTCGCCAGTTCATCTCTCCTGGGCTTATACACTTCCTCATAAAATTTTCGCCGCGATTCTAGCGTCGCCCGATCAGCCTGCTCGACGATCTGTACAGCTTGTTCCCAGGACTGTGGAAACGCTTGCCCAAAGCGCTCGGCGACTTGTCTGCGGAAGTCGCCTGGCTCCAGAATCTCATCCCCTATCACGTACCGCTTCTTGCCATCCATCTCCACATAATACGCGACCTCGTCACCGAGAGCATCTTGTTGGATCGTTTTGGTAATACTCCTTCCTGGGGTCTCTCTCAAAACATGTTGCTCGACGGGATGTTTGCTGCTGGTACCGCCTTTAAATCCCCTTTTTGCGGCTGCGTAAAAGATCGCCCGGTTGAGGCCGAAGCTTTCCGCCTCGTCCACTGGATACCCCAGTGCCTTTGCCCGCGCCGCCTGTAAGAGCGCCATCACCTGAAATCTGCCGACCATTACTCCTCCTGAGTACACCTCTTCGGTGCTTCACACAGTGGACGAGAGTCGGGGAGAATCACTCGAGAAAACATGCCGTTTTCCGACCCCTTCTCTGTAATTATTATTCCATACGAAGAAGTAAAACGGGAAGAGTGCCAGGTCAATCCTCTTTCAATTTTGGAACCCACCTTCTCGAACGGCCGACACAGCCAGGCGTCCGAAATCTCGAATTGCCCTGCAAAGCCCTTGTCAAGTGCGAGGCGATTGCCAATGCGCCTTAGCGCTAATGTTGTTTCGTTAGCAACGAATTCTTCTCCCACCTTCTGATACCCCAAGTGTCCTCAAATTGAGGGCACTTGACCGGGGGCAAACTGGCATGCACCACGCCTTGCTGTACTGGTACTTCTCCAAACTCAACCCACTGATCGCACCAGACAAAAGAATCCTCATGCACAAAAAGCGGTTGATAAAGGAAGGGGCTACCTGTCGAGACCATTCCAGATTGAGCCATATGGCGTGGAAACGAGCGAGTCAGACTGGCCTGAGACGTGAACTACTCCGTGGAAGATCTCTTGGGAATCTTTGTGACGGCATAACCAGTATGCGCCTCTATCACTTCTGGGACTGTGGTGGCATTCGTATAGGACACCTGGAGCGTTCCGTGAGGACTTTTTGCGTCGGTGATCTCTCTTCCCACGGTCACCGTCAGATTACTGATGCCTAACAGCAGGGGAGAAAGCGCCTGTTGTGCATCTTGCTCACCGTAGAGATCAGTGAAAAGCTGGAGGGCATGTTGTCGGCAGACCAGGAAGGTTTGATAGACTTCAAAGGCACCATTTCGCTGCTGCTCAAGAGAGGAGAGGAGCATTTGATCTTTTTCTACTGGATCTCCCGCCTCAAGGAGACCTTCCGCATCGACAAACGAGTCAATCTCATAGTCGGGAGATGCGCCACAGCTACACTCCTCGTCACCCGAATAGGACCGCATCCAACAGAGCAACATCACAAATGGCAAAGGGAACCGCACGGTGTTTGCCTGCCTGGGGGAACGCTTTTTCTGTTTGTTCGTATGTTTGCTCATCGTACATTAGCAAGGAGACCCCCGTGTTCACGCGTGGGGAGGAATTGCCACCCCACAGCACGGGGCGATGGGGTAGACCTGTTGTGCCTTCGCACAACAGGTCTGGCGCGTAGCGCACTCCTTGCCTCCTCCTTTCTTCTGTCCGGTCACGTGTTCCCCTTGCGGGGGAGCATCCGAAATGCGGTCGAACGCTCAACTGGTCTCGAAGAAGACGAGACCCAGGCCCGCACGCCTGTCTGGTGCCCTTCGACAAGGATATGGAGCGGTTTCCGTACCTTCCAACACTGTCCGCTACCCCTGGCAGACTGTTTAATCGGAAGGCCGCAGAGCTTCAAACTAGGACAGGTATCCGAAGGTGCCTATGCATTCGCTCCTATCGTAGGAATGGCAAGCACGATTCCATCCGTGGGCTCCGCCACCCCTGAGTCTAGTCAGACGAGCCTGCAACAGCCTCCCCTATCGCGGGGAACAGTACGCAAGCCCCCGCCTTGAGGCGCGTGGGGTGTCTGACCGCTCACATGTCACCTCTTTCAAGGGTCGTGTACTTTACACGCCCCCTCTGTTTGTACCGGCTTGCCAGATCGGTCCTTCTGCTAAAATAAAGAGGGCCCGGTGCAGGAAGCACTCTTCTCCATGTATGATACGGGATAACCTCACCTGGGCCTTGCCAATTTTCACGAAATCCTCACGATTGCCCTCTTAGAAAAGTCGAAGCCGACCAAGCGGTCAAAAATGTCGAGACCGGCGAGGTCGTGCGAGGCGCGAAAAGTCCCAAACTCACGAGGTGGCCATTTCTACTTTCGGCGAAATTGTTCTGCGCAACCATGCTTCCTCATCGGTAATTCCGAAAAAAGTATAAAATCCCTCCCAAAAACGCGTATGACCCCCTCCTTTCCCCAAGTCTACAAGTCCTTTCTCCTCTGACCGTTACCGATATTCTCTGGCATAATAGGCATCATGATCTTGGGGACCATCAATCGTGACGGGAACATAGGGTGTGGTCGAGTCTTCCGGCCGGTACCCATGCTTGGCGATAAAGGTCGCACGGAGTTTCTTCCCGTGCGCTTCCATGAGAGGAGCGAGCTGGTCTTTAGTTAGGTTTTCCGGCGCATCAAAAAGTTGGAGCGCATACCTGCTCATTGCCAGCATCAGTTCCAATTCTTCGACGGTACTCAGATCACGCACCACTCGTACATGATCCGGTTGCTCAAAGAAAACGCCGTCGGGACTCGGCACTGGTAGGCCACTCCAGCGACAAAACTTCTCAAAGATCAGTTTATCTGTTTCATAGATCAAGACGCGCAGCGTATAGCGTTGCCGGAGATCGCCCATATTCCCGCGATAGCGAAGGATGCCAGGTTGGATACGTTCGCGTTCTCTCGCCAGTTCATAGAGTTCTAGATGATCTGCGTACGCTGTACGAAGCTCATCTCGGATCTCCACCATCGTAAAGCCCCGCTGCTTCAGTTTTCGGTGGAGACCTCGAGTGATCTGCGCCGTTTCAATGCGTTGACGAATCCACGTTTCATCGTATCCTTGTTGACGCCAGATGGGGACATGTCGTTTGCACCAGGACGTGAAGCCTGACTCCATTTCTGAGGCTTCCCAACATGAGGCATCAATAAGCATCTCTATATACTGCTCACGGGTCATCAGATGGACATCCTCTTCCATAAATTCGCTCCTTTCAAGCGATGGTGCTACCGTCACTTTTTCGCCATTGCTCTAACTGTGCCCAGAACCACTGCACCACTCGCTGCCAGTCCTGATCAGGGATATCAGCATACTTGGGAACCCCAAACGCCGTTTTGAGACTATCATAAAGAGTACCATATGGTTTACCAGTTAGCTCATGCACTTGCTGGACATACTTTTGTACCGCGCGCTGGTGGTCAGGTGTCAGCGTTTGTGGACCCAGACGCTCTAGTATTTCAGGGATCAGGTTGGTGACTTCCTCAAGGCCCTCTAAGCGGGTTTCGACGCTCCCACGCCAGACTTCGATATCACGCTGCCAGTCGATCCAGAGCACCATCCGATGATAATACTCGCGCCAGGCATCGAGACCAGCGCCGTCAGTTGGTACCTCCGGCTTCGTAATCTGTTCCACCGGCACGAGCCCCGTCGGCGCCGCCCCCGCTTTGGGAGACTGTGCCCAGGTATAGAGGACATCAACCACCTCGCGCTGGTAACGCAAGACTTCAGGTCGCATCTCCTCGCGTACACGTCTGGGATCGATGCCCGCCAGCCAGAAAGGAACGGCATGCAGAATGAGCACGGCCATTCTTTGAGAGCCGCCCTCAGTTTCGACCTGGGCAAAAACAAGGTCCTCGGCGATCGCTTCTGTACGTCGGATGCGTTGCGTTTGAGCGGCTGTATCGACCTGGAGATTTTCACAGAAGAAACGAAGGACGACCCCCGGCTGCCCATCAGGCAGGCGCACGACAACGATAGGCTTGCCATAAAATGTGAGCGTCTCTTGCTCAACTGGAAGAAGATCTTGTTCTTCGTTCAACATGCACCTCACAGGGGTAATGTATGATGCATTACCCTTTTTACTGGAAGCGGAAGTCTCCTTCTAGTATAACAGGCCATGCTCATGCCTATCTCACCAAAATTCACGAAACACACACGACCATTCGGGGGGTCCCTGACAACACACCTCTTCAAAAGGGGCCGCCATCATGGCACACCCTTTCCTTAGCCATAGCTTGCCAGGTGGGAAGCAGGAAAAATGAGAGCAAAGGAATGGTCGGAGGGGATCGCGGACACGCCATCAACAGCATGCATTCTAGCAAGCAGCTACCAGGACGATGCCGCATTTCCACTTTTACCCGGTCTTGTTCAGAATAGATGAGGGAGACCAATCACGCCCTAAAGGAGGAAAAGCACACATGCTCTCCCGTGAAACCGACTTCGACTCCTATAAACACACGAAACTGGACTACCACGCGACGGTGCGCGAAATGCCCAGTCACGAGCGCCCGCGCGAGCGCCTGCAGCACTTCGGCCCCCAGGCGCTCTCACTGGCCGAGCTGCTGGCCATCATCCTGCGCACCGGCACCCGCGGCGATAATGCCCTCGAGCTGGCCAACAAGCTGCTCACCAGGTACGGGGGGCTCCCCGGGCTGGTCCGGGCCGACTTCCGCGAGCTGTGCGCGCAGCACGGCATGGGCGAGGCCAAGTCGGCGCAGGTCAAGGCGGCCCTGGAGATCGGGCGCCGGCTGGGCACGCTGCACGTGGACGCTCGCTACAAGATCAGCACCCCCGCGGAGGCGGCCAACCTGGTGATGCTGGACCTGGCCTACCTGGACACCGAGCAGATGCGCATCCTGCTGCTGGACGCCAAGAGCCAGCTGGTCGAGAAGGTCAGCCTCTACCAGGGCACCGCCAACAGCTCGGTGCTGCGCGCCGCCGAGGTCTTCCGGCCGGCCATCCTGCGCAACTGCCCCGGCCTCATCCTCTGCCACAACCACCCCAGCGGCGACCCCACGCCGTCACCGGAGGACATCGAAGCGACCTTGCAGCTGGTGGAGGCGGGCCGCATCCTCGACATCGAGCTGGTCGACCACATCATCATCGGCCACCAGCGCTTCGTCAGTCTGAAAGGGCATTTGAAGTGGGAGTAGGTCGCGGCACCTGGCCCGCAGCGGGCATTCATGGCAGCGCGGTCGCCTGGCCTGGCACACGAGCGCCCCGAAATCGAGCGCCGCCCAGTTGACCTGGAGGCTCTGCTTCCCGCTCACCAGGCGGAGAGCGAGCGCGTGCAGCCAGCGTTTGGGGGCCTCCGTCGTCGGCTCGGGCGAGCTAAAGAACCGCCCCAGGCACCTGGCCATGTTCACGTCCAGGAGCGGCTCGGCTCGCCCGTACACGATGGCCAGCACCGCGCTCGCCGTGTAGGGGCCGATCCCCGGCAGGCGCTCCAATTCCGCACGCGAGCGGGGAACGACGCCCCCACGCTCCTCGATCGACTGGGCGAGCTGCTGCAATGCCACCGCCTTTTGCCGCCAGAGGCCGAGCGGCCTGAGCGCGTTCTCGAGGCCCTCGCGGGGCGCAAGCGCCAGGGCCTCCCACGAGGGGTAACGCTCGAGGAACCCGGCGTAGGCCCGCGCCACCCCGGCCGCGGTCGTCCTCTGCAAGAGGATTTCCGCGACCACCACCTCGTAGGGTGCCCTTTCCGGGTCGCGCCAGGGGAAGGACCGGCCGCTCTGCTTGAACCAGCAGAGGAGCCGCCTGCGCAACCAGGGGATGCGCTCGACCGCCTCCGGTGGGAGTGCACCTGGTGGGTACCTTGACCGTCGCATCACGCCCACTCCTTCCTTTCCTGGAGAGGAAGCCGCCTCACCTCTGTCATAGGCTAGGATACTCCGTCCACTGCTTTGCCTCCTGGGCAGCAGCGCTCAGGAGGGGCTTCCGGAGACCAGGGCGACGATCCGCCGAGGCACAAGCGGCTTTGTCACCACCTGCTGCGCGCCCGCCAGGCGAGCTTTCAAGCGGACCAGGACGCCGTCGCGCTCATCAAGGAGGGCGACGCAAGCCATCGAGCGGAAACGCGGCTGCCCTCTCAGGCGCCTGAGTACCTCGAAGCCATCCATCCCGGGGAGATCGAGGCCGAGGAAGAGCAGGTCGGCAGGGCCCTGCCGGCGGAGAAAGCGCAGCGCCGCCAGCGGATCAGCGAAACAGGCGACCTGGTGGCCCTCGCGACGGAGGACGACCTCGAGGATTTTGCGCGAGGTCGGTGAGGCGTCCAGCACCATGATCCGCAGTTGCTGTCGCATGCTCGTCCCTCTTTCTCGCTCGGCTCTTTTTTGCGCCTCCGCCATTCCCGGTCTCCACGGCTACCATAGCATGCCTCCCTCATGCGCTCCTCATGAGCGTTCACGACCCGCTCACGGTGTTTGGCTATGGGGGAATGCACACGCCTTACACAGGCGAGAAAGCGAGGCGCATGGAATGAGAAGGTTCCTTTCCACTCTTGGGCGCTCCGGGAAGAATAAGCCAGAGGTAAGGAGGAAGCGCAGACAAGCGAGGACGAGAGTAGGATACCCGTTTCACGAATGGCTCACGAAGAATCAGGACTTTCTCGTTCAGCCAACGGGCGCTTCTGATATAATCGGTGGACAAAGAGCCCTGCCGCGCAGGGCAGCCAGACAGTCTCCCTGGCAGGTTCCCCACCCGCCTTGCCAGTGGGGCCAGGGAGGCCGGGAGAGGAGATACGCAGGCAATGCATAGCACTGCTGAGCACGATCAGACAAAACACCCGCTGATGCGGATCACCACGCTGGGAGAATTTGCCCTCGAGCGGCTCGTTCGCACCCCTGCGCGGGACGGGGACGAGCCGCCGCGTTACGCTCGCGTGGCACGGAGCGAGTGGAGCAATCGGGGACCGGCCATGGCGCTGCTGAAGGTGCTCTTGTGCCGAGCGAACCGCCGGGCATCGCGGGACGAACTCATCGAGGCCATCTGGCCCGGCCATGAGACGATCAACGCCGCCCACGCGCTCGACTCGGCGGCCTCCGTCCTGCGCCGGCACATCCTGCGCGCGGGCGAGGTGGGAAGCCTGCTGCTCACGCTGCGCAGCGGCGGGGAGACGATCTTCAAACTGGCCGGGCAGCAGCGCCTCTGGGTTGACGCCGACGCGCTGCTCTCACTCGTGTCGCAGGCCCTGCGGGCGGAGTGCCACGGGCAGGACCCGCTTCCCCTACTGGAGGAGGCGCATGCCCGAGCCTCGGGCGAGTTTCTCGAGGACGACCTGTATGCCCCATGGGCGCAGCCACGGCGGCACACGATCAACGGCGCGCGGCACCGCGTGCTCTTCAAGCTGGTCGACCTCTATCTCGAGGACGAGCGGGTGGGCCTGGCCGAGGAGCTGCTCTTCGCCGCACTAGAGGAGGACCCGACTGACGAAGATGCCCTGTGCCGCCTGATGGTTCTGCTGGTGGAGCAGCAGAGGCGACAAGAGGCGCTCCAACTCTACCAGTATACCCAGGACGTGCTCCAGGAGGAGCAGGCCGAGCCCGCCGTTTATACCTGCGAGCTCGCGCGCCGCATCCGGCAGGGGCTCGTCTTGCGGGAGCGGGGGGAGCGTTACAGTGCCGTGAGGGTACAGACGCTGTTCCCGGTGGGGCAGGATGTGGTGTCGAGAGACCACGGGGACAGTTTCGGCGCGAAACGAGCTCAGTTGACCATCACTGCTGCTCCGTGCGGAGGCCAAACGCCATCCCCCTATCGGTACCGCCCGCCGCGCCGCCGAGCTGGGCGATGGGGAATGGGAGTAGTTGGACGGCGGCCTTGACCAGCTTGCGGAAGTGCAGCTGCTCCGTCCGCACGAGGTCAATCCAGCCGGCCAGAGCCGCTGAGGCCTCGATGTTGATGCGGGCCATCTCCCCATCGCTGATGCAGCTAACCTCGGGATCGAACGCGGCGGTCCACTGCGGCAGGTCACCATTGGCCAGCACGGCGAAGTACGACCCCCAGCGCAGACATACCGCGATGGTCGCGATCGCCACTTCGCCGAAGTGCAGCTGGGACTTGGGCGGAACCTCCTGATCCCTGGCGGCTTCCTCCAAATACGAGAGGACCTGCTGGTACATCGTCGTATGCGGAGGCGAGATGAGACGGTAGGGTGTCTGATCCTCTTCAACGCACTCCTGCCAGTATCCCGCGTCAATGGCGAGCTGATCATTGACGTTGATTATTAAGGGCTGGTGCTGCGCCAAAAAAATTCACGGCACTTGCTCCCACAGCCTGAAGGGGTGTGGGAGCAAGTGCCGCCTCCTTTCGCCGCTGATAGGTATAGCCGTCGCCGAGCACGTGGCCACCCGTCTGAAAGCCTTTGACCCGTTTCCGCTGCTTGGGGCCCGTGGGAGGAAACCCGAATCTGTCCACACGGCACATCTGTCTGCAGCCATGTCCGGTTGCCAAGATCCGCACAAGCTGCTTATGCTTATCCTTGTACGGCATTATCCGAACCTCCTGACTTTCTCGTTATCGGTATGTCAAGACTGGAATAACGCTACCAAAAGTACGCAAGCCTCTCCGGTTCCACAGGATTGGGTCACTGACGGTCTTCCAGATCGTTGCCGAGCCGCTTGTTGATCTCCTGTACCGCCTTGCTTCTGGCTGCGAACACCGGGGCAAACTGAGCGTAGGAGGAGTCCCTTCGTATCCGCACCAGCTTCCAGCCTTCCTCCACATCCCGGTACAGGAGCAGATAGAAGCCGTTCCACCTGG
>WNGK01018847.1_pt1 | contig 17055 bp, 20 predicted proteins | sample 5400601 | NCBI WGS metagenome assembly WNGK01 (sample SAMN13153376, study PRJNA577476) | soil metagenome | isolation source: 60 cm soil or saprolite under Garry oak tree replicate 1 | place: USA:California | collected 2016-06-15
GTTGGGCCGGCGGTTGGGCCGGCGGCAGTTCGGACCTCATGCAGCGTTGAGAAATCGCCGTCGTAGACTTTCGCGATGATGAGATCCCCCGCTTTCACCATAAGGCTCTCATCCTTATCCACGCGGTAGGTCATCGTCATCGCCGCCATCCAACCGGGAACATTCTCGCCGCTGATGGTTAGCGTTCGGGCATTCGCGTCGACCTTCTCCACAGTACCGCGAAATGGGTGTTCTTTTGGTTCGCTTGGCTGCGCGGCTGAGGGTTTCAAGGACGAATTCGGCTCCGGTAGGGCAGGTTGAGCCGGCGTTAAAGAAGTGCCGGCCGATTGCCACGCTTCCACACCGGTAACATCTCTGCCGGCAGGCGACGGGGTTTTCCGAGACTGACGCACCCACCAACCGAGGGCGAGGATAGCCGAAGATATGAGAAGCGCCACTACGACCGCCCTTATCCTCATGCTGCTATTCTACGAGGCTTTGCTCACAAAAGTGAATTTACCGTGGTTCGCAGTTACGGTCTGTCCTTACTTCGGCAGCACTCCTTTCCCGTCCAGAACAAAGGTCAATAGTTTCGGTGGAACGGTCGGTCCCGTAGGCGCGTTGCCCGGCACGGCTCCCGGGGCTGGAGGCGGCGCGTTGGGTAGTGGAGGTAGTACGATTCCCTGGCCCCCAAGGAAAGCGACGTATTGTTTTCCATCGAGCATGTAAGTGATCGGCGGGCCCATGCCACCGCGCAATCCAGTTTGAATGTCTAATAACTTTTCACCCTTGTCAGCGGTATAAGCAACCAGGTGACCGTCAGGGATGACCTGGAACACAAGATTCCCGGCGGTCGTCACCGTCCCTCCTCCCACGGCTCCTCCACCTGGAGTGCGCCAACGTTCCTTTTGCGTGACAGGATCCCACGCGACAAGCGCAAAGTGTTGTCCTTCGGGTGGCACCGGTCCGATCGCCGCAGGAGCAGGACGCGCTGGGCCAAAGCCGGTGCGGAGGATTCCGGTATTTCGTTCTCCAGGCTTGTAAACGAAATCCGTTTCGAGCGAGAACGTGCGGCTACCATCGGTCGTCGTGGGAATGTAAACCAAACCCGTTGAAGGATTGAACGACATGGGAGACCAGTTATGTGCTCCGTTCGGAGAGGGCGCCAAAGTGATGGTTTCTTTGTTTTGATCGTAGTGCGCTTCCGGATTCACAATCGGCCGGCCTGTCTCTTGATCGATGCCTTTTGCCCATGTAACTTGGGCAAAAGGCTGAGCTGAAATGAAGGCTCCCGTGAGGCGATCGAGAACATAGTAAAAACCGTCCTTGTTCGCCTGCATGAGAACCTTTCGCTGCCTGCCATTGATCGTCAGGTCCGCGAGTATGAATCCCTGGACGCTGTCATAATCCCAGGAATCGCCGGGAACCGGCTGGTAATACCATTTCAACTCGCCCGTGTCGGGTCTGACGGCCAGGATAGAACACACAAACAGGTTGTCTTTGCCTTTGGACTGCCGCAACTCTTCCGGCCATGGACCACCGTTGCCGGTTCCGACGTAAATGAGATCCGCGTCCGGATCGTAGGCCATACCGTCCCAAACCGTTCCACCGCCGCCGAGTTTCCACCACTGTCCAGACCACGTCTCTGCGGCCTTTTTCAGTGCAGGATTCTCGAATGGTTTCGAAGGATCGCCGGGAATCGTATAGAACCGCCATGCGAGTTGTCCGGTATTCGCATCGTACGCTGCGAAAAATCCGCGGACCGGAAACTCAGAACCGCTCACGCCGATGATGACTTTGCCTTTTGCAATCCGCGGCGCCATCGTGATCGTGAAGTTATCTTGAGGATATGCGACGCGGGCTTCCCAAAGCGGCTTACCCGTTTCGGCATCCAGAGCTTCGAGTCTGCCATCGATCACGGGCGCGATGATCTTCCCCTGATAAATAGCAATGCCGCGATTCACAACGCCGCAACAGATCTTTGGCCGGACGGCGGTCTGATTGACTTCGGGATCCCACCGCCATCGTTCCTTGCCCGTGCGGGCATCGACGGCGAAGACGACGCTCCAGTTTGTGATTCCATATAATCCGCCATTCCAGAAAAGCGGAGTTGCTTCCTGATTGCCGCCCCCCTGTCCAACGTCATACGACCAGGCCAGCCCAAGCCGGCTCACACTGCTCGTATCGATCTGTTTCAGCGGGCTGTAGCGGGTCTCGCCCGGAGTGAGACCATAGGTTAGCCATTCCTCGCCCGTTTTGCCGGCATTCCTCAGTGCCAGATCATCGATTCGCCGCGTTTGCTGAGCCGCGGCAATCCACGTAGCGAACAGCAGCCCGGTGAGAAACAGAAACAAGACGATCAGCTTTCGAGCGCGCATTGTTTACCTCTCTGAATTGAATTCGACCCTGTGGCGCAATTATACGGAAGTACCTTTTGCTTGGCGAACATCAATCGACCTCGAACCAGCGCCCGCAGGCGGCGACGTGGTCCTTGGGATTGTTCGCGCATCCACCCAGCGATACAATGAGCACACCTTTTTCAGTTTGATTCTGGTCTGCTGGCCGGCAGATGCTACATATATGACGAATCGCCGCAGATCTGGGTCGCTCTGTGCCTGATGTCGGCATCGCGAGAAATGAAAATGCTCCACGCCATCCGCAGCATCTTCAAGTCGCTATTCCGAAAAGGCAATGATCTCGACGTTATGTTCGTGGGCGACTCCGAAGCGGCCCGAATCGAGGCGGTCTGCAAGCCCTTCTTCCAGTGCCCTTCAGAGTGATCCTGGTTGCCGGTATCGCCTGCATTGCTCGGTCATTGCCGGCCAGGCCGGGAACGGCACGGCGGGTGACCGTAATCAGGGGCCAAGCTTCCTTCCCTGAACGCGTCTTGACACGTGCCGCGGCTGGGGATATACCTACCCCGGACTTAGGATTAGGAGGCGCCTGTGGAACACGTCATTTCCAGCCTGTTGGGACGTTACGAGAACGGCACGCTCACCCGCCGCGAATTGATTCAGGGCCTGGCCATGCTGACCGTGGCCGGCGGAACGGCATCTGCCGCGGATACCGGCTTCCAGGCATCCACCATCAATCACGTCTCCATTCAAGTCAGCGACATCAAGCGATCCGCTGAGTTTTACATGCGCGCATTTGGCTTGCCCATGCGCGTAGCGGGCAATCCCAGCGCTATTCGTTTAGGGGTAGGCCCGAGCCATCTCACCCTTCGACAAGAGAAGCCGTCCGGAAACGTGGACCACTTTTGCCTCGGGATTGATAAGTTCAACCGGGAGTCGGTCATCCGCGACTTGAAGGCGCGAGGTGTTACTCCAGAGCCCGACGAAAAGGGACCTCAAGGCTTCCATGTGAAAGACCCTGACGGATTCCGAGTTCAATTGGGTGATTCGTCCGAGTTCTAGGGAAATTGCCGGCGGCGTGAAGTTTCTGAATGCGAGCGCCGAGCGATATGCCCGTACGGAAAGTAATCGCAAAGTTCGAAATATGCGGAGATATGCTGCTGGGACAAGGCCCAAGGAGGTTGCCCGTGAGCAAGCCTGAACTTGAGTTCTTCCCGGTTGTCAGCATGAAATGGACTCCGGTTGCCGGAAATGTCTCCGGGCTGTACGAGCGTGTCCTGGCTCTGGATGCTCAGACCGGGGTTGCGACCCGCATGCTGCGATTCGATCCAGATACGGACACATCGGCGAACGGTATCGTGATTCATGATTTCTGGGAAGAAGTGTACATTTTGGAAGGCTCAATCTCCGATATTTCGCTTGGAAAGAAATTCACTGCTGGAATGTACGCCTGCCGCCCTCCGGGCATGAAGCACGGGCCTTGGAAAACGGAGGAGGGCTGCACGACTTTCGAAGTTCGCTATATTCTGAAACGGGCTTGAACAGCGTGTGTTGTTCCCGTGCGTCAGGACATTCGTTACGTGCACAACCGCATGCAGCAGCGCAAGTCTCGTCTATCCTGAGGTGCAGTTGGGGCGAATATCCGATCGGCGGTTGCGAAGACTTTGCAGACGTTGATCGATGCGGACTCGGGCAGGAGATTCCGGAAACCGTCGAAGAAATTGCTCCAACTCCTGCTCAACTCCTGCTGCGTTGCCACAAGCGCAGGTGGATTGCGTCAGCTCATGCAACACGGCTTCAGTTTCCTCTTTCGCGCCGTTGACATAGCGATCTGGAAACCGGCGTTGAAATTCCAACCATACCCGATACGCTTCGACGAGAGTCATGCCTCCGAAGCGGGTACAACCGCTGTAATCGGTCTGTTGTTCGATGTAGATCGGCCAGACAGATTCCGGATAAGTCGCCTTCAGTGCCGCGAAGAACGCTCGATCCGCTTCATCGCCCCTCGCGGCGGCCAGCTTTGTGAAGTAATCCACATTTCAGCCGATTGGATTGCCGATCTGTACCGTTCAACTGCCACCCGATCCGACGGTGATAATTGTGTCAACAGCAGAACGATAACTAGATGTCTGATTCCCATCACAGACCAATTCTACATGCTGGCTTGCTCGACAGCTCTTTTTCCAGTTTGTGATTTGCTTCATAGAAGTTTCCTTCCCTTCTAACCGCGCGGCCGGTTCCCGCTCAGCCTCAGGCTGAATGACTTTCCATCCATACCTGCGCCTCAGCCGACTTCACCCACTCGCCCGCCACTTGCTGGGTGCTGACGTTGAGACGATTCCAAACGTTGATCAGGGCGATTGCGAGGATCAGTGCTGCGAGGGCGGGCTCGTCATAATGGCCTGCCACCTCTTGCCAGATCTGATCCGGTACCGGGTCGGGCCGATCACTGAGCCGCGTCACCGCTTCGGTGAGAGCCAACGCAGCGCGCTCGGCGTCCGTGAAATAGGGCGCGTCTCGCCAGGCTGCTACGGCGAACAGACGCTCGTCTGTTTCTCCCTGTTTCTTGAGCGTACGACAGTGCATGTCAACGCAAACGCTGCAGCCATTGATCTGGCTCGCCCGCAACTGGACCAAACCGATCGTTGACGGCGGAACGCCTCCCTTTTCGGTCACCCTGTTCAGGGCATGAAGGGCGTTCATGGCGTCTGGAAATATCATTACCGGATTCTTCATTCGTGCCTGCATGATTGCATACCTCCTATTACACTGTTTTTGCGGAACGCTGAGGCGCGACCTAGAGGTGCTTGTTGTCACATCTGCCGCGTCCCGCTCGTCACTACTATGACGGATTGCGACGATGGAATGTGACCGATGGAAAAACCTTCAGAGTTGACAGAATTATTCGAGGCCCACAGAAGTCACCTACGCGCGGTAGCTTACCGGATGCTTGGCTCGCTGGCCGAAGCGGATGACGCAGTCCAGAAAGCCTGGCTTCGAATGGACCACAGCGGCGCTACAGGCATCCGGAACATCCGAGGCTGGCTTACGACGATCGTCGCGCGCGTGTGCCTGGACATGTTGCGATCACGCAATTCGCTACGCGAGGAAGCGTTGGATGCGCGACCAGTTGAGCCGAGTGCAAATAGCAGTAGCGGGAACGATCCTGAGCAAGAAGCCCTCCTTGCCGATTCGGTTGGCGCCGCGCTTCTCGTGGTGCTCGACACGCTCGCGCCGGCCGAACGCGTCGCGTTCGTGCTACATGATGTGTTTGATCTGCCCTTCGATGAGATTGCCCCGATCGTTGGGCGCACTCCGGCTGCCGCCAGGCAACTCGCGAGCCGCGCACGCCGGCGCGTGCGTGGAGGGGATACTGTTCCCGACCCGGATCTCAAAAGCCAGCGTGTCGTTATTGATGCCTTCCTCGCCGCATTGCGCGCCGGCGACTTCGATGGCCTTCTTGCAGTGCTGGACCCGAATGTTGTGGTTCGCATTGACGAGGGCGCTAGAGTTCCCGGCGCCCCTTCCGAGATCCGTGGTGCGCAAAACTGGGCAAAGGGGGCGCTTGCATTTTCGCGGTCTGCCCGGTTCGTGCAACCGGCGCTTATCAATGGAGCGGTGGGACTCGTGTTGGCATCACGTGGACGGCTATCCAGGGCTCTCACTTTCGAGATCGATGACGGAAAGATCGTCCGGGTTGACATCATTGGCGAACGCGAACGCCTCCACCAACTCGACCTGTCGGTCTTCAATGCACGCCCGGATACTTCTGATGTTCGCGAGCCGTAAACCCGTCGCCGATCGAGGGTTGCACCTCCCACCGGATTACCGCCCAACCGCGACCAACAGAAAGCACAGATCGAGGCCGTTCTTCGCGAGACTCGAGGACGCATCGCTGGGCCGGATGGCGCGGCGGTGCGTCTCGGGATACCGGCATCCACGCTGGAGTCAAGGATCCGAACACTAAGGATCAACAAGCACCAGTTTCGCGCTGATGTATGATGGCACCCCGCGTGCGATTCGCTCTGTGCGAGCATTGATGTCGTGCTGAAGATCACCACCACTCGGGATAACGGAAAGTCGCTCGAAGTGAGTTTGTGTGGGCAATTCACTGCCGAATATGTTCCCGAGCTGCAAAAGGCTTTATCGTCCGAGAACGCCGCCGCTGAGAACATTGCATTGGACCTGGCGAATGTGACGTTTGTGGACCGAGAAGCGATGGTTTTTCTCTGCGGCGCAAAATCACGGAATGTCGCCATCAAGAACATCCCCTCCTATGTAATGCGCTGGATTGAGCAAGAAGGGCGTTGCGGTCCTTCTCGCCGAGAACCTCCCGAAAAGTAACGTCGCGAAATCATCGCGATCTCGCCACGGTTCGCAAACACTCACGCCTTCGTTGCGTATGTTGGAGCGATCCCAGCGCCGACTCTCTGCGATCATTTCACAGTAAGGAACCGAGGCCAGCTTTCAGAGGCGCCTCCGACGGCGCGCGCCAAAGCAAGCTTGGCCACGTTATGTGCAAAGACACTGTTGATGCGGTCCAGTTGAGCATTGGCCAGCGCATCTTGAGATTGGACCACAGCCACGTTGTCGGATATTCCCGCGTCGAACTTTTGCCGTGTTAGTGTCAGGGTCTCCTGTGTCAACCTGCTTGACGCGGTCATCCCGGAAGTAGGTGTTCTCCGGGGTAAACGTCGCTTCGGGATCGGCACGGGAAACGAAAGCGTCGATTGGTTCCTTCGGGTTCGAATCCAAGTAGACGTGCGCCGGTTGCCCAACTGCGACTCTTCCGATCTGGCCGTCCGGCACGAACCCCCGCAGATACACTTTGCTTAAATCCAGTAAAGTGACGATAGCGGTCCCAGCCGTGACGACCTCGCCGGGTTCGGCTGAACGTGTGATGACGGTGCCGTCAAACGGCGCAATCACGACAAGATCTTTTCGATTGGCTTGCGCCTCGTTAAGAGCAAAGCGAGCCTGGGCTGAACTGGCAGCAGCGGCGGCAATTTCCGCTTGTTGCTGGGTGATCTGCTTTCGCACGATTCCTTCTTGCGCTGCGCGAATGTTGGGATTATCGAGGTTCGCTCGAGCGGTAGTCAGCGCTCCTTGCGCTGCATCCACGCGACGTCTGGCTGCGGCTACCACGGCCGCGCTCGAAAAGCAAGATTGACGCCAATTCCCGAAATCATTCCGCTCATTAAGTCCATTCAGTTGGGAGTGCAGTCGATCGCTCAGGTCGCGAAAAGTTCGCGAAATCGCGAAGAATTCGCGAAAAGGTTAAGACGCTTTTTACCCGCTTTTTTTGAGTTGTGTTTTGGTCGGCAGATACGTTGATTCTGGGTTCCAAACGGGGGAGGCGGCGACTTGCGTTTTTTCTGCAAAAGGCTGCCGGGATACGGGCTCGACGATGCGTTGGAGTTTGTCGGAAGACTCGATGATCTTTTTGAGCAGGACCTCTCGCCTCTCGTGCAGTTGCTCCAGCATGGGGACGATCGCGATTGTTTTGCCCTTCTTCTTCGCCCAATTTTCCAGCTCGGTGCGGAGGATTTCCATGTCGCGGCACTCGCCCATCAATTGTTGGAAAGCATGCATCTGGCGTGCCTGGATCTTTGCGGAGGGGCCGAGCACGGGTTCCAAAGCCTCGACGACGTAGCGAAGCTTTTTCAAAGCAATGCGCATGACGTGCAATGTCTCCTCGTTGCGGAGTTGCCGGCGATCGAATCGCCGCTTTGCCTTCGAGAACTCATTCTGCCGTACTGACAATACGCGATTTACCGAACGGTGAATCCTTTCACCGTCCAGGGACTCGTGCAAGCGGCCGATTTCCGTGCCTAACTGGTTCACTTCCTTCGCCAAATGCCGCTTTCTGCCGCGCTTCAGCGCATTCTGAATCCTGTGGATCTCTTCGCCTTCGCGCCGCTTGAGACGACGCATGAAGGCGCCGATCACTCCACGCTGCCGCAGGCGCGAAACAGTGTCCAACTGGACTTGCACGTCCCGCAGCGGGCCCATGCTTTTGAGGACCTTCGTGAAACACCGTTGCACCTTGACAATGTCCCCACGATTCGACAACACACGCGCCAGTTCCAGAGTTGCAATTATGCGACGCGTGTTCACGCGAAGATCATGGACCGACTTTTCGGATGCATCCGCCCGAGCCTTTTTCCAGGTTCCGGAAAATCGCTTCCAGGATCTATTGAATGAAGACACCAGTTCGTCCGCTCGTTTCATGGAGCCAAGAATGGTAGCAGTCGCGTAAGACCACGCACTACAAGAATCGTAAGGTTTTCCGGGGGCGCACACCAGGACTCCGGAATTAATCACGCGTTTGATGCGGTTTATAGAGGACTTGCGGGAAGAACGCGCAAGAACCGCCTTCTCTTTGATGTCCCCTCCTTCACCGTTTGCCAACAAATGTGTCGCGCCAGACCCCACAAAAATGATGGATGCTTTGATGATAACGGCCGTGTTATATGTTCTCCCGTTCTTCAGTTGCCGGAAGGGTAACTGCCATGCACTTGACGCCGCGTGAAGTCGATAAGCTCATGATCTTTACCGCCGGCGAACTCGCGCGGAAACGAAAGAGCCGGGGATTGAAGCTGAACTATCCGGAAGCCGTGGCCCTGATCACTTCGGAGTTGCTGGAAGAAATCCGGAATGGAAAGACCGTTGCGGAGTTGATGAGTCTCGGAACCCATATACTCACCATAGACGACGTCATGGAGGGGGTTCCTGAGATGATCTCTGAAATTCAAGTCGAGGGTACATTTCCAGACGGCAGCAAACTGGTCACTGTCCACGAACCGATTCGCTTGAAAAGATGATCCCGGGAGAATACTTCCTCAGGAAGGAACCGGTAGAGGCTAACAAAGGCCGCACCACATCGCGCATCACTGTGACGAATCGCGGCGACCGGCCCATTCAGGTTGGTTCGCACTGCCATTTCTTCGAGGTGAACCGTGCTCTGGATTTCGATCGGCGCGCAGCCTATGGTACGCGGCTGAACATTCCAGCCGGCACTGCAGTACGGTTCGAACCTGGAGATACGAAGGAAATCGATCTCGTTGCGCTGGGGGGAGCGCGCACCGTCTACGGCATCAACGGTCTTGTGAACGGAAAGTTGGAATGAGAATCAACCGCCGGACCTACGCGGATCATTACGGACCGACGACGGGAGACCGCGTGCGTCTTGGAGATACCGGCCTTGTGATTGAAGTCGAGACAGACCGCACGGTCTACGGCGACGAGGTGAAGTTCGGTGGCGGCAAAGTTATCCGCGATGGCATGGGCCAGTCTCCCGAAGCGACGCGCGCCGGGGGCGCTCCCGATCTGGTGATCACCAACGCGTTGATCCTCGACTATACGGGAATCTACAAGGCTGATGTTGCAGTCCGTGATGGGCGGATTGCTGCGATCGGCAAGGCCGGTAATCCCGGCATCATGGACGGCGTGACGCCCGGCATGGAAATTGGCGCCTCGACAGAGATACTCGCGGGAGAAGGACGCATCCTTACCGCGGGCGGCATCGATACGCACATCCATTTCATTTCACCCAACCAGATTCCCGAAGCCTTTTATTCAGGCGTGACCACGTTAATAGGCGGTGGGACGGGACCCGCTACCGGCACAAATGCGACCACCTGTACACCCGGGGCCTGGAACATCCGGCGAATGTACGAAGCCGCCGAAGCATTTCCGCTCAATTTCGGATTTCTCGGAAAGGGAAACTCGTCGCTGCCGGAATCGCTCCGTGAGCAGATTCGCGCCGGGGCTCTGGGTCTCAAGCTCCACGAGGATTGGGGAACGACTCCCGCTGCGATCGACCAATGTCTGAGCGTCGCCGAAGAATTCGACGTTCAAGTCGCGATTCACACGGACACGCTGAACGAAGCGGGCTTCGTTGAAGACACGATCGCGGCGTTCAAGGATCGGACGATTCATACCTATCACACCGAAGGAGCCGGCGGCGGGCATGCTCCCGACATCATCCGGGTTTGCGGGTTGCCCAATGTTCTGCCGTCATCCACTAATCCCACAATGCCGTTCACGCGCAACACCATGGACGAGCACATCGACATGTTGATGGTTTGCCATCATCTGTCACCGTCGATTCCCGAAGACGTCGCCTTCGCAGACTCGCGGATTCGTGCCGAGACAATAGGCGCCGAAGACATCCTGCACGACCTGGGCGCGATTAGTATGATGTCGTCGGATTCTCAGGCGATGGGCAGAATCGGCGAGGTCATTTGCCGCACATGGCAAACCGCGGACAAGATGAAACGTCAACGCGGCAAACTGGATCAGGACGTTGCCGACAACGACAACTTTCGCGTGAAGCGCTACGTTGCCAAGTACACCATCAATCCGGCCATCACGCATGGGATTAGCGAACATGTCGGTTCCGTCGAAGTTGGAAAGCTCGCAGACCTCGTCCTGTGGAAGCCTGCGTTCCTCGGCGTCAAACCGGAGATGGTGATTAAAGGTGGACTCATCGCTGGTGCGTTGATGGGCGACGGAAATGCCTCGATCCCCACGCCGCAGCCGTGCATTTATCGTCCCATGTTTGGAAGCTACGGCCTGGCCACGAATTCATTATCTGTTCATTTCGTTTCTGCGGCCGGCTTGGCAGGCGGCAATCTCTTATTTTCTTTTTTAATGCCATGACCGTTGTCGAGCAAATCGTTCCGTTAGAAGACATCAGCCCCAGATACGAGGGCTACCGGCGTGAAACCCTCACGCTCACATGGGAGGAACGGCGGCAGGGGCATGGAAAGCGGCGGTCGGATGCGGGACTGGAGTTCGCTATTTCTCTTCCGGGGGGCACGGTCTTGAAAGGCGGCGACTGCATGATCCTCGAACCGGAGCGAACGATCGTCAGAATCCAGGAAGCACCCGAGCCCGTCTATATCGTAAGGCCGAAGACTCCTCAGGAGTGGGCGTCTTATGCCTATCACGTGGGCAACCGTCACCAGCAGGTCATGATTGGCGATACAGAGCTGATCTTCCTCCAAAATCCTGCCGTGCGGAGTTTGTTCGAACAATTACACGTTCCGTTTGAAACCGGCGAACGCCCGTTTACGGCAGCGCTTGCGAACGTGGGGCACTCTCATTGACGGATTGACGAACTTCGATGGAACCGCTTCAGTTCATCCGCGCTCTGCAGCTCACGGATTCTTTTTTTCCAGTGGGCGCGTTTGCGTATTCCGATGGACTCGAAACAGCCGTTGCGCGAGGACGTGTTCGCGATGCTATCACGCTCGGCAAATGGATGGAGCATTTCCTCGAAGCGGTTTTCGTACCTTGTGAAGGTTTGGCTCTCGTGAAATGCATGCTTGCTCTCAAAGCAGGGGATTTCGAGACGCTCTGCAACATAGATGAGGAGTTGACGGCTATCCGGCCTGCCGGCGCTGTACGCGCCGCCAGCACAGGCGTTGGGAAACGTTTGCTTTCTCTCTACGCGACGATTTACCGAGGCGAAGAATCCAGCGGAGATACTTTTACGCTGCCTCACCGCAATGCTGCCGCCGCCTATGCAATCGTCTACTTTAAAAGCGGCGTTGAGGAGCGTTCCGCTGCGCTGGCATTTGGATACAATCGGCTTGCAGGAATCGTTTCGGCCGGCCTGCGTTTGATTCCCATGGGCCAGCACCAGGGACAAGCACTGCTGACGAAAACTCTCGATCATCTTCCAGATGCAGTGGACCGAATTTTCCGGATGAAAGACGAACCGCTACGCTCATTCAACCCGTTGCTCGACATTGATCAAATGAATCATCAATACCTTTACAGCCGCCTGTTCCGCTCCTAGTTATGCGAAGACCCGCAAGAATCGGCGTCGGTGGCCCTGTGGGTTCGGGCAAGACGGCGTTGCTCGATTGCCTCTGCAAGTCGATGCGTGATCGCTATCAACTGGCGGTGGTCACGAACGATATATTCACGAGAGAAGATATGGAGTTCTTAGTGCGGAGTGAAGCTCTCCCGCCCAATCGCATCATTGGGGTCGAGACCGGTGGGTGCCCACACACGGCAATCCGCGAAGATGCATCGATCAACTTCGACGCCATGGCCGAGATGCAACAACGATTCCCGAATCTCGACATCTTGTTTCTTGAAAGCGGTGGGGATAATTTGGCTGCGAGTTTCAGTCCCGAACTGGTTGACGCCTCGATTTACGTCATCGACGTTGCGGGCGGGGATAAAGTGCCACGCAAAGGTGGTCCGGGAATCACGCGTTCCGACCTGCTGGTGATCAACAAAACGGATCTGGCGCCGTACGTGGGCGCCGACCTGAATGTGATGGATCGTGATTCGAGGATGATGCGGGGTGCAAAACCGTTCGTCTTTACCAATCTGAAGACGCGCCATGGAGTCGACGAAGTTGTGACATGGATCCGGCGGGACGTGCTCTTCGAAAACTAAGTATGCGCGTTCCTCTGGCGGATGTCGGACGGCGCGGACGCATGGCTCTGACATTTGTATTGCAAAACGGTCAAACCGTCCTCCGCAATGCCTATTGCGAAATACCTTTCAAGATCACGCGTGTTTTGAATTGCTCCCAACCGGTGCATTTGATTCTGATGCATTGCACTGCGGGTCTCTTTGGTGGCGACGCGGAATTGCGGCTTTACTTGGAGCCGGTCATACCCTTCGCGGGTTCCCGCCTGCGGCAGGCGACGCGAATTGATGTCGAAACGGGTGCCCGGCTGGTGTTCTGGGAAGGCTTCATGGCCGGACGAGTCGGCCGTGGGGAGTGTTGGCAGTTCCAGGAACTTACCTCGGAAACCGATCTACGCTTGAATAACCGTTCGGTCTATATGGAGAGATTCCGGTTGCCGAATGGCTTTGAACGCTCGGCATGTGCGATGGCTGATTGCAGCTATCTCGGTACGGGCTTGTACGTTGGCGAAGAGGCCGTCAGCGTTGCGACCACGCTGCGTCAAGTCCTGCCGGAAGCCGGCATTGATACTCCTGCCTCCGGCGTTGCGATCACCCGGGTTGTCTCAAGCATAGGCCCCGATTTTCATCGATGCCGGGAAACGTTTTCTCTCCATGCAGACAGGGCCTTCGATCGCAGCACTTGTTCATAGTGCAAGAAAACCGTCAAGCAGAAAACCGTCAAGGCCGGCCGTCCAAACGTGGATTTCGCGAATCCTCTCGCGATTTCGCGAAGTGTGTCGCGATCTGAGCTGCGAGGTCGCGTCACATCTCACAGATTTCAATGATTTGACGATTGGTATCCCTGTTGCACCTGTGGAGGGGAGCGAAGGAGGAAGTCGGGAAATGGGACGAGCAGTTTTTGCGACGGTCGCCAAGGAGGACGCCATGATCCGCATCAAAGTTCAGTACGACGCAGTTGAGCGAACCTTCAAGCTTGTCGATCAAGAGTTCAAGACGCTTCTCGAAGGCGATGCGCTATATGACCTGAACGTACCCCTGATGTATGAAGAAGAGGACAAAGTGGAAGAGTTCATTCCATCCGGTAACACATTTGTCGCTCACGCATAATCGAAATATGTCAGTGGATGTTGGAATTCAGAAAGCGCCCGTTCAAAAGGAGTATTATGAACCGATATGTACACGATATAAACGAAGCGGCTCTCGACGATGAGTTGCTGCAATCCGATGAGCCAATCCTCGTGGATTTTTGGGCGCCCTGGTGCGGTCCCTGCCGCGCAATGTCGCCGGCGGTCGAAGCTGCTGCCGAAAAACTTGCGGGTAGTGCCAAGGTATACAAGATCAATGTGGACGACAACCCATCGGTTTCGCCGCGCTTCAATGTGCGAGGAATTCCGACACTGATTCTTTTCGAGCATGGCCGGGAAAAGAATCGCCTGGTTGGCCTCTCCACCAAGGAGCAAATCGAGGCGCTGGTAACTTCATGATTAGACTTTCACCTGTGGTAATCACAAAAACAACGGAGCAATCCATATGAATCCGACGAAGAACGATCTTCCCGAAGCGTCCCGCAGCAAGGTCGTTGGGCTTTGCAATGAACGGCTCGCTGACGCAATCGACCTGCAAACGCAATGCAAATTTGCCCATTGGAATGTGAAGGGCGCGAACTTCATCGCTCTTCACGAACTCTTCGACAAGGTGAACGAAGATGTTGAGGATTACATCGATCTCATCGCGGAGCGCGCGGTGCAGCTCGGAGGCGTGGCCGAAGGAACAGCGCGTATTGCAGCGAAGCGTTCCAACCTGACCGAATACTCTGTCGCGACAACAAGCGGCCGCGATCACGCCGCGGCGCTCTCTTCAGCGCTTGCATCCTTCGGAAAATTGGTCCGCCGCGCAATCGATGCCAGCAACGAGTTCAATGACGCTGATACCGCAGATATTTTCACGGAAATTTCGCGTGGCGTGGACAAATGGCTATGGATGGTCGAAGCGCATCTTCAGGAACGGGTATGACAATCTCTACACCTGTGCAAAGCCGCCGTTCGACAAACAATTCCGTTCCGGTGATGTAACTGCCTATCGTCGGACGCCAAAAATACCACGGCCTTGGCGATCTCATTGGGTTTGCCGAGCCTGCCGAGTGGAACATTGCCGGCAATCGCCTTTAAGCGTTCGTCACCCGTGGCCGTCCCGGCGGATGCAGGCCGGGCGTGCGGAGGATTTAAGCGCAGTAGTAGTAAGTCTCCGTTGCTACCGGCCGCAGTTCGCTATTGTTTTATTGATGTACGCGGCGTTCACGGAATCGATCACCGGACTCCTGATGCCGGCGCGTTTCGCGATCGCATCCAAAAACCGTCCGTACTTTTGGAGCGCCGGCCGATCGTTAGCCGCCACCGCTTGTCGCAAGTCCTGTTGAATCGCAGGCGTGATGATCTCCATCCGCCCCACAAACACCCGAGCGACGTCGGAGGGAGCAGGCTGAATATCGAGCGGCAGGATGGAATCGACTGCCTGCCTTGGCACGGTGTAGAACAGTCTGGTCCCCTCCTCAAACCACGAATCGCGCCAGGTTTCGATCATCGCCCGGGCCTCTTTCTCGTAAAGCCCCTGTGAGATCAAAACGCGCTCCAGATCCATGAGCAAGCCTGCCCAGTTATCCTGCAGTGATCCGAAATCGACGGTTACCTCGTCCTTCACTGTGCCGGCAACTGCATAGCGCCGAGCACCGGCATGATTGTCGAAGACAATCAGCCCATCAACCGGAGTTCCGCCGACATTCCGTACCACGAGCCTGCCATCTTGCTCGAAGCGCGCAGATACCGGCAGCGGGAAGGTCCCAATACCGCGATAGAACAGAAACTTCTCCCTTTCGGATTTGACCTGCAATGCTGCCGCATCGGTTTCGCGCGCGGCATAGTAGTGGCTCGCGCCGCGTTCCGTTGGAAAGTCGGGCGTGACTTCAGGTGAGATTTTTACATCCTGCCACTGAATCAAATTGTTCGAACGTCTTTGCGGCGATGCTTGCGGGTACCACTCGGTGATTGTTCCTTGCGGGAACGAAACCTTCACATTCACCGACGATTCGCGCGAGCCGTAGAAGTAAAGGACGGGCGTTTCCATTCGGACGGTGCCGCGAATCAAAATTTTGGATCCGCCAAAGTTATACACAAAGCACGGCAGATCGAGCGGGCCGGTATAGCTGAACCACGGCACAGGCATGCCGTCGTCGCCCGCCACGGACGTGAATGTGCCCCATTCGTGCGCTGTCACATCCAGCCGATCGTTCGGTTTCGGCAGAACTACGGCCGCAAAGAAAAACATCAAAAGAGCGGGAGAGATAAGAAGCAGTTTGGTTTTCATCGTTGCACCTCTTCTCTTGTTTTCGAAGCCAGTTTGTTGATGAATGCGGCGAGGGCTTCGATCTCGTCGTTTTTCAATTTGAGGTTCGGCATCTCCGCCGGTTTGATACTCGGGTCGGCAAGGAACCTTTTGAGGTAGTCCTGCGGGAACCGTTTGCCCGTGAGATCCAATTTGGCATCTGTGACCCGCTCAGGATTCACTTCGATATGCCGATGACAACCGATGCATCCCTTGCTCCTGAACAGACGCAATCCACGTGTCGGCGGTGCAAACGGAGCCGGCGCCGGCGCGCCCGGCGCAATGACTTTCAAAGCCGGCAGCGTGACATTGCTGTCGTTGAAACCGCTCGAGATCCTGATGGTCCATTCGCCCTGCTGCGGCAGCGTCAAAGCCGCCGTATATTCGCCACGGCCTGCGGCGGGCACGACATTAGCTTTGGATGTGAGTCCGGTGGCAGTGGTCGCACGGATTGCCGGATGTAGTCCCGGCAGCAAAGTCACTCCATGTTGCCGGACGCCGAATGTCAGGTTCACCGGTTTTCCGGCGACCGCGTATTCCGGGAAATCATCCAGAGTGACGATTGCCCAGCCTCCCGCAAACGCGGCGCTGATGAGGATGAACACCAGAGCCGGCGTGGTCACGAGTCGAATAACATGGTTTGTAGTCATTGCTGATCCTTTCTTCACTACTGCCAGAGTTGAGACACCACTTTCTTCCAGGCATCGAGCATCTTCGGATTGAGCGCCAGAATACCGTCTCGCGTGACTTCCGGCGGAGGCGGCAACAGTTGGGCCAAACGGTCGTAAATCATTCCGCGCGCCTGCGCATCCATGCGCGGAAGCAGATGCCACAAGGTCAGAGCATCGCGCACGTGCGACTCACGGATCACGATCTGAAGCTGCTGGAGACGCTCGCCCGGGTCGTTAACCGAATCGATTCTCGTAACCGCGGCCTGAAGTTCGGT
>WNGK01014582.1_pt1 | contig 17054 bp, 13 predicted proteins | sample 5400601 | NCBI WGS metagenome assembly WNGK01 (sample SAMN13153376, study PRJNA577476) | soil metagenome | isolation source: 60 cm soil or saprolite under Garry oak tree replicate 1 | place: USA:California | collected 2016-06-15
AGTGGTCCTGGCGGTGGTATCGAACGTCTGGATTTGCGCCTTGCCGCCGGCGCACGCCGCCGACGATCCGCTGCCACGCCGCCTCGATCGGAGCACAGGCGGGTCACTGCCTCACGAGCAGATCGCGGGCCGTACGGTGGAATACAGTTCAGCGGTCAGCGCGCGCGGCCATCGCGTACGAATTATCATCACGCATCCTCCAAATGGCGCTGACCGGCTCCCGCTCATCGTCTTCCTGCCCTGGTTATCCTGCGACTCGATCGAGTCGCCACGCGGTCCGACCGATGGCTGGTCACGGATGCTGCGTGCGGTTGCGTCGGCCGTCGACGCCGTCTTCGTTCGCGTCGACAAGCCCGGGGTGGGGGACAGCGAAGGCGATTGCTCGAAAACCGACCTCGAGGATGACCTGGCCGCGTATCGGGCGGCAATCCGGATGGCGCTCGAACGGCCTGATGTCGACGCCTCGCGGCTGACGCTCTTCGGCGGCAGCACAGGAGGCGCGTTCGCACCCTTGCTGGCCGGGGAATTCAACGTTCATTCGATCGCGGTCGCCGGAGGATTCAGCCGGACGTGGTCGGAGCACATTCTCGGCCACGAACGGAGACGGCTTACCCTTTCCGGCGCCGCACCTGCCGCAATCAACACGTCGATGCGCGGGTTCGTCGACTTCTACGCGCTCTACCTCGATTCGCGCCTGACGCCGGCTGAAGTGCTGGTCCGGCGCCCCGATCTAAAGCCCCTTCGGTACGACGCGCCCGAGCACCAGTTCGGCCGTCATGCGCGCTATTTCCAGGAAGTCCAGGCGCAAAACATCGAGGCCGCCTGGGACCGCGTGCGCGTGCCAACACTTGTCGTCTGGGGCGAGTACGACTGGATCATGGGGCGCGCGGACCAGGAGCGGATCGTCGAGATCGTCAACGCGCATGTGCCCGCCCTCGTCCACCTCATCGTCGTGCCCGGAATGAATCACCACTTCGAGCGCTTCGCGACGCCGGTCGAAGCGTTCAGGGAGAAGGGTGGCACTTACGCTGGGGATGCGGCGGAAGCAATCATCGACTGGCTGCGGAGGCATAGCTAGCGACTGGCTGCCGCCCATGCGCCGAAACGGTGCCTCGGATCTGCAACAAGGTCACGTCAACATTGTCATCGAAGCCCTTGGCAAGACTGGATAATTCGTCTGGGAAAGCAAATAGCTAAGCGGCAAAGTCCGGGCGCTGGTAAACTATCGGTCCTTCTCAAGGGTATGGGCAGTGATGGAAATCCTCCAGTGCTTGAAGAAATACGGTCAGCGGCTCGATTTGGAGATCGCCAAAGAGATGAATATGCCGCTTGCGACCGTCCGCCAGGGGCTTGCCGGCCTGGCAGCCACCGGGGCGATCATCACCTGCAGCTTGACCCGCTTCGAAAAGGGCAAAAGAATCGACGCCTGGCAGTGCCGGGTATCCGGTTATGTCCCGCCGCTGGCGCCGGGTCGCAAGGCCAAGCCGACGACGTAGGCCGACGGTCCTGGATCGTCTCGTGCGCCGCGAAAAGCGGCGCACGTCGTTTCAAAACCCCGATTCAGCGGGCAGGCGAGGGACGCGACCCGTCGCTAATCGCCGTCCACTCTGCGCCACACGCTCGCCAGCCACGGCTGCTGTTCGCGCGGCAGGCCAGCGGGTCGATAGTAATGCTCGAGCTCCACGAATCCTGCCTCGCTCGAGTAGCGCTGCCAGGTTTCGAGACGGTGGAATACGCCGAAGCGATCACCCTGCCATCCTTCCTCGTCGTTACCGCGCGGGTTGGAGCTGAACAACACGCCCTCCGGCTTGAGCGCTGCACGGAGATCCCGCAAGACCCGCGGCAGCTCCTGGGTAGGAACATGGAAGAGCGATGCGTTCGCGAAGATCCCGTCGAACATGGCCTCGGGCAATTCGAGCTTCAGAAAATCCTGCTGCCACACTTCGCAACCGGTGGCCGCACGCGCCATGGCCACGAACTCCGGCGCGCCGTCCAATCCGATCGCGCGGTGACCGAGTCGCGTGAACGCGGCCAGATCGCGCCCCGGGCCGCAGCCGAAGTCCAGGATCGTGAACGGTGACGGTCCGACGATGTGCTTCAGGAGCGCGTCGATGTTCTGGCTGACGTCGTGGTCGCGCGTGCCTTCCCGGAACGGCTCCGCCCGCCGGCGGTAGTCTTCGAGCGTACGCTCGGCGAGTTGCTCCAGTTGCTTGGGCGTGAGAGGCATAGTCGTGTATAATGCAACTCGCGGCCCTTGTTCCAGTCCCCTTGCCGCAGTCGACTCAGCTTCGCTGAGTTTCGCCGCAGTTGCGATTCGACCCTCGTAGTTTCTCCCGTTTGGCTATGACTGGCCGTCCCCTGGGGGGCGTATGGCTGGACATCCACACGAAAGGCTGTTCATGCCGTTTACCAAACTCGGGCTGTCCGGCGCGCTGCTGCGTGCGGTCGCCGATCAAGGCTACACCGTTCCTACTCCCATTCAGGCTCGGGCGATCCCCGCCGTGCTCGCCGGCGGCGATTTGCTGGCCGGCGCGCAGACGGGGACCGGCAAGACCGCCGGATTCGTCCTGCCCATCCTCCAACAGTTGTCGACCCGGCCGTCGCCGCATGCGAATGGAGCGCGCAAGCCGTTGCGTGTGCTGATCGTCACGCCCACGCGAGAGCTTTGCGCACAGGTCGAAGCGTCGGTCCGGACATACGGCAAGCATCTCAAGGTGACGTCGACAGCCGTCTTCGGCGGTGTTGGACTTGGGCCGCAGGCTTCGCAACTCAGACGCGGCGTCGACATCCTGGTCGCCACACCGGGCCGACTGCTCGATCATCAGCGCCAGCGCAACGTGGACCTGTCGCGGGTCGAAATTCTGGTCCTCGACGAGGCCGACCGCATGCTCGACATGGGCTTCCTTCCCGACATCAAGCGCATCCTCGCGATGTTGCCCAGGGGTCGCCAGAACCTGCTCTTCTCCGCGACATTCTCCGACGAGATCAAGGCGCTTGCCGATAAGTTGCTGGACCGGCCGCAAACGATCGAAGTCGCGCCGCGTAATTCCACCGTCGATGCAATCGCGCAGCGCGTCCATCCGGTGAGCCGCGATCAGAAGAGCCGACTGCTGGCCTGGCTCATCGGTCATCACGACTGGCGTCAGGTCCTCGTCTTCACGCGGACCAAGCACGGCGCCGACAAGGTCGTGCGCTCGCTTCAGGGCGACGGCATCGGCGCGGTCGCGCTGCATGGCAACAAGAGCCAGGGTCAACGGACGAAGGCGCTCGCGGAGTTCAAGCGCGGCAGTGTCGAAGTGCTGGTCGCCACCGACATCGCGGCGCGCGGCATCGACATCGACCAACTGCCGCACGTCGTCAACTACGACCTGCCCAATGTCCCTCACGACTACGTGCACCGCATCGGCCGCACCGGACGCGCGGGCGCGGACGGCGAGGCGATCTCATTGATGTGCGTCGACGAGCATGCCTTCCTTCGCGATATCGAGCGGCTGATCAAGCGCGAGATTCGACGCGAAGTCATTCCCGGCTTCGAGCCCGACCCGAACGAAGTCCCGCAGAAGATCTTCGCGCAACGCGGTCGCGGCCAGGGGCAACGTCAGCACCAGGGTGCCGGTCGCGGCAACGCCGGCGGGCACGCGCAGAATGGCCGAGGCAGAAATGGCTCGGACAAGCGGCCGTCTCCCAAACACGGTCAGAAGCGCGGGAACGGTCACGCGGGTTGGGTGGCAGGCCGTTAAGGAAGCTAACCCGGCGACCTAACGCCGCTTCGCCTCGCGCGTATACTTTCCCGGTCGCCACCTTAAGGTCGGATCGGAAAGTCGAGTCTGACGCTACTTCTTCAGACCTCGCTGGTCATCCTGCTCGCCTGGGCAGGGTGCTCGGAGGCGATCGAGCGCCCCGGTGACGCCCACAATGCGCAAGAGCTCCGCCAGCGCACCGTCTCCGCAACCGCGATTCAGAAGAATCTCCTGACCATGGCCGAAGCCGCACCTCGCGGCGAGCAGTTCGAGCTATACCGAACCTACGACGAATCGATGGGCACCTGGCTTCAGGTTGGATTCCTGCGAACCTTGCTGGACGCTTCCGTCGCGACTACATCGCCTTCCGCGGAGCTGAGGTTCCGAAGGAATCTCCGGGATCAGGCCAGGTACACGCTATGGGAGGTCGATCAGAACATTGCCCATCTCGATTCCCGCATCGCGGAAGAACGGCGTTCGCACCCTCTGCAGTTGGTCAGGGCACTGCGTGCTTCGCTGGTGAACATTCGAATGACCATCATCCGTTTGGCGGCCGAACCATAGCCACGACCCTACTCGCCCACCTCGTCGATACGTCGGAGCACGTCGGCGAGCATGCCGCACGGCGCACCAAGATTGCCCGCATGGCGGAATTCCTGCGCGAACTGACTCCGGAGGAGATCGACATCGGCGTGTCGTATCTCGCGGGTGCAACGCGCCAGGGTCGCAGCGGCATCGGTTGGGCCGCCGTACGCGACGCGCAGCCTGCGTCGAACGCCCGGAATCCCGAGCTGACGCTGATCGACGTCGACGCGGCACTCGGTCAGATTGCCGGGGCCGCCGGCCGTGGATCGATTGCCGAGCGTACCCGACTCCTGTCCGAGCTCTTCGCACGGGCGACGGCGCGCGAACAGGCATTTCTCGCGCGACTGCTGCTGGGCGAGCTGCGCCAGGGTGCGCTCGAAGGCATCATGATCGAAGCGGTAGGCAGCGCTGCCGGCGTGCCGGCGGAAACGGTGCGCCGCGCAGCGATGGTCGCGGGCGGCATTGCCTCGGTGGCCGCGCTGTTTCGACCGCTGTCGCCGATGCTCGCGCAATCCGCGGACGACGTCGCCGACGCCATGGCGCGCATTCCCATAGCCGCACTCGAGTGGAAGGTCGACGGCGCGCGCGTGCAAGTGCACAAGAACGGCGAGGACGTTCGCATCTACACGCGCACCGGCAACGACGTGACCGCCGTCGCCCCCGAGATCGTGTCCGCGGTGCGGGAGGCGAACGCCAAGGCGCTGATCCTCGACGGCGAGGCGATCGCGCTCAAAAGCGACGGCGCGCCCTACCCGTTCCAGGACACGATGCGCCGGTTCGGCCGGCAGCTCGACATCGACGCGATGCGCGTAACCCTGCCGCTGTCGGTATTTTTCTTCGACTGCCTGCGCCGCGACGATCAGGATCTCGTGCCGCGGCCGGCCACCGAACGCTTCGCAGCATTGACCGCCGCCTTGCCTCGCGAACTATTGATTCCGCGATTGGTCGCCAGCGAGGCCTCTGCGGCCCAGGCCTTCTACGACGACGCGGTCGAGCGCGGGCACGAAGGCGTGATGGTGAAGGCGCTCGACGCGGCGTATGCGCCGGGCGCGCGCAGCGCGTCATGGCTCAAGGTCAAGCGCGTTCATACGCTGGACCTGGTTGTGCTCGCCGCGGAATGGGGACACGGCCGGCGTCGAGGCCGATTGTCCAACCTGCATCTCGGCGCGCGCGACCCGGTGAGCGGCGGATTCATCATGCTCGGCAAGACCTTCAAGGGCATGACCGACGAGATGCTTGCCTGGCAAACCGAGGAGCTCCTGAAGCGAGAAGTCGAGCGTGACGATTGGACCGTCCGCGTCCGCCCGGAGCTCGTCGTCGAAATCACGTTCAACGATCTCCAGGCGAGCCCGCGCTATCCCGGAGGGCTCGCGCTTCGCTTCGCACGCGTCAAAGGCTATCGCCCGGACAAGAAAGCGCAGGACGCCGATACGATCGATACGGTGCGTGCTATTTACGGCGCACAAGAACGTCGAGTCTGACCCTGCTTCCTTGACCTACTTGAACGCTTTGCCGTAGAGGTCCACGTCGATGTATTTCATCGGATCGCCAAGGTCCCGCTTCGGCTGGCCGTACTTGGCGCGAAGCGCGAGCACCACTTTGAAACCATCCATGTCGATCCTGAGGTCGCGATACAGACCGCTCTTCCTGTCGACGAACATGTCGTAGGTTTTCTTGGCGAGGGCAGCGGTCATGTCGCGGTCGTTGGCGAGCAGCATCGCTTCGCAGATTTCGCGGTTCCGCGAATCGTAGATCCAGTCGGTCGCGTCGCGCATCGCGCGCATGAAACCGATCGCTGCTGCTTCGTTATCCTTCAGCCACCCGCGCATGGCGAACGCGGCGCGGCCCTGGTACGCGCCGAGCAGGTCGGTGGCATTGCCCAGGCGAGTGAAACCCTTCGCCTCGGCTTGCAGGTCGAAGGGTGAGGCAAGCAACGTCGCCGCGAACTTGCGCTCCAGCAGCGCGGCGTAACGCAGCGGCGTGCCGCCGGCGCCGACGTATTTCACGTCGGAATCCTTGAGGCCCGCCTTCTCCACCATCTCGCGCAGCACGAAGGCGAAACCGGTGGTCAGTGCGTCGACCCCAAGATCTTTGCCGCGCAGCTCGCCGACGCTCTTCACTTCGGGGATCGCCACAAGATTGAGGAAGCCGTTCTCGAGACCCATGAACGCCACCAGGTCGGGCTGCACTTTGACAGGCGCCTCGCCCTGCCCTTCCTGGTAGGCAACGAGATTGTCGATCGAGGACGTCGCGATGTCGAAGCGGCCTTCGATGAGCCCGGTCATCAAGTAGACCGAATTGGGCGTATAGCGCAAGTTGATCTCGACGCCGTGCTTGGCGAAGAATCCCTGGCGCTGCGCGGCGAAGATCGGAAGGTTGACGCCGCCCCCGAAGGTGATGACATTGATCGGGCGCAACGCCGGCGCAGGTTGCGCGTGGACCGTCGCGCCGACACCGAGTGCGCAAAGAGCAGCGACAAAGATGAAGCGCAACATGGTTTTCCTCCAGACCGACAAGTGAGGTTCTTCTTCGGCCCGGCTAGTTTACCAATGAAGCGAGGATGCGGCGATCGGCCAGGGACGTGGTGGCCGGAAAAAACAACGCGGCCTCTAAGGGCCGCGTCACCGGGCGCCGTCGATTTGTCGGCGAGGCGTGCGGTATTCGCTCACGCTGATCGTGGAGCCCGCGCGGGTGTCGTGGCCACGGGTTTATTCGCGAAGCGCTTTTTCGTAGGCTTCGTCGGCGCTCCGCAAACACGCATCCTGCTCGCTCGCGGGCCTTTCATTGCAGGCCGCCTTGGCGCGCGCGTGGTCGGCGTCCGCCTGAGCGCGTTTGTTGACGGTGTTTTGCGGCGAGTCGGGCGTGGGAGCCGTTTGGGGCGTGGGCTGCGCATCGGCGCCCCACGCCATGACCGCAATCGCGAGGGCGCATAGAACGGACAAGAAGGGGCGGGTCATGGAGAGTCGCCTTTTCGTCGATCAACCATCTGGCGGCGATGCCCTTCCTTCCTTACGCCAGCCGCAAGAGCCGCGCCGAAGAGCGCCAGGAAGCCGATGTACATGAATTCCACGACGCCGGGCGCGCTCGCTTCCGCGCCGCCCCAGATCGCGGCGGCCGCCAGCACGCTGCCAACCAGCATCACGACGAACACGCGATTGATTTTTTCCATCGCCTTGTCCCTCTCGACGGGAGATCCCCGATGGATGAATTTTCGATCGCTCGGGCGAGGAGGCACAATCGGCGTTTCTCTGAAACGTCCTGTCAACGTTGGACGCAGCGACGTAAGGTGATCTCCGACAACCGAGAGCAAAAGCGGCCCCGAGGGGCCGCTTCGCTTTTTTGGCTGCTCTGTGAGTTACCCTTGCGGGTCGCCATTTTCATTGACGGTAATCGTCTGGCCCGGAGGCGTGCTCAATTGCACGCGGTGCTCGATACCCCGGAAGTTGTAACTCACGTCCCAGTAATCCGGCTGCGCTGAGCTCGGCACGTTCTGGCAGCGTTGCACGTCCTGGTCGTAGGCAACGCTCCCGCCGCGGCCCGTATTTGCACCCACTGCGGCTCCGGCGACAGCCCCGCCGGCTGTGGCGATGTCCCTTCCATGTCCGCCGCCGATCTGGTGGCCGAGAACCCCGCCGATGATGCCGCCGACAATCGCGCCGGGGATGTTCGCGCCGCCGCGATTTTCGACGACCTGCTCTCGCTCCACCCAGCAACGTTGCTCGGGTGGGCCGACCACTGCGCGAACCGAACTGACGGGCACCTGGTAGAACGCTTCGCCCTGGCGGGGTCGAGCGTCATAGGCTGGCGGCGGAGCCGGCTCCTGATACTGTCCCGTTTCCTCGACGGGTCGCACCGAGGAAATGCGCCGGTCCAGGCCGATCCGGTCGAGCGACGGGTAGTTCCCCGGACGCAATATCGCGCAGCGACCACGGAACTGAGCGTCCTCGCAGACCTGCCAAGTGCCGCTCTGGACCGCCACCGACGCGGCGCGGTCGTTGAACCCGGAAGGTTCAAAATTCCACAGGGTGCCATCTGCGGTGAAAGCGCGACCACGAAAGCCCTCGCCTTCGTAGAACGTAATCTGTGCGCCTGCCTGGGTGGCGACAACAATTCCGGCCACCGCCAGCAGACTCTTGAGCATCGTATGCATAGGTACCTCCATGTCTGTCCTCCGGTCGAGCGAGGACTTAGTTTCGACAAGAAATACTAACGCGCGGTGCCTGTGGAATATGTCAGCGATCGACGACAAGCATGTCGGAGATCGTCCGATATTACTCAGCGGATCGCGTTGACGGGATTTACGCTGACACGCGAATTGCTGCTCTGCGTCGCTCTTGGTGAAAAGTATGTTGACGCAACGTTTCTCGCTGTTCGTATCAACTGTCGCGCACAGCACGTGAGGTAAATTCTTCACGACACAGCGCAATTCGAGCACGCGCGGTTCCCACCGCGAACGCCGAGTCGTCGTTGCGTATCGCATCGGACGAAGTGAACAACTTCGAACCCCATGGCATGCCTGCGACTGCGGAGGATGGATGCGGTCGCCCTCTGGCCCGAGGCCGGCCATCTCGACCATCGGCGCGCGGGCGCAAGCCCCTCGGTATTCTGTCGAGTACATCTATGCAGTGACGAAGGCCCATGTTGCCACTCAAGCCCCGGGGCGATATGGGCATATTTCTTGCTGCAGGCTCACCAGGGCGAAGGTAAATGGAGGTACACCATGATTTCGGCTTGGTGGCTCGTACTAGCGTTTCTCGTAGGCGCCTATTCCGGCGTGCTCGTCATGGCAATCATGTCTGCAGCCCGGGATGTGGCCAAGGAACCGGTCCGCAGGGCGGCAGTTCGTGCCCATCTGCGTAGGACAACGGCCGACGCCTCGTAACGCAAGAGCCCCACGGGCGGGGGTCGACAGGTTTCATTCATCCGAAAACGCGGGAGGGCGGCGGTCCTTCCGCGTTTTTCGCTAGTGAAGCAGGTATGGACCGCAACGTTGGCCTGTGTTTCACAAGCGGTGGTTGACATAGGACAAGAATCGCTTCGGCACCTCGCATTACCCTCGCCCGTCACTGCTCAGGGAGACCCCTGATGCCACGCACCACCCTAGCCGTAGACTACGAGCCGCGTCCGGCGATGGTTTCGTCGAATCGGACCATGGGCCCAGAGGCGCGCGTGCCGCGCCTGGCCAATCCGGCGCGTAAAGACTCAATCGAGACGATCCGAGGCTTACCGGGCCGATCATCGGCAAGGTGCCGGAGCGATGCAATAACGCCTTGAAACGCCACCAAAAGAAGCTATAGTTCGACGAATTGCCCGCGGCGTTCGCACCCAACCGCCGTTTGTTGCGTAAATGCGAGGGATCACGGCAACAGGACCGCGTCGAAAGGAACAGAAAGCATCTGATGCAGAGGTTTTTGATTTGCTTAGACCGGAGGGTTCTAAGATCGGTAGAACTCAGATTGTCGGGTTCAAGTCAAAAAACAGGAATATTGCGCCTGCCCAACCAACCGCGAAAAAAATAGACCCGCGGCCATTGGGTCGGTGAGCAGCCTGCGAAAGTCCGCGCAGCCAGGGCGCGGCAAGAGGACCTGGCGTTTGCGAGACCATGGGAAATGGGGGCAGGAATGGTTTCGGCTTGGTGGTTGATCGTGGCATTTGTTGGAGGCGGGTGCACTGGGGTGCTGATGATCGCCCTGATGCGCATGTCCGGAGGTTTGCCAGAGCAATCGACGGCAAACGTCCCGGACCTCAACGGAATGCCTTGGTAACGCCGACCTGATACGTAGACGTCTCGCCGACGTCGCGAACAGGCGGTATCGGTCCGCCAACCGCGCAGCGGTTCGGCGCAGCGGGTGATTCACCCCTTCTTAAGCGTAGCGCTACGGTCTTGTCGGCCGCACCTCGGGCTGTGCTGTGGGCACGCTGCAGGCATGGTGGCACCCACAATCCAAGGGAATCTTCATTGACGTAGCGCGATTATTCGTGCGGCGCCGGCCGGCTTTTCCCGATTGGCAGCATCCCACAGCGGCGGTAGAGTGCGGATCGAATTATGGCCGGCTGGAGGTTTCGGTTGCGCGCGTCGCCGCTTGGGGTTACCACCCTTCTCTTCACCGATATCGAAGGCAGCACCCGGCTCTGGGAAACCGATGGGGAGCGCATGTCGCTCGCGCTCAGGGAGCACGACGCGTTGTCGAGGACGGCGGTCGAAAGTCACGGTGGCGTCATCGTCAAGATGACCGGCGACGGAATGTACGCTGCCTTCAGCGACGCGCTCAACGCGCTCAACGCGACGGTCCTGCTGCAATTGTCGCTGGCCGAGTTAGCGGCGAATAACCACCTCCCCCTGCAGATACGCGCCGGGCTGCATCTCGGGGTCGTCGAGCGTCGCGACGATGACCTTTTCGGGAGCGCCGTCAATCGCGCAGCGCGGATCATGAAGGCGGCGCATGGCGGCCAGGTTCTGTTGTCCCGGGCCGTGGCCGAACACCTCCGCGGCCGTTTGCCGCCATCGATTGAACTGCGCGATTTGGGTGCAGTGCGACTGCGAGACCTGGCGACGAGCGAGCACGTCTATCAGCTTGTGCACCCAGGTCTGCGGCAGGATTTCCCCGCCTTGCGTTCGCTCGAAGCGACGCCCAACAACCTGCCTCAACAGGTCACCTCGTTCGTCGGGCGGGAGCGCGAGCTTGCCGACGCGAAACGCCTGCTCCAGGGTACGCGCCTGTTAACGCTGCTCGGAATGGGCGGCCTGGGCAAGACTCGCCTGTCGTTGCAGATCGCCGCCGACATGCTCGAGAAATACCCGGACGGCGTGTGGTTCGTGGATCTCGCCCCGCTCAAGGATTCGTCGCTGGTCCCGAACGCGGCCGCGCAAGTCCTGGGGATACACGAGGAGCACGGAAGATCCGTTACGGAGACACTTTGCACGCACATCAAGGACCACAAGCTCCTGCTGGTTCTCGACAATTGCGAGCACCTGATCGGCGCGTGCGCGATGCTCGCCGAGGCGTTACTGCAGGGCGCGCCGGAGTTGCGACTGATGGCGACGAGTCGCGAAGCTTTGCGTATTCGCGGAGAGCAGACCTACACGGTGCTTCCGCTGGCGGTGCCCGACCGCAAAGCGGACGCCGAAAGCATTCTGCGCTCGGAGGCGGTGCAACTCTTCGTGGAGCGGGCCCGCTTGCAGAAACCCGACTTTGCGGTGACCGAGGCCTACGCCCCGCAAGTCGCCGAGCTTTGCGCGCGGCTCGAAGGCATACCCCTGGCGCTCGAGCTCGCCGCGGCGCGATTGCGATCCCTGTCCATCAGCGATCTCAACGCCCGTCTGCACGATCGATTCAAGCTGCTCACCGGAGGAAGCCGCGTCGCTTTGGAACGCCAGCAGACGCTGCACGCGCTGGTGAACTGGTCCTACGATCTGCTCAATGAGAGCGAACGAATCGTCCTCGAGCGGTTGAGCGTCTTTGCCGCCGGCTTCGATCTGGAAGCCGCGGAGGCGGTCTGCGGCGCCGACCCGATCGCGCGCGAGAATGTACTCGATCTGGTCACGTCGCTCGTCGAGAAGTCGCTGGTCATGGTCGAGCAGCAGGGTGACGGTTCGCGCTACGGACTGCTGGAGACGATCCGCGAGTTCGCCTACGAGCGCCTGACCAAGCGCTACGGGATGCTGGAAACGATTCGCGATTTCGCCCGCGAACGCCTGACCGACCGCGGCGACGTCATCGCGACGGCAGCAAGGCACTGTGACTATTACCTCGGCATCGCCAAGACCGCGCGCGGGAAGTTGGAAGGGCCGGAGCAGGCCGCGTGGATGCGGCGACTGGAAGTCGATCTCGACAATCTGCGCGCGTCCATTGCGCTGGCGTTGGCCGGCGGCGTCGACCCCGTAATCGCGATCAAGTTCGAGGTCGCGTTGATGCGTTTCTGGATCCTCCGCGGTTACTCGACCGAAGCCCGCGACACCATCCGTGCAGCTCTCGCCCTTCCCGCATTGCAGGAGCCAACCGTTGCGCGCGCACATGCGCTCTACGTGGGTGGCGTGCTGGCAACGAACCAGAGCGATCATGCCGAGGCCGCGACGATGCTGGAGGAGTGCCTGGAGATCCGCCGCGGCTTGGAGAAGCCGCACGAGACGGCGGGTGCTCTGTCCACCTTGGCCACGCTTTATCTGCAGCAGGACGACGTCGCCAAGGCACGTGCTTGCGAAGAGGAAGCCATCGGCATCTTTCGCGAGCTCGGCGATAAGATCGGGGAGGCGATCGGGCTGGCCAACCTCGGCGAGATTGCGGTGCGACAGGGCGATGACCGCAACGCGCAGGAGCTCTTCGAGCAGTGTCTGGCACTTTCCCGACGCATCAAGCATCTGGAGCTGGAGAGCGAATGCGAACGCAATCTGGGAGAGCTCGCGCTTCGCGCAGGCCAAGTGCAACAAGGGCAAGCTCGCTTCGCGCACTCGTTGAAAGTGTGCCGGGAGGCGGAAGACAAGCGAGGTGAAGCGATCTCACTGTGGCGGCTTGGAAATGCCGACGCGGCTGCAGGCGATCTCGAGTTGGGCCGCAGCAGGGTAGCCGAAGCGCTGCGCACCTTCCGCTTATTCCGGATGAACGCCGAGGTTCTCGACTGCCTTGAAGATCATGCCGAGATACTGCATCGCAGTGGCCGTACTCACGATGCGGTGCGGCAGCAAGCCGCGGCCGCAGCGGTGCGCGAGACGCTTGCACTTGCACGGCCGCCACGCACGGAGGCTCGGCGTCGCAAAGTCATCGAAGAAGCACGCACGACCCTCGGGGAAGCCGCGTTCGCCCACGCCTGGTCCGCGGGCCGCGCATGGGGGCTTGACGACGCGATCGATCACGTCTTGGCATCAAGCGTCGCCCCCGTAGCCGCGTGACCGGGCAAGGCACACCGCGCCTTGATATAAGCGCGGTGTCGAACAAGCCTGAACCGGTCGCGACGCAGCGCGGCTACGCGTTCCCGTCAGTCCGAGATTGCGCCTTACGGCGCCGCACCAGCCACGCGGCGGCAACCCCACCGACGAGCAGAGCGAGCGTATCGGGCTCGGGAGCGGTCCCCGGTCCAGACACTCGAACCAGGGTGTAGCCGTCCATCAACACGCCTTGGAACGTATCGCCGGTCAGCTCGGCACTGGGGGGTACGCAATCGCCGTCACAAAATCCGGTGAAGAATACGAGAGCTCCACTACAGAGCTCGCCACAGGACAATGGCGGGTCGGTCGAAATCTCGACAAGCTCGTTCCCTGCGATGACGACCGAGAGCCCGACATTGCCCTGGAACCCGCTGGTGAAGTGGGTGCCCGGATCGGCGGTGCTGAAGACGTCCGCCGAGATCAAGTCCAGCGTGCACGCGCCGGTACTCTGGTACGTGCCAGGAGCGTTCAGCAAACAGGCGTCACCGATCTGGAAAGTGACCAAGCCGTCGAATTCGGGATCGAAATGGGGATTGTAGAAAGCGCCAAGCGCCGGCGTGCTGAGGACGAAGGCGACCAGCGCCGCCCCGAGGGCGAGCCGAAGCCTGTTGCAGTGCATTTGACAGCTCATTGGTGTGCCCCTTATTACCGTTTGCCCGCGGGCTCCTCCCCCGCCAAGACCAGCCAGCAGATCCCTCGCTCGACCGATCGCGGTACGCTACAGCAAGAAGTGCACCAAATGTAACGACTGCACATATCATTTTGAATCGACTACTTATTCTTGCGATGGGCGATCATTCGAAGCATGCTCGTGTAAAATTTTTTGACAGTCCCCTACTCGCTGATTGGATCAGGTCTCGATGAATCCCCGCTCACTACTTGCCACGATTTCCACTCAATGGGACGGCGAGATCGTCCTCCAACTCACCGACTATGTCCGTATTCCGGCGAAGTCGCCGCATTTCGATCCGCAGTGGGAAGCCAACGGGCACATCGAGCGCGTCATCCGGCTGGCCGAGGCGTGGGTGAAGAAACAATCCGTGCGCGGGCTCGAGTTGGAGATCGTGCGACTGTCCGGTCGCACGCCCCTGCTGTACTTCGACGTACCGGCCCAAGGCAAAGACAACCATCGCACGGTCCTGCTCTACGGCCATCTCGACAAACAGCCGGAGATGAGCGGCTGGCGTGAAGGCTACGGCCCCTGGGAGCCGCTGTTCGAGAACGGCAGGCTCTATGGCCGGGGCAGCGCCGACGATGGCTACGCTGTTTTCGCTGCGCTCTCGGCGATCGGCGCGCTCCAGGCGCAGGGCATCGCGCATTCGCGTTGCGTCGGCATGATCGAGACGTGCGAGGAATCGGGCAGCTACGACCTGCCGGCGTACCTCGATGCGCTGGCGCCGCGCATGGGCCAGGTCGATTTCGTGGTGGGCCTGGATTCCGGGTGCGGTGACTACGAGCGGATGTGGGACACGACGTCGCTCCGCGGCCTTGCCGGCGGCAAGCTCACCGTCGAAGTGCTGACCGAGGGCGTGCATTCGGGCGACGCAAGCGGTGTCGTGCCTTCGTCGTTCCGCATCGCCCGCGCGCTGCTCGACCGTGTCGAGGACTCCGCGACCGGCCGCGTGCTGCCGTCGGAATTCCATGCGACGATTCCTGCGGAGCGCGTCGAGCAGACGAAACGCGCCGCGGAAATCCTGGGCGATATCGTCATCACGAAGTATCCCTTCGCGGGTTCGACCCAGCCGATGGTCGCCAATCTTGGCGAGGCCCTTCTCAACCGCACCTGGCGGCCCGCGCTTTCGATCACCGGCGCGGAAGGCCTGCCGCCGAACGACAACGCCGGCAACGTCCTGCGCCCGAGAACGTCGCTCAAGCTCTCTTTGCGGCTTCCGCCAACCGTCGATGCTGCGCAGGCTGCGCGCACGCTCAAGCGCGTGCTCGAAACCGATCCGCCTCACGGCGCAACCGTGCATTTCGAGGTCGAGGAAGGCGCGACCGGCTGGAATGCGCCCTCGGCCGCTTCGTGGCTCACCCGGGCGGTGAACGATGCGTCGGTCCAGTTCTACGGCAAGCCGGCGGGCGCGATGGGCGAAGGCGGCACAATCCCTTTCATGGCGATGCTCGGCAGGCACTTTCCCGCCGCTCAGTTCCTCATCACCGGCGTGCTGGGCCCGCACTCGAATGCGCACGGGCCTAACGAATTCCTACACGTGCCTTACGCGAAGAAGCTCACGGCGTGCGTTGCGAGCGTGATCGCCGCGCACGGCGAGAGCGAGTAGCCGCGGAGGCCGCATGGGTGCCCGCGATCGGTAGCGTCCGTAACCGCACGGTCGGTTACAGTGAATCGATCCGCAAGCCTGGATGTGGCGCATACTCGCCCCCAAGTAAGCGGAACCTGTAACGGAGGCACCATGAAACGCATACCCATCCTGCTGCTCGCCACATTCGCCGGGCTTGCGCTCACTTTGAGCGATATTGTCGACGCCGGCCGCATGGGAGGGGGCCGAAGCTTCGGAGCGCAGCGGCAAAGCGTTGCTCCTTCGAAATCCACGCCGCCCGCCGCGACGCCTGCGAACAACGCTGCAGCGCAACCCGTCACCCCGACCTCACCGGCGAGCACTGCGCCGACGCCGGCCGCCGCCCCGTCCGGTGCCTCGCGCTGGCTCGGTCCGATCGCCGGCATCGCCGCTGGCCTCGGCCTGGCTGCGCTGCTGTCGCACTTCGGCTTGTCGGAAGGCTTCGGCAGCCTGCTGCTCATCGGGCTTGTCGTTGTTGGCGGCATCTTTCTGTTCCGGATGTATATGGCCCGCCGCGGAGCCGCGAACCCGTCGCTCCAGTACGCGAACGCCGGGACGCGCGAGAACATCCGCGCGCTTTACGATAGCGCGCCCCGGCCTGTCTGGAGTGACGCTCCGAAGGTCGAACCGCGGCTCCTGTCCGCCGCTGACACGCCGGAATTCGGCGTGACGCGCAAGCCTCTGCCCGAGGGCTTCGACGCCGATGGCTTTGCCGCGGAGGCAAAGCGGCAATTCATCCGGCTGCAAGGGTCCTATGACGCCGCCGACCGCGCGACACTGTCATCGGTGATGACCTCCGAGATGTACGCCGAGATCGGGCGCGAGCTCGATGCGCGCGGCATCCATCACCCGACGGAGATCGTCAACCTCGATGCCGATGTTCTCGAAGCATCGACCGAAGGCGACAAGCATTGGGCGAGCGTCCGGTTCACGGGCGCCGTCCGCGAGGACGGTGAGCCGTCGCCCAAGTCGATCGACGAAGTCTGGAACCTGACCAAGCCGACTCGCGGCAGCTCAGGCTGGCTTCTGGCCGGGATTACTCAGCTCGCTTAGCGAAGGCGGCTTACTCGATCTTGATCCCGGCCTGCTTCATCAGCGTTGCGTAGCGCGCCAGTTGCTCGCGCGTGGCTTGGCGGAGCTCCTCCGGATTCGAGCCGCGCGGGGTGAGCCCTTGAGCGATCAACTTCTCGCGCACGTCCGGCGCGGCGAGCGCCTTGACGATCTCGGCGTTGAGCCGCGCGATGATTTCCTTCGACGTGCCCGCAGGAGCGACGACGGTCGCCCATGAATTGAAGGCGAAGCCCGGCAGCCCGGACTCGGCCACGGTCGGCACCTCGGCGAACTGAGGCAGTCGCTGTGCCGTCGTCACGCCGATGATCCTGAGCTTCCCGCTCCTGGCGAGCGTGGCCACGGTGGCCAGCCCCTGGAACGCGACCGATACTTCCCTCGCGGCCACACCCACCGCCGCCTGTGTCGCGCCCTTGTAGGGAACGTGGGTGAGCGAGATGC
>WNGK01003449.1_pt1 | contig 17052 bp, 16 predicted proteins | sample 5400601 | NCBI WGS metagenome assembly WNGK01 (sample SAMN13153376, study PRJNA577476) | soil metagenome | isolation source: 60 cm soil or saprolite under Garry oak tree replicate 1 | place: USA:California | collected 2016-06-15
CTTTGAGGGCGGCGACGCGCTCGTGCTCGTCGAGCGCCTTCGTCACTTGCTCCACCGCGGGGCTCAAGGTCTCACGCGCCTGTGCGGATGGTTCGCGCTCGGGGTAGGGGATTCCGAAACGCTGCTCCAGCCGGCGGAGCGACAGATCGCGTGCCACGCGCGAGGCCTTCACGTGCTGCCTCCCATCGGTGATCACGAGCCCCTGGCCCTTCCGCTCGAGCCGGAGTCCATATCGAGCGAGTGTCGCCTCCAGCTCGTCCCACGATTGGGCTGCGCGCAGCTCGGGCAGGTGCGCGCGGACGCGGTCAGGGAACGCAGGATCCCCGGTGCGCTCGGCCTGCCGACGTTCGCCGTTCGTGAGCGGCGCGCGTTCCGGAGGCCCCTTCCCATCCATTTGGTAGAGCCGACCTGCCACCTCGCGGAGCCCGAGTTCGCGCTCGAGCTCCCGCAGCGTCCGCTCGATCCGCGGCCGGTCCTTCCAACGGTCCCAGGCGATGCCGGTGTCCGGGTGGACCCGGTTGACCATGATGTGGACATGCGGGTGGGCGCGGTCCCGATGCGCGACCGTGAGCGCCTGGTGTTCGGTGAGGCCCAGGTCCGCGAGAACGCGGTCCGCCACGGCCTGCATCTGTTCCGGGGTAACCGCATCGGCGGGGTCGAAGTTGATCGTCAAGTGGTAGACTGGGACCTCGACCTGCGGGTTCGCGTTGGCGGTGGCCTGCATGATCGCCGCGGCGAGTTCCGGGTCGTCGAGGCCGAGGTTTCGGCCCGCCGTCCACGCCACGCGCTCCGTCTCCTCCCCGGAGCGGCCGTGCAGGAGGTAGCGGGCGAGGGCGGCAAAGCGGCGCCCGGAGGACGTCGTCGCGATCACCGCGAGGTCCGTCGGCTACGTGGCCGTCTGTCGTGCACCACCTGCTCGACGAGCGCCGTGTGCCCCTCCAGGGCGTCGGCGAGCCGCTGGGCGAGCACAGCGTCTCCCCTTGACCGGGCGAGCCGGGCCGCCTGTTCGAGACTGCGGCCGAGGCGTCCCAACGTACGAAGTACGGACTCGGCGTCGAGGTGCTGGCGGGCCTTCGGGGTCGTTCCGAGTGCCGTCTCGCGGATGAAGCGCGCCGGCGTTTGGCCGCAGGCCTGGGCGCGTGCGGCAATGCGCGCGAGCTCCTCAGGATGGAGGCGGAGCAGCTTGGTAGTGGTGCGGCGCGGCATGCGGGGCACAGGACTCCGGGGCAGTGCGGAGGCGTCGAGATGGGTCCCCTCACTTATAAGTAGTCCCTCACGGGGGCGAGCGTGTCACTTCCGCGCTCGCGCCAGCGGGTTAGGCGTGGCTCGTGGGGGCAACGGGTTCTAAGGATGTGGGTGTACGCCCTTGAGCGCCCGGAGGGCGCGAATGGGCGGCCTGGCGAGATATCGAAGTGCGCGTGCACCAGCACGTGCACCGATATCTCGCCACTTGCTTGCACAGCCAAGAACGCTGGGACGATCAGTGCAGGGTGGAAATCCCCCGTCGTCGTGTGGAAAACCGGCTCAGCCTTCGGTGATCAGAAGAGGCGGGCTCGTGTCCGGACCACCGCCGCCGGCGGTCTTACAGCAACCCGGCTTCCGCGAAGCTCAGATAGCGCGCGGCGCCGAGGACGAGATGGTCGTAGACGGGGATGTCCAAGAGACGCCCGGCGTCGACCAGTTGGCGCGTGATGGCCCGATCGTCCGCGCTCGGCGTGGGATCACCGCTCGGGTGGTTGTGGGCCACGATGATGCCGGCTGCGCCGAAGGCGATCGCGAGCCGGAACACTTCCCGGGGGTGCACCAGGGAGGAGTTGAGGATCCCCCGCGTGACTTCCTGGATGGCGATCACGCGGGACTGCGAGTTAAGCGCGATCACGTAGAACACTTCTATGAGTTCTTGAGCCGCGCGCTCGCGCAAGAGGTTGACCGCGTCTTGTGGGCCCCGCACCTGGACAGGCTCCGGTTGCGACGGGTCCACCTCCTTGATCAGGCGGACCCAGGCGGGCCGTAGGGGCTGGGAACGTCTCCGGTGTGGGTGATACATGGCCTGCCTGGTCTCCCATCCCCTCGAAAGTGAGGCCGTCAATATCTCGCTAACAATATATCCCCAGCGATATGTTATGTCAAGGGCTGGCGATATATTGTCGGAGACCGATATATTCACTTCGACCCACGTCAGGGCGGGATATGGCCATTCGGGTGCGGCTACGGGAGCTGCTGGAGAAGCACGGTATGGCGCAGACTGAGCTCCAAGCACGGAGCGGGCTCGGTTACTCAACTATCAACGCGCTCTACCACGGGAAGACCGAGCGGGTGGAGTTTGCAACGCTCGAGGCGCTGTGCGGGGTTCTGGAGTGCGGAGTGGGGGACATCCTGGAACATGTCGCGGAGAAGAAGCGGGGGCGTTCCTGACAGTTGTCGAGATGAACGCGACGTTGCTCAAGTCACTGCTCGCGCTGGCACCGACGTCGGCCTTACTGGTGACCGCCGTAATCGTCTTCATCCGCGCAAGAAGTATCGGGTCCTTCCTGCAGCTCCTGGGTGCGGCGTGCCTAGTCATCGTCGTGCTCACTCATCTCTTCGAGGCGCTTGGCCTCCTTCCTTGGATGGGCTGGGGGCAGCAACATAGCGTCGGTCACTACGTCGATTTATGGAGCGCCGTCTTTGGTCTGACGTTGCTTCCGGCGGGGTACGTCCTTCGGCGCTTGCGCCGCCCCCGCCTCACCAGGGCTTGAATGGCGAAGAAGCCGAAGCGACCAGAGACTAGTCCTTGAGCGGTAGACTCCTCAGCGCTGACTCAACCCGGTTCACATCGGGGAACGCTCTACCGGGGAGCGAGTGTGACTGCGGGTGCTGACCAGCAGGTTCCACCAGCCGTTCCACCGACGGTTTGAGCAGCGATTCCAGCCGATTCGCGGTTGCTCTTGTGCCGCGAAATCGCCCTAACGCGCCGCAAAAACGCCCTAGCGTCAGCGACGCAGGGCTGCTAGCCTGGCAGGCGCGCGATAGTCAATCCATGCGGGCTGGCCATGAATCTCGTCTGCGTTCTGTGATCAGAGCGCCGTCGGACTCCGGAACGGCGGAAGGGGGAGCTTGAGCGGGTACCTCGCGCACCTACGCCTCACCGAATGGCCCTTCGCGGTCGTGCCACGCCCGGAGTTCTGCACCTTCATTGCCGGCCGACCACAACTTCGCGACGACATCGCGTTCCTTCTGCGATCACTTAGCCGCCGCGATACATCCTCGATCCATGTGCTCTGGTCCTGGCTTGGTGCTGGCAAGACACATGCGCTCTTCTACCTGGCAAACGAGTCCCGACAAGTGTCAGACCCGGCGGTGCCTGTTTCGCTCATGCCGATCTACACCGAGTTTCCCAAAGGGGTCTCGAGTTTCGTTGATCTTTATCGCGGCTTCATCTCCCATCTGAGTCAGGCGACGATCGCGGATGCGTTTCTCGAAGTCTCGACGAATTCAGCCGGCGACGCGTTCTATCAGGAGCTTCAGGTCACGTCACCAGATTTGGCTGCTGCATTACGGGTGCTAGCGATCGAGAGGGATCTAGAGAAACGATCAGTCGCCGTGAGATGGCTGCGCGCGGACAAACTCCCCGTGGCCGAGTTTCGCCGAATCGGTATTTCTGAGAGGCTTGATTCGACGGAAAAGGCGACGCTAGTGATGACGGTTCTGATTAGGCTCTTCAGTGGAGCGGCACGGCTTCGCGGCCGCCAGGGGGCGCGCGTCATTTGGCTCCTGGATGAGTTTCAGCGGGTTGCCAGAACAAGTCCGCGTGCCATCGCAGACGTCAACGCAGGCTTGCATTCCGTGTTCAACTCTTGCCCCGTCGGTTTGACGCAGGTCATCTCGTTTACGGGGCCACCCCAGGAGCGAACGCTTCCTGGCTGCTTCAGTCCGGAGCTCCGAGATCGGATCGGCACAACTAAGGTTCTGATATTGCCGCCATTGCAGCGCGAGGAAGCCGTTAACTTCGTGTCCGAGGTGTTGGCTCATTTCCGTGGGATAGATGCGTCTCTCCCATCAGCGTTCTTTCCGTTTACTGAGCAAGCATGCAGGCACATCATCCAGTATCTCGCCGGTCGCACCGAGTTGCGGCCGCGGGCCGTCATGCACGCATTCAACGCCGTCCTGGAAGTTGCTGAACCCAAGATTCAAGCCCGAGAGCTTGACGTAATCACCCCACCGTTTGCAGACAGTGTCCTTGCAAACTACGTCGTGCTAAGCGACGCAGAGGAGGAAGAGTAGGATGGTTCAGGTTCGCGAGCTGCTCGCAAGGAACGACGTTGTAAACTGCCTCCAGCATCTTGCCGATGCTCCGGAGACCGCGCTGCATCGGAAGGACCTTGAGGACCGTGTGCTAGAGCTTGGTGTCAACAGGCCCTCCGAGATGGTGGACCTGTTCATAGATACAGGCCTAGTTGTCCCATATGGTGAGCGGCTTGGCATCTCAATCGCAGGACACCGAACGAACCTTCTGATCCGAGCCTTGGAAGGCGCGGACATCGAGGACACGTACAGACGGCTGCGGCAACTGAGCGGTCATCCGGAGATGTACGAGCTCGTGAGAGAGGGTATGACCACGACCTTTATACGTTCTCTGATCGACCGTCCGGGGTTCCGTCGTCTGTACATATGCTCGCCTTGGGTGAATCCGTCTGATAAGGACGCGGCGGTTCTAAAGTATGCGTTCTTGACTGCACTCAGGCGAAACGAGGATACACCTGAGCTCCTCGTAGTGACTCGGCCTCCGGACCTCACACCGCCTGAAACCCGGAATGGACTAAAGCCTTTTCGAGACGTCGGCGCACAGGTCTTTTTCAACGCGCGTCTTCACAGCAAGCTGTACATCCGGGAACCAGACCGAAGGGGCGGCTTGGCCATGGGTATCGTCGGGTCGCAGAACCTAACTCGGTCAACTAATCTTGAGCTCGGCATCCGCATCAATGGTGACACGCGGCTCGTCGATCAACTAATTCGGTACTTTCTCGAAATAACAAGTCAATCATCGGAGCAACTACCTGCAGAGGAGTAGGGAAATGACTTCCGCGCAACCGTCGGGGATTACTGCGAAGTATGGTCTCAAGCAAGACAACTTTATCCTCGACCCTATCAGCGACTACGCGTGCTTTGCACGCGACGACATCAAGACGCAGGAAATCGCGGAGAGTCTCGACATAGACGTTGTGACTGGGCTCGCGCCCAAGCGCCTTGTTTATGGCCCATACGGGGCGGGCAAGACACACACCCTTATGCGGACGATGGAAGAGCTCGGACACTTGGCCGCCGTCCACCCCGTGCGCATCGAGTGCCCCGACCTGGGAAAGAAGTCACGGTTTCATGATCTGTACCGTGAGGGGATCATGCGTGGCCTCGGGCAGGATTTCGTGCTAGGGCTGTTTGAGGAGGTGGTCCGGAAGGTTGGATTCAAGCGGCCCGAGGAACTCCGCGCCGAGCTCAAGACTTGGTTCGGTGATGAGGAGATCGCAAAGGCGGCTGAGCGCTTGTATGATCCGAATTTTGACCGCCTCAAGCTCTGGCGTTGGATATCGGGTGTGAGCTTGTCCCGCACAGATCTGGATACTCTTGGTCAGACACAGGATTTATCGGAGAGTGAGGCCGCTCGTCTCGCGGACGTTGCCGTGATGCTTGGGAAACTTTTGCGTCAGCTACGTGGGCAGACCCTGGTCTTGATCCTCGATGAAATGGAGCGACTTAGGGCGATCGGGCCCGAGACGATCGTGACGTTTCTCTCGGGGTTTACAAGACTCGTGGACCCCAGCCAACGCTGGGTGTCGATCCTCATTGGTGCCTCGGCGGCGGTAGAAAGCGAGATGGTGGACGTGTTCGCAGGTGCTAGCCCAGTCGCGTCCCGGCTTGGGGTGGACGCAAAAATAGAGATCCCGGCACTCCCGGACCCCGATGTAGACAAGTTCATCGAGCGTATCATCGCCTACGTCCGAGATCCGGATTTCGATGTCAAGAGGGCCGTCCAAGCGGCGTCGAAGGTAGTTAAGGAGGAACTAGACGCGAGATTCTTTCCCTTCACCGCAGAGGCTGTCGAGGCAATCAAGAGTCGAACGACTCTCCTGACCCCGCGCGAGATTACAATGCAAATGACCCGTGCGCTGGGGCGGGCGTACCGACAGCAGAAATCGGTGATCGCTTCAGACTGCGTAGGTTAGGGAGATGCCCGGCGATATCCCTGACGTCCGCTTTCGGCTCCCAGAGACGTTTGCAGTACAGCCTGAGCTTGTGACCGATGAAGGTCCTGCGAAGGGACTTCTGATCGGCCAGAACGCTCCGCGTGAGCAGTTCGAAGCGGTGTTTCTGGGAAAGCACGCAGAGGCGCCGCACAAGACTGTATGGCTAGATGCTCGAGGTGCTCACGCCGTCTACGTGATGGGGAAACGCCGGAGCGGCAAGAGTTACACTCTTGGTGCAATCGCGGAAGGCTTGATCTCTAACAGTTGGCTGCGTCAGGGCGGGGCAAGCCAGGCCGTACTGATCCTCGACACCATGAATGTGTTCCTAACCATGCCATTCAGCGTTGAGCGGACCTACAGCCCCGCAAGTGCCGGCATGAAGGAGCTACATAAGTGGGGGATACAGTCGGAAGACCTACCCGTGCGGCTATTCACTCCCCAGGGTTCGGTCGTCCCTGGTGACGTTAAGGCGCAACCGATCACGCTACGAGCGTCTGATCTTGGCGTCGAGGAATGGTGCGGGCTCTTTGAAGTGGATCCATTCGTCGACCCCCTCGGCCATCTAATGGCCACCCTGTATGCGAAGGTCGCCGACGAGGGGTACGACGACCCTATTGGTGGCGGAGCTATCGCCCCGAAGGCGGAGTTCGCCATCGAGGACATGTTGAGGGCGCTCGCAGTCGATCCGGACTTGGCCGGTTTCGTTCAAGACACGCGTGATGCGCTGCGTCGACGACTGGAAACCCTCGCACGCTTTCCCCTTTTCGGCACGGCGGGCCTAGACATCCGCGGCTTGCTACGGCCGGGGACCGTCTCCGTACTGCTCCTTCGTGACCTTGATCAGGAGATGCGATCGGTAATGGTCTCCGTCATCGTCAAGAGAATGATGCGTCTGCGCGCCGTCTCGGAACAACAAGAACGCATGGTGCCGGTCCACTTGGCGCGGGCGGACAAGTACGAATCGACTGATGCAGAGCAGGCCAAGATCGAGCGTGAACATGCCGATGAGTGCCTACGCAAAGCGGCAGCCGGCCTACCGCGTTCCTGGCTGATCATCGACGAGGCACACAACTACATACCGTCGCGCTCTACTGTTCCATCGCGCCGGCCCTTGAAGAAGTATGTCGACGAAGGACGAAATCTTGGCCTTTCCATCGTGGTGGCAACGCAGCAACCCTCTGGACTGGACCCATCAATTCAGCGAAACGCTGATGTGCTTCTCGTCCATGCCCTGAGCCATCACGACGACATCGCTGCCGCGCAGGGAATGATCAACTCGGCCGAACCAGAGGAGGTGGTCCTGGATGGGAAACACCGGATCACCGGTTCCAAGCTCTTCGAGCGTTTGGTCAGAAGCCTACCATTGGGATATGCGCTCGCATCGACGGACCATGCGAATCGCCTGTTTCCCGTTCGCATACGACCGAGATCTACAGTACATGGCGGTGCTGATTACTGATGCAACCGCGACTGGTGCTGAGAACCCACTATCAGGTGGATGAGCCGGCGCTTCTCAAGCCGCTGGTACAGAAATGCAGCTCGGCGGTCAAGAGTGTGTATCCCGAGCGTGCGGCTCTCTGTCTTGCGAATGAGATCAAACGGAGTGGTAGGGAGTTCAATCCAGCCGCCGGCAGTTACGCTGTCGACCTTGCGCGCCAGCTACGGCTGATCAACGACAATGTGGTGTGGACGGAGCTCGGTCAAGTTCTCAACCTAGTAAGTGAGGCTCCCGGGAGTCTGTGGAACGCGGATCTGTCCTTGTCAGAGAGGATTCTGTTCTTTCGTCTCTTCTTGGAGGCCGACGGTGCTGCGATGCTGCTGATCGCTCGCACCTTGCGGGAACACGGCCAACTGCCGCCGCCGGGCAAGTCATGGTCCGACGTCGCGAATGAAATGGTCATCTCTGTATACGTGGAGTACCTGGAGCACACCGCTGATCCAGCTGACCGCGTGCGGATAAGGCGTGTAGTTGACCGAAGACGGGCCAGTCCCTATAAGGGGAAGTCCGGTCCCCATCAGATGTTCGTACATGTCCAAGCGCTCCACCGCATGGGCTTACTAGAGCGTGAAGACAGCAATGGGACGCGCGTGTACCGCACAGGCAACACGCCGCAGGCACTCGATAAGCTCCTCGCAGTCTTGCCGAACGTCCTGGCCCTTGAGGCGTGTGTCAGTGGCCGAGATTGGGCCAACGTTGTTGCGCAAGTGCTAGCAGACCAGTTGCCATCCAAGAATGTCGGAGCGACGGTTATCGAGGATCAGCGGATCTTCGAGGGGGTCAGAGCGGTCTATGACAGCATCACAGGGACAGGAGTATCCCTGTGTTCCATTCAGTCGATAGTGGAGACGTTGCAGATTCGTAGTTTCGCTGCCGGCAACGGGATCCTCGGGTACTCTGAAGTGTTGTCGGCTCTCGAGAGGCTTCGTAAGCAATTCCCACGGGACATCAGGTTCCACGTCGACCGAGCAGGCCGCCCAGCGTTCATCAAACTCAGCGCTAAGGTTGCATCCTAGGGTCATTCAAAGCTGGCAAAATTGCGGTGCGTGAGGCCTCGCCGCCCCTCAACCAACGAATCGTCGACGCCAGTCTAGTTCTTCTTCTCCAGGACCAGAACGTGCTCGCGGTTGACGTTCGCCCCGTTGTGGCGTGAGAAGGACATGTACCGGTTCTGGGTTGCATAGCTCAAGCGCTCAACGAAGTTGAAGCGTTCACCTGCCAGCTCCTCCAGAAGTCGCGTTGGCCGGACTCGGCGACCATTCCACTTGGAGTTGCCCACCACCACAACGGCCTTTCCCTTGCTCTTGAGGGCCTTCGCCATCTCGTCCAGAACCCGATCCATGGATGCGCTGTAGTGCTTCAGCGCTCTTGCTCGTTTGGTGCTTACCTTCTCGGCGTGCTTCAGCAATCGCTGGATGTACTTGCTTCCCGTCTTCCAGCGTAGGCGGCGGTTCGTTTCCCGGATGCCCTCGCGTCCTAGATATCGCGGCGCGAGCTCCAGTCTATCGTCGTGAGACTTGACCAGGCCGAGCCAATACATTTCCAACATGTGGCGTCTGTAGTAGTCGACCGCCGTGTTGTACGGGGGGGACGTGATCACGACGTCAGCACTGCCGCTGCGTACAATCTGAGAGAGAGCGGTCGCATCAGCGCGCCGAATCTTCACCTTCATGCCCGGTTTACTGCTTTTCTTCGCGTGCTTCACCTTGTCCCAGAATTCCTTCATACCCTTTATCTCCCGCTCCACCTTCTGCTCGAACAACTGAAACGGGTCGATACGACGCCCTAGCTTGTCGAGCTTCTTCATGTGGGAGGTTACCTCCAGGCCAGAGACCGGGACGGGGTCAGCGTTGGAGGCATTACGGATGATGCTACCGAAGCACGCCAAGAAAAACCGCTTCAAGTCAGACGCGAGCCGAGACCTTGTGATCGTCAAGCGCATGCGGCCCAAGTCAATCGCCACGTAGGCCCTAAACCAGTGTTCGATATTCGGAATGTTGGGGATCGCGTACGCTTTTCGGAATCGCGCCACTGCAGACATCGACAGATCGCTCTTCATGAGGCGATCATATTCTTTACTTGACCGCCGTACCAGAGCTATTTTCGCTTGAAGCTTTAGGAATGCTGCCTCAAGTCGCTTCGGTGAGACGGGGCGAGACTTGGCTCGGGAGATGAAGGCGGCGACCGGATCGAAGTCGATTCCAACCGCGCGGCGCCCCATGACCAACGCTTCAATCAAGAGGCTACCACTTCCGCAGAACGGATCCAGGATGAGCTGCCCGGTATCTGAGTATTTGTCGATCAGGCATCTCAGGGCGGGGGAGTGGAACTTTGCGGGAAAGCGGAAAAGGTAGTGAGTTAACCTCACATCATTACGGTAGCGAGCAAAGCGAAGTTCGGACATTGACTTGAAAGCTCGCTGGGGACACAGAGCATTTCAAGCATCGACTCTTGAGCGAAGTGCTGCGCACTACAAACCACTACTCGAAGAAAACACTGCACGTGGGCCACCACCGCAATCTTCAAGGGCCATCTGTACCACCTCGTGCGGATCGAGATGATCCGATCAGTCGCGCGCCCCTGATTTCAGGGGAACAAGTCCACTAGAACGCGCCTGACCCCAGATAAAGCATGAGTAAGAGGAAAGAAAGACTACGGTTGACAATGCGGTGGCCGAGCGTTTCTTCACCACCTTGGAGACCGAGGTGAATAGGGAGCCTTCGGCAATATCTTCCGAGACACGCCGAATCAAACCGCTAGCGTCAGGCACTCGCCAAGTTGCGAGCGATTATGAAACCAGATCCTTCATTGTGGTTCGTCGATAGAGGATACCCGCACAACCCGGTCACCATCCGCTCCATCCTTCCGAGCATTGGAAGAGCGTTCGGCCGCATCTTGAACCGTCATCTCCATCTCCACATGGATGTTGGCAGCGCCAAGAGCATCTGTCAGCCAACCCGCTACGCACCGTGCACGCGTCAGCGCCAAACCCGCATTATTGCCGAAGTCCTTCGCTAGATTCTTAGCGATTGGAACCGCATCACCACTGCCAACGATGCGAATCCGTGTCAGCTTGCCTTTATCAATCTTCGCTACGGCCTCGTCAATGCCGTCTTTCAGCGACTGATGGGTGCTGCAGCCAACACCGCTCGTAAACGGGCCGATTGTAGCGAGCAGCTTCTCATTTAAACCGGTAGGTGTTCGCCCATCCGTCGTCCACACAGCCACACCCAGGAGCACAATCCCACCAATCGTGAGTAGCACGGCAGAACGGAACAATGAGGTGCGAGTAACAACTGATCCAATCAATGTTGTCACATGCTCTTCCTCTATCTCGTTTATATTGTTGCTCTCCGAGCTGCCGAGGTCTCCCCATTTCACCCACATCATGGCTGTGAGACATACGGACGTTGTCAGCAACCAAACCCCGACAAACGCCATAAAGGACGAAGAGAGGTGCCGAAGCGGGTGAGGATAAGCGATGTTCAAGTATAGAGCGGCGGCGGTGGCCATAAGGCCATGGAATGTCACGAGCATGCCAAACTTGCGGTCAAGAATATCCAAGTGACCGCCCAGAAACTCTATGCGTGTTGTCCCAAGCAGCGGGTGTAGCGCGTCGCCGGATGCGATCTTGTTGAAATTCTCGACATGTTTTTTCCACGCACCGATTCTCTTCTGGCGAGTCAGTTTCCCAAAAATAGTCAATGCAAACACATCGCTGAGATATTCCCGAAGCTTGGCACGTTGTGTCTTCATGACATCATTCTCGAATGCTCCGACCCATCCTTCCGCTCGCTGGACGAACTTCCCGCCTTCGATCGAGAAGAGGCGGAGCGCCAGGTAGCGTTGCGGGGGTTACGAAGAGCGGCGCCGGGGATGGCGTCGCGGACGTGGCGGATCATATCCGGCATGGGCCGAACCTGTGGTTGGGTGACGGGGGTGTCAAATGAGCGGGAAGCTCGGGGCCGTTCGCCCGCGAGCTGGCGGTCGGCGACGCGGAATGGCGGAATGGATGATATAGACCGTCTTGGTATTTCTTCGCGGCGTGGACACGGTGCCGAGCTGCATCGTGAGGAAGTGCGAGACGGCCCCCGCGCAGGTGGTTCCAATCGCTTGGCCCACCCCTCCCAACGCACCCGCTACAGCGGCTATTAAGACACCGCCGCGGCGATCCCACTCGGCGCGCCGGGCCTCCACTTGGCTCGAAACTCGTCGCGTGTCATCAGCCAGCTCCGTTACGGATCGTTTGAGAGGTGACCTGGGATCCGAACAAACTCGGACAGACTCCTACATCCAGAGCGGCGACTCGCGACAGGCGGAGGACGCGATCCCGGTTCGTGTGCGTTTTGTAAGTCGTTGCAGCGTGACCGGTTTGGTGCTCTGGAGCAGGAAACGATTCCCGATTCGCTGGCAGCTCCTCATTTCACGGGAATTCCCTGACCCAGACCAGCGGAGTGATCGATGCGCCCCTGAGGTGCCGATTCTGACACACTGACCTCCATCGATTCGATGAGGCCTGCCAAGCACGGGTAGTCCAACGAGCGGGCGCGCCGCCGGCACCGGACCGCGGCCCGGCGGATTACCGCCCGCTCTGACGGCACCTCGCGAACGTCAACTGACGGTGGGGAGGCGATTTGACTTCGGGTTGACACGCGTTCCTGGTCGAGACGCAACCAGAAGCGCATGTGGCAGGCTCTGTTGAATGTGTATTGATGGTCCGCCGCTAGCCTCCTCAGGCGGCGTGGTATGCGATCCCCCCGGGACGTCTGGCCTGATGAGCACGCGCTCGTCCACCTCGTGCAGGGTGCGCAGGAGGGGAGACCGGGCGCGCTGGACGCCCTGCTGGTGAAGGTTCGGCGATCGTTCATCGCGTACCTCGCGCCGATCCTCGGGCGGGACGACGCCGAAGACGCGGCGCAGCTGGCGCTCCTGTCGATCCTGCGGGCGCTTCCGAGGATCGACCCCGACCGCGCGCTCTCGTACGTGATCGCCGTGGCGCATAACGGCCTCGGAAAGGCGCGCCGGCGCCTCGCGATCGCCCAGCGGCGGTTCGGGTCCCTGGACCTCGCCCTCGCGGTCGAGTCGCCAGCCGGAGCGGATCGCGACGCCGACTACCACGAGCTGGTGCGTGTCCTCCGGGCGAGCCTGGCCACCCTTCCCCCCGATCGACAGGACCTCGTGCTCGAGCCCCTCCGGCCCGTGAACCCTTCGACGCCGGCCGATCGCCAAAACGTCCACCCGGCGACGGTCCGGACGTGGCGGAAGCGGGCCCGCGCCCGCCTCCGCGCGGCCCTCGCCTCCCGCCGCTGACGAGCGCGCGGTCGCGCGGGCACGTCGCTGACCCTCCGAGTGACACGCTGGGGGTGATTCGGGACTACTTACAAGTAGAGGGGGCAATCACGGCACGTCCAATCCGTCCCTCGTGACGCCGAGCCCGGAAGGGCTCGATCGAGACCGCGCGGCTGGAGGCGTGGATGCGGGCAGGAGCTGCGGGACAGGAGACCGGAGCACGCTACGGCGAAATGATGGCCCGCTATCTCGGGCCGGTCATCGTGCGGGCGTTCGCGGACGACGACGTGACGGAGATTTATGTCAACCCCCAGGACGGGGTGGTGCGGTTCGACACCCGATCGCGCGGCCGGATCGAGAGCGACGTCGCCGTTGCGCCGACCCGGGTCGAGATGTTCCTGAACGCCGTAGCGACGAGCCTTGGCGTGACGCTCGGGGCCGACCACCCAGGGCTCGAGGCCGAACTCCCGGCCGCGGGGTTCCGGGGGAGCCGCCTGCAAGGGTTCGTCCCGCCCGTCACCCGGGCCCCGGGGTTCACCATCCGCAAGCCGCCCGCGGTTGTGTATTCGCTCGACGACTACGTCGCGGCGGGCGTTATCTCGCGAGCGCAGCGCCTCGAGTTTCGGCGCGCCGTGCGCGAGCACCAGAACATGCTGATCGCGGGTGGCACGAACACGGGCAAGACGACCCTCGCCAATGCGCTCCTGAAGGAGATCACGGATCTCTTTCCCACCGAGCGCCTCGTGATCCTCGAAGACACGGTCGAGCTTCAGTGCGTGGCCCCCGACCATCTGGCGCTCCGGACCTCGCCGACCGTGACGCTCGCCCAACTCGTGAAGAGCGCGCTCCGCACGAGCCCGACCCGGATCGTGGTCGGCGAGGTGCGGGGGAGTGAGGCCCTGGACCTGCTCGACGCCTGGGCGACGGGTCACCCCGGAGGCGTCGCCACGGTGCATGCCTCGTCGCCCGAAGGCGCCCTGCTCCGGCTCGACCGGCTCGCCCAGCGCGCCAACGTCCCGCCGCAACGCCACCTCGTGGCCGAGGCGATCCACTGGATCGCCGTGCTCGAAGGCTCGCACGCCCGGCGCCGGCTCACCGATCTCGTTCGGGTCGAGGGCCTCGATCGGGACGGGCAGTTCCTCTTGCATCGGCCGGCCCCGACCGCAGCCACCCCATCAGGAGACTCCCAATGACGGACACCACCCCCCGCACCCTCCCCCGGTACCTCGTGGTCGGCGCGGCGCTCGCTCTCGCCTTCGTGCTCCTTCCGCACGTCGCGTTCGCCGCGTCGGCGGGGGGTGGTGCCCCTATGCCGTGGACCGGCCCGTTGGAGAGCTTGCTCAATAACCTGAGCGGGCCCACGGCGCGCGTCATCGGCGCGCTCGCCTTCGTCGTCGGCGGAGCGCTCTGGGCGTTCACGCGCCACGAGGAGGGGGCGCGGCGCTTCGCCCAAGCGGTCGTCGGCCTCGCGATCATGATCGGCGCCGCGAACATCGTCAGCGCGCTCGCGTTCGTCGGGGCGACCGTCTGAGTCTCGCCTCGGGACCCGTGGGCACCGTGATCTCCGAGGGCCCGCCATCGGTCGAGGCGCACGTCATCCACGCAGCGCTCCACCGACCGGTGCTCTTCGCCGGGGCGGAGCCCGCCGTGGTTGTGCTTGAGGTGACGACCGCGTTCGCGCTGGTCTTCGGCGTCGGCCTCCACGTCCTGACCGTCTTGCTCGCGGTCTTCTACCTGACGGTCGTCCACGCCGTCATGGTGTGGGTGGCGAAGCAGGATCCCCAGATGATTGGTCTCTACGTCCGGAGCCTCGGTGCCCGGGACTTCTATCCCGCGCACGCCAGCGTGCACGCCGCGCCGCCGCCGGTTCACCCCTCGATCCCGCAAGGACACTGAATGGATTTCTGGTCCCTTGCCCTCGGAACCTTGGGCGGCGTCGCGGGCGCGCGCGGGCTGGCGCACGTGCGGGAGCACCGCGTCGCGCCTGCTGGCCTCGCGGATCTGGTCAACTGGGCTTTCCTGGTGGACGACGGCGTCGTGCTTCAGAAGGACGGCTCGCTCCTCGCCGGCTGGCGCTACCACGGGCCCGACCTCGCCGCGGCGACGCCCGAAGAACTGGACGCCTTGTCGCGGCACGTGAACGACGCGCTCCTGCCGTTCACGGACGATTGGATGTTCCACGTGGATGCGATTCGGCGTCCGGCCGTGGCGTACACCCCGTCTCGCTTCCCCGATCCCATCGCCCAGGTGATCGATGACGAGCGCCGGGCGGCGTATGCGACGCAGGCCAGCCGGCAGTTCGAGACGGAGTACTTCCTCATTGCCACGCACTGGCCTCCGCCCGACGTCTTCTCCCGGGCGGCCGCGTTCTTCGTGCAGGGCTCAGGCAGCGCGCACCTCGATTGGGGGCCGGTGCTCGAGGCGTTCGGTACGCAACGCCTGATGCTGGAGCAACGCCTCGCCGGGCGGCTCCAGCTCTCGCGGCTCGATGCCGACGCGTTGCTCACGCACCTGCACGAATGTCTCACCGGCCTCGCGCATCCGGTGCGGACACCGCCGCGCGGTTCGTACTTGAACGTGGTGCTCGCGGACCAGGAGGTGGTCGGCGGGTTCGAGCCCCGGGTCGGGCGGATGGCGATCCGCGCGGTGGCGGTGCAGGGCTATCCCCATGCCTCCCACGCGGGGCAGGGGGACGTCCTGAACGCGCTCCCCTTCGCCTTTCGGTGGTCGCACCGGGTGCTTCCCCTCGGGACCGCGGAAGCGGCGCAGCAGATCCGGCGCCACCAGCTGCAGTGGTTCAAGAAGCGCAAAGGGGCCGCGGCCTGGGTGCAGGAGATGGTCGGTGGCAAGCGCGACGCCGCGCCGCGAGCGGACGACGAGCTCTGGCTCGATCAGGACGCCAGGAATCTCGCTCAGGACGCCGCCGCCGCCGCCGCGGAGAACGCGAGCGGGGCGGTGCGGTTCTGCTGCTTCACGCAGGTCGCGATCGTCATGGACCCCGATCCCGCGCGGGCCGACCTCGTCGCCGGCGAAATCCTCAAAGTGCTCACCGACGCCGGCTTTTCGGGGCGGATCGAGACGGTGAACGCCCTCGAGGCGTATCTCGGCAGCCTGCCGGGGCATGGCTACCCGAATCTCCGCCGGCCGCTCCTCTCGACGCGGAACATCGCCGACCTCTTGCCGGTGACGAGCGTCTGGCCCGGGCTCGCCACGAACCCGTCGCCCTTCTTCCCGCCGCAGAGCCCGCCGCTCGTCTGGGCGGCGACGGACGGCAGCACGCCGTTCCGGGTGCACCTCCACGACTCGGATGTCGGGCACACGCTCGTCCTGGGAAAGACCGGCTCGGGGAAGTCGGTCCTGCTCGCGCTCCTCGCCGCTCAGTTCCGTCGCTACCCCGGGGCGCAGGTGTTTGCCTTCGATGTCGGGTACTCGCTCTGGGCGCTCGCCCACGCGGCGGGCGCCCGACACTATGATCTCGCCGCGGGCCGCGTGGATGCGCTCTCGTTCCAGCCGCTCGCCCGGATCGACGATCCGACGGAGCGCGCCTGGGCCGCCGACTGGTTGGAGACGCTGTTCGGCCTGCAGGGCGTCCCCGTCACGCCGCCGTTGCACGGGCGGATCGATCGCGCCTTGGCGCTCGTCGCCCGCAACGAGGCGCCGCACCGCACCCTGATCGAGCTCACCGTGCAGCTCCAGGACGAGACCCTGGCCGTCGCACTCCGCCCCTACACGGTGGCGGGCAACTATGGCCAGCTCCTGGATGCGAGCGCGGACGACCTCGCGGACGGCGGCTTCCAGGTGTTCGAAATGAAGCACCTCCTCGGCCTGGACGACCGGATCGCGCTCCCGGTGCTGCTGTACCTGTTTCGGCGGATCGAGCAGCGGCTCGACGGAAGCCCGACGCTCCTGCTGATCGATGAGGCCTGGATGGCGCTGATGCACTCGCTCTTCGGCGCGCGGGTCAATCAGTGGCTCTTGCAGCTGCGGAAACAGAACGCGGCGGTGGTCCTCGCCACGCAGAGCCCGGCGCACCTCGCGCAACTC
>WNGK01004084.1_pt1 | contig 17048 bp, 18 predicted proteins | sample 5400601 | NCBI WGS metagenome assembly WNGK01 (sample SAMN13153376, study PRJNA577476) | soil metagenome | isolation source: 60 cm soil or saprolite under Garry oak tree replicate 1 | place: USA:California | collected 2016-06-15
ACCGCGATGAAAATGTTGGCGGCGACAATGCCGACAAATCCAGCCGCAATCCATTCAATGGTATCGATGAAGCGATCCATAGACGCGCGATTCATGTTCGCTCCCACGCGGCCGGCGATTGCAGGAAAAACAAGGCGGCAGGATAATCCCGCCGCCTTGCCGAGATGCAATAGGTTTTTACTGCGTCAAGGCGTTGTATTTGGCGAGCGCGGTGCGCAGCTCGGTCATTGCGGCGTCCGGATCGACGCCGTTTTTCTTGACGGCTTCGGCCCAGGTCTTGACCAGCGGGTCGGACGCTTTCTTCCACAGCACCAACTGCTCTGCTGTCAGCTTGTAGACTTCGTGATCGGGCAGCGCCTTGATCTTGTCGACACCGGCGTCTTCGAATTTGCCCCATGGCTCGCCGACGCGGCCGGCAGCCTCGGTATTGCAGTTGTCGTCGATCGCCTTTTTCTGCCGATCGGACATCTGGTTGTATTTGTCCTTGTTCATCACGAAGGCAAATGTGGTGACGTAGAGCGGCGCGTCCATGTGATATTTCGTTACCTTGTCGATGCCGAACAGCACCAGCGATCCCCACGGGAAGGTGACGGCATCGGCAACGCCGCGCTCGATGATGTCGCGGACTTCGGGTGCCGAGGACTGCACGTTGGTGCCGCCGAGCTGCGTCACGAAATTCGCCATGGTGGCGTGGGCGGGGCGGATCTTCATGCCCTTGACGTCATCCGGAACCAGGATCTTCTTGGTTCGCGAGTGGAAGGACGAGGGCGAATGGATGAAGGCCAGGCAGAACTTGACGTCCTTCATCTCCTTCTCGGCATATTTCCGGTACCAGGCGTCGAGCGCCATCGAGCCGCCTTTGGCATCCGACATCAGGAACGGAAGTTCTCCGGCGCTGATGATCGGGAAACGGCCGGGCTGATAGCCCGGATTGATGTAGGTGACATCGGCGATGCCGTCGCGCGCCATGTCGTAATGATCGAAGGCCTTGCCAAGCTGCTGCGCCGGATAAACCCTATACTTGATCGTGCCCCCGGATTCCTTTTCCACCGCGGCGCCCCAGTCTTCCAGCGCCTTTTGCAGCGGATGCGAGGCTGGCACCCAGTGCGACAGTTTCAGCTCGAAGGTCTTTTCCTGTGCAAGCGCGGGTGTCACACTGGCGGCCAACAGCAACGCCAAGAACGTTTTCCTCATCGACGTCTTCTCCCCTCGCAAATTCAGGGCTTCAATGCCCTTTGCGGATATTGTTATATGATATAATTGCCATGGCAAGTAGATGCGGCAACAACCGCAGTGGCTGTGTTCAAGCCTATAACAGTCAAGGGAGCAAGTATTGCGGACAAAAGTAGCAATCATTGGCGCGGGGCCGGCGGGCTTGCTGCTGGGGCAGCTGCTGCACAGCTGTGGCATCGACAACGTCATTCTGGAACGCCAGACCCCGGACTATGTGCTCGGCCGCATCCGCGCCGGCCTGCTTGAAGAGGGAACGGTCGCACTGCTCGACGAAGTGGGCGCCGGCGCGCGCGCTCACCGCGAAGGCCTGGTCCATCATGGAGTCGACGCTCGACCTGATGAACGCGCGCACCGCTGCCGGTCTCACCACGATCTATCAAGCCGCCGACGTCACGCCGCACGATTTCGACACCGATCATCCCCGTGTTTCCTATGTCAAGGACGGCGTCGGCCACGACATCGCCTGCGACTTCATCGCCGGTTGCGACGGCTTCCATGGCGTCAGCCGCGCCAGCGTGAAGCCTTCGGCGATCGAGACATTCGAGCGGATCTATCCGTTCGGCTGGCTCGGGATCCTGTCGGAGACACCGCCGGTCTCGAACGAATTGATCTACAACAACCACGCCAGGGGATTCGCGCTCTGCACCATGCGCTCGATGCATCGCAGCCGCTACTACGTGCAATGCAGCCTCGACGATCACATCGATCAATGGCCGGACGAAAAATTCTGGGACGAGTTGAAGCGGCGGCTCGATCGAGAGGCGGTCGACAACCTCGTCACCGGGCCTTCGATCGAAAAGAGCATCGCGCCGCTGCGCAGCTTCGTCGCCGAGCCGATGCGGTTCGGGCGGATGTTTCTCGCCGGCGACGCCGCCCATATCGTGCCGCCGACCGGCGCCAAGGGACTCAACCTCGCCGCCAGCGACGTGCATTACCTCTCGCAGGCGTTGCGCGATTATTACGACGAGAAATCCTCCGCCGGGATCGATGGCTATTCCGAGAAGGCGCTGGCGCGGGTCTGGAAGGCGGTGCGTTTCTCCTGGTGGATGACCGCGATGTTGCACCGGTTTCCCGACACCGAAGGTTTTGGCGCACGGATCCAACTGGCCGAGCTGGATTATCTCGTGAGCTCGAAAGCGGCGTCGGCGTCGCTGTCGGAAAATTATGTCGGGTTGCCGTATTAGGCGTTCGTACGCTCCACCGTCATTGCGAGGAGCGTAGCGACGAAGCAATCCATATCTGCTTTGCCGACCACTGGATTGCTTCGCTTCGCTCGCAATGACGGAAACACCGAATATAGCGCCAGCCAGGCTTGGTCTGGATAGTCCAGTCGTCTGCGAGCGCGCCGTTTTAAACAAGCGCCGAAATCCCGTTTTAAACTTTGTAGGCGGTGAGTTCGTCACAGTAATCGCGTTTAATGGCGCGATGTTCCGCCAGCATGCGAGCCGCCCATGACCGCCGCCGATATTCCCGAAGGTTTCGAACGCCAGTCCCGGCGCAGCCCCCTCACCGATCCGTGGGAGCCGATCTATTCGAAGCAAACGCCTGACGCGATTATCCTGGGGCTTCGGCTGGCCACGCCGCATACCAACGCGCGCGGGTTCGTCCATGGCGGCTTGATTGCAGCGCTGACAGACAAGGCCATGGGGCACAGCTGCGGCTACAAAATGCGCGGCGCCAACTCGCTGGTGACGGTCAGCATGTCGATCGATTTCATCAGCAGCGCCCAGATCGGGCAGTGGCTCACAGTCGAGACCGACGTGATCAAGACCGGCAGCACGATCTGCTTTGCGCAATGTTTTGCAAAAGCCGATGACGTCGTCATCGCCCGCGCCAATGCGACGTTCCGGGTGGTGCCTAAGAAGCAATGACAGTCACGCCCCGCCGAAATGCCAGTCGCTGATGTCGGTCACGAGGTCGATGAAGGTGCGCACCTTGGCCGAGAGCAGCCGCGATGTCGGATAGACGATGTGGATCGGCAGCGGCGGCTGCTCGAATTGCGCCAGCACCACCCTGAGCCGGCCGCCTTTGATGGCGTCGGCCGCCTGATAGGCCAGCACCCGCGTCAGGCCGCCGCCCTGCTCGGCATACTGGATCGCGGCGTCGGCGCTGTTGGTGGTAAAGCGCGGCGCGCACGCCACGCGAATCTCGCGGCCGTCTTCGACAAAACGCCAGTCCGGCGACGCGGTCATGGCGCCGAACTGAATGGTTTCGTGCGATGCGACGGCCTCTGGCGTATTCGGCTCGCCGCGCTGCTTTAGATAACCCGACGAGGCGACCACGATCCGCCGCATCTCGCCGACATGGCGCGCAACCAGGCTGGAATCGGCGAGGTGGCCAATTCTGACCGCGAGATCGATGCCGTCCTCCACCAGGTTGACCATACGATCCGCCAGCCGCAGTTCGGCCGAGACCTCGGGGTAGCGTTTCAGGTAGGCCGACATCACGGGACTGACGTGGAGGCGGCCGAACCCAACAGGCGCCGAAACCACCAGCCGTCCGCTCGGCCGTGTCCTTTCGTCCTGCGCCGAGCCTTCGGCTTCCTCGACATCGGCGAGAATGCGGCGGGCACGCTCCAGATAACGCGTGCCGATATCGGTCAGCGTTACCGAGCGCGTGGTCCGCTGTAGTAGCCGCGCGCCGAGACGCTGCTCCAGCGCGGCAATAAGCCGCGTCACGCCGGAGGGCGACAGCCCGAGTTTACGGGCGGCCGGCGCAAAACCCTGGAGGTCGGCCACCGCGACAAAAGCCTGCATGGCGTCGATGCGATCCATGGCATTATTTCATATATTGCAATTATGAAGTGTCAATTCGCAAGATTGTTTAAATATCGAAAGGGTCCACCTTGGGTGGCGAAGACGGCGCAGCGGCGCCCCGGACGAACTTTTTGGGAGACCCTCCGATGTCAGACACACACAGCTATTCGAGCGATGTGGCGTTCACCCCGGCGGTGAAGGAAATTCAGACCCGCAAGGGATCGCGCCATGCCTATGCGCACGTCGAGCAGAACGGCGGCTGGCGCACCGAAATCGACGACAACCTCGCCGCGTTTCTGGCTGATACCAACAGCCTGTATTTTGCCACCGCCAGCGCCGACGGCCAGCCGTATATCCAGCATCGCGGCGGACCCAAGGGTTTTGTCAAAATCCTGGACAAGAACACGCTGGCGTTCGCCGATTACAGCGGCAACCGGCAATACATCACCCAAGGCAACCTGTCGGAAAACCCGAAGGCCAATATCTTCCTGATGGATTATTCCCATCGCCGCCGGGTCAAGATCTGGGGCGAGGCGCGCGTGGTGGACGACGATCCGGCGCTGCTGCAATCGCTGATGCCGCAGGGCTACAAGGCGCGGCCCGAGCAGGTGATCCTGTTCAAGATTTCGGCATGGGACACCAACTGCCCGCAGCATATCCCGCAAAAGTTCGATGCCGCCGATGTGGCGACAGCACTGGCCTCACGCGATGCGCGTATTGCTGAACTGGAGGCGGAGCTGGCCGCATTGAAGGGCCAGCCCGGCGCGGCGCATTAAAGCGTTTTCGAGCGAAAGCCTGCCACGGACTTGATCCGGGGAGGATACCGGTTCGCGTGACGATGCCCTGAATCAGGCGGCTTGTTGCAACGGCGCCCAGGCAAAATCCGGATAGTACCGAAGCATCATGCGATCGACATAGGCCGTGAGATTCTGGAATTGTTCGGCCCGTTCCCGCAGCTGCGAGGCAAAGAACGGCGTCAGGATTCCGGCAAGCGCACCGAATGCGGTGGCATCGGTGCCGCATGGGGTGTCGCCCATCAAATACGCCTTGTCCCCAAGCTGGACCGACAGCGCAAACAACGAGCGAACTGCCAGATCGACGTCCTCGTCCGGGGCATGGCGGCCGAGACCGCTCAGCAGGTAGTTCTCGGCAACGCGGAATTGCGCGTCTTCGCGAAGTTTTTCGCGGAGATGCTCGGGAGCCGCATCGAAGAAATGCGCCGGCCCTTTGGCAAAGTTCTCAGCATCGACCCAGCGCGCTCCGACCAGTGCCCAGTAGACGTGGTGCTCGATCATTCGCTCGAACGCCCAGGCCTGCGCACGCTGCTGCAAATTGAGGGGCGCGTCGAAATCGAAACCGTATTTGCCTTCGATATGCGCGCGAATGAAGGTGGAATCGGCGATGCTCTCGGCCTCGTCGACGATATAAGGCAGCTGCCCCTTGGGAGAAGCCGGTGGCATCGCTTTCTCCTTGCGATAGGCGAGGCCCGCCATCTTCAGCTGGACCTCGGTCTTGGTCACAAAAGGGCTGATTTCCGGCAGACCGAAGCCGGCGCCAAAGCCATGGAGGATGATCATGTGAGGGCTCCCGATCTGTTGAAATGACGCCTGACCCTAGCTACCCCCTGCTGCCACCATGCTGTCAGCATCGGTCATTTCAGCCGCGAAACGAGCCCCCTGCCAGGCGCGGCCCATGACGTTTCGGGCCAGGGAGATTAGCTGCTTCTGCGCGAAGGCCTCCAACGCGACCAACCAACGCATCGCAAGTGCGGCGATCGCCCAGCGGAAATCCCCGGAGGCGCAGTGGACGGAAATCAGGTGTTCCACGGCCCAGGCCTGGACACGCCAGAACGGCCGGAAACTTCCGAAGTTGCAAAGAATCATCATGGACAAATCCCCTTCAGTTGAAGTGTTGTCCCGGTATAGCCGCCACCTGCTGCCAACATGCTGTCAGCATGGTCGAGGCTGCACCCTGAAAAGAGACGCCCCATGAGACGTGCCGACCGGCTGTTCCAGATCATTCAGGTGCTCCGGCGCACCCGCAAACCGCTGACCGCAGACGCCATCGCCGCCGAGCTGGAGACCTCGAAACGGACGATCTACCGCGACATCGCGACCCTGATCGAACAACGCGTGCCGATCCGCGGTGAGGCCGGCATGGGTTATGTCCTGGAGAAGGGATTTGACCTGCCGCCGTTGATGCTCACGCCCGATGAAATCGAAGCGGCCGTGCTCGGCGCACAATGGGTGGCCGGGCATGCCGATCCCGTGCTGGCAAGAGCCGCCGAAGACCTGATGGCAAAGATCGCGGACACTGTGCCCGAACGGCTGCGGCCCTTTGTGCTTGAACCGGCCAGCCGCGCCCGCCCGGGCTGGCGCAGGGAACCCGACCGCATCGACATGGTGCGGACGCGCTCGCATATCCACGAGGGAAAGAAGATCGCGCTGTGTTATCGCGACGAACACGGTCGTGACAGCGAACGCACCATCTGGCCGATTGCCATCGGCTATCTCGAAGCGGTGCGGCTTCTGGCGGCCTGGTGCGAACTGCGCAAGGATTTTCGCAGTTTTCGAACCGACCGGGTCGTCGACGCGGTGTATCTCGACGAAAAGTACCCGGAGCGCCGCGATGCACTCAGGGCGAAATGGCGCAGAAGCCTGGTCTGGGAGCCTCCGAGCGACGCCTGAGACGCATCATCCAGCGCTGCCGGCTAGCCGATCCCCGCATTCCGCGCTAAACGGACGGCATGGAGACAGGCGATTCAGCCATGGATGTCGAAAGCCCGTGCCAGGCCTGCGGCGCATGTTGTTCGTATTCATCGAACTGGCCGCGCTTCACCACCGAGGACGATGCGGCGCTCGATTTGATTCCGGAAAAGTTCGTCAATGAAAAGCTGTCGGGAATGCGCTGCGAAGGCGACCGATGTTCGGCGCTGTCAGGCAGGGTCGGCGTGGCGACGTCGTGCGGGATTTATGCGGTGCGGCCCGAAGTGTGCCGGACCTGCATGCCCGGCGATCCCGAATGTGGAATGGCGCGGAGACGGCATGGCCTGCCGGCGCTAGCTTGACTTCCCACAAATCGTACCGGCGAGCACCGGGCGACGCGCTTGGCTCACGCCGTCACGGCTTGCGCCAGATCTTCGTCGTCAAACTCGTCTTCGACCGACGAGAAGGTGCTGAGCGGTTTGGTCGAGAGCGTGATCGGCTTACGGTTGCCGTAGGACGATGCCGCGACGGAACGCGTTGCCGGCGTCTCGCGGGACAGCGCGTAAAGGGTAGAGCCGACGCGTCCGCCCAACTGGATCAGTTCCCGCTCGCTGCAGCTTGCGGCGATCGAGAGTGCCAGCGAATGCAGGTGGCTTCTGCGATAACAAAATAGCGCCAGCATCGCCCTCACATCGGAAGCGATGCTCTCAACCAGCCGCGGCAGGCCGTTTTCGCTGGCGCGGTACATTTCGCCGAGCAATTCATCCCGCACCGGGCAAAAATCGTTTTCGTAGGCATCGCGGCTTGAAAACATTTGCAATCTCCCTGTCCGCAAGATGCAGTGCAATCCTCTAATGAAAGGTTAACCACGGCACCCGGTAGTGACACGGGGTATCTTGACCGCGCCGAATCAAAGGGCGCGACGCGACCCGAACCCGCTATAGCGAGTTTTCCTTCATCCGGTTAGCCACTGCCTGACCGATGGCCGGTCCGGAATCCTCCTGGATGAAGTGCGAGCCTGCTACCGTGACCTCGGTCTGACGCCCGATCTGGGCTGAAACCGGGCTGGACCTGATCGAGCGGGGGGCGGGAAACACCACCTGGGCGTGTCGATCGTCGACGCAAGTGGCGGAGCCGGCAAGCTCAGCCGTTCGCCGCCATGAAAATCGACAGGCCGAAGCCGGTAAGGTGATGCAGCGCCTGGTCGACGCCGATCAGCGTCCAGAACCATGGATGCTGATGCTCCTGCGTCACGCCAAATGTCGACGCGCAAAATCCCTTGGCGCGGTCGATCGTGATGTGAATGGCGAAATCGATGAGGGCGACAAACCAGAACCGCGGCGCGATAATCAGGATCAGCGTCATTGCCACCGCCAGATGCACGAGACAGTGCGCGAGCAGCGGTAGCGCCCAGCCGGTCTTCTGGTCCTTGCCAATCGCCATCCACGACGTTTGCAGCATGAAATCCGCGACGATGTGTTTGGCGGTGAGGAGCAGCATCCACCCTACCAGCGCACCTACCGGAACCGACGAAGACATGGCGGGAAACAACAAAGCTGACGCCCTTTGCTGGGACTGACTGGATGACCGGCACCAAGAGAACCGGGACGTAGGCTGTCAGCGCAACTTCTTAAAAACCCGATCAATTAGACCCCTATTGCCCATTTATGACACCTCCCGAGCTGGAATGCACCTGCAGGGAACCGAAAAAACGCTAGGTGTGACCTAACAGTGATACGCCCCGCGACATCGATATGCGAGGTCCGCTGGTAACGTTACCGGGAAGCCTGATTTGCAATCCGTCTGCGGCCGGATATCATCCTGAAACTGAAAAATTATCGTTCTTTTTTAGATATTTACGATCTGGTTCGGCGACCGCGGAGCCATTTGGCGGTGCAGCGCCCGAATCCGGGTAGGTGGCATGAGCGCTGAAGTCCCAACGCCCCCTGCGGAAGAGCCACCCGCGCGGTCGCGGGTCGTCCGGAGCAATCGCAGACAAGTGCTGCTGTTTGCCGCGCTGACATTGATTCTGACGGTTGCGACGGTCTGGGGCGGCCGCATCTGGCTGAAAAATTCCGAAACGCTGATCTTCGCCGTCGGGGACGCCAACAGCCTTGAGGCCCGTTTCGCCACCAAGCTTGCCGCCGTACTCAAGACCAACTCGTCGCGGTTGCGCCTCAAGATCGTGCCCAACGCCGATAGTGCGAGGGCGCTCGCGGCGTTCGATCGCAGGCAGGCCGATCTCGCGGTGCTGCGCACCGACGCAAGGGTCCCGCCCCGCGCCCGTGCCCTTGCCATCCTGGAACATGACGTGCTGCTGCTGATCAGTCCTGGCAGCAAGAAAATCAAGTCGCTTGCGGAGCTGAAGAAAAAGAAGATTGCCGTTCTGGCCGACGGCGACAACAGCGCCGCGTTCGTGCGCAGCGTCCTCGAAATTTCCGACGGCCCCGATGGCGGTTCGCGGGTCCAGATGGCGCCGCCGAATTCGACATTCGAGAAGCTGTTCGCGTCGGGCGGCTACGGCGCGGCGATCGCCATTGCGCACACCTCGAAGATCATCAAGGACAAGAGCTATGCCCAATCTGCCAGACACGGCGGATTCACCCTGAACGCGATCGATGGCGCGAAAGCGCTGGCCAGAAAAAACCCCGGCATTTCAGAGGAAACGCTGGCGACGGGTATGCTGTCCTCCTCGCCCGCGATTCCCGATGACGATCTTGATACCATCGGGCTGCAATGGCTGCTGGTCGCGCAGTCCAGAATTTCATCGGCGACCGCGGGCGATCTCGCGCGCACGATCTACGAAAACAAGGCCGAGCTCGCGCTGGAGGATGGCTTCGCCTCCAGGATCGAGCCGGCGGATGTCGACAAGGACGCCTTCATCGTCGCCCACCAGGGCGCCGCCGAATATATCAACGACGACACCAAGTCGTTCATGGACCGTTACAGCGACCTGTTGTATCTCGGCGTAGCCGCGCTCAGCGTGATCGGTTCGATCTTCGCCGCTATCTACACCAAGATCACCCGCGTCGCGCCGGAGAAAGCCGGCCAGCTTGCAACCGCCATTCTCGACATCGGCGAGCGAATCGAGCACGCGGATTCGCTGGATTCGCTCGAAGCGCTGCAGGACGAACTCGAAGGGATTCTTCGCGGCGCGGTGATCGGCCTGCGCGACGGCACCATCTCAAGCGATGGGCTGGATACGTTCAAGCTCGGCTACGAATTCGTGCGCGACGAGATCGGCATGCGCCGGGAGAGCCTGAAGCGCCACGCCGGCCATGACGACAATGTGGTGGTCGTCAAGACAGCGCAGAGTGCGTGACCCCTCACGGTGAGAAAAGCGAATCATTCTCGAGTGGTGGGAAAAGGCCTGAAACGCTCAGCTCCTTTTAGACAACCTCAACCCGCCGCTGCATTGGCGCCGGCACCAAGCGCCCGCGCCCTGATCTCCGCGATCGTCCGCTTGAGCACAGCCTGGCGCGGATCGGGCGTAACAGCGGCGCGCGCCTCTGCCACGGCGGCGGCAAGATCCTGCAACGGCAGCACGCCGTCGAAGGTCGGCTTGGCAAGGCCGTCGATGATCGCATGCCAGTCGGCGAGACCCTGCCGATAGGCGTCGCCATAGCCCTGCACCATGGTTGCGGTTTGCACGATCGCGGAGGCGGCCCTTGGCTGCTTGGTCAAGCTGCGGTCGATCATGTGCAGCCAGCGTTCGACCCAGGCCCGTTCCCTGGCATAACGCACCGAGAACAGGCGCCATCGCCGCAACGCCGCCTCGATCTTCAAACGGCGAATGCCCCATCGGCTTCTGGTGCTGAAACGGATCGAAATCTGCTGGTGCGGCCACCCCACCCAGTCGAGCGTATCGAGCACCGGTTCGGCGACAACGGCGGGAAGCGCGCCGATCAGCTCATCGAGCCGGAATTTCCTCACATCATCGGCGTATTCAACATGCGGGCCGCCGGGGACAATTTCGAGTTCGGCGAGCTTCAGCCGCGCGATCCGGATCGGATCCTCATAGCTCATGCGCATCGCCATCAGCCGCGCGATTTCGCCGAACATGGCATCATCGACGCCATGGCGGCCGACGAACCGTCGCAGCCGGTCCACATAAAGCTTGGCGTAGCCGGCGCTCTGGTACTCGATCAGCCGGTGGATGCCTTCGCTGACGACAGCGGCGGCACCCTCGGGCAAACCGTCCGGCAGGAATGGCGGCTCGTCGTCATCGTCGCCGATGAAATCGGCGAGCAGGTAACGGAGCGAAGATAGGACGCCTGCCACTCCAGCGCTCCCGGCCCTCACGCGGGCTTCGGCGCAGCGTAGGCTGCCTGCTGCGCCAACCGCTGCTCCAGCGTTGCGATGTTCTGAAACAGCCGCGCGCTGGCGAGCCGGAGAAAGTAAAAGCCGAATTCCGGATTCTGCACGTAAAGTTCCTCGACCTTGGTGTAGCTGACGCTCAGGATCATGCCGGCTTCGATGCATTCCAGCGTCTGGGTTCGCATGTTCGACGGCGACAGCATGCCGAGTTCGCCGACGATGGCCCCCACCGGCAGTTCGATGCCGGATTCGACCAGCTTGAATCGGCCGCTGACGATGTAGAGCATGTCCTCGGCCTTCTCGTCCTTGTAAAACAGCACCTCGCCGGCTTCGCATCTACGCTCGGTCATGAAAGGCTTCAGCCATTCCATCGACAGGTCGCTGTTGACGGATTTTTTCACGTCGCGCACCAGCTGCAGCATCTGGTGCAGCCGGTACGAATTGAGCGACAGCATCACCGCTTGCAGCACGATGGTCAGATAATTATGGCTCGGAATCGCGGTCGCAATCAGAACGACGTTGGCTAGAATGCCGAAAACCCGCAACGGGATCATGGTCCGCATGGTGGTCGTCGCAACGACGAAAACCGACGCGAACAGGGTGCCAAGAGTGCCGGCATGTTCTGCGAGATGAGACGTATCCATTGGGAGCCAACCAGCTTTCCAGAATGATTAATTTCGCGATTCTACTTTGGCGCCCGCTGATCATAATGTCCGCGGGGTGCCCTCGATATACGGGGAAAAAGCAATGTTTTGTCAGGGATTATAGCGAATCCGGGCCAAAAAATTCCGATTTTCCGCGCGCGCTGCCAAAGCCCGATTTACCTCACCCCCCTCCCGATAACGCTGTTCTCGGCCCGTCGTTGACGGCCTGCCGCCGCCCGGGCACTTTGTCGGAGCGGCCACGCACCGCATGCCGTATCCGGCCTTTTTTATCGACGGGCTTCACCTCGCAATGTCCAAGCCGCTTGCTTTCCCTGCTCTGGCGCAATTTGCGGCCGCTACGACCGGCCGCAATATGACCAAACCGGCCTATGTGGCGGTGGCGAGCGGCGTCATCATGATGGTTCTGCTCACGGTCGATCCTGCCTATGAGGCGGCGCATCACTGGGTCGACGCGGTGCTGTGGGCGTGTCTGGCTTTCTTTGTGTTCGAATGGGTGGTCCGGCTTCGCCACGCCGTTCTGGCGCAACGTGGATGGACTTACGCGCTATCCGGCCGCGGCTTGGTGGACGCCGCCGCGGCCGCGGCGATACCGCTCGCCCTCATGTTTGGCACGAATCCCAAATCGGCGTGGCTGCTGGGCATCTTCTGGATGCTCAAGGTAGTCCCGGGAATTCCGGGATTGCGGCAGTTGCGCCGGGTGCTGGTGCAGGAATCCGGGCCGCTGTTGAGCGTGCTGGTGATTTTCCTGATGGTGCTGTTTCTCGCCGCGGTGTCCGTGTATTTCCTGGAACGCGACGTCCAGCCGGCCACCTTCGGCAGCGTGCCGGCGGCCTTGTGGTGGGCGATCGCGACCTTGACCACGGTGGGATATGGCGACGTGGTGCCGATCACGCCGCTGGGCCGGGTGGTCGCGGCGGTTGTGATGATCTGCGGCCTTGGCGTATTCGGGCTCTGGACCGGTATTCTCGCCACCGGCTTTGCCGCGGAGACCCGCCGTGACAATTTTCTCAAGACCTGGGAGTCGGTGAGCAAGGTGCCGTTCTTCGCAGCACTCGGTCCGGCGGCGATCGCCGACGTCACGCACATGCTGCGCACCATGGATCTGCCGGCACGAACCATGATCATCCGCAAGGGGCAGACCGGCGACTGCATGTATTTCATCGCGGCCGGCGAGGTCGAGGTCGATTTGCCGGGCAAGAAGGTTGCGCTCGGTGACGGCGCGTTCTTCGGCGAGATGGCGCTGCTCGGCAACAATTTGCGCTCCGCCAATATCACCACCACGCGGCTATCGAAGCTGCTGGTGCTCGATCTCGTGGACTTCCGCCTGCTGATGGCGCGGCATCCCGATCTCGCCGAGACCATCGACGCCGAAGCCAGGCGGCGCGCGCTCGAAAACAAGTAATGGAGACAGACATGTCCGAAGCCGCCGGGACGGCGAGCGCGCCGCTGCTCGATATCAACGGCGCGCGCGCCACCATCCGGCTCAACCGGCCGAAGCATTTGAACCGGCTGCAGCCCGATGATCTCGATGCGCTGCTCGGATTGTTCGACCGGATCGAAGCCGACCCCGCGCTCAGGGTGCTGGTGCTCACCGGCACCGGCCGCGCCTTCAGCGCCGGCTACGATCTCGGCTCGATCGCCGAACGCGCGGCCAACGCGCAGGAGCAGACCGCCGGATCGGCGTTCGAGGTCGTCGTCAACCGGCTTGAAGACCTGGCGATACCGACGATCTGCCGGATTAACGGCGGCGTGTATGGCGGCTCCACGGATCTGGCGCTGGCCTGCGATTTCCGCATCGGCGTCGACACCTGCGAAATGTTCATGCCGGCGGCGCGGCTCGGGCTGCATTATTACAAGAGCGGCATCGCGCGCTATGTGTCGCGGCTCGGCGTTGACAACGCCAAGAAGCTGTTCCTCACGGCGCAGAAGATCGGCGCCGCGGAGATGTTGCGAATCGGTTACCTCACCGAGATGGTGCCCGCCGAGGCGTTCGACGAGGAGGTCGATCGGTTAGCTGCCATTCTCGCCGGCAATGCGCCGGTTGCGATGCGCGGCATGAAGCGCACCATCAACGAATTCGCCCACGGCAAGCTCGACGAACAAGCCGCCGACCGCCGCCATCGCGACAGCATGCGCAGCGCCGAGATCAAGGAAGGCATCAAGGCGTTCGCGGAAAAGCGCCCGCCGAAGTTTTGAAAAGATTCGTGTAATCCCTCGCGACCTCATCCTGAGGAGCGGCGTCTTCGCCGCGTCTCGAAGGATGGCCACGGGATGTTGCCATCCTTCGAGACGCGCTTCGCGCTCCTCAGGATGAGGGCGGAGTTGAACCCGCGACGGCTCAATCTACTCGTCAACGAACCTGACGGTATCCGCAACGCTGGCACGCGAGGTGCGATAGCTGTTGACCTTGTGAGCGTGATCCGCGAACCCGAACGAGATGCCGCAGACCACGCGGCGGTCGTCGCCGAGATTGAAGTGGCGGCGGATCAGCCCGGAATGACGCGCAAGGGCGGCTTGCGGAATGGTGCCGAGACCGAGCGCCTGCGCGGCGAGCATAAAATTGCTGACATAGGCGCCGCAATCGATTGCGCCATAGATCCCGAGCGGTTCGTCCGTGTGGATGATGGCGACGTGCGGGGCGCCGAAGAAGTTGTAGTTCTCCAGCGCCTGCTTGCCATAGGCGGCCTTGTCGCCACGCACGATGCCAAGCGTGTTGTAGAGCTGGAAGCCGCTCTCGCGACGGCGTTCGAGATAAACGCCGAGATATTCGCGCGGCGGCGTAAAATCATGGTCGTCGCCTGCGCCCGAAGCGGCCTCGGCGTAGATCAATTTACGGAAGCATTCCTTGGCTTCGCCGCTTGCGATCAGCACCTGCCACGGCTGGCTGTTGCACCAGGAGGCCGTGCGCTGCGCCACGGTGAGGACATGCTCGATGGTCTCGCGGGCGACCTCCTGCGGCAGGAAGGCGCGAACGGAATAGCGTTCGTTCAACAGCTCTTCGAGCACGCCGATGCGATCCTCGGTCGCGTAATGCGCCTTTACGGGAGCATCCATGTTCATCGCCCCTTGGTCGGGATCTTGTTGAACGGCACATCCTTGTCGACCCGGATGTCGCCGGGCAGCCCCAGCACACGCTCGGCGATGATGTTGCGGAGGATTTCATCGGTGCCGCCGGCGATCCGCATCGATGGCGAGCTCAGCAGCATCTGCTGGAACTGGCCGCGCGCCTCTTCCTCCGCATCGCCGGTGAAGACCCCGGCCGCGCCTTCAAGGTCCATCGCATACATCGCGATGTCCTGCAGCATCGAGCCTGCCACCAGTTTGCCGATCGAGTTTTCCGGCCCCGGCCGTTCGCCCTTGGAAAGCGCCGAGACCGCGCGGTAACTGGTATATTTCAGTCCGCTTGCCTTCACCGCCCAGTTGGCGAGTTTCGATCGCGTGGCGCGATCGTCGATGGCAAGCCCGTCGTCCGTCATCAGATTGGAGCAGAACTCGAATATCTCGGGAAAGCCGGTCGCAAGCCGCGCGCCGATCGACATCCGCTCGTTCATCAGCGTGGTCAGCGACACGTTCCAGCCGTCGCCGACCGCGCCGAGACGCTGATGATCGGGAATCACGACGTCGGTAAAATAGACCTCGTTGAACTCCTGCATGCCGTTGGCCTGCTTGATCGGCCGCACTTCGACGCCCGGGCTCTTCATGTCGAGAAAGAACATCGTCAGGCCCTTGTGCTTGGGCACATTGGGGTCGGTCCGCGTGATCAAGAGGCCGTAGTCCGAATAATGCGCGCCCGAGGTCCAGATCTTCTGGCCGTTGACGATCCAGTCGTCGCCCTTCTTCTCGGCGCGCGTGCGCAGGCCGGCGACGTCGGAACCGCCGGCGGGCTCCGAAAAAAGCTGGCACCAGATCTGTTCGCCGGAGGCGAGCTTCGGCAAATAGTGACGTTTGTGTTCTTCACTGCCAAAGGCCATCACGGTCGGGCCGCACATGCCTTCGCCGATCTGGAACGGCTGCGTCAGCTTGCCGTAGACGCCTTCTTCCTGCTGCCAGATCACCTTCTCGATCGGCGTCGCGCCACGCCCGCCATATTCCTTCGGCCAGTGCAGGCAGGCCCAGCCGGCTTCGGCTTTCTTCTTCTGCCAGGCCTTGCCGACATCCACGATTTCGGCCTTCTGCAGCCTGATCCGGCCGAGCGAGGATTTGGAAAGCTCCGCCTCGAATTGCTTCGGTGCGTTGGCGCCGATCCATTGGCGGGCCTCGGCGCGGAACGCGGCTTCCTGCGGGGTATCATCGAAATTCATGGCGGCTTCCTTCTCCCTGTCATTCCGGGGCGCGTTGAAAACGCGAACCCGGAATCTCGATCAACAACCTCTGGATTCCGGGTCTGCGCCTGAACGGCGCATCCCGGAATGACGACTCGCTAAGTTCTTCCCTTGGTCGGTATCTTGTTGAACGGCACGTCCTTGTCGACCCGGATATCGCCGGGCAGACCGAGCACGCGCTCGGCGATGATGTTGCGCATGATCTCGTCGGTGCCGCCTTCGACGCGGGTCCCGGGCGCGCGCAGCAGCATCGCCTGGAATTTTCCAGTGGCTTCCGCATCCTCGGGTCCGCTCAGCACCCCGGCCGCTCCCTGCAGGTCGAGCGCGTAAGCCGCGACATCCTGGATCATCGACCCCGCCACCAGCTTGCCGATCGAATTCTCCGGTCCCGGACGTTCGCCCTTCGACAGCGCCGAGATCGCGCGCATGCTGGTGTATTTCAGCCCGCTCGCCTTCACCGCCCAGTTGGCCAGCTTCGAGCGGACATTGCGATCGTCGATCGCAGGGCCATTCTCCAGCATCAGGCTGTTGCAGAACTCGAACAATTCCGGGAAACCGGTCGAAACACCGGCGCCGATCGACATCCGCTCGTTCATCAGCGTGGTCAGCGACACGTTCCAGCCGTCATTGGCGGCGCCGAGCCGCTGCACGTCGGGAATCTTCACGTCGGTGAAGTACACTTCATTGAAGTCGGACTGCCCGTTGGCCTGCTTGATCGGCTTGATCTCGACGCCGGGGCTCTTCATGTCCAGGAAGAACATGGTGAGCCCCTTGTGTTTGGCGACGTTGGGATCGGTGCGCGTCAGCAAAATACCGTAGTCGGAATAATGCGCGCCCGAGGTCCAGATCTTCTGGCCGTTGATGATCCAGTCGTCGCCGTTCTTTTCCGCGCGCGTGCGCAGGCCGGCGACGTCGGATCCGCCGGCGGGCTCGGAGAACAACTGGCACCAGACCTTTTCGCCTGACGCGAGCGGCGGCAGGTATTTTCGTTTCTGGTCCTCGCCGGCAAAGGCCATCATGGTCGGCCCGCACATGCCGTGGCCGATGATG
>WNGK01003454.1_pt1 | contig 17044 bp, 17 predicted proteins | sample 5400601 | NCBI WGS metagenome assembly WNGK01 (sample SAMN13153376, study PRJNA577476) | soil metagenome | isolation source: 60 cm soil or saprolite under Garry oak tree replicate 1 | place: USA:California | collected 2016-06-15
TTCCCGCCGCTCGCGTGGAGGAGGACGTCTACCGGCGCGCCCGGGAGCAGTTCGGCGAGCGCGGCCTGATCGACCTGACGATGGCCGTCGTCGCGATCAATGGCTGGAATCGCCTCGCCGTCGCCTTCGAGTCCGGGCTCGGCGCCTACCGCGTCGCGCTGACCTGACAGAGGCGCACTTCACGCCGTCGTCGCTGCTGGCGCGGGTCCGCGCCGTCCCTCGATGACGGCTACCCGGCTGGTTGATCGAAGTCCTCACGCGGTCCGTCGGTTGCGCCGGTGCGGGAACGTGGACGGGCATGGCAAGGCTACAGGCAGTGTCGCGGCGCTGTTCTATCGGCTGAAACAGAATGATGCCTGGCATGGGATGACGGGGCGAAGCCGCAAGTCACCGGAGAGGCAGCGATGACCCCCTCCGTCAGCCCGTGGCTCGAGGCAGTCCTCCGCTGGACACACGTCCTCGCCGGCCTCGGCTGGATCGGCGCCACGTACCTCTTCGACCTCGTCGACGTCCATGTCCGACAAGTCGCCGAGGCAGAGAAGGGACCCGCCCCCCCGCTCATCCCCCGCGCGCTTTCCTGGTTTCGCTGGGCCGCGGCCGGCGCGTGGGTCAGCGGCATCCTTCTCCTCGGGATCGTCTACTACGGGGGAGACGAGCTCGTGCGCCGCGAAGTTCGCCTGGTCACCCAGCATGGATTGACGGTGGATTTCATTCGCGCCACGAACGAGCCCGTCATCAGCCACGGCATGGGTGTGATCCTCGCGCTGGTGGCCATCGTCATGTCGTGTGTCGCGTACGAGTCGGTGTTGAAGGTCCTCGGTCGGCATGAGCGGATGACCGCCGCGGTCTGCTTCGTGCTCTTCGCGCTGGCGCTCGCCCTGCTCTCCCGCGTCTTCACTGGACGTGCCGTGTTCATCCACGCCGGCGTGCTGCTGGGCTCCATCATGGCGATGAACGTCTGGGTGCACATCTGGCCCGCCCAGAGGAGAATCATGCAAGGAGTGATCGGAGGCGCGGCGGCTCCGGGGGGCCTGGTCGCGCTTCGCGCGGAGCACGATGTGTACATGGCCGCGCCGATCACCTTTGCGATGATCTCCAACCACTACCCGACCATCTACGACAGCGAGCATGGCTGGGCCATCATGGCGCTCGCCGTCCTCGTGGCCTGGGCCGTGACCCTCTTGGCGTTCGGCAGGCGATGAGTTCCCGAGCTACATGTCGGGGCGGCTCGGATGTTCACGTATCGTGTACGGCAGCGCCATCGCCGTGGTAGGTGAGCTCTTCACCTTTGCTTCGGGCGCGGTCGTGCGCGTCGCGCCAACGGATCAAGGCCCGTTCGCCCGAAACTGCGTCTCCTGCGCCCGGAGGTCGGGCTGATACTGCGTCGTGTCGAACACGACGAAGCTCACGAGCAGGACGGCGAACAGCAGTGAGGCCGCCAGGACCACGAGCTGAAACCGGTTCTCGTACTTGAGGTGCATGAAGAAGAGCGCCACGACGGACGCTTTCAGGCAGGCGATCGCGAGCGCCACCACCAAGTTGAACGTGCCAAGGTCGAGGCGCGAGGTCGCGACCGTGAGCGCCGTCAGCGCGATCAGGGCCACCGCGGTGCGCAGGAGCACGGAGCTCGGGAGGACGTGCGGTCCGCGGGCCTCGTGCGACCGATCTGGAGCCTGGGTGGAGTGCCCGATCACGGCCGAACCCTTCAAATGAGATAGAAGAGCGGAAAGAGGAAGATCCAGATCACGTCGACGAGGTGCCAGTAGAGCGCCACGACATCCACCGGCGCGAAGTAGCCTGGGCCGAAGTCGCCCCTGCGCGCGCGAGCGACGAGCCAGCCGTAGAGCCCCATCCCAACGAGCACGTGGGTCCCGTGCAGGCCGGTCATGAGGTAGTACACGCTGAAGAAGGAGCCGAGGCGCGCGGGCACCGGGAGCGCACGAACCGCGGCGGGAAGCGTGGCGAGGATCTCCCCCGAGGGCCGGCACGATGCGCCCCAGCCCACGCCGTTGTGGAGCTTGTGGCTGTACTCGAAGTACTTCACGGTCATGAACACGCTGGCGAGCGCGAGCGTGACGAGGAGCGTGGCGACGAGACCGCGGCGCTGTCCGAGCTGAGCGCAGCGCACGGACCACGCGGCCGAGAGGCTGCTGCCAATGAGCACCACGGTGTTGAGCGCGCCGAGCCTCCAGTCGAGGAAATGGTGGGCGTACTGGAACAGTTCGCGATGGTTGGCCCGGTAGACGCCGTAGGCGGTGAAGAGCCCGCTGAAGAAGAGCACCTCGCTCCCGAGAAAGAGCCAGATCCCGAGCTTGCTCGCCTCGAGCTGCGCTCCGAGGCTCTCGAAGTGCATCGCGAGGAAGGGGGGACGCTCCGGCTGCGCGGCGGCAGCGGTGTCGGCGTGATCGAGCGAGGGCGTCGTCATCTCGCGCCCTCGCGGCCGGTGCGCACCCAGCCGGAATCCTCGGAGATGAACCGCAGCCCGGAGAAGTCATAGGGCTTGTTGGCGCGCGGCGGGATCGCGAAGTTGTCGTGCGCCGGCGGTGACGGCGTCGTCCACTCGAGCGTCGCGGCGCCCCATGGGTTGGGGGGCGCGCGGCGGCCCCGGAAGAGCGACCCGACGAGGCCAAAGAGCGCGATGCACATGCCGACCGCGAGCACGAACGCGCCCACGGTCGAGAGCCGGTTGTCCCGCTGGAACGCCGGGGCGTAGGTCGCGTACCGGCGCGGCATTCCGGCCACGCCGGCGAAGAACTGCGGCACGAAGGTGAGGTGGAACCCGGCGAACACCAGCGCCGCGGAGAGCTTCCCCAGCGCCTCGTCGTACATGCGCCCCGTCATCTTGGGCCACCAGTAATGCAGGCCGGCCAGGAAGGCGGTGAGCACCGCCCCCACCATCACGAAGTGGAAGTGCGCCACCACGAAGTAGGTATCGTGCAGCGGGACATCCGTGGCGAGCGAGCCCAGGAAGAGGCCGGTGAGCCCGCCCACGCCGAAGATCGCGAAGAACGCGAGGACGTAGATCATCGGGGTCGCGAGGACGATGGCGCCCTTGTACATGGTGGCGAGCCAGTTGAACGTCTTGATGGCGGAAGGGATCGCCACGAGCAGGGTGAGGAAGCTGAAGATGACGTTCGTCCAGCTCGACTGCCCGCTCACGAACATGTGGTGGCCCCAGACGAAGAAGCCGATGGCCGCGATCGCGATCGAGCTCATCGCGATGAAGCGGTAGCCGAAGATCGGCTTGCGGCTGAAGACGGAGACGACCTCGCTCACGATCCCCATCGCCGGCAGGATCATGATGTAGACGGCGGGGTGCGAGTAGAACCAGAAGAAGTGCTGGAAGAGGACGGGGTCGCCGCCGTACTCCGGCATGAAGATGCCGAGGTGGAAGAGCCGCTCGAGGAAGCCCATGGCCGCGGTGATGCCGAGCACGGGCGTGGCGATGACCTGGATGATCCCCGTGGCGTAGAGCGCCCAAAGGAAGAGCGGCAGGTCGAACCAGCCGACCTCCGGCGGCCGCATCTTGTGGATGCTGGCGATGAAGTTGAGGCCGGTGAGGATCGAGCTGAAGCCCACCACGAACAGCGCCGCGAGCGCGAGCAGGATGCCGAGCCCGCGCGACTCCTCCAGGCTGTAAGGGGGGTAGAGCGTCCAGCCGGTGTCGATGCCGCCGGCCACGAGCACCGCGATGAAGAGCACCGCGCCGACGACATAGAGCCAGAAGCTGAGCAGGTTCACCTTCGGGAAGGCGAGGTCCTTCGCGCCGAGCTGGAGTGGCACGACGAAGTTGCCCAGGGCGGCGGGGATGCCCGGGATGACGAAGAGGAAGATCATCACCGCGCCGTGGAGCGTGAAGAGCTTGTTGTAGGCGTCGTTCGAGACGAGCCCGCCCCCCGGGCGCCACAGGTTCAGGCGCAGGACGAGCGCGAAGACGCCGCCGAGGAACAGGGAGGCGGCGATCGCGACGAGGTACATGACCCCGATGCGCTTGTGATCGAGCGTGAGCAACCACGAGCGGATGCCACTCTCGTGCTGGAGGTAGCTCTCGGCTGCCGGCTCGAGCGGCGCGGCTGTCGCGGCCATCGTCATGGTGCCACCTCGAGGGCCTGGAGGTACGCGCAGAGGCCCTGGATCTCCCGCTCGTCGAGCGGGACGGGCGGCATGACGTTGGCGAACCCGGCGGTGATCCTCGCGGCCGGCCTCAGGACGGACTCCCGGACGTAGCTCTCGTCCACGAGCGCCTCCGTGCCGTCGGCGAACTTCTCGCTCCTGCCCCAGAGGTTCTTGAGGGTCGGTCCGACGCGCGGCGAGCCGTCCGTGCTGTGGCAGCCGACGCACCCCTTCGACAGGAAGACCTTCTTGCCCAGCTCGACGAGCGAGGCCGCCGGGGCGACGCCCTCGCGCGCCCAGGCGTCGAAAGACGCCTGATCGGGGTGGACCGTCGCCATCGCGCTCATGCGCGAGTGGTCGGTCCCGCAGAACTCGGCGCAGACGACGGGGAAGGTGCCGGGCAGGACGGGCGTGAAGGTCATCCTGGTGAAGCGGCCCGGCACCACGTCCTGCTTGAGACGGAAGTCGGGTACGTAGAGCGAGTGGATGACGTCCGCCGAGGCCATCACCAGCTCGGTGGGCCTGCCGACCACGAGGTGCAGCTCGCCCGCGCCCTTCCCGCCAGGGTGATCGAACCACCAGGACCACTTGCGCGCCGTGACCTGGATCCGGAGCGGGGCAGCGCCGGGATCGAGCGTCGTCATGCGGGAGTATGTCTTGGTCGAGACGCCGAAGAGGACGAAGACGAGCGCGAGTGGGATGCCCGACCAGAGCAGCTCGAGCCGCAGGTCGTGCGACGGCGACGGCTCCGGCTCGAGCCGCGAGGGTCGCTTGCGGTAGCGCACGACGAAGACGACGGTGAGCACGACGATCAGCGCGAGGAAGAATGCGCTCAACCAGAAGATGAAGGCAAAAACCTGATCCACGCCCTCGGCGACGCTCGACGCGCGCGCGGGCATGTAGCCTGGGACGGCGCCGAGGACCGGTGCCGCGAGGCGCTCAGAGACCATCACGGCGGAGCCTCGAGCGTCGAGCCTTCAGGTCGCGCAGCGCGTGCGCGCCCATGAAGACGACGAGGAAGAGGAGCGCCCCGGTTCCGCCCGCCCTCATGATCTTGAGTGCGCGAGGCGCCGGGTCGGCGGGGTCGAACCCCATGCAGGTCAGGAGGAAGCCGCCGAGGGTCGCCTGCTCCGTCGCGGTGGCCACCCGGCCGCCTTCCGCGCGGTCGAGCGCGACGCGCAAGGCTTCGGGCGTGTAGGTGATCCCGTGCAGGTAGCTGCTCACCCGGCCATCGCCGGTGAGGACGACGAGGGTCGCCTGGTGCCCGAACTCGCCTGTCTTCGGGTCGTAGCGGTACTTGAACCCCACCGCTCGGGCGAGCTCCGCGACGTCGTGCTGCCCGCCCTTCACGAACCGCCAGGCGCGCGCGACCCCCTCGCCATCCCCGGCCTGATGGACGAACGCCTGCTTGTATCGGCGCAGCTGCGGGAGCGCCTCCGCCGGGTCGATGCTCACCGTGGCCACGGAGAAGCGCTCGCCGTTCCAGCCCAGCTCGCGCAGCGCCCTGGCGAGTCCCGCGAGCTGAAGGCCGCACAGCTTCGGGCAGCTCGTGTAGTTGAAGGAGAGCAGGAGCGGACGTCCCCCGAGCGCGCCGAGTGTGAGCGGCCGCCCGTCGTCCTCGGTGAACTGCGCCTCACGCGGCACGAGGGCGCCCAGCCGCTCGGTGGTCCCCACCGCCGCGACCTCGCGCCGGAGCTGGACCGCGGTCTCGGCGCCGGCACCGCCCGCGGGCGCGAGGGCGGCCCAGGCGACGGCGGATCGGATCCAGGCCTGGCGTGCTCTCGCTGGCACGGGTCACTACTTCTTCTTGGCCTTGGGCGACTTCGCCCTCAGGTCGATGACGTAGTAGGCGAGGGCCCAGCGCTCGTCCTCGGAGAGGTGCGAGAACGCGATCATCGCCGTCCCCTGCATCCCCTTGCCGAGCGTCTCGAACACCTGCCCCACCTTCGCGCCGTTCTTGAGCTGGTCGGTGGTGAAGTTGCGGGGCCTCGGGTTCAGCGCCGCCGCCGCCACGCCGTCGCCCTCGCCCTTCGCGCCGTGACAGGAGGCGCAGTTCACGGCGAACGACGCCTTGCCCTTCTCCAGCAGCTCGGCCGTCTTCTTGGGAGGCTCACCCGCGCGGACGTCCGTCGTGAGCAGCACCGCCGCGGCCGCGGCCAAAGACTTCAGCGTCTTGTCGAACATTGTTCACCCTCCGTTATGTGTCCTCGGAACGCTCGATGTGACGGTCGGTGGCGCCGACCGCGGCGCAGAGCTGGTCCGCGAGCTCCGCGAAGATCGCCTTCTGGCGCGCGTCCCCCACGGCCGCGATGGGCGTCCCTTCGTCGGACGCCTCGCGGATTCGCGGGTCGAGCGGGATCTCACCCACGTGGAGCATGCGGAGCGCGCGTCGCACGTCGTCCGTCGCCACCGTCTGCGGCGTCGTCACGACCACCGCCGCCGCGATGGGCAGCTCCTGCGCCAGGGTGAGCTGCACGTCCCCGGTGCCAGGCGGCAGGTCGATGGCGAGGAAGTCGAGCGGCCCCCACGCGACGTCCTCCAGGAGCTGGACGAGCGCGCTCGTCGCCACCGCCGACCGCCAGGCGAGCGGCGTGTCGGTCTCCGGCGTCGTGAGGCCCACGCTCATCACCCGGAGGCCGAAGTTCTCGGCGGGGATCATCTGGCCGGCGTCGTTCCAGCGCACGCGCTCGCCCGCGAGCTGGAGCATGCGGGGGACGCTGGGGCCGTGGACGTCGGCATCGAGCAGGCCCACGGCATGTCCGCGCTGGGCGAGCGCGCTCGCCACGTTCACCGCGACGGTGCTCTTGCCGACACCGCCCTTGCCGCTCGTGAAGATGACGACGTGCCGCGCGTACGGAGCGCGGTTTCGTGTGGGCGCAGGGCGGCGCTCCGGCAGGTCGACCATGGTCACAGGCATCCTTTGAAAGCGCCGGCCTTCGGCTTCTTGGTGATGGAGAACTCGGCGACGTCCACGGTGGCGATTCGGGTCCGCGCATCCACCTTCACGGTCCGCCCCGTGAAATCGATGCTCCCGCCGCCGAAAGCGCTCTCGAGCTGGTATCGGAAGACCTTCTTCCCGGAGATGCGGTAGATACGCTGCTCGGCGACGTCGAACACGACGAGCTCGTTCTTCGCCTTCGCGGGCGGGCACGCCGAGAGCTGCTTCAGCTCGCCGTTCGCCCGCGCCGCGAGCGCGCAATCGAGCCCGGTCACCACCCCGGCGGTCACCTCGACCTCCTCGCCGGGCGCGGCCCGCGCGGACCCCGCGCACACGAGCACGAACACGGACAGGATCTTCTTCATGGCTGCCTCCGCTCGCCGGCCGCGGGCACGCCGAGCGTCATCATGTACGCGACGATCGCGTCGAGATCCGCCTTCGGGAGCGTGCCGAACGCCGGCATCTTGGAGATCTTCTTTCCGCCTGGATCGCGCCGGTACCAGACGAAGGCGTCGTTGCTCGGGAAGGCGCCGGATGCGCCGGGCGTCTTCGACCGAACGTAGTGCTGGTGGGGATTGGGGTTCGGCACGATGACGGCGCTGGGCTCGAGGAGCGAGTCGCGCAGGTACCCGGGCGTCGAGATCGCGCCGATGGCCGTGAGGTCGGGCGCGATCCCCGGAGGCGCGATGCGCCGATCCCCGACGGCGTGGCAGGCGGCGCAGACGCTCTCCACGAGGAGCTTGCCGCGTGCGGGGTCGCCCAGGTCGCCCGGCGCGCGGCCATGGGACATCTCGGCGACGTAGGCGCTGTCGAGCGCGTACCGGGGCATGCGCAGGAACCTCCAGCCGGTGAGCGCCTTGTTCCCCCCGCGCTCGTGTCGCGCGCCATCCCAGACCGCGAGTGCAAAGGGGACGAGGCCGTGACGCACGTCGTGCTCGCCCGCGACGAGAGGGCGGACGAAGACCGCGCGCCACGTCTTGCGGCCCGTGTCGTAGCGCATCCCGACGCGTACCGCGCCCGGGTCCTTGCGCGCGAGCGAACCGAAGCCCGACGCCGATCCCGCGCTGCCGATCGTCCCGCCGGCGGTGGCGAGCACCCTGTACAGGATGACCGGCATCTCCTCGTCACCCATGCCCACGTAGGGCAGCCGGAGCCCCGCGCCGAAGCGAACCGGGATCTCGAGTGCCGCGCCATCCCCGAAGGTAGCGGTCTCCTCGGGGCGGACGCGGTCCTCGCTGGAGTCGCTCCAGTCCACGGCGATGGCGAGGTCCCTCCCGTCGAAGGCGGCGCGCACCGCGAGCGTGCGAGGCGCTGCCTCCGCGAGCGCGGCATTGGCCGCCCGGTCGTTGAGGTGGATTGTGCGCTGCGGCGCTGCGAGGACTGTCCCCGCCGCGATGTCATCCCAGAGCGCCGCGGCCGGATCGGCGACGAGCGGCCCCGACACGTCCTTCGCCTCGAATGTCTCGGCGAGAAGCTCGTCGCTGGCGCGCGCGGCAGGCGCGAGGACGATGAGGAGGCCGAGGGCGAGGGGACGGGTCGCGCGCATGGTCACCTCGTCGGCGGCGCCCCGAGCGCCTTGTGGCCGCGGCGGCCGAGCTGCACGAGGCCTGGTGAGCTCGGCGACCCGAGCCGGAACATGTCGGCGTGCTTGTACGCGATGAGCAGGTCGAGCAGCTCCGAACCCTTCCCGGCGCGCCGCCTCGTCATCTCCGTCTCGAGCGTGGCGAGCGCCTTCCTCACCCCCGGCCCGAACAGGGACTCGAGGTAGGCGATGGGGATGCGCTCGCTGCCTGGGATCGGCTTCCCGTGAGCGTCGTACCTGGGCGGCCCCGAGAGCGGCGGCACGTAGTAGACGTTCGGCTGCGTGCCGTACTCGGGGTGGAGCGGGAGCGCGACCTCGTACTTCTTGACGAGCTTGTGGACCTGGCCGTCCTCGTCGTCCAGGTAACCGACGAACCGGAGGCGTCCCACGCACTGTTGCGCGCAGGCGGGCGGAAGCCCTTTCTCCACGCGCGGGAAGCAGAAGATGCACTTCTCCGACTTGAAGATCTTCGGGTTGAAGTAGATCTTCTTGTACGGGCAGCCGGCGATGCAGTAGCGCAGCCCCTCGCACCGCGCCTGATCGACCAGCACGACCCCGTCCTGCGCGCGCTTGAAGATGGCTCCGCGGGGGCACGCCGCCAGGCAGCCCGGATTCGAGCAGTGGTTGCAGATGCGCGGCAGGTAGAAGAAGTAGCTGTTCGGGAACTCGCCGGCGCCGGCGTCCTCGTCCCAGTTCGGGCCGTTCTTCGGGGCACCCTGCGCCCGCACCTCGCCGCCCAGCGCGGCCTCGTCGAGGTTGAAATCCCAGGGCGTCCCGTAGTCGGCGCTCCTCGACGGGACGGTGCCATCGCGCAGGGCGCCGCTCGCGTCGAAGCCGCCGCCCATCTCTTCCCACTTCGACGGATAGCCGGCGCCGGGCTTCGTCTCGACGTTGTTCCAGTACATGTACTCGCGGCCGTCGCGGTTGGTCCATTGCGTCTTGCAGGCCACGGTGCAGGTCTGGCACCCGATGCACTTGTTGAGGTCCATCACCATCGCGAGCTGGCGCGAAGTCATGAGGCAACCCCCTGCAGCTTCGCGATGTCCACCGTCGCGTCGTAGGAGTGCTGGTTGCCGTCCCAGGCCGTCCCGAACCTGAGGTGGCCCCAGCCGTCGCTCAGCTCGAGGAGGTTGAGGGCGTCGCCGATGAGCGCGCCCTCGCCCCGCTTCCCCTTGAAGAGGAACGGCTCCCAGCCGTGCTCCATCACGAGCGCGTCGGGTGGCACGCCGGCGACCACCTTGGCCATGACCACCGCCTCGCCGAGGTCGTTGAAGAGCCGCACGTCGTCGCCGTCGGCGATCCCCTTCGACGCTGCCAGCTGCGGGTTCAGCATGACGTAGGGCTTCCCCCGCTGCAGGCGCAGCAGGATGGGCGACGTCTTGTAGGTGGAGTGAATCGACCAGCGCGCGTGCGGGGTCATGAGGAGGAACGGGAAGCGCCGGGTGCGGATCGGCTCGCGTGCGGTGGGGACGTGTGCGCCGGCGGCGATCCACAGCGGGTGGTCGACGTAGAAGGTGAGCCGCCCGCTCACCGTCTCGAAGCGCTCGTTCAGGTAGAGGTTGTTCTCGAACGAGCTGTAGGGCTTGTCGGGGTAGAGCGGAGAGGACTTGCCCGCCTTCTCGTTGAGCGTGAGGAAGCCGCCGCGCTCGACCATCGTTCTCGGCGAGTTGGGCTTGAACTGATCGACGTGCTCGAGGGCGTACTCGACCGCATGGCGGTCGGTCCGAAGCTTCCCGCCGAGCGTGAACTCCTCGACGAGCCGGTCCATCGCGTGAAAGCCGGCCTCGGTATGGGTCGGGTCGGGAATCTTCAGGGCGCGCTCGTCGTGCGTCCGCTCGTAGCGCGCGAGCGCCAGAGCCTGCATCTTCTCGGCGATCAGCGTCGAGATCTCCCACTCCGACCTGGCCTCGCCGAAGCGCTTCAGGCCCGCGGGCGGGATGGCGAGGTTCGCGAAGCGGTGGTAGCCCGGGTTCGTGCGGATGTCCCACGACTCGTAGGGCGTGGTGCACGGGAGCAGCACGTCGGCGTAGGTGGCGAAGTCGCTCATGCGGAAGTCGCCGTACGCGATGAACCTGGCCTTCTCGAGGAACCCCTCGCGGTAGCCGGCCTTGTTTCGCCGGAAGCGCGCGTCCGCGAAGAGCAGGAAGGTCTCCGTCTCCTTCCACCACGGCTTGCCGCGCTTCGTGCCCGCGTCGCCGGCCGACTGCTGCACCAACGCCCCCACCTGGCTGCGGTAGTCCGCCTTCGACGCCCCGGTGGCGCGCCGATAGTCCTCGTCGCCGAAGGAGGCGTCGGGCCCGGCCAGCCCCTCGCCCAGCATGAACTCCGAGACGAAGCCGGACGCGAACCGGTGGGTGTATCGGCCGGAGAAGCCCGACAGGCCCTCGAGCCCGGTGATGTTCCACTCGTTCTCGGTGTTGAGGCCGCCGAACGGGCCGAGCTTCCCGAGGAAGGCGGCCAGGGACGCGATGGCGCGCTGCGAGAGCAGGCCGTTGAAGTGCTTGCCGATGGAGAACCCGAGCGTGAGCACCGCCACCTTCGACGTCGCGAGGTCGCGCGCGAGCTCGTCGACGACCGACGGGTGGACGCCGGTGAGCTTCTGCGTCTTCTCGGGCGCGAACGCCTCGAGCTCCCGGAGGAAGAGCGTGAACGCCGGCGCGACCTCGACCTCGCCGTGCTCCTTCAGGCGCAGGTGGTACGTCCCGGAGAGCGCGGGATCGATCTTCCACGCGATGTCCTCGAGGCGCAGCGTCTCGATCGTCGAGCCCTGGCAGCCGGGCAAGGCGGTGATCTTCTTGCGCCGCCGATCGAAGGCGACGAACACCTCCTGTCGCCGCGCCTCGTCGGCGGCGAACAGCTCGGCCGATCGTGCGTCGAAGCGCGGGTCGGAGAGATCGACGTCGTGCAGGCGGGTCAGCTCCTTCGTGTCGGTGCGGACGAGGAGCGGGAGGTCCGTGAAGTTCTGGAGGAAGGATTCCCGGTAGAGCCGCGCGTGGACGAGACGGTGGAGGATCGAAAGCGCGAGGTGGCCGTCGTAGCCCGGCTTCACCGGGACCCACAGATCGGCGTGGATGGCGGTCGAGTTGAACTCCGGGGTGACGACGACGATCTTCGCGCCGTTGTACTTTCCCTCCCACAGGTAGTGCGCGTCCGGCATCCGTGACGTGTTCGGGTTGCACCCCCAGAACAGCGCCACGTTGGCGCCGTACAGGAAGTCGTAGGTGCAGCCGAAGTTTCCCTCTCCGTAGACCACGCTCGCGCCCGGGAACATGTCGCCCACGTAGCTCGCGATGTAGGGGCGGACCGCGCCGAGTAGCGTGCCGAGCCGCTTCACGGATGCGGCGCGCGCCTCGGACAGCATTCCCGAGCCGATGTGGACGTAGTTCCCCGCCGGCCCCTTCGCGAGCATCGTCTCGTACAGGTGGGTCGCGACCTCGGTGATGGCCTCGTCCCATGAGATGCGCTTCCACTTGCCCTCGCCGCGGGCGCCGGCCCGCTTCATGGGATAGAGGAGGCGGTCCGCCTCGTAGAGCACCTGCGAGTGCTGCACGCCCTTGTTGCAGCCACGAGGGTTCGCGTCGGGGATGTTCGGCGCGACGGCAGGGTACGCGGCGGACTGGTTCTCTCGGGTGATGCGGCCCGCCTCGTCGGTCCACACCTCCCAGGCGCAGTTCCCCTGGCAGTTCACGCAGTGGTAGGCGTACCCGTGCGCTTCGCCGTCACCGTAGGTGGCCGCGAACTCCTGCCGGTAGAGATCCTCCGTGGAGGTCGGGGACGGCGGGGCGGGTCGTGGGGCCTCGACCTTCGCCACCGCTGCCGCGGGCTTCTCGCCCTCGGCGAGCACCTTGGAGGCTGCCCCCGACGTGCCGAGCGCGACGAGGCCCTTGAGGAGGTTGCGGCGGCTCACGGACATGGCGCGCGGTCCTCCTTCACAGGCAGCCACCACCGGCCTTCACCGAGGGCGGAGCGTACTCTCCCGAGTCCTCGGGCAGCTTCGCCGCGACCCAGGCAGCCATACCGCCGGCGAGCCTTCGAGCGGCGGTGAAGCGGGCGATGCACCGATGCGCGTCCGCGGCGTCGCCGTTCGCGGAGACGATCACGGTCGGCACCGAGGGGTAGATCCGGTCGCGTGCTGCTTCCGGCGCCCTGGCCAGGTCGCAACCGGGGAGGGGGACGGCGCCGGGGATGTGCGAGTCCTCGTAGCCCTCCGCGACATCAGCGCGCACGTCGACGATCTGCCAGTTCGTCCGGGAATGGGCGAGCGTGCGGTAGAGCTCCTGCGGAGCGACGGGGATCTGCCGTTCCAGCTCCGCCCGCCTGCGACCCTCGACCGCCACGAGCGCCGAGAGGGCCGCGAGGACCGCCGCCCAGACGACCGGCTCGGCTCGAGCCTTCATGGCGCGCCCCTCGTCGCGGGCGCGGTGCTCTCCGAGAGCCGGGCGGCGAGCGCAGCATTGCCCCTCCGCAGCCCGAACCATCCCACCGCGAGCGCGAGGGCCGCGACGGCGAAGAGGATGCGGACGTGCGTCTTCACGGCAACCTCCCTCAGTCGTAGATCCGGTCGCCGACGGCCTGCGCCTCGCGGAGGTCGAGCGAGTGCACGACGAGGAGGCGCGCGTTGCTCACGGCCATCGAGACGACGAAGAAGGTGCCTGCCATTGCGAGGCTGCCCACCGACAAGGTGGGCCACGCCGCGATGAAGGCGCCCGTCGTGCAGCCGCCGCCGATGAGGGCGCCGAGGCACATGACGGTCGCCGCCGAGAAGCTCGTCGCGATGGCCCTGTAGCTCAGGATGGGCGGCAAGGGCGCAGCCTCCGCCGCCCTCGACGCAATCGACATCGACTTCGCGAGGAAGGCGCCAGGCAGCACGCCCACGATGAGCGCGGCGCGCCAGAGGATGTCGCCGTCGATGCGGGGCACGAGCTCCAGCGGATGTCCCACCCCGTGTGCCAGCGAGCCCACCAGCGCGAGGATCGCCCCGGAGAACCCGAGGTAGCCTCCCTGCGCCGTCGCCGCGACGACGAGCAGGCCCGCCGCCGTCCCCGCCGCGGCCCAGCTCCACTCGCCGCGAAGGGCGTCGAGCAGGCCGCGCCGGGCTCGAGCGGGCTCGTACACCTTCTCCGAGGTGAGGCGATCAACCGCGAGCGCGACGAGGAGGAAGAGCGCGCCCCAGCCGAGCGCGACGGCGGCGAACGGCAGGCCGAGCTCGCCGTGCAGCGTGAGCGGCTTCTGGTTCGTGGCGATGACGCCGGCGCTCATGAGCGGATCCTTGAGCGCGGCGTAGAGGAGCACGCCCGCGAAGAGCCCGAGGATCGCGGCCGGCGCGGCGAGCTTCTTCCCGCCGCCGCGCCCGCCCACCTTCGCGACGCAGGTGCCAGGGCAGAGCCCCGAGACGCCCATCCCGATTCCGAAGAGCGCTCCGCCGAGGATGTGCGCCACGCCGAGGAAGGGCATCACCCGCGGGACGAGATTCCACGCCTCGGCCACCCCCAGCGCGGCGGCGAGGCCGTAGAGGAGAGAGGCGACGCCGATGGCGGTGAAGGCGAACTTCATCACCTTCGTGTCGCGCAGCGTGAGCATGCCCATCACGCGCGAGTAGCGGGTCGCGCCCACCTTGTAGAGCACCATCCCGAACCCCATCCCGATCAGCGCACCTCGAAGGACTGGCAGCACGGCCGCGCCTCCTCAGAGCTACGGTTGCGCCGCGAGCGGCAGCGACGGGTCGTTGCCCCACTCGTCCCACGAGCCGACGTAGACCTTCACGTTCTCGTGGCCGGCCCTGCGCAGCGCGAGGTACTGGAACGAGCCGCGCCCGAGGCCCACGTGGCAGTAGCTGATCACCGCCTTGCCCGCGGCATAGCCGTTCTTCTTCAGCTTCTCGAGCTGCTTCGCGAGCTCGGGGGCGTCCTTGAGCGTCGGCTTGTCGGGGTCGCCGTTCTTGTTGCCGGCGTACTTGCTCCAGGGGGAGAAGACCGCGGTGGGGATGGCACCGCCGCGCTTCACCGTCTCCTCGTTGCCGGGTCCTGCGAGCGCCGGGAGCAGCGTCTTGCCGGCGTACTCGTCGAGCGTGTGGCGCGCGTCGAGGAGGAGGTAGTGCGCGGGATCCCTCGTCGCCTTCTTCACCTCGTCGACGCTCGCGATCATGTCCCACTGCACGGCGGGCGTGAACGCCGTCACCGGGGGTTTCGCCGTCGCGCCCTTCTCGACCGCGCCACCGTGCGCCTTCCAGGTGGCGAGGCCACCGTCGAGGATGCGGACGCTCTTCGCGCCATAGAGCTTGAGGAAGAACCAGTTGCCGCTCGCGTTCACGCCGGGTCCCGAGTCGTAGACGATCACGTCCGTGCCCGGGCCGATGCCGAGACCCTCGCCGATGAGCTTTGCGGCGCTCGGCTCGCACATCGGCAGGCCCTTGCAGGCCTTCACGTCGTCCAGGTGGTGCAGATCGTGCGAGTACGCCGCGACGGAGCCCGGGATGTGACCTTTCTCGAACTCTTTCTCCGCGTCGGAGAAGACGAAGCGGACGTTCGACTTGCCGGCGAGCGACTTCGCCTCGTCGACGCTCACGAAGTCGTCCGCGGCGTGCGCGATCCCAGCGCCGAGCGTGCTCGCCAGCACGAGAACGATCCCGATGTGCTTCATCGAGGCTTCCTCGCGGCGCGGACGGTCGAGGGGCTCGGCGTTCGCACGGCGACGCCCGACGCGCGCCGCTCCTGCCCCGATGCACCATCGCCGGTGATGACGCGGAAGCGGCGCCGCAGCTCGGGTACGCCGAGATCGAGGTGGCGGGCGCGGTAGCCTGCCGCCGCCAGAACTGCGACCGCCTCGGACGCCATGGGGCAGTATGGGCCGCGGCAGTAAGCGACCACCTCGCGGTCGCGCGCGAGCTCGTCGAGCCGGGAGGACAGCTCCGCGAGCGGGATGGAGCGCGCCCCAGGAAGGTGCCCCGCGCGATACTCGTGCGCCGGCCGCACGTCGAGCAGCGTGACCTCGCCGCGCCGGATGCGAGAAAGCAGCTCCTCGCGCTCCTCGGGCGAGAGCGCGCGCAGCTCCCGGCGCAACCGGTCCATCTCGGGGAGGAGCGCCTCCGCGAGCTCGCGAAGAGCACCGAATAGAAAAGAGACGCTCTCGTCGGCGAGGCGGTACTCCACTTGCTGCCCACGCCGCTCGGTCGCGACGAGTCGCGCGGAGCGCATGAGCTGCAGGTGCTGCGACGCGTTCGCCACCGAGACGCCGGCGACCTCCGCAAGGGCCTCCACGTTCAGGGGTCCCTGGCGAAGGAGGTCGAGGAGCTGGAGCCGCACCGGGCTTGCCAGGACCTTGCCGATGCGGGCGAGCTCTCCGTAATGCGTGAAGGCGAGGCTCTCGGTGAATGTGCGAGTTCTCATGATCAAGCGATTGATTGAATGTCATGAGCAAGCGGCAGGGCGTCAAGGGACCAAGCGGGGCCCCCCCCTGGCCGGGCGCGCCTGGACTCGGTCATCGCACGACGAAGCACACCGAGACGCGGACGGATGCAGCTACTCACCGGCGCCCTGACCATCGGGTCAGCACGCGCACGCGACGCTGTCGGACGTGTGCTCCTCACCGCCGAACCAGGCATCGCTCACGGTGAGCGGAAGGGTCGGATCGAGGGGCAGAACGCCTTCGTGACCGCAGGGACCGAAGGAGAGGTCGGAGACCACTGAGGCGTCGGGGTCCCTGAGCGCGTCGAGCAGGGAAGCCTGCGATTCGCGAGCGCGTGCCGGCGCGAAGAGCAGCAACGCCTCGCCCAGGCACGCTTCGGCCGTCTCGTGAGCAACGACGCGCTCACCGACCCCCACGAGATCGAACCCAGGCTGGCGCGTCAAGACGAGCCGAGTGGCCATGCGTCGCTCCACCTGGGCGTGAAGTCCAGCGAACGCCGAGAAGATCGCCGCCGTGAGCTCCCAGCCCGGAACGTCGCGCAGCACCGCTGGCTGCGCCGCACCGTCGCTTCCGGGATCGGAGCGCTGCCGGAGGCGGTCGAGGCTGGACATCGTGATGAGGGAGGCGTCCGCGTCGAGGTCGAGCGCCCACTCGATGGACCCCACCGTGAAGAGGCTCGGCGGGATCGCCGAGGCGAGCTCGATGCGGGGCGTGCCCGTCGCGTCGAAGGCGACGTCCGCCAAGGAGCGCTCCTCCGCGGAGAAGGAGCGGAAATCGCGCTCCCGGGGGGATGGGTAATGGCGGACCGCGAGCTTCCCGACGAACGCATGGGCGCCGACGCCCTCGAGGCGCTCGGGTGCGACGAGCTCGAGCTGCCACGCGCCGGCGCTCCCGCGCAGCCAGACGTACCAGGCCGGAAGCTCGCGGGGAGTGTCGCCCCCCCACACCTCGCTCGCGGCGGCGAGGCCCACGCTCGTCGCGATCCGGCTCGCGGACAGGCCGCGAGA
>WNGK01003455.1_pt1 | contig 17044 bp, 15 predicted proteins | sample 5400601 | NCBI WGS metagenome assembly WNGK01 (sample SAMN13153376, study PRJNA577476) | soil metagenome | isolation source: 60 cm soil or saprolite under Garry oak tree replicate 1 | place: USA:California | collected 2016-06-15
ACTGGACCGCGCCGCCGCTGACCGACCGCTGGTGGTACAAATTCTACGAGAAGATGGTGGAGCTCGACGTGCCCGCGATGGTGCACGTGAGCGCGTCGTGCAATCCCGCCTTCCACGGCACCGGCGCGCACTACATCAACGCCGATACCACCGCGTTCATGCAGCTCATCATGGGCGACCTGTTCAAGGACTTCCCGACCTTGAAGCTGATCATCCCGCATGGCGGCGGCGCGGTGCCGTTCCACTGGGGCCGCTTCCGTGGGCTGGCGCTGAACAACAACCGGCCCGAGCTCGACCAGATCATGGCCAACAACATCTTCTTTGACACCTGCGTGTATCACCAGCCAGGCATCGACCTGCTCACCAAGGTGGTGCCGGTCGACAATATCTTGTTCGCCTCGGAGATGGTCGGCGCCGTGAAGGGCAATGACCCGCGCACCGGCACGCCGTTCGACGACACCAAGCGCTATGTCGACGGGACCTCGCTCAGCGCGGCCGACAAGCAGAAGATTTTCGAGGGCAATGCCCGCAAGGTGTTCTCGCGACTCAAGGTGCCGCACCAGCACTGAAGCGCGTAGGGCGGGCAAAGCTTATTCCCGCGAACGCGGGGACGAAGCGTGCCCGCCATCAATAGTTTGCGGCGGGCACGGCGCGTTGCGCCTTTGCCCGCCCTACGCAGCTTCCCGCCCTACGCCGTTCCCCACACCTCCTGCGCCGTCTCCACGATCAGCCGCAACTTCGCCATCTGCTGCTCGGCTGTCATCGTGTTGCCGCCGATGCCGCTCTCGAACCCGCATTGCGGGCTGATCGCGAGCTGCTCGATCGACACATAGCGTGACGCTTCGTCGATGCGGCGTTTCAGTTCGTCTTTGGATTCGAGCGTGCTGCTTTTGGTCGTCACGAGGCCCAGCACCACGATCTTGCCCTTGGGCAGGAAGCGCAGCGGCGCGAAGCCGCCGGCGCGCGCACTATCATACTCGAGAAAATAGCCGTCGACGTTGATCTCGTTGAACAGCAATTCGGCGACCGGGTCGTATCCGCCCTCCGCCACCCAGGCGCCGGCGTAGTTGCCGCGGCAGAGATGCATGCACACCGTCATGTCCTTGCGACGTCGCGCGATCGTATCGTTCAACAGTTTGGCGTAGATCCTCGGCAGCGAGTCGGCGTCCTCGCCGATATTGGCGACCTCGGCGCGCAGAGCCGGATCGCACAGATAGGCGAAATTCACTTCGTCGATCTGGAGATAACGGCATCCGGCCTGGCCCAGATCATCGATCTCCTCGGCATAGACCCGCGCCAGATCCGCGTAAAACTCGGCCATATCCGGATAGGCGTCGCCGTCGATCGCGTCGCGCCCGCCGCGGAAATGCATTACGGTCGGCGACGGGATCGTGATCTTCGGCGTTTCGCGCGTCACCGAGGCGAGAAAGCGGAAGTCCTCGACGAAGATCGGCGCGGGACGCCTAAGCTTTCCGGCGACTTGCCAGGACGGCGGCGCCTGGTCGCGCGTGCCATCGGCGGAGTGGAACCGGACGCGGATCTTCGACGGCACCAGCTTCACATTGTCGAATCGCAACAGGAAGTCGCGGTGCCAAGCCTGCCGATTGTATTCGCCGTCCGTGATGGGCTTCAGCCCTACGTCTTCCTGCATCCGCACCACGCCTCGGATCGCCTCCTCCTGGATGCGCCGCAGCTCGGCGGCCGTGATCTCGCCGCGCTCGGCCTCTTGCCGCGCCGCAACCAGAGAGGCTGGCCGGATCAGGCTGCCCACCTGATCGGCGCGGAATGGTGGTTTTGTTCGTTCAAGCATTGTCCAAACCTGTTGTAGACTGCACCCCGGAAGCGCCAGCAGGCTGAAACGGCCGCACATCTGACCCGAGGAGCCCCATGATCACAAGGCGACATGTGCTGTCTGCGACTCTTGATGTCCTGTCTGCGACGCTTGCGCTTGGCATCGGTGTGTTCGCCGCCGGCGCGGCGTCGGCGCAGACCTATCCGGACAAGATCATCAAGATGATCGTGCCGGCGCCCGCCGGCGGACAGACCGACGTGCTCGCGCGCTATCTGGCGCAACGGCTGCAGGACGCGCTCGGGCAGAACGTGATCGTCGAGAACCGCGCCGGCGCGGGCGGCGCGATCGGCGCGCGCGCGGCCGCGACCGCGGATCCGGACGGCTACACGCTGTTCTTCGGCAACACGAGCACGCTCGCCGTCATTCCGGCAGTGACGAGGAATCCCGGCTACGATCCGAACAAGAACTTCGCGCCTGTCGCGGCCGTGTCCGAAAGCTACATGATCCTGGTGGTGCATCCGGACTTTCCGGCCAAGACCCTGCAGGAATTTCTCGCCTACGCGAAGGCCAATCCCGGCAAGCTCAATTTCGGCAATGCCGGTGCCGGCAATGTGACGCATCTGACCGGCGAGATGCTGCGCGCGGCCGGCAACATCGATTTCGTCAATATCCCGCACAAAGGCGGCGCCGAAACCGTCACCGGCGTGCTTGGCCGCCAGATCGACTTCGTGCTGGAAAGCCCCGTGATCCTGCTGCCGTTGATCCGCGAAGGAAGGCTGCGCGCGCTCGCCGTCACCAGCGCGACGCGCAAGCCGGAGATCCCCGATATCCCGACCATGCGGGAAGGCGGCGCGGATTTCGTCGCGACATTGTTGTCCGGCGTGGTCGCACCGGCCGGCACGCCGCCCGCGATCGTCTCGCGCCTTAATGCGGTGATCAACGCGAGCCTGAAGTCCGACGACATGAAGGCGACACTCGCCAAATTCGGATCCGAGGCCAAGATCACCAGCCCCCAGGAGTTCACGGCTTTCATGGCGGGCGAGACGCAGAAGTGGTCGAACGTCGCCAAGGCGGCGCATGTGGAAATTGAATGATCTGCTACATATCGAGGAAAGAAGATAAATGAGGTTCAGATGAGCGTTCAGGCCCTCGGCTATGTCGGTATCCGCGCCAAGTCGCTCGAGGATTGGGGCGCCTACGGCACGAAATTCCTCGGGCTGCAGCGCATCGACAAGAGCGCTTCCATGCTGGCGTTCCGCATGGACGACCGCAAGCAACGTATCATTGTCGATCAGGATGGCGGCGAGGGCATCGGGTTCTTCGGCTGGGAGGTCGACAGCGCCGCCGCGTTGGACACGCTCGCCGCGAGGCTTGAGAGCGCCGGCTTCACGGTGGCGCACGGCTCGCGCGCGCTCACCGACGCGCGGCGCGTCAAGGACCTGATCGTGCTCGCCGACCCGCTCGGCAATCGCATCGAGGTGTTTCACGGTGCGGAGACTGCATCCGATGCATTCCGGCCCGGGCGCGCAATCTCGGGCTTTCGCACCGGGCCGCTTGGCATGGGCCACGTGGTGCTCAGCGTCGAGCGTGTCGACGACGTGCTGCCGTTCTACCGCGAGCTGCTCGGCTTCAAGGTCAGTGACTACTACTTCAAGCCGTTTCCCGCCTACTTCATGCACGTGAATCCGCGCCATCACAGCCTCGCCTTCGTCCAGACCGGCAAGAACGCCGTGCATCACATGATGATGGAGCTGTTCAGCTTCGATGATGTCGGGCAGGGCTACGACATCGCGCAGACCGAGGAAGGCCGCGTCGCGGTCACGCTCGGACGCCACACCAGCGATTACCTGACCTCGTTCTATAGCTGGACGCCGTCCGCCTTCATGGTGGAATACGGCTGGGGTGGGCGGTTGATCGATCCGCCGACATGGCAGGCCTATGAGCGCAGCGAAGGCCCGAGCATGTGGGGCCACGACCGCTCGTGGCTGCCGCCGGAGCAGCGCGAGGCCGCGCGCCGCAAGACGCGCGAGCTTGCGGACAACGGCTACCGCAAACCCGTGCAGGTGATGGACGGAAATTTTGATCGCATGTCCGGCGTGTGCCCGTGGTGGGATAGCGTGAAGGCCAGTGCTATTGGGTAAGCGGTGTTTTGCGTCGAAAACAAGAAAATCCAAGGAGTGATCAATGAAAGCCGCCGTCTCGACACCGAATGGGCTGGAGCTGCGCGACATCGCCGAGCCGGCGCCCAAGCCGAACGAAGTCAAAGTCCGCGTGCGTGCCTGCGGTCTCAATCGCGCGGATCTCTCGGCGGCGCGCGCGACATTCGGCCATGGCACGATCGGCGCGCCGGTCGGCCTCGAATTTGCCGGCGAAATTGTCGAAGCCGGCGCCGAAGTGAAGGAGTTCAAGGCAGGCGGCCGGGTGGTCTGTGCGGCGGGCGGCGGTTATGCCGAATATGCGGTGGCGGACTATGGCCGCACCGCGCCGCTGCCTGCGGGCTTCAGCTTCGAGCAGGCCGCGGTGCTGCCGGTGGCGCTGAATACGCTGCACAACGCGCTGATCACAAAAGGCCGCCTCAAAGCCGGCGAGAGCGTGCTGATCCAGGGCGCAAGCTCCGGCGTCGGACTGATGGGCCTGCAGATCGCCAAGATGACAGGCGCAAAGCCCGTGATGGGCTCGGCGACCAACGACATGCGGCGCGGCCGGCTGAAGGAATTCGGCGCGGACATCGCGATCGATACGCGCGACGACAAATGGCCCGAACAGGTGCTGGAAGCGACCGGCGGCAAGGGCGTCAACCTCACCGTCGACATGGTGTCGGGCAAGACCGTGAATCAGACCATGTCGGCAACGGCCGTGCTCGGCCGCATCGTGAATGTCGGGCGGCTCGGCGGCGTGACGGCCGAGTTCAACTTCGACCTGCACGCCATGAAGCGCATCGACTACATCGGCGTCACCAACCGCAACCGCAGCCTGGAGGAATTGCGCGAGGTGATGCGGCTGATGCGTGCCGATCTGTGGGACGCGGTCGTTGCCGGCAAGCTTACCCTTCCGATCGATCGCACCTTCAAGCTGGACGATGCCATTGCGGCGCAGGCGCACATGAAGGCGAACCACCACTTCGGCAAGATCGCGCTGGTGATGTAGGCCCGTCTGGCCAGAGTTCCGGCCGGCGCCCCTTTCCCTCTGACGAAAACTTAGGCGTTTTGCGGCGCGACAATCCGTCTTGCCAAGATTGCAGTTTGGTAATGTGCCGTGGCACCGGATTGTGTGCTAGGCAGTGTCGACAATAAGAGCCGCCCACCAATGGTGGCCGTCACGAGGGGGAGGAACGGTGACCGCAGAGACCGCGGCTTTCGCCGCACCGCGCGAAGCATCACGGACTGTGTCGTTCGGCTGGCTCTGGACCACCGGACTGCTGCTCATTCTCACCTTCCTGGTGATCTATCCGGTTTCGATGCTGCTGCTTGGCGCGCTGACCAACACCAATCCGGTGGTGGACGGCTTCGGCGTGCTCAACTTGTCGCTGACCAATTTCATCATCGTTCTGGGCAATCCGAACGTCCATCTGGCGCTCGCCAATTCGATGATCGCCTGCGGCGGTGGCACGCTGCTCGCAGTGTTCATCGGCCTGACGTTCTCCTGGGTGGTGGTGCGCACCGATACGCCGTGCAAGAAATTCATCGCGGCGGCGAGCATGATCCCGCTGTTCGTGCCACCGCTGGTCGGCGCCGTCGCGTGGTCGATCCTCGCCTCGCCGAAGTCCGGCCTGCTCAACACCATCCTGAATTGGATGGGCATCTCCTGGCGCTTCAATGCCTATTCGATGATCGGCCTGGTCGTCATCTTCGGCATCTATTACGCGCCCTACGTCTACATGTTCACCGCCTCGGCGCTGCGCAATATGGACCCGGCGCTGGAAGAAGCCGCCGAGGTCTCCGGCGCGACCGCGGTGCGCATCCTGTTCACCATCACATTCCCGCTGATCGCGCCCGCGATCATTTCCGGCATGCTGCTTTCGTTCGTCGTGATGCTCGGCATCTACGGCATCCCGGCGGTGCTTGGCGCGCCCGCCGATATCCCAGTGCTGACGACCTACATCTTCAAGCTCACCAATTGGTCGCCGCCGCTCTATTCCACCGCCGCCTCGGTCGCGATCATCCTGATGGTGGTCACCGGGTTTCTGGTGTGGCTGCAACAGCGCGTGATCTCGGCGCGCAGCTACATCACGGTCGCCGGCAAGGCGTTCCGCCCCGGCGTGATGAGGCTGGGGCGCTGGCGTTACTTCACGCTCGCGCTCGCCATCATCTATCTCGTCGTGGTGGTCGTCCTGCCGACGCTCGCGCTGATCGTCGCGGCGTTCCGCAAGTTCCTGTTCATCCGCAGCGTCGAGAGCCTGGTCGATCTTAAGCAATATTCGCTGATCCATTTCGAGCGGCTGTTCGACAATCCGCTCGCGCTGCGCTCGATCGTCAACACGATGGAGGTCGGGCTCATCACGGCAGTGATCGGCGGTGTATTGGCGTTTGCGATCGGCTACACCGTCAACCGCACCAGTCTGCGCGGCCGCGGCGCGATCAATGTGATCTCCACTATTCCGGTCGCGATCCCGGGTCTCGTCATCGGCGTTGCGTATCTGTGGGCCTGGATCGGCCTGCCCGGCGGTCTCTACGGCACGATCTGGATTCTGGCGCTAGCCTTCATCGCGCGCTTCATGCCCGACACCATCAAGGCGCTTTCGACCTCGATGCTGCAAATCCACAAGGAGCTTGAGGAAGCCTCCTGGATTTGCGGCAAGGGTCTGCTCGGCACCATCCGCCTCATCGTGCTGCCGCTCGCGCGCCCGGGCGTCATCGCCGCGATGACGCTGCTGTTCGTGCTGGCGATCCGCGAGCTTGGCTCGTCGCTGTTCCTCTATACCAGCGACACCATGGTCATGGCGGTGCTGCTGCTCGACTACTACGAGGGCGGCAATGTCGGCATCACCTCGGCGTTCAGCCTGGTGCAGACCGTGCTGCTCGCCGTGCTGATCGGGTTCGCGCATTTCCTCTCGCGCGGCGGCGCCGACAGCTCCGGCGTCGGGCGCGCCGGCTAAGTCATAAGAAACGTCCTAGGGAGAAACGCATGAGTAAACTTCGCATCGACCGCCGGCGGTTCACTATCGGCGCGGCCGCGGGTCTTGCCGCGGTGACCATCGGCAGCCAGCGCGCCGACGCGCAGGCCTATGGCAGCAACGAACTGATCGAAGCGGCCAAGAAAGAAGGCCGGATGGTCTATTACACGGCCGACTTCACCGAGCCCGAACAGGAAATCATCAAGGCCTTCAACAAGCGCTTCCCGTTCGTGAAGGTCGAAATCGTGCGTGCGCCGGGCGGACAACTCATCACCCGCATCAAGACCGAGGCCGCGGCCGGCAAGCTGCTCGCCGATGCGGTCAATCATTCCGATCGTGGCCTGATGCAGGGTATCGCCGACCTGTTCCAGGACTACGCGCCGCCGAATGCAAAGGACTATCGCGAGGATGTGCTGGTCTCGCCCAAGCTGTGGCCGCGCTCCACGCTCGGCTGGTCCATCGCCTACAATACCGAGCTGGAGAAAAATCCGCCGAAGTCCTGGATCGATCTGTGCAAGGCCGAATACGGCCCGAAGAAGATCGGGCAGGTGATTGCGCCGTCCGGCGGCACGACCTGGACCCGCATCATGTTCGAGCGTCAGGTGCTCGGCGAAGATTACTGGAAGAAGCAGGCGGCGACGCAGCCGATCCTCTATCCGTCCGGCGCTCCGACATCCGATGCGCTGGTGCGCGGCGAGATCTCGATCGGTGTTGTGCTGTATAATATCGCCTACATCAAGAAACGCGACGGCGCGCCAGTCGACGCCATTTTCCCGCCGGAAGGCGTGCCGCTGAATTTCTACGCTGCCGGTGTCACCAAGACCGCCGTCAATCCGAATGCCGCGAAGCTGTTTTTGAATTGGTGCATGTCCGAAGAGGGGCAGGCGTTCCAGATCAAGGAGCTTGGCTATCTCACGGCGCTGAAGAACCCGCCGCTCAATCCGCCGGGTTATGATCCGAAAGTGGTCAAGGCGTGGGCGCCGAACTTCGAGCAGTACGTCAAGCTGCGCGACGAATGGGTCGAGGAGTGGAACAAGGTCTACGGATATCGGCAGTAAGCCGCCGCTGATCCCTCCCGCGAAGCGAGGAGGGTGGCGAGCGGAACGCCGAATGGGAGGCGAGCATGACTCAAACTGGATTGACCAGGCGGCAGGCGTTGCAGGCAGGTGCAGCGCTCGGTTCGTTCGCCATCATCGGACCTGCGCGCGCCGCAAAGCCGTTCACGCCATCAGAAAGCCTGGTCGAGGCTGCGCGGAAGGAAGGCAAGATCACGCTCTACACCGCGACCTTCGTCGAAGTGGAGCAGGAAGTCGTCAACGAATTCCGCAAGAAATTTCCCTTCATCCGCATTGAAATGATCCGCGCGCCTGGCGGCCAGCTCATCACGCGCGTGAAGACCGAGGCGGCATCGGGCAAGCTTGCCGCCGACGTGCTGATCCATTCGGACCGCGGGCTCACCAAGGGCATCGAGCATATCTTCGCGGACTACGCCCCGCCGAATGCCACCGACTATCTGCCCGAGTCGCTGATCTCGCCGAAGCTCTGGCCGACTCTGACCGCTGGCTGGTCGATCGCCTACAATAGCGAACTCGTGAAGAACCCACCGAAGACCTGGATGGACCTCACAAAGCCCGAATACGGCGACGGACAGATCGCGCAAGTGATCGCGCAGTCCGGCGGCACCACCTGGACGCGGGTCATGTTCGAGCGGCAGGTGCTCGGTGAGGATTACTGGGCCAGGCAGGCGGCGACCCAAGCCGAAGCTCTATCCCTCGGGAGCGCCCTGCTCGGATGCGCTGGTGCGCGGCGAGTTCTCGATTGCGCCGCTGGTCTACAACATCGTCTATCCCAAGCAGCGCGACGGCGCGCCGATCAAGACGTTCTTCCCGCCCGAGGGCGTGCCGATCGTCCCTTATGGGTCGGGCATTCCGAAGACCGCGCAGAACCCGAACGCCGCGCGGCTGTATATGGATTGGCTGCTGTCGGAGGAAGGGCAAACCTTCCAGATCAAGCAGCACGGTAATCTGACGTCGCTGAAGGTGCCGCCGCTGTATCCGGAGGGGATGAGCAAGGACACCAAATTCTGGGTGCCGAAGTTTGCGGAATTCGAATCTCTGTATGGAAAGTGGATCGAGGAATGGAACAAGGTCTACGGATATCGGCAATGATGCATTCTCTCCGCTCATTCCCGCGCAAGCGGGAATCCAGAGCAAAGGACTGTGTCCCCGCTTTCCGCCTTCGCTTGCAGCTTCGGCGGACCGAGCAGCCAACCCGCCGAAGCCTCGTGCGTAGGCGGGTCGCGGGGACGAGCGGAAGAATGTTGGCATTGCTCGCCATTGCGCTGGCCCTATTTGCTGCGCCTCTCGCGGCGCACGCCCAGTTCGGGCCGCCGGAGCTGATCGAGGCCGCCAAGAAGGAAGGCAGACTGGTGTTCTACTCGGCCAATGTCGCCGAGAGCGAGACGCCGATCATGAATGCGTTCAACAAGCGCTTTCCGTTCGTGAAGATCGAGTTCCTGCGTGCGCCAGGCGGACAGCTCATCACGCGCGTGAAGACCGAGGCCGCGGCCGGCAAGCTGCTCGCTGATGTGATCGATCATTCCGATCGCGCGCTCATGCTGGAGATCAACGATCTCTTCCAGGACTACGCGCCGCCGAACGGCGCCGACTATCTTCCCGAGACGCTTGTCTCGCCCAAGCTGTGGCCGCGCTCCACCGTGGTGTGGTCGATCGCCTACAACAGCGAGGTGACCAGGAATCCGCCGAAGTCCTGGGCCGATCTGACCAAGCCCGAATACAAAGGCAAACAGATCGGCCAGGTGATCGCGCCGTCCGGCGGCACGACCTGGACGCGCGCGATGTTCGAGCGCCAGGTGCTCGGCGAAGACTACTGGCAAAAGCAGGCCGCGACGCAGCCGGTGCTCTATCCCTCGAATGCGCCGACGTCCGACGCGCTGGTGCGTGGCGAAATCTCGATGGCGCCGATCCTCTACAACGCGGTCTTCCCCAAGCTGCGCGAGGGCGCGCCCGTGAAGGCGTTCTTCGCACCGGAGGGCGCGCCGATGATTCCGTTCGCGGCCGGCATCCCGAAGACCGCCGCGCACCCGAATGCCGCGAAGCTGTTCATGAACTGGTGCCTTTCCGAAGAGGGGCAGGCCACAATGATCAAGGAGATCGGCAATCTCACCTCGCTTAAAGTAGCGCCGCTCTATCCGGACGGCTTCGACCCGAAGACCGTGAAGGTCTGGGTGCCGAAATACGACGAGTTCGTGAAGCTGCAGAAGGACTGGATCGAAGAGTGGAACAAGATTTACGGTTACAGGCAGTGAGTGCCGTTAACATGGCGCAGGAAATTTGAATGTCCGCTGAACTGATCGTCTCGCATCTGCGCAAGCAGTTTCTCATCGGTCGCCCCGCCGTCGATGATGTCAGCTTTCGCATCGCGGCCGGCGAGATCGTCGTACTGCTCGGGCCATCCGGCTGCGGTAAGACCACAACGCTGCGCATGATCGCCGGCCTCGAGCAGCCGACGGCGGGAATGATCGCGATCGGCGGCGACGAGGTGGCGGCGCCCGAGCGCGGCGTTCATGTGCCGCCGCGCTTGCGCAACATCGGCATGGTATTCCAGTCCTACGCGGTCTGGCCGCACATGACGGTGAAGCAGAACGTCAATTATCCGCTGCGCCACCGCAACGTCCCGCGCGATGAGGCCGAGCACAAGATCGCCGAGGTGCTGGGCCTCGTGGGTCTCTCCGAATACGCCGAGCGCCCGGTGACGCAGCTTTCAGGCGGGCAGATGCAGCGCGTCGCACTTGCACGCGCTCTGGTCTACGAGCCGCGCATCCTGCTGCTCGACGAGCCGCTCTCGAACCTCGACGCCAAGCTGCGGCTGCGCCTGCGCGACGAGCTGCGCCGCATCATCAAGGAGGCGAAGGTCACGGCGCTGTACGTCACGCACGACCAGTCCGAGGCCGTGGTGCTCGGCGACCGCATCGGCGTGATGGAAAACGGCAAGCTGATGCAGATGAGTCCGCCGGTTGAACTCTACAACAAGCCCGCGAACCTGTTCGTCGCGAATTTCACCGGCGCCTCGAACCTGCTCAAGGGCGAGATCGCGTCGGGCTCCGTAAGGTTTCCTTCCGGCGAATTGCTACGCATCGGGCAGGCAATCCCGGGCAATGCGGGCGACCAGGTGCTGGTCGCGGTCCGGCCGGAGAACATCACGCTGCGCGCTATTGGCGATGCGGCGGATAGCGTGAACAGTTTTTCGGCACGCGTGATCGAGGGGCATTTCCACGGTACGCAAACGACCTACGCGGTCGAAACGCTCGGCCATCGCATCGAGGCGATCGAGCTCGGCACCGTGCCGCGTTTCTTGAAAGACGAACCGATCCGCGTCGTGATCCCGCCGGATCACTCGTGGGTGTTTCCGAATACGGGTGCCTGAGGTAGCTGCTGTCGGCTCTGGCCTCTGGCTAGCTAGCCCCGGAATGACTGCGCTACTCCGCCTTGATCTTCGCATCCTTGATGATCTGACTGTACTTGGCCGATTCATCGACGATGTATTTCGCAAACACCTCGGGCGTCGAGCCGATCGCTTCGAAGCCAAGCGTGGCAAGCCGGTCCTTTACGTCCGGCGCCGCGAGCGCCTTGGTCACTTCGGTTTGCAGTTTCGCCGTGATGTCGGCGGGCAGGCCTTTCGGACCCCAGAGCCCATACCACGAGGAGAAATCAAAGCCGTTCATCCCGGACTCCGCGATGGTCGGAATATCCGGCGCGGCCGCGACGCGCTTCATGCTGGTTACAGCGAGCGCTTTGATCTTGCCGGAGGCCGCGAGCGGCAGCGATGACGCCATCGGGTCGGCGATCAACTGGATCTGCCCGCCCATGATGTCGTTGAGCATGGGACCTGCGCCCTTGTAGGCGATCACGAGCGTGTCGACGCCGGCATCGCGCTTGAGCAGTTCGACCGCCAGGTGCCCGGCCGAACCGAAGCTCGATGTCGCAAAGGTGAATTTCGTCGGCTGCTTGCGCACCAGATCGAAGAACTCCTTCAGGTTGTTGGCTGGGATGTTCGGCGCGGTGGAGATGAGCAGCGGCCCGGCCGCTACCAGCGACACCGGTGCAAAATCCTTCACGGCGTCATAGGGAATCTTGTTGTTGAGAAATGGCGTGATGATGTGAATCGAGGCGGTGAGCATCAGCGTATAGCCGTCGGGCGCGGCCTTCGCGACGACATTCGCGCCGACCGCGCCACCGGCCCCGCCGGCACGGTTTTCGATAATGAAGTTCGCCCCCATGCTCTCGCTGAGCTTCTGCGCCACCAGCCGTGCCACCACATCGACTGAGCCGCCGGCCGGATATGGCACGACCACGCTGACGGTGCGATGCGGGTAGGGCTGCGCGGTGGCCGGCAGTGCGAAGCCGAGTAGAGCGAGGGCTGAAAGGAAGGCACGAAGCCTCATTGGTCGTATCCTTCGATCGGGGTTAATAGGTCCCCGGGTAGCTTCCCCCATCGATCAACAGATTCTGGCCGGTCACGAAGCCGGCGCTGGTGGAGCAGAGGAAAGCACAATACGCGCCAAGTTCGGCAGGTTGACCGAAACGTCCCGCCGGGTTGGTCGCGACCCGCGCATTCCAGATCTGATCGAACGAGCGCTCGGCGTCCACCATGCCTTGCACATGCTCGCGCTGCGCATCGGTATCGAACGGGCCTGGCAGCAGATTGTTGATCGTGACGCCGCGCCCAATGGTCTGGCGCGCGAGACCCGCCACGAATCCCACCAGTCCGGACCGCGCACCGTTCGACAGCCCGAGTTCGGCTTGCGGAATTTTCACGCTGCGCGACACGATATTGATGATGCGGCCGAAGCCGCGCGCCATCATGCCGTCGACCGTCAGCCGCATCATTTCGATGTGGCTCAGCATCATGGTGTCGAGTGCCGAAATCCAGTCGTCGCGCGTCCAGGTGCGGAAGTCGCCCGGTAGCCGGCCGTCGGCGTTGTTCACCAGGATATCCGGTGCCGGGCAGGCGGCGAGCGCGGTCTCGCGCCCCTGCGGCGTCGCGATATCGCCGATGACCGCCGTAACGCCCACGCCGGTGGCGCGCAATTCATCCGCCGTGCGCTCCAGCACGTCGCGCGTGCGCGCCACGATCGTGATGTCTACGCCCTCTTGTGCCAGCGTCAGCGCGCAGGCCTTGCCCAACCCCCGGCTTGCGCCGCTCAGCAGCGCGTTGCGGCCGCGAATTCCAAGATCCATTCCACCCTCGCAGTATGACGCCGAGACCTAACACGTCGGAGACCCGAGCGCATTCCTGTTGCCATCGGCGGCAAAGCGTGGTCGCCTGAGTGTCGACACAAGAAAAGCCGCAGGGAGATGGCGATGCTCAGAAGTTGCATGGGCGGATTGATCGCGCTGGCGTTTGCAAGCGTTTCACCTGGCGCGATCCGCGCCGAGGAGATCGTGGTCAGCAATTACGGCGTTTCCGCCAACGGCATGCCTTATGCGGTCGCGCTCGCGAAAGGATTTTTCAAGACGCAGGGCGCCGACGTCACGGGCATTCTCTCCTCGGACGGCGGTGGCACCACGGTGCGCACCATGCTCGGCGGCAATCTCGCCTATGGCGAGATCAACCCGACCGCGACCGTGACGGCAATCCAGCAGGGCGCGGACCTCAAGATCGTCAGCGACAACGTGCAGACGGTCGCGGAATTCATCTGGGGCGTGAAGCTGGATTCGCCGATCAAGACCGCGGCGGATCTCAAGGGAAAGAAGATCGGCTACACCAACCCGCGCTCGACCAGTCAGGCGCTCGCAATCCTCGTGCTCGAGAAAGCCGGACTGAAGCCGGAGGATGCCGAACTGGTGAAGACCGGCGGCTTTGGCGAAGGCCTGGTGGCGCTCGACCTTGGCGCCGTCGACATCACGCCGATCCCTGAGCCGCTGTGGTCGCAGCATCAGGGCAAGTATCGCGCGGTTGTGAAGGCGAGTGAGCTGCTGCCGCCGCTCGACAATGTCGTTGGCGTGACGACCGGAAAGGCTGCGGCATCCCGCGGCGATCTCATCCGCGCCGTCATCCGCGCGCGCCGCCAGGCGGTCGACTTCATGTATGCCAATCCGGACGAGTCCGGCGACATCATCGCAAAGGTCTACAACATCACGCCCGAGGTCGCGCGTAACGCGGTCCGCAGCCTTGTCGCCAGTCACGGTAAGTCCGGCGTGCACTATTGGAGCGGCGGCGAGATCAACCTGAAAGCCATGAACGAGATGATGCGCGCGCAGCAGCTTGTCGGTGCGCTCAAAGGCGATCCGGACTGGGGCAAGATCATTGATGAGAGCTTCCTGCCCGACGACCTCAAGCGGAAGTAGGATGTGACCGAGGTTCATGTCGCGCTGCGCGGCGTTACCCGGGTTTTTCCGGCGACTGCGACGCAGAAAGAAGTCCGAGCGCTCGGATCAATCGATCTCGATCTGATGCGAGGCGAGTTCTTCGCGGTCGTCGGACCTTCGGGGTGCGGAAAGTCGACGCTGCTGGAAATCATCGCCGGGCTGAACAGCCCGAGCGGCGGATCCGTAATGCTCGAAGGCAAGCGGGTCGATGGCGAGGTGCCGGACGGCGTCGGCGTTGTGTTCCAGGAGGATGCGAGCTTTCCGTGGCTCGACGTCACCGGCAACATCGCATTCGGGCTGCGGCCGAGCGGTCTGGACCGTTTCGAAATCGCCGCGCGCATCGCTCACGCGCTGCGCGTGATGGGCTTGACCGAATTTGCCTCCGCCTATCCGGCGCAGCTCTCCGGCGGCATGCGTCAGCGTGTCTGCATCGCGCGGACGCTGGTGCAGCGGCCGCGTGTCATTCTGCTCGACGAGCCGTTCGGCGCGCTCGATCAGCAGACGCGCTTTCTGATGGGCGACGAATTGCTGCGGTTATGGCGCGAAACCGGCGCGACGATCCTGCTGATCACGCATTCGCTCGATGAGGCTGCGATGCTGAGCGATCGCATTGGTGTCATGTCGGCGCGGCCGGGCCGCATGATGGAAATCATCCAGACCAAATGGAGTGATGAGCGCGGCAGCCGCGTGGTCGCGACGCCGCGCTTCGGCGAGATCACGGCGCGGCTTTGGGACCTGCTGCGCGCGGAGTCGACGCGCGCGATGACAGGCACGCCATGACGCCGGGCCGTGTCAGGTTCGCGCTGGCCGCCTTGCTTGTGCTGCTGCTCGAAACGCTGTGCCGGTTTGGCGTCATCGACCGCTTTGCGATGTTGCCGCCCAGCGAAATCCTCTGGCATCTCGGCAAGATACTTACCTCGGGCCAGATGTGGCCCGCGATCGGCAAGACGCTGGCGAACGTCGCGCTGGCGTGCTTGTCGGCCGTCATCGCGGGCGTGATCCTCGGCGCACTGATCCATCGCTGGCGCGCGCTGCGCGAAACCCTCGACCCGCTGTTCGCCGCCTACTACGCGATTCCGGTCTATGCGTTCTATCCGCTTTTCATCGTGATCTTCGGCCTCGGCGACTTTCCGCAAGTGCTGATCGGATTCATGCTCGGGCTCGTCGTCGTGATCGTGAACACCTTCAACGGCCTCGACCGCGTGCCGCGTGTACTGATCAAGACCGCGCGCATCCATCGTTTCGGGCCGGTGCAGACCGCACTCCGGGTCACCCTTCCATTCGCCGTGCCGTACATCTTCACCGGCATCAAACTGGCGGTGGCGTATTCGTTCATCGGCGTCATTGGCGCCGAACTGATCATGTCGCGCACCGGGCTCGGCTACGAGATCGGCTACGCCTACAACAATTTCGACAACGCCGTGATGTACCCGCTGATCGTGCTGGTGCTCGCCATCGCGGCGAGCGTCAACACGCTGTTCTTCCTGTGGGAGAAGAGACTGATCGCGAGGCGGCGGCGATGACGCAGACGCTGCGCACCGCGCTGCTGGTCGGCTGCATGATGGCCGTGTGGCAATTGCTGTTCTGGTATGCCGGATCTAACGCGCTCACGGCGCCGCTCGACACGATCGTGGCGACAGCGCAACTTGTTTCGTCGCCGGCCTTCTATCCGCACCTGATCGAGACCGCGAAGGCTTTTGCGGTTGCACTCGGCATCGCGATCTCCTGCGGCATCCTGATCGGCTTCACGCTTGGCCTTTATCGCTTCGCCAGCGATGTCGCCGAGCCGGTGCTGGTCGGGCTCTATTCGATCCCGAAGATCACGCTCTACCCGATCGTGCTGCTGGCTTTCGGTATCGGAATGCCAGCCAAGATCGCCTTCGGCGCGATCCACGGCGTCGTGCCGATCGCGATCTTCACCCTCGGCGCGGTGCGCAATCTCAATCCGGTCTATGTCAAGGCGGCGCGTGTGATGCGGCTCACTCCCTGGCGCATCGCGTCGCGCGTCCTGCTGCCAGGTGCGATTCCGGAAATCTTCACCGGCATCCGCGTCGGCTTTTCTCTGACCTTGATCGGAACGCTGCTCGGCGAAATGTTCGCCTCACAACGCGGGATCGGTCATCTGTTGATCCAGGCGATCGGGCTGCACAACATCAAGATGATCATGGCGCTGACGTTGCTGTTGGTCGTCATCGCGGTGGCGGCCAGCGCGATGTTGCTGGCTGTCGATCGAAGGCTGCGGCGATACGCGCTCTAATCCATCCGCTCGACATTGTCCTTCACGCGCTCGCGTAGCGCCGCGTTGTCGATCTGATGCACGCTGCCCGAACCGGCGAGATCGAGCGCATGTGCCGCGGCCGCGCCCATCGCGATGCACGGCCCCATGACGCGCACGCTGGAAAGCGCCGCCACATCGCCATCGATGCAGCGCCCGGCCGCGACCATGTTGTCGCACTCGTCCGACACAAGGCTGCCCATCGGCACATAGTGCAGATGATCGTCTCCGAACGGCTCCCACACATAGCCTTGTGGCGTGTCGTGCAGCTCGATCGGCCAGCCGGTGCGGGCGACCGCGTCGGGAAATTTCCGCCCTGCACGTACATCTTCGACGGTGAGTTGCTGGCGCCCGGCGATCCAGCGCGTCTGGCGGATGCCGAGCGCGCCATAGGTGCGGATGCGCGCCTTGCCGAAGGCGGCCGGATATTCGCCGCGCAGGAACGCGACCGCGCGGTCCGCTTGCACTTTTCC
>WNGK01003458.1_pt1 | contig 17035 bp, 17 predicted proteins | sample 5400601 | NCBI WGS metagenome assembly WNGK01 (sample SAMN13153376, study PRJNA577476) | soil metagenome | isolation source: 60 cm soil or saprolite under Garry oak tree replicate 1 | place: USA:California | collected 2016-06-15
CCTCCAGGCGCCGCGCCGGATCCGGACGCCGCCTCTCATGACCACCGGCACACCGGCGAACAGAGCTCGCTGACGGCCCCGATGCCGGGCACGGTCATCCGGGTCGTGGTCGCCGAGGGCGATCGCGTCGCAGCCCGCCAGCCGCTCGTGGTGCTCGAGGCGATGAAGATGGAGACACCGGTCGTGGCCCCCTACGAAGCGGTCGTTCGCACGATCCACGTCGCCGAGGGCGACCGCGTCGCCGGGGGCACCGTCCTCGTCGAGCTCGAGGACTAGAAAAGCTGCTGCAGCTTCATGGCGTTGCCAAGGTCGCCGCTGACCTTCAGCTTCCCCATCATGAAAGCGCTGGTCGCGTTCTGCTGGCCGTTGACGATCTTCATGAACGTGTCCTCCGACGCCGAGATCGTCGTGTCGGCGTCGCTCTCCCCCTCCTGGACGCTGACCTTCCCGTCCTCGACGCGCACAATCCACTTGCCGGCGCCGTCGATGTCGAACAGGTAGGTGGCGTTCAGGCCCGCCGCCTTCGAGGAGTCGGCGGCGCGCGCCGCAAGCGTTTCGAAGAATTCGCGCGCGTTCTCGGCCACAGCGGCGAGCCTAACTCATGGCGCTACCGGCTCGACCGCGAGCCGGCGCGAGGGCCGGGAGGACGGCAGACGCACCGCCAGGACGAGCGCGGCCGCCGCCGCGCCTGCGGCCGTGTACATCGCCGCGCGGAGATCGATCGAGTCGGCGACGGCGCCGAGCGCGACCGCGCCGACGCCGCCCAGGCCGATCGAGAGCCCGATCGACAACCCGGAGGCCATGCCGATGTGGCGCGGCAGGTACTCCTGGCTCATCACCATCGTCACGCCGAAGGTCGCGATCACGGAGATCCCGACGCCCGCCAATGCGATCGCTCCCGGGATGCCGCCGACGATCACGAAGACGAGGATCAGCGGGGCGGTGGCGGCGGAGCAGGAGAGCAGCACCGGCCGTCGCCCGAAGCGGTCGGCCAGCGGCCCGGCGGCGAGCGTGCCGACCCCGCCCGCCAGCAGCATCAGCGACAGCAGATGGTTTCCGTAGGCCTTCGAGTGACCGAGCGAGACCTCCCAGAGCGGGACGAAGGTGATCAGCCCGAACCAGGCAACGCTGCGAAAGGCGATCACGCCGAGCAGGAGCAGCAGGGCGCCGAGACGGTCGGGCTCCTCGCTCTGGAGCTGCCGTCGGCGATCGGGCGCGAACGAGCCGAGGAAGGGTGCGAGCACGAGTAACCCGAACGCCACGGCGAGACAGGGCACGGACAGCAGCAGGCCGCCCGTGAGACCGAAGGCGAGCACGAGCGGTGTCGCCACTGTCGGGCCGAGGGCGAACCCGAGGTTGCCGCCGATCGAGAAGAGCGACATGGCGCTCGCCCGCCGGCGGCCGCCGGCGAAGGCGGCGAACTTCGACCCTTCGGGATGGAAAGCCGCGACGCCGAAACCGGAGACGACCACGAAGACGAGCACGAGCCAGTAGCTCGGCGCCACCGCGGCGAGGGCAATCCCGATTCCCGCAAGCGCAACGCCGGCGGGAAGCAGCCAGATTGCACCGCGGCGATCCGACCAGAGCCCGAACAGCGGCTGCACGATCGACGACGAGACCGCGGACGCGAGGATGACCGCCGCGGCCAGGGTGTACGAGAGCGCGAACTTGTCCACGAAGAACGGCAGCAGCGCGGGCAGCGCACCGTTCGCAAAGTCGGTCGCGAGGTGGCCGCTCGAGAGCGCCGCCATCGCGCGCTTGTCCAGCTCGGCCCGCACGGGCGCAGGCTAGCGAGCGACCGAGTGATCTAGATCACAAGGTACGGGCTACGCAGCGCTGGGAGCCGCAGCCGGCGGCAGGTAGCGCTCGATCAAGGCACGCGAGAGCTCCCACTGGCACTGAACGATCGCCAGCCGGTTGCGCTCGAGCGCCTCGGCGGGGGCGGCATTCCGGCGAAGCTGCTGCCGCTCGTCGACCAGCGTCGTGTGGAGCTGGGTGAGGCTTTCGAGGTCGAGCTGACGCCCGGGGAGAACGCGCGAAGAGACCAACCGCCGCAAAGTTGGTGCCGCCATTGCTCCTGTATCGGCGCGACGGCGCCGAAGTTGAGGCCGGCCCCGCATATGGGGGAGGCTACGGAGAAGGTCGGATAGCATCGCCCCCCCATGCGGGTCGAGGTCCAAGCCGGATCGCCCGAGTCCGTCGAGTCCGACGTCCTCGCCGCACCGCTAGTCGCTGAGGAGGGGCTGTCCGGGCCGCTTGCGGCGCTGAACGGCACCCTCGGTGGATTGCTCGCACGTCTCGCCGAGCAGGGCGAGATCACCGGCAAGCTCAAGACGGCGCCGTTCGTGCACGTTGAAGGCGAGCTGAAGGCCGCGCGGCTCGCGCTTCCAGGCATCGGCGCACGCGAGGCGGTGGACGCCGATGCGCTGCGCACCGCGGCCGGCACCCTCGCCCACGAAGCGCGCGGCTACGCGCGCACGATCGCCTGGCTGCTCGACGACTCGCTCCCGCTGGCGCCGGCCGAGCAGGCACGGGCGATCGTCGACGGGACACTCCTCGGCGCCTACGACCCGGGCCGCTGGAAGAGCTCACCCGAGCCGCAGCGGCTGGAGTCGCTGGTGATCGTCTCCGACGACGTAGCGGTGAAAGAGGCCGCCCGCCGCGCCGGCATCGTCGCCGAGTGGGCGAACCACGCGCGCGATCTCGCGAACTCACCCCCCAATGAGCTGACTCCCAACGGCCTCGCCGACCGCGCCGCCGAGGTCGGAGCCGCGGGCTCGCCGTACCTGTCCGTCGAAGCGCCCGGCCTCGACGAGATCCGGGCGCTCGGCATGGGCGCCTTCGCGGCCGTCGCCCAGGGGAGCCACAACCCTGCGCGGCTGATCGTGGTGCGCTACGAGCCTCCGGAACCGCGAGGTGACGTTGTGCTCGGCCTCGTCGGCAAGGCGGTTACCTTCGACACCGGCGGCATCTCGATCAAGAAACCGGCCTACATGGAGGACATGAAAGGCGACATGGCAGGCGGCGGGGCTGTGATCGCCGCCCTCGGCGCGCTCGCTGAGCTCGAGTGCAAGCTGCGGGTTGTCGGCGTCGTCGGCGCGACCGAGAACGCGGTCGGCGGCGGCGCCTACCGGCCCGGCGACATCCTCACGGCCATGAACGGCAAGACGATCGAGATCATCAACACCGACGCCGAGGGCCGGCTCGTGCTCGCCGACGTCCTCCCCTACGCCCGGCAGCTCGGGGCCACGCACCTCGTCGACTTCGCCACGCTGACCGGGGCAATGGAGCGTGCCCTCGGCGACTTCTATGCCGGCGTGTTCGCGAACGACTCCGAGTGGAGAACGCTCGTGATCGAATCCGGCGAGGCCAGCGGCGACCACGCCTGGCCCTGGCCGCTGCACTCCCGCTACCGGCGCTTCATCGACTCCGACTACGCCGATTTGAAGAACTCGAACATCCGCTCCCAGGGCGTGCCCGTATTCGCCGCGGAGTTCCTGCACGAGTTCGCGGGCGAGGGCCCCTGGGCGCACATCGACATGGCCGGGACCGGCTTCTTCACCTGGCCGCGGCACGACTACCTCTGGCAGCGCGGCGGCACGGGCTACGGCGTCCGGCTGATCTGCGAGCTCGCCGACAGACTGGTCGCGGCCGCTTGAACTTCGACCTGACGCAGGAGCAGCAGCTCGTCCGAGACACCGTGCGCGAGTTCGCGGAGTCGCGGATCGCGCCCGTCGCGGCCGAGCTCGATCGCGAGCACCGCTTTCCTTACGAGCTCGTCGCCGAGCTCGCCGAGCTCGGCTTGATGGGCATGACCGTGCCGGAGGAGTACGGCGGCGCAGGCGCAGACACGCTCTCGTACGCGGTCGCAGTCGAAGAGCTGACCCGAATCGATTCGTCGGTCGCGATCACGGTCGCTGCGCACCACTCGCTCGGAACGCTGCCGATCTTCTACTTCGGAAGCGAGGAACAGAAGCGGGAGTGGCTACCGCAGCTCGCCTCGGGCGAGAAGCTAGCCGCGTTCGGGCTGACCGAACCGGGTGCGGGCTCTGACGCCGGCGCGACCCGCACGACCGCCGAGCTCCGCGACGGCCACTGGGTCGTCAACGGCTCGAAGATCTTCATCACGAACGCCGGCACCGAGATCACAGCGTGCGTGACGATCACGGCGCGGACCGGCGAGGACGAGATCTCGAACCTGATCGTCCCGAACGGCACCCCGGGCTACGAGATCTCGGCGCCGATGGAAAAGATGGGCTGGCACGCCTCCGACACGCGTGAGCTCTCCTTCCGCGACTGCGCCGTGTCCGAGGGGAACCTGCTCGGCCCACGCGGCCAGGGCTTCAACCAGTTCCTCGGGATCCTCGACGGCGGCCGGATCTCGGTCGCGGCGATGGCGGTCGGACTCGCGCAGGGCGCCTACGACCTCGCTGCCGCCTACGCCCAGGAGCGCGAGCAGTTCGGCCGGCCGATCGCCAGGTTCCAGGCCGTGCAGTTCCGGCTCGCCGACATGGCGACCGAGATCGAGGCGGCGCGGAACCTCGTCTACAAGGCCGCGTGGGTCAAGGATCAGGGGCGGCCGTTCGGCAGGGAGGCCGCGATCGCGAAGCTCTACTCGGGCGAGATGTCGAACCGTGTCGTCAACTGGGCGTTACAGGTGCACGGCGGCTACGGCTACATGGACGAGTTCGCGATCTCACGGCTCTACCGGGACCAGAAGATCCTGGAGATCGGCGAGGGCACGAACGAAGTTCAGCGCATGGTGATCGCAAGGCACATCGGCCTTTAGGGACTGACCCCGCCAGGGTTCTGTCCCTTAAAACGGTTCTAGGGTTGGGGCGGCTGCAGGGACTGACCCCGCCAGGGGTCTGTCCCTTAAACCGTTCTAGGGCCCGGGCGGCTGGAGGGACAGTCCCCGTTCGGGGACAGTCCCTAGCGTCGGGGGCTGTCCCTAAAACGGTTCTAGGGCCGGGGCGGCTGCAGGGACAGTCCCCTTTCGGGGACAGTCCCTTGCGTCTCGGACGGCGGTCTCTCCCTACACTCGCGGGAATGCGGCGTTTTGCTGCGCTCCTTCTGCTCCTGCCGCTCGTCGCCGGCTGCTCGTCTTCGGGCTCGAAGAAGATCGTGATCCAGCCGGCGAAGATGTATCGGCTGGCCGGCTTCCAGCCCGCCGGTTCGATTACGCCGGGGAGGCCGACGACCGTCGCCTTCACGGTCAACGAGCCCTCTGGCTCGCCGCTCACCGCCTACCGCACCGGCGCCGGCCCGCACACCGGCATCCACCTGATCATCGTCAGCGACGACCTCTCGACGATCATCCACCGACACCCGCCGATGCAGCCGGGCGGGCGTTTCCGGCAGCAGGTCGTCTTCCCGGCGCCGGGCCGCTACCGCGTGATCGTCGATGTGTACCCGAAGCAGCAGCGGCCGCTCCCGAACTTCCAGCTCTTCAAGGACGTCCAGGTTCGTGGCGTGCCAAGGCCGCAACCGCTCGGCAGCTACCACGCCGTTCAACACATCGGCGGCTTCACATTCACGGCGCCGCGGCGGCCGAACGTTCGAGCGATCCAGGCGACGCTGATGACGGTGCACGTCACGGACGCGGCGGGCAAGCCGGCGCGGTTCGTGCCCTGGTACGGCGCGCTTGCGCACGCGATCTTCTTCCACGTCGGCACGCTCGACTACTTCCACACTCACGTCTGCGCCCCGGGCGCGAGCGGCTGCACCTCGCTAATCGCGGGCGCAAGAGTGACCGGACGCAGCTCGGCGCCCGGAAAGCTGACGATCGGCATCCTGCTGCCGACCGCAGGGACGTGGAAGCTGTTCCTGCAATCCAAGCCGAACGGCAAGCTCGTGACCGTCCCCTACGTGCTGAGGGCCCGATGAAGCGCTCGCTAGGCTCGCTCGCCGCGCTCGCGCTCGTCGTTCTCGGCTCGCGAACGATCGCCTACGCGCTCTCGCCCTCGCCGCTGGCCGCCGAGCTCTCGCACCAGGCGGGCGGCCCGGCCCTGCCGGTGATCGCCGTCGTCGCAGTCTTGCTCGCCGTGGCCTTCTCGGCCGCGATCGTCTGGCTCGCGGCACTCGGCGTTCGCGAGCGGCGCTTGCTCGAGACGAGACCGCTGGTGGCGGAGCCGCGGCTCCGGCTCGGCCTGCTGGCGGCGCGGGCGCTCGCGCTCTGGCTGGTCGCGATGCCGGCCTTCGCTTTGCTCGAGTCGACCATCCACTGGCGCGAAGGTCTCGGCTGGCACGGGCTGCACTGCCTCACGGGGCCGGTTCATCGCAACGCGATCCCGATCCTCGGCGCGCTCTCGCTCGTGGCCGCGGCGCTCGCGGCGGCGCTCGAGCACGTCTTCGCCTGGATGCGCCGGGCGCTTGCCTCGATCGCCGGGCCCACGAGGATTGCCGGGATCGTCCTTGTCGCCCGGCCGCCTGCGGCCGAGTTCGTGCCTGCGGCCGCGTTCGCGTCCCCGCTCGGCGCACGCGGTCCTCCCCGCCTCTCCTGACGCCGCCGCGGCAACCGCCGCGGCTTCCCTGACAAAAGGAGAGAAAGAGCATGCATCGTAATCGCGTGCGCGCACGCGCACTCGCCGGTACGGCGGTCGCCGCCCTCGGCCTCACGGTCGTCTCGAGCGCGTGGGCGCACGCCGAGATCAGTCCGCCGGAGACCAAATCGAAGACCTTGCAGCTGTTCACGCTCGCCGTCCCGACCGAAAAGGAGAGCCTGACCACCACGAAGATCGAGCTGACGCCGCCGAGCGGCTTCGGCATCGACTCGTTCGTCTCCGAGGTGGGCTGGAAGCGCCAGCTCCAGGAGACGGGCTCGGGCGAGAACGCCGTGATCCAGAAGATCACGTGGACCGGCGGCAGCGTTCCGACCGGCGAGGATGCGATCTTCCAGTTCCTCGCCAGTCCCGACTCGAACAAGACCTACACATTCGCGGTGCGGCAGACGTACTCGGACGGCTCCGTGGTCGACTGGAGCGGACCCGAGTCGTCGGACGCGCCGGCGCCGGTGATCGAGGCGAAGTCCTCGCTCGGCGGCGGCGGCAGCTCGACCTTGGCGATCATCGCGCTTGTCGTTGGCGGGATCGGCGTCCTGCTCGGCGGCGTCGCGCTGGCAACTCGCGGAGGGAGCCGGCCGGTGGCATGAGACGCATCGTCCTGATTGCCCTCGCCGCGGCCGCAGCTTCTCTGGCGCTGCCGGCCGCGGCGTGGGCGCATGCGGCGCTCCTGCAGACGACGCCGGTGGCGAGCCGGATCGTCAACACGCAGCCGAAGCAGGTGCTGCTGCGCTACAGCGAGCCGGTGGAGCCCCGGTTCGCGATCGTCTCGGTGACGAACGCGGCGGGCGACAAGCAAACGGCCGGAGTCCCCAGCCGGTCGCCGGAAAACGCCGACACCCTGGTCGTACCGCTGAAGAAGCTCTCCGAGGGCTGGTACCTCGTCTACTGGCGGGTGATCTCCGTCGACGGCCACCCGGTTCGCGGCGCGTTCACGTTCGCCGTCGGACCGAACGCGGGGCCCGCACCGCAGTTCGTGATCCCGTCGGTCTCGGAGACTGCCGCGACGCCGCGGCTCGTGACCGCGCGCTGGCTGGCGTTCCTCTCGCTGATGGCGGCGATCGGGCTCTTCGTCCTGCGGATCGTCGTCGCGAGGCCGGTCGTGGCACGGGTGCCGGGAACGCGTTTGCGGTCCGTGACGATTGCCTTCGGCGCCGCGTCGGTGCTGGCGCTCCTCGCGATCCCGGTCTACGCCCTGCTCTCGACGGCGGAGTTTGCGCTCCGTTCCTTCTGGAGCTTCGGCGCCCTCTTCCCGCTCGTCCGCGTTTCGGCCTTCGGCCGCGGCTGGCTCGACCTCGAGCTCGTGTTCGCGCTCTTCGTCGGGGCCGCCGCGATTGCGATCTGGCTCGACCGGCCCGAGCGGCGTCAGCGCTCGCTTGCGGCCCTGATCGCGCTCGCCGGCGCCCTCGGCGCAGCGGCCGCTTGCCTGCTGGTGCCGGGCCTCGCCGGGCACGCCGCTCAGACTTCGCCCCGCGGCCTCTCGCTGGCTTTCGACTGGTTCCACCTCGTCGCGGGATCTGTCTGGGTCGGCGGACTGATCGGGCTGGTCGTACTCGCGGCGAGCCTGCCGGCCGCGCGCCGGATCGCGGGCCTGGTGGTCTGCGTTCCGCGCTTCTCGAACGTTGCATTCGTGTCCGTGCTCGTCCTGATCGGCGCGGGCACCGGCTCGGCAGTGCAGCACATGCCGACCTTCGCCTCGTTCTGGCAGACCTCCTACGGGAAGTCGTTGCTGGTCAAGATCGCGCTGCTCGCGGCGGCGCTCCTGCTTGCCGCGGTCAACCTGCTGCGGAACGTGCCGCGCTTCAAGGCCTTCGGGACCCGCCCCGAGCTCGGCGCTCCAGCCGCGAGCCTGCTACGGCGGCTCGTCGCCGGCGAGACGCTGCTCGTCTCGGGCGCCGTCCTCGCGGCCGCCGTGCTCTCGAGCCTGCCGCCGCCCTCGAAAGCGCTCGCCTCGATCGGCGGCGCCAAGGCGCACGTCGGCCCGGGCGCCGTCAACGAGGTCGTCAGCGAGAACGGCTACCGGCTCGCGATCCGCGTCTCACCGAACCGCGCCGCGGTCCCGAACTCGTTCCAGGTCGCGATCTCGCGCGGCGGCGAGCCCATCCGCAACGCAGACGTGACCGTCGACTTTGCGATGCTCGACATGGAGATGGGACAGCAGGCCTACCACCTCTCGGAAACCGCTCCGGGCACGTACGGCCACGCGGCGCCGGCGCTCGTGATGGTCGGCCACTGGGGACTGTCGTTCCAGATCGCGCCACCGGGACAGAAGCCGTTCACCGTGCTGCTCGTCGACAAGGCGAACGGATGAGCCGCGCCATTTTGATCCGGCTCTTCCTCGCGCTCGCCGCGCTCGGCGCCGGTGCCGCCGCGATCGTGGTCGTCGCGCTCCTGCTCCGCGACACGATCGGCTAGCGCATGATGCCTGGGTGAGATTCGGCGTCGCGCTTCTGCTTGCCGCCGTCGCGGCAGGGCATGTGGCCGGCGACGCCCGGGCCAACGGCGATCCCGCCAGCGACGTGCTGCCGTTCTCGAACGTCTTCCTCTCGATCAATGACCCGAGAACCTCAACCGCGGGGCGCGACCTCCTCGCCCAGACTCAGGCGGCGGCGAAGCTGAAGCGCCCGGTCAAGGTGGCGGTGATCTCGCAGCCGAGCGATCTCGGTCTGATCCAGAGTCTCTGGCAAAAACCCCAGACCTACGCGGAGTTCCTTGGCAAGGAGTTGCTCCAGTTCGGGAGCTACAAAGGCACGTTGGTCGTCTCGATGCCGAACGGCTTCGGCGTCAACGGACCGGACGCCGCCAAGGGAAAGGCCGCTCTCGCGCGGCTGGCGAAGCCGAACACGAACGACCTCGAGCAACTCGGTCAGCACACGACGGTCGCCGTCAGGCGAGTCGCGGCCGCTAACGGCTACATCCTCCCCGCCTCGTCCGGCGGCGGCTCCGGCGACTCCGCCTGGGTGATCATCCTGGCCGCGCTCGGCGGCGCCGCCGTGATCGCGGGAGGTCTGTTCTTGGCGCTCCGGCGGTGGCTGCTCCAGCCCTGATCACGGGCTCACTTCAAGAAAACAAGCCGCGGCCGATGTTACGGTCGGAGGCGTGATCTTCAGGCAGTTCGTCGACGACGACCTCGGCTGCGCGTCGTATCTCGTCGGCGATTCGGAGACGCATGAGGCGGTCGTCGTCGATCCCGCCTACGCGATCGAGCAATATCTCGCGGCGGCGGAACAGGAGGGCGTGCGAATCGTGCGCACGCTCGAGACGCACACGCACGCCGACCACGTCTCCGGTCACGGGCGCCTGGCGCTCGAGCACGGGGTCCCGGTCTCAATCCATCCGGGCGCGGAAGCCGCCTATGAGCACGACCTGCTCGAGGATGGACAGGAGATCGTGCTCGGCGACGTGGCTCTGCGCGTGCTCCACACTCCTGGCCACCGGCCCGAGCACTGCTGCTTCGCGATCCTCGACCGGACGCGGGCCGAAGAGCCCTGGCTCGTCCTCACCGGCGACTCGCTCTTCGTCGGCGACGCCGCCCGGCCGGACCTGGCGGTCGAGGCCGTGGAAGGAGCGCGGGAACTCTACGAGAGCTTGCAACGGCTACTGGAACTAACGGACGGGGTCGAAGTCTTCCCCGGTCACGTCGCGGGCTCGCTCTGCGGCGCGTCGATGAGCTCGAAGGCCTCGACGACGATCGGCTTCGAGCGCCGGTTCAACCCGATGCTCACCGTCGGCAGCGAGGACGAGTTCGTGACCGAGTCGGCGCTGACGCGCTCGCCGCGGCCTCCGAACCTCGAGCGGATCGTCGAGCTCAACCGTGGCCCCTTCCTCGGCGCGCCCGAGCCGCTCGAGGAGCGGGACGCGCTCGAGCCGCCGATCCTCGACGTCCGCCAGGCGGAGCTCTTCGGAGCAGGCCATGCGGTCGGCGCGATCAACGTTCCGCTCGAGCGCAAGGGCTTCGCGACGAGGGCTGCGTTCGTGCTGCTCGAGGACGAGAGGCCGCTGATCCTGGCGACTTCCCGCGAGCAGGCCGAGGACGCCGCCCGCCGGTTGCGCGCCGTCGGTTTCGGCGAGCTGTGCGGCTACGTGCTCCACGGGCCCGAGACCGAGACCCTGCCCGCCGTCGAGGTGGACGAGCTCGAGCGCCTGCTCGCCGATGACGCGGTAGAGGTGATCGACGTACGCGAGCTCCACGAGCGCGACGACGGGTTCATCCCGGGCAGCCGCAACATCCCCTACCGCCTCGTACGGGAGTACGGCGACGAGCTGAGGGAGGGGCGGCCGGTAGTGACGATCTGCGAAAGCGGTGCGCGCGCGGCCGTCGCCGCCAGCGTGCTCGCGGCCTCCGGTGTCGACGCGCGGCCCGTTCTGCACGGCGGCATGCGAGCCTGGGAGGAGCGCGGCGGCTCCACCGTCGGCTTCCGCCGCTGCGGCTCTTAGTTACCCCAGCCGCTGGAGCGTGTAGCCGTGCTCGGCCATCGCGGCGAGCAGCTGCCGGCAGTGCTCCTCGTCGCGGGTCACGAGCGTCAGCTCGACCTCGGTCGCGCTGACCGGGATATCCATCCCCTCGCGGTGGTGCTCGACCGCGATCACGTTGCCGCGCTCTTCAGCCACGAGGGACAGCAGCTTGATCAGCTCGCCCGGCCGGTCCGCGAGTTGCGTGCGGACGACGAGGTAGCGGCCCGCGGCAGTAAGGCCGTGGCGCATCACCGAGATCAGCATCGTCGGATCGATGTTCCCGCCTGAAAGCAGCGCGACAGCCGGGCCTGAACCGCCCGCGCGCCCGGCGATCAGCGCGGCAACCCCAACCGCCCCGGCGCCTTCGACGACGAATTTCGAGCGCTCGAGCAGGAGCACGATCGCCTCGCTGATCTCCTCGTCGGAGACGGTGATCATCTCGTCGAGAACGTCGTCGAGGATCGCCGAGGTGAGCTCGCCCGGCTGCTTGACCGCGATTCCGTCGGCGATCGTGTATCGGTCGCGCCGGATTTCGACGCCGACGACGCGGACCCCCGGCTTCACCGCCCGCAGCGCCAGCGCGATGCCGGATGCGAGCCCGCCGCCGCCCACGGGTACCAGCACCGTCTCCGCCTGCGGAACCTGTTCGGCGAGCTCGAGCCCGATCGTGCCCTGACCGGCGATCACCGCCTCGTCTTCGTAGGGATGGACGAAGGTCGCGCCGGTCTCCTCCGCGTACCCGAGCGCCGCGGCCAGCGCCTCCTCGAAGGTCAGCCCGGCCAGCTCCGTGTCTGCCGAGTAGTTGCGGCAGGCCTCCACCTTCGCCATCGGCGCGTCCTGCGGGACGAAGATCGCCGCCGGGATCCCGGCCTCGCGAGCCGCCCACGCAACCGCCTGGCCGTGGTTGCCCGCACTCGCCGCGACGACTCCGGCGGCGCGTTGCGATTCGGTCAGGGTGGCGATCCGCGTAACGGCGCCTCGAACCTTGAACGAGCCGGTCCGCTGCAGGTTCTCGGCCTTGAGGACGACCTCACGCCCCGCAAGCCGCGAGAATGTGTCCGACGCGTAGACCGGCGTCGCGCGCGCGACGTTGGCGAGACCGCGCCGAGCGGCCTCGATCTCAGTGAGTGTCGGGCCTGTGGTTTCCGTCGCCAAGGTGGAACACCTTGTCAATGATCTCTCGAACCGCCGTGAGCGGGTCGAGCTCTCGACTCTGCACCTCGTCGAGCAACCGGCGCAGCTCGGGATCCCCGGCGACGGCGCGCTCGAGATACACCTTCGCGCGCGCCGATGCGACTGCGAACACCTCGGCGGCGAGATGCTCGCGGCGCCGCTGCTCCAGGAGCCCCTCGTCGACGAGGAAGGCGTGGTGCGCTTCGATGTGCTCCCAGAGCTTCGGCACATTCTCCCCGCGCGTCGCGTCGGTCAGGACGATCGGAGGCCGCCACGCACGGTCCTTGTCGAGGGAGAGGATCGACCGCACCTCGCTCTGCATCGTCTTGGCCGCTGGGTGATCCATCTTGTTGATCGCGATCACGTCCGGGATCTCCATGATCCCAGCCTTCAGCGCCTGGATCGAGTCGCCCGAGCCGGGCATCAGCACGAGCACGACGGTATCGGCGATCCCGATCACCTCGACCTCGCTTTGGCCGGCCCCGACCGTCTCGAGAAAGACGAGCTCCTTGCCGGCGGCGTCGAGTACGAGCAGCGCCTGCAGCGTCGCTTCCGCGAGGCCGCCGAGGTGTCCGCGGGTCCCCATTGAGCGGATGAACACCTCGGGATCGAGGAAATGGTCGGAGAGACGGATCCGGTCGCCGAGCAGCGCCCCTTGCGAGAAGGGGCTCGAGGGGTCGACGGAGATGACGCCGACCGTCTTGCCGTCCTCGCGGACGTGGCGGACGAGCGACGAGATCAGGCTCGACTTGCCGACGCCGGGAGGGCCCGTGATCCCGACCGCGTAGGCGCGCCCCGTTTCCGGGTAGACGTCGCGAACGAGCTCGTACGCGAGCGGGTCCGAGTTCTCGACGAGCGTGATCGCGCGCGCGAGAGCGCGCTTGTCGCCCGCTCGGACACCCGCAGCGAGCGACTCCCGCGTGAAGTCGCGGCGGGCAGCCATATCCCGAATGCTAGACCGCCCGCTGGCGCGCGCCGCCGTGCGCCTCGATGGCGGGCTCCGGCTCGAGCGGTGGTGTCTGAGGCGACTCGGCGGCCTGCTGTGGCGCTTCCGCCGCCCCGCGCGCGAGCGTGAAGCCGACCACCGCGGCCACGGTCGAGAGGATCGCGGCGCCGCCCCAGACCCAGCGCGGGCCGAACGCCTCGGTCAGCCGGCCGGCGAGCACCATGCCGAGCGCGAGAAACGTCACGTTCGAGCTCATCAGGACCGTGAACGCTCTCCCGCGGAATCGGTCCGGCGCCCCGCGCTGGACGAGCAGCGCGTTACAGACGATCGCGGCTCCGTTGCCGGCCCCCGAGACGATCACGCAGACCGCCGCGACCCAGACGTTGGGCGACGCGGCGGCGCCGGCGACGCCGAGCGCCATCAGGCCGAGCGAGACGCCATAGATGTTCGCGAGCCCGCGCGCGTCGATCCACGAGCCCGCGAGGTACGCCCCGGCCGCGAGCCCGATCCCCGCGGACCCCATCATCAGGCCGAGGCCGAAGCTGCCGGCGGAGAAGGAGTCCGTGGCGAGAAACGGCTCGCCGACGTTGACGAAGGCGTTGGCGACCATGCCGACGTTCCATGCGATCAAGACCGTCAGCAGCGCCCGCGAGCGGCGCACGAGCACCAGGCCGTCGGCGAGATCGCGCCAGTGGCCGCGTGTCTCCGCCCTGGCCTCCTGAAGCAACCGCCGCGGAATCTGCGCCAGCAGGCTGGCGGACACGAGGAAGGTGGCTGCGTTGATCCAGTAGGCGAGGTCCGGCCCCTGCGCTGCGACGAGGGCGCCGCCCACGAGGGAGCCGATTGCCCAAGTCGAGTTGTCGATCATCTGGAGCAGCGAGTTCGCCCGCGGCAGGTCCTCGTCCGCGACGAGGTTCGGCAGGCCCGCGTAGACCGCGGGCCGGAAGAAGCCGGTCGCGATTCCGATCACGGCCGCCAGCCCAACGATCGTGGTCGCATTCGGCGCGAAGGGCAGCGCGCAGAAGACGCCGAAGCGGACGAGGTCGGCGCCGATCATCAAGCCGCGGCGAGAGAGGCGGTCGACAAGCGGCGCCGCCAGGATCCCGACGAGCAGCGTTGGCAGGATGTCCGCGATCAGCAGCGCGCTCATCCACAGCGGCGAATGGGTTCGCCTGAGCACGTCGATCTGCAGCGCAACGAGGGCGAGCCAGGTCCCGAGCCCCGAGCCGAGCGTGGCCAGGAACAGCGCGCGGAAGCCCGGCTCTCGCCCGAGTAGCCCGAGGCGGCGGCCGATCAGGTGGCGGCTCACGGCCTCCGAAACGGTAACAGGGTGGTGTCGACCCGAACGGGGGGTTTTTCGGACAAGGCGGTTTCCGCCAAGTCCACTAGCCGGCTTTGGCGGCCATCGCTGAAACCCGGTCGAGCGCCTGGGCGAGAAAGGCGTTCTCCTCGGCGGTGCCGACCGTCACCCGGATCGCCGTCGGGCCGCCGAAGCCGTGTGTCGGTCGGACGATCACCCCCTCGCGCAGCAGCTGCTCGAACAAGGGCCGCGAGTTCTCGCCCAGGTCGCAATAGAGGAAGTTCGCGACAGCCGGCCCGGCCGGCTCGAGTCCGTGTTCGCGCAGGATTCGCTCGACCTCCGTTCTCTGCTCGGCGTTCTCGAGGCGGCGGCGTCGGACTTCCTGCGCGTCGCCGAGGCTCGCGAGCGCGGCTTCCTGTGCGGGGGTCGTGATGTCGAAGGCGCGGCGCACCTTGCCGAGCGCTGTGACGACGGCGGGCGGCGCGAGCGCGTAGCCGACGCGAAGGCCGGCAAGCCCGAAGATCTTCGAGAACGTCCGCAGCACGACGATCCGGCGCCCCGCCTTCAGGTACTCCGCGATCCCGTCGGCGTAGTCCGGGTCGTCGATGTACTCGAAGTACGCCTGGTCGAGGACGGTGAGGACGTGGTCGGGAATGCCGTCGAAGTAGGCATCGAGCTCGGCGCGGGTGTTCATCGTCCCCGTTGGGTTGTTCGGGTGACAGACGTAGACGAGCTTCGTCCGCGGCGTGATCGCGCCGAGCATCGCCTCGAGGTCGTAGCGGTCGTCGCGCAGCGGCACTGTCGTCGGAACCGCGCCGAGCTTGCGCGCGTCGATGCCGTAGCTCGGGAACGACGGCCAGCCGCAGACGATCTCGTCCCCGGGGTCGAGGGCGATCTGAGACAGGCCGTCGACGAGCCCGTCGGAGCCCGCGCCGACGGCGACCTCCTCGAAACGGAGATCGTGGAGCTCGGCCAGCGCGGTCCGGAGGCGGTAGGCACCGCCGTCGGGGTAACGGTTCAGCTCGGGGGCAGAACGCGCGATCGCCTCGAGCGCGGCCGGAAAGGGGCCGAACGGCCCCTCGTTCGAGGCGAGCTTGACGACCCGGTCGAGCCCGAGCTCGCGCTGGACCTCCTCCACAGGCTTACCGGGCTCGTACGGGACGAGATCGCGAACCGCGGGTCGGAAGAAGCTGTCGGCGATCTCGGCGAGGCGCTGTTCGCTCGTGCCGGCCACAGCCCGCAATCTACTGCGGCTCGCGTTCGGTTCCTTTGTTGAGGTGCGCCCGGCCTCCTCCCCGCTGCGAGCTTATTCCGGTTCGGCATACGGGTGGGTGACGCCTTCGCGCCGGTTGTGCGACGGCCGCTTCCGGGCGCGGCTTTAGAGTTGCCTGCGGATGAAGGTCGGGGTTCCTCGCGAGACGGCTGCCGGCGAACGGCGCGTGGCGCTCGTTCCCGAAACGGTCAAGCGGCTCACCGGGGGAGGCTTCGAGGTCGCGGTCGAGCGCGGCGCCGGTGAAGCGGCGAGCTTTCCGGATCCCGACTACGAGCAGGCGGGTGCGGCACTCGTCGACAATGCGTACTCGGCCGAGGCCGTGGTCAAGGTGCAGTCCCCCTCGGCGGACGAGGCGGCCCGGCTCCGAGACAGCCAGATCCTGATCGGCTTCCTGCAGCCGCTGACCGATCGCGAGGGCATCGACCGTCTGAGCGAGCGCGGAGTCGTGGCCTTTGCGATGGAATCGATCCCCAGGATCACCCGGGCGCAGGCGATGGACGCGCTGTCCTCGCAGGCGACGGTGTCCGGCTACAAGGCGGCAGTCCTCGCCGCCGACCGCTTGCCGAAGTTCTTCCCGATGCTGATGACGGCCGCCGGCACGGTCGCCCCGGCCAAGGTGCTCGTGCTCGGCGCCGGCGTCGCCGGACTCCAGGCAATCGCGACTTCGCGGCGGCTCGGCGCGGTCGTCTCCGGGTTCGACGTGCGGCCGATCGTGCGCGAGCAGGTCGAGAGCCTTGGGGCCACCTTCCTCGACCTAGGCGTAACCGGCGAAGAAACGGCCGGCGGCTACGCACGGGAGTTGACGGAGGAGGAGCAGCAACGGCAGCAAAAGGCGCTCGAGGCGCGGCTGCCGGAGTTCGACGCCGTGATCACGACCGCGCTCGTGCCCGGGCGACCGGCGCCCCGGCTGATCCCGGCGTCCGCGGTCGCGGCGATGCGCCCGGGATCGGTGATCGTCGACCTCGCCGCCGAGGCCGGCGGAAACTGCGAGCTGACCGAGCCCGGCGAGGCCGTCGTCCGCGAAAGCGTGACGATCCTGGGCTACACGAACCTGCCGAGCACGATGCCGTTTCACGCGAGCCAGCTCTACTCGCGGAACGTGCTCGCCCTGCTCCAGCATCTGGCCCCGGAGGGTCAACTGACGCTCGACTGGGATGACGAGATCACCGCGTCGGCCTGCGTCACGCGCAAGGAGGAGGTCGCGGCGTGACCCGAAGCGCCACGTGTGGACGATTCGTCACAGAATCTGCACACCGCGTTCGCCCGAGCCGCGGTATCGTCGCCCCCGAGGGGGGCGGGCAAAAGGTCCCCACCCTGGGTGGGGGGAA
>WNGK01013806.1_pt1 | contig 17034 bp, 16 predicted proteins | sample 5400601 | NCBI WGS metagenome assembly WNGK01 (sample SAMN13153376, study PRJNA577476) | soil metagenome | isolation source: 60 cm soil or saprolite under Garry oak tree replicate 1 | place: USA:California | collected 2016-06-15
TCGTCACTGCAATTCCTCGCGTTGCTCGGAATGACAGACTTCGGGTCTCCGCCGGAGTTCCTGAGCGAAGTCGAAGGGCCGGGACGACGCCTGAGCCGGAGTCATTCGTGATTTGTCTTCCCCGCGAAAGCGGGGACCCAGCGTCTTTTGCCGAACGACACTGGATTCCCGCTTACGCGGGAATGACGACAAGAAACATCTCTCGAATTTGATCACCGACCCTAGCGGCCGGCCTTCTGCTTCGCAACGTCGATGTCGAGGTACTTCCACGGATGCTCCCAATACGCGTGCTTCTTGTAGCCGAGCACCCACGGCTGCAGCAGCGTATTCTCGATGGTGTAGATGCCGAGCCACCACGGGTTGTACGCGGCGACCAGCTCCGACATCCTGCGATAGATCTTGTTGCGCTCGGGGCCGTCGGGAATGCGCCGCGATGCCCGGTAGAGATCGTCATACTCCGGCAGCGCGAATCGCGCGTAATTGGTCTGCTCGATGTTCTTGCCGTAGAGCAACTGCGCGAAGGCATCGCCCTCGCCATACGCGGTGAGCCAGCCGACGCGCCACATCTGCAGCTTGCCGTGCTTGCCCATCTGAATCAGATCGGGCCACTTCTGCTTCATGAACTCGACCCGGACACCGATCGCCTTCATGCTTTTTTGCCACACTTCGTCGAACTCGCGATCGCGCGCGGACGTGGCCGATGCCATCGTGATGGCCAGCGGCTTGCCGTCGGGCTGCTTGCGATAGCCTTCGCCGTCGCGCTCGCCGTAGCCGAACTTGTCGAGCAGCGAGTTCGCCGCCGCGGGATCGTATTTGACGCCGACATTCCAGCTGTCGTCGTGGCCGGGCAGATTCGGCGGAATCGGCTGCGTCGCGGGAATCGCCTGCCCCTGGTACACGACGCGGATCAGGGCCGGCGTGTTGAAGCCGATGGCAATCGCGCGTCGCAACGCGATCCTGTCCTTGGTGTAGCCGCCGACGACGGGATCCTCCATGTTGAAGTAGGCGTACTGCAGCGCGGGTTGCGTGATGCGGGCCAGCACGACGCCGCGGCTCGCATACTCCGGTCGAAGCTTGGCGGACGTGTCGAGCACGTGGTCGGCGAGGTCGGACGGCACGTTCACATAATCGAGCGCGCCGCTGTTGAATGCCAGCAGTCGCGGATTCGATTCCTCGGTGATGGAAATCTCGATGCGCCCGATGATCGGCAGCTTCTTGCCGCGCATGCTCGCGACGATCTCGCGGTCGGCCGGATCCGCGCTTTCAGGAAAGGTCTCGTCGCGATAGTTCGGATTGGCCTCGAGCACGATCTGTGCGCCGCGCCGCCACGATGCGAGCCGGTACGGTCCCGTGCCCACGGGGGAGGCGCAGCGCGTAGCGGTCGATCGCCCGCAGGCCTTCGATGGGCGCATCGTAGTCGAAGCGCCCGCTCTTTTTTGCCGCGTCGATCACGGCATCGGCGCCGACGATCTTGTCCTGCAGATACCACGAGAAGGCCGAGCGCACCCGAGGATCGATCAGCCGCTTCCACGAGTACACATAATCGGCGGCGGTGAGCTCGCGCTTCTTTCCCTTGAACGCCGGGTCGTCGGCGAAGTAGATGCCGGGCTTGACGCGCATCGTCCACGTCCGGCCGTCGTCGGTGATCTCGGGCATCGCCGCCGCCGTGCGCGGTACTCGACGGTACGGGCGCGCCAGGTAATCGAAGCCGTATAGCGTATCGAAGATCGCGCGCTGAACGCTGTCCGAATAGACATCGCTCGATGCGGCAGGATCGAATCCCGTCTCCGGCGCGTTGTACGCCGTGCGCAGTGTCTTGCTCATATCGGCCGCGATGGCGGGCTGCGTCACCAGCAGCGTTGCGGCGGCAAGTGCCGCCAGCTGCATGCGCATCCCGCCTGGCGCCCGCCGCATGAGCGCTACTTGCCCGCCGCCCGGCGCCGCTCGAGATCGATGTCGTAGTACATCCACGGATGCGGATCGAAGGTGTTGTACTTGTAGCCTTGCACCCATGGCTGCACGACGATGTTCTCGATGCGGTACGCGTGCAGCTTCCAGGGCGCATAGGCGACGACAAGCTCGGACATTTGCCGATACAGCTGCCCGCGCCGCGGCCCGTTCTGCAGGCGCTTGGCCTCATCGAAAAGCACGTTGAATTTCGGCAGATCGAATCTCGCCAGATTGGAGAGGCCTTTATGCGGGCCGTACAACAGGTCGACAAAAGTCGATCCTTCGTCGTTGATGGAGATCACCCCGAGGCTCCACATCTGCAATTGTCCCGCCAACCCCATTCGCATCAACTCCGGCCACTTCTGCTTGACGAACTCGACGCGAATTCCGACCGCGGTCATGCTGCGCTGCCAGAGCTCGTCGTATTGCCGCGAGAGTGCCGAGGGATCGGACGCGAAGCGCAGCTTAAGCGGTTTGCCGTCGGGCAGATCGCGCCAGCCATCGCCGTCGCGATCGACGTAGCCGAACTTGTCCAGCAACGCCTTGGCGCCGGCGGGATCGAATGGGACGTTCCCCTTGAAGCTTGGGTCGTGACCTTTGATTATGGGAGGAATCGGTTGCGTTGCGATCATTGCCTGGCCCTGGCGCAACACGCGAATCTCCTCGTCGTTGTTGTACGCCATGCTGATCGCGCGCCGGAGCGCGATCTTGTCGTTCGTGTAGCCGCCGACGACAGGGTCTTCCATGTTGAAATACGTGTAGGTGATCGCGGGCTGCACGCCGCGCCCGAGGATGACGCCCTGCTGAGCGAATTGCGGCTGCAACTTGTCGCCCTCCTGCAGCACTTTCGGCACCAGGTCGCTGGGAAGAGTGAGATAGTCGAGCTCGCCGCCCTCGAACGCGAGCAGGCGGGGATTCGATTCCTCGATGATGCTGATCTCGACGCGCCCGATTGCCGGCAGTTTCTTGCCGCGCATCTTCGCGACCAGGGAGCGATCCTCCGCTTGCGCGCTATCGGGAAAACGAACGTCGCGGAAGTTCGGATTCGCCTCCAGCACGATTTTCTGCGCGCGGCGCCAATCCTTCAGCACGTAGGGACCGGTGCCGACGGGATGCTCCATGATCCATCCGGCGGCGTTGCCGTAGGCGTCGACGATCTCCCGCGCCACGGCAGCAGTCGCGGAGCTGGTGAGGTCGGAAAGCAGATCGTAAGCCGGATAATTGAGCTTGAGCCGGATCGTGTAGCGATCGATCGCCTGCATGCCCTCGATCGTCGCATCGTAATCGAACTTGCCCGTCTTGCTGGCGACGGCGATCGCGGCCTTGGCGCCGACGATCCGGTCGTCCAGGATCTGAACATTGAACGATCGCAGCTTCGGGTCGATGAGGCGCTTCCAGGCGTAAACATAGTCGCCCGCGGTGAGCTCGCGCTTCTTGCCCTTGAATGCCGGATCGTCGGTGAAGTAGATGCCGGGCTTGACCTTGATCGTCCACGCGGTGCCGTCGGCCGAAATCTCGGGCAAGGCGGCCGTAGTGTTGGGAACGACCTTGTACGGGCGCGCGAGAAAATCGTACTCATACAGCGCATCGAATATCGCGCGGTTGACATAGTTCGAATAAACGTCCGAGGTCGCCTGCGGATCGAAGCCGGATTCGGCGATCGGAAACGCGACGCGCAATACCTTCGCGGGGTCCGCCGCCTCCGCGCAAAGCGACGCGAGGGCAAGCAGAGCGCAGCACCAGGCGGCGCTCACGCGAGTAGAGAGATTTCGTTGCATGTCGCTCCTCGTTTTCCGGGCGGCAGCGCTTAATTCGAGCCGTTTCGCCTCGCCGTGTCTACGTCCAGATAGGGCCACGGATGCTGATAGAACACGTTGTACTTGAATCCGAGAACCCACGGTTGAACGATGACGGTTTCATAACGGAATGCGTCGAGCCTCCACGGCGCGTAGGCTGCGACGAGCTGCGACATCTGGTGAAACAGCTTGGTGCGCTCGGGCGTGTCCGGGAGCCGCCGCGCTTGACCGTAGAGCCGATTGAACTCCGGCAGGTTGAAGCGCGAGAGATTGGAAAATCCGGAATGCGGCCCGTAGAGCAGGCCGAGGAACTGGAAGCCTTCAGGCGTGATGCTGATATTGCCGAGCGTCCACATCTGCAACTGACCCAGCCGCGCCATTTTCAGCAGGTCGGGCCACTTCTGCTTGACGAACTCGATCCGAATACCGACCGCGTCCATACTTTTCTTCCACAGCTCGTCGTACTGCCGCTGGAGCGCAGAGGGCGCTGACGCGATGTTGAGGACGAGCGGGCGCCCGTCCGGCATATCACGCCAGCCGTCGCCATCGCGATCGACATAGCCGAACTTGTCGAGCAATGCTTTGGCGCCGGCGAGGTCGTACTTGATGAAGCCGTTGAATTTCGGGTTGTGGCCGGTAACCGGGGGCGGAATTGGTTGCGTCGCGGGCTCGCCCTGCCCTTGGCGCACGATGCGGATCTCTTCCTCGGTGTTGTATGCCATCGCGACGGCGCGTCTCAGCGCAATCTTGTCGTTCGTATAGCCGCCGACGATGGGATCGTCCATATTGAAATAGGTGTAGCTGATCGCCGGCTGCGTGCCGCGCCCCATCGTCACTCCGGCCTGGACAAAACGGGCTTTAAGCTTGTTGCCGGGATCGAGTACGTTTCCTATCAGGTCGATCGGCACCTCGAGATAGTCGAGCTCGCGTTTCTCGAAGGCCAACAGTCGCGGATTGGATTCATCGATGATGTTGATCTCGATGCGTCCGACGATCGGCAGCTTCCTGCCGCGCATCTTCGCGACGATGGCGCGGTCCGACGGGTCGCTGCTTTCGGGATAGAACACCTCGCGATAGGATGGATTGGCTTCGAGCACGATCTTCTGTCCGCGCCGCCATTGCGCGAGGCGATACGGCCCGGTGCCGACCGGATTGGCCATGATCCAGCCGCTCGTATCGCCATAGGCTTCGACGACTTCCCGCGCAACGGCGGTGCTCGCCGTCGTGGTCAAATCGGTAAGGAGTTCGTACGAGGGGTAATTGAGCTTGATACGCAGCGTGTAGCGGTCTATCGCCTGTAAGCCCTCCAGCGGAGCGTCGTAATCGAATTTGCCGCCCTTTCGTGCCGCGTCGACTAACGCATCGGCGCCGACGAACTTGCCGTCGAAGGTTTGGAAGGCATTCGAGCGCATCCTGGGATCGAGCACGCGCTTCCATGAAAACGCATAGTCCGCCGCGGTCAGCTCGCGCTTTTTTCCCTTGAATGCGGGATCGTCGGCAAAGTAGATGCCCGGCTTGATGCGGATCGTCCACGTCAGGCCGTCGACCGAGACATCGGGCATCGCGACCGCAGTATTGGGGACCAGCTTGTGCGGCCGTGCGAGATAGTCGTAGGTATAGAGCGCGTCGAAGATGTGCCGATTGACGTAGTTGGAATAGATCTCGCCGGCAGCCTGCGGATCGAATCCGGTCTCGGCGATCGGAAACGAGGCTCGCAGCACTTTCGACATGTCGGCCGCAGATGCCGACGCGCATACCGCGAGCGCAGTCGCGATGGCCGCGCATGCAATGATCGCGTTTCGAAGTGGCCGCACGGGTTAGAGCAGCTTTTCGATGTCGCCAGTAATGGTCTCGGGTTCGACGTTGGGCGCGTAGCGCTCGACGACCTTGCCCTTGCGATCAACCAGAAACTTGGTGAAATTCCACTTGATCGCCTCGGAGCCGAGAAGCCCCGGCTTCTCCTTCTTGAGGTACTTGTACAGCGGAGCGGCGCCTTCTCCGTTGACGTCGATCTTCGCGAACATCGGAAACGTCACGCCGTAGTTGAGCTCGCAGAAAGACTCGATGGCCTTTTCATCGCCGGGTTCCTGCGCGCCGAACTGGTTGCACGGAAAGTCGAGCACTTCCAGGCCGAGGTCGTGCATTTTCTTGTATACCGACTCCAGTCCCTTGTACTGCGGCGTGAACCCGCACTTGCTCGCGGTGTTGACGATGAGCAGGACCTTGTCCTTATACCTGTCGAGCTTCTGTTGCTTGCCGTGGATGTCGGTCACGGGAATGTCGTATAGCGACGGGCTCATGGAAGAACTCCGGATGGCGAACCTATAATTATGCGCCGCCCAATGCACGAATATCAAAGCCGGCGGGGCTCGCGTTACGGTTTGCCGAAGCCGCCGCCGCCCGGCGTCTGGATCACGAAAACGTCGCCCGCCTCCATCTCGACCCGGCAGGTCGCGCCAAACTCCTCGCGGCTGCCGCCGACGCGCTCGACCCAGTTGCGACCGACCGCGCCTGGCTCGCCGCCCGCGACGCCGAAGGGCGGCACGCGACGGTGATTGGCAAGCATCACCGCCGTCATGCGCTCGAGAAAACGCACGCGTCGCTCGCCGCCGTCGCCGCCACGGTGCGCACCGTGCCCTCCGCTGCCGCGCCGGATGCGGAATTCCTCCAATCGCACCGGAAAACGCCACTCGAGAACCTCGGGATCGGTAAGGCGCGAATTGGTCATGTGTGTCTGTACGACGCTTGCGCCGTCGAAATCGGGGCCCGCGCCGGCACCGCCGGAAATCGTCTCGTAGTATTGATAGGTGTCGTTTCCAAAGGTGAAATTGTTCATCGTCCCCTGCGAGGCCGCGAGGACGCCGAGCGCTCCGTATAGCGTGTCGGTAACGACCTGCGACGTTTCGACGTTGCCCGCGACAACCGCCGCGGGATAGTGGGGCTTCAGCATCGACCCTTCGGGGATGACAACGTCGAGCGGCTTCAGGCACCCCGCGTTCATGGGGATCTCGTCGTCGACCAGGGTGCGAAAAACGTAGAGCACCGCCGCCTTGCACACCGCCGAGGGCGCGTTGAAGTTGGTCGGCTGCTGCGCGCTGGTCCCGCTAAAGTCGATCGTCGCCTCGCGTTTGTCCCTGTCGATGGCGATGGTCGCGGCGATCGTTGCGCCGTTGTCCATCTCGTATTCGAAATGGCCGTCCTTGAGCACGTCGAGCACGCGCCGCACCGACTCCTCGGCGTTGTCCTGCACGTGCTTCATGTAGGCACGCACGACGTCGAGACCGAAGTGCGCGACCATTTTGTGCAGCTCCTCGATGCCCTTGGCGCACGCCGCAACCTGCGCGCGCAGGTCGGCGAGGTTCTGCTCGACGTTGCGCGACGGATACCTTCCCGAGCTCAACAGCGAGCGCATATTTTCATCGAGAAAGCGCCCCTCGGCCACAAGCTGAACGTTGTCGATCAGCACGCCTTCCTCGTCGACGTGCGTCGAATCCGGTGGCATCGATCCCGGCGTCGTACCGCCGATATCGGCGTGGTGGCCGCGCGACGCAACGTAAAACTCGGGCCGCGACATGTGGCTGCCGCCGCGCGCCGTTTCCGGGGCGTCATCCCCGCGGAAGCGGGGATCCAGTGTCTGTCCACGAACGCCACTGGGTTCCCGCGTTCGCGGGAACGACGGACTTAGGAACACCGGCGCGATCACCGTCACATCCGGCAGATGCGTTCCGCCGTTGTACGGCGCGTTGAGGACGAAGACGTCGCCCGCACGCATCGTCCCTTGCCTTCGCTCGATGATGGTCTTCACGCTTTCGCCCATCGAGCCCAGGTGGACTGGCATGTGCGGGGCGTTGGCGATGAGATTACCCTCGCCGTCGAACAATGCGCAGGAAAAATCCAGGCGCTCCTTGATGTTGACCGAGTACGCCGTGTTGGCGAGCGTCACACCCATCTGCTCGGCGATCGCCATGAAAAGATTGTTGAATACCTCGAGCAGCACGGGGTCCGCCGTCGTGCCGATGGCGTGCATGCGCTCGATCGGCGCCACCCGTTCCAGCATCAGGTGATCGAGCTCGGTGAGTGTCGCTTTCCATCCCGGCTCGATGACCGTCGTCGCGTTTTTTTCGGCGACGACCGCGGGACCGGGGATCGTGTCGCGCGGACGCAGATCGTCGCGCGCGTACACGGGCGCCGCGCACCAGGCGCTGCCCGTAAACACCCGCCCTGTCTTCAGCGGCGAGAACACGCCCGATCGCGGCGCAAACGAAGGAGGGGCTTCGTCGGCGGTCGCCGTGACCCCGATCGCTTCGATCGCGGCAGCCTCGATGATGAGCGGCTTGTCCGGCATCAGGAAGCCGTACTGCACGCGATAGCGCGCTTCAAAGTCCGCAACCAATTCTCGCAAGCGCGCATCGACCTCACTGCTCACCCCAATCTCGAGCGTGGTGTCGGTGCCGTCGTACTTGAGGTGTAGCGTGCGCTTGATGCGGATCCGATCGGAAGCGATGCCCTGCGCCTCGACTTCGCGCCGCGCGAGCACGGCAAGCTCGGACAGGACCGATTCCGCGGTGCGCAGCGATGTCGACGAAAGAGTCTCCTCCATCGCGCGCTGGCGCAGCGCGCGAACGTCGGCAAGCCCCATGCCGTACGCCGAGAGCACGCCCGCGAGCGGATGAATGAATACCCGCGTCATGCCGAGCGCGTCGGCGACGAGGCACGCGTGCTGGCCGCCGGCGCCGCCGAAGCAGCACAAGGTGTACTCGGTGACGTCGTAGCCGCGCTCGACCGAAATATGCTTGATCGCATTGGCCATGTTCTCGACGGCGATCTTGAGGAAGCCTTCGGCGAGCTCCTCGGGCGTCCGCGTCGAGCCTGTGCTCGCCGCGAGCTGCCCCGCCAGTTGCCGAAACTTTTCGCCGACGATCCCGGTGTCGATGGGCAGCGTGCCGTCGGCGCCGAAAACATGAGGGAAGAGCTCCGTGTCGATCTTTCCCAGCATGACGTTGCAGTCGGTGACGGTCAGCGGGCCGCCGCGACGGTAGCACGCAGGACCCGGATCCGCTCCGGCCGAGCCTGGGCCGACGCGAAAACGCGCGCCGTCGAACGAGCAGATCGATCCGCCGCCGGCCGCGACGGTGTGGATTTTCATCATCGGCGCACGCAGCGCAGCCTGCGATGCGCGAGACCTGGACCGCGCCGACGACGCCGCCGGCCGGCCCCGAAAGAATGGCGTCCTTTCCCTGGAAGCGATGCGCGTCGGTGAGCCCTCCGGAGGATTGCATGAACTCGAGACGCACGCCGGGAAGCTCCGCCTCGACGCGCTCGACGTAGCGCCGAATGATCGGCGACAGATACGCGTCGACGACCGCGGTGTCGCCGCGCGAGACGAGCTTCATCAGCGGACTTACCTCGTGGCTCACCGAAACCTGGGTGAAACCGATCCTGCGGGCGATTGCGGCAAGCCTGACCTCGTGCTCGGGATAGCGGTATCCATGCATGAGCACGATGGCGCACGCGCGGATGCCGTCGGCGAACGCGCGAGCGAGCGACGCTTCTGCCGATGCGGCATCGGGCGTGCGCACGACCTCGCCATGCGCGCCGATCCGCTCATCGACCTCGATCACGCGTTCGTAGAGCTGCGCGGGCAGGTCGATGCGGCGGACGAAGAGCTTCGGCCGGTTCTGGTACGCGATCCGCAAGGCGTCTCCGAAGCCGCGGGTGATCAGCAGCAGTGTGCGCTCGCCTTTGCGCTCGAGGAGCGCATTGGTCGCGACCGTCGTTCCCATCTTGACCGCCTCGATCGATCGCGCGGGGATAGGCGCGTCGGACTTGAGTCCGAGGAGCTCGCGTATGCCGTGGACCGCGGCATCCCGGTATCGGTCGGGGTTTTCCGACAGCAGCTTGTGCGTCGCCAGCGTCCCGTCAGGCCGCCGCGCGACGATATCGGTGAACGTCCCGCCGCGATCGATCCAGAATTGCCATTGCGTCATAACTTATTTTTTCAGGTTCATGCGCTGCCATATCCCCGGGGAGTGCGACGAGCATTATGCCGGCAGGAAGCTTACACTCCTGCCCTGATGGCCCAACAACGGCACGCGGAACGAGATTCCAGTGAAACAAACGGCTGCCCACGATGCGCACAACGCCGACCTTCTAAGGCTGATGCCCAGCGATCTCAAGAGAGTTGTTGAAGTCGGATGCAGCAGCGGAGCCCTGGCGCGGGCGTATACCCAAGGCAATCGAGCCTGCGAGTATATCGGCATCGAAATTGAGCCGGAATACGCCGAGCGCGCAAAGGCGCACTGCAGCTCGGTGCTCTGCGCAGATGTAGAGAGCATGAGCGAGGTGCTGTTCCAGTCGTTGTTTCCCTCCGACTGCTGGATATTTGGCGATTCTCTGGAGCACCTCCGCGACCCCTGGGCGTTGCTTAAGCGTATCAGAGGCGAGCTCTCATCGACCGCTCGAATCATCGCGTGCATTCCGAACGCTCAGCATTGGAGCGTCCAAGCGAGGCTTAACTGCGGTGCGTTCTGGTACGAAGATCAGGGCTTGTTGGATCGCACCCACCTGCGCTGGTTCACGCGTCTCACGATCATCGAGCTATTCCGATCGACGGGATATAAAATTGTCGAAGGCTTTTCGAGAGTCGCCGATGAGCCGGCAAGAGAAAAGGTCCTTCCGGCCATCAGGGCAATGGCGCTGGCTACCGGAACCGATCCTCGGGTTGCCGAGAAGGATTCGCTCGCCACGCAGTACGTCGTCAAGGCGGCTCCCGTATAAGGGCGAGAAGCCTTGTGCTGCGCGCCGGACGTCCTCCAAAATGTGGTACAAATGCGCGGTCTGAAAGCGTACGCCGCGACCCGTAGCGTCGCATCCGACACCGAGGAGACACCATGAAACCGATTCGCGCATTCGCCGCCGCGCTGGGCGTCTCGATCGCGCTGACCGCCGGCGCGCAGACCAAGTGGGACATGCCCACCGCATATCCGGCGACGAATTTTCACACCGAGAACATCAATCAGTTCGTGGCCGACGTCGACCGCGCGACCGGCGGCAAGCTCAAGATCACCGTGCACGCCAACGCGTCCCTGTTCAAGGCCAACGAGATCAAGCGCGCGGTGCAGGGCGGCCAGGCACAGATCGGCGAAATACTGATTTCCGCCTACTCCAACGAGGACCCGCTCTTCGGCGCCGACTCGATACCTTTCCTGGCGACGAGCTACGCCGATGCGGGCAAGCTCTGGAAAGCGTCGCGTAAAGCAATCGAGGAGCGTTTCGCCAAACAGGGAATGCGGATTCTTTATGCCGTGCCCTGGCCGCCTCAGGGCATCTACTCGAGCAAGCCGATCGCCATGCTGTCGGACATGAAGGGCTTGAAAATGCGCACATACAACCCGGCGACCTCGCGCATTGCCGAGCTCGCCGGCGCGCAGCCGGTGACCATTCAGGCCTCGGAGCTTGCGCAAGCGATGGCAACCGGCGCAGTTAACGCCAACATCACCTCCGGCGCGACAGGCTACGATTCCAAGGCGTGGGAGCAGGTCAAGTATTTCTACGATGCGCAAGCGTGGCTGCCGAAGAATATCGTGTTCGTCAATGCAGCGGCGTTCGATACGCTCGATCGATCCATGCAGGATGCGATCCTGAAGGCGGCCGCCGATGCGGAAACGCGCGGCTGGAAGGTTTCCGAGGAAAAGACCAAGTGGTATCTCGAGCAGCTGGCCAAGAACGGCATGACCGTTGCGCCGCCGTCGCCGACCCTCACCGGCGAACTCAAGAAGATAGGCGAGACGATGACCTCGGAATGGACAAAACAGGCCGGGCCGGACGCGCAAGCCGTCGTCGACTCATACAAGAAAATGTAAGACCGGAATGCGCCGGACTCTCGACACCCTCTACAGCGCCGCCGCTTACCTGGCGGCGTTGTTTTTGGTAGGCACGCTGGCGATGGTGTTGCTGGGCATCTTCGGCCGGCTCTTCGGTTTCCAGGTGCGCGGGACCGATGCGTACGCCGGCTATTTCATGGCCGGATCGGGCTTTCTCGCTCTCGCCCACACCCTGACGCGCGGCGAGCACATCCGGGTCACATTGATCCTCGATCACGCAGGCGTCACGTGCAAGCGGTGGCTGGAACGCTGGTCGCTTGCGGTGGCGGTCGTTCTGTCGGTCGCGTTCGCCTGGTTCAGCACGCGCCTTGCGTGGCAGTCGCATGCATTCAATGACATCTCGACCGGCAACGACGCGACGCCGCTTTGGATTCCCCAGCTGTCGATGGCGATCGGCAATCTGGTTCTTGCGATCGCGTTCATCGATCAGTTAGTCGGTGAGCTGACCGGCAGGCGCGTCGTTGTCAAACCCGGCAGCGAACCGGCACACGTCGAGTAGACGATGGAACTACTCATTACCACGCTTTTGATCGTCGCGCTTTTCGTGCTGCTCGGCAGCGGCGTCTGGATCGGCATCGCGCTTGCCGGCGTCGCCTGGATAGGCATGGAGCTCTTCTCCGCGCGCCCCGCAGGCGATGCCATGGCGGTCACGATCTGGGGGACGGCATCATCGTGGACGCTTACCGCGCTGCCGCTCTTCGTGTGGATGGGAGAAATCCTGTTTCGCACGCGGCTGTCCGAGGACATGTTCAAAGGGCTCGCGCCGTGGCTCGAGCGCATCCCCGGCCGGCTGTTGCACACGAACATCATCGGTTGCACTATTTTTGCCGCGGTTTCCGGATCGTCGGCGGCGACCTGCGCGACCATCGGCAAGATGACGCTGCCGGAGCTCAAGAGCCGCGGCTATCCGGATGACATCACCATCGGCACGCTTGCCGGCGCCGGTACGCTGGGACTGTTGATCCCGCCTTCGATCATCATGATCGTCTACGGCGTCTCCGCCAATGTGTCGATCTCGCATTTGTTCATCGCCGGCGTCGTGCCCGGCCTTCTGCTGGCAACGCTGTTCTCGGGCTATATCGTCGTGTGGGCGATGCTCAACAAGGGCAGGATTCCCGTCATCGCGGAACAGACGACGTTTCGCGAGAAGCTTTACGCTTCGCGGCATCTGATTCCCGTGGTGCTGCTGATCGCCTTGGTGCTGGGCTCGATCTACATCGGGATCGCTACAGCCACCGAGGCGGCGGCATTCGGCGTCGTCGGATCGATCGCGATCTCGGCGGCGCAGGGCTCGCTCAACTGGCAAACCTTTCGCGACAGCCTGCTCGGCGCGACGAGGCTGTACTGCATGATCGCGCTGATCCTCGCAGGCGCGGCATTCCTGACGCTGGCGATGGGCTATATCGGCCTCCCGCGCCATCTCGCCGAGTGGATCGGCGGGCTGGGCCTGTCGCGGCTCGCGCTGATCGTTGCGCTGATGGTTTTTTATATCATTCTCGGATGTTTTCTAGACGGGATATCGATGGTCGTGCTGACCATGGGCGTGATCCTTCCAACCGTCCAGCGCGCCGGCATCGACCTCGTGTGGTTCGGCATCTTCATCGTGCTGGTCGTCGAGATGGCGCAGATCACGCCGCCGGTCGGGTTCAACCTGTTCGTGCTGCAGGGCATGACCGACAGGCAGATCACCTGGATTGCGCGACAAGCGGTACCGATGTTGTGCCTGATGATCGTAGCGACGCTGCTGTTGTATGTCTTTCCGCAGTTGGTGACGTTCCTGCCGCACCAAATGAAGTTTGGCTGAGGGTGAGAGCGCATGAAGCATGTCGCCTTTCCATTTGATCTCACCTTCGCCGACAACGCCCGTCGGCGCGACGTGCGCAGCCGTCCATCGTTTGCCGCGAAATTGGCGGCGCCCTTCGCGGTGCTCGGCGTACGCACCGCGGGCGGCAAGCTCATCGGGATCGAATATCTGCCGAAGGCAACACGCGAGCTTAGCCCCACCGAGGCCATCGCCGAGCGCGCGTGCCGCCAGCTCGAGCGGTATTTCGCCGACGCGCAGTTTCGTTTCGCGTTGCCGCTGGCGCCCGCAGGCACACCGTTTCGTCTGCGCGTCTGGGAAACGCTCGCGACGATTCCGGTCGGTGAGTCGCGCACCTACGGCGAGATCGCACGCAAACTCGCGACGGCGCCGCGTGCGGTAGGCGGCGCGTGTGGCGCCAATCCGATCGCGCTCGTCATTCCGTGCCATCGCGTCGTTGCGAGCCAGGGTTCGCTCGGTGGATTCATGGGCACAGTCGAAGGCGAACCGATCGCGATCAAGCGTTGGTTGCTCGAGCACGAAGGCTATCGCTTCGGGCAATAGGATTCACCGATGCAGCGCGCCAGCGAGCTTATCGATGCATTTTGCGACCAGGTCTGGCTGCAGGACGGGCTTGCCGCGTCGAGCCTGGCGAGCTATCGGCGCGACCTGACCGCATGGTCGGAATGGCTGGAGCGCCACGCGGGCAAGACCCTTACACGCGCGCAGCGCGGCGATGTAGAGGCGTTTCTCGCCGCGCAATTTCGCGCCAAGGCCAAGGCGGCTTCGATCAACAGGCGGCTCTCTTCGCTGCGCCGCTTCTATCGACTCCAGCTTCAGTACGGAGCAATAGCCGCGGATCCGACGCTGCGAGTGAAAGCGCCGAAGCTTCCGCGGCATCTGCCCATGAGTCTGTCCGAAGCGCAGATCGACTCATTGCTGGACGCGCCGGATACCACGACGACGCTGGGGCTGCGCGATCGCGCGATGCTCGAGACGCTGTACGCGACGGGGCTACGCGTCTCCGAGCTCGTCGGATTGAAGCACGCGCAAGTGAGCCTCGACATGGGGGTGGTGCGCGTGCTGGGCAAGGGCAGCAAGGAGCGTCTGGTACCGCTCGGAGAGGAGGCGATCGTCTGGCTCGAGCGCTACCTCAAGACCTCGCGACCCGCGCTCGCCCGCGACGCGAGCAACGACTCCGTTTTTCTCACGTCACGGCGAACACCCTTGAGCCGCCAGGCGTTCTGGCTGCTGATCAAGCGTTACGCAGTGAAGGCGGGCATCGCGCACTCGTCGTTGTCGCCGCACACATTGCGCCACGCGTTCGCGACGCACCTGCTCAATCATGGCGCGGATCTGCGCGTCGTGCAGCTCCTGCTCGGGCACGCCGACATCACCACGACGACGATCTATACTCACGTCGCGCGCGAACGGCTGAAACAGCTGCATGCGCGGCACCATCCTCGCGGCTGATGCCGTGGCGATCCACCCGATGTCTCTTGTCCCCGCGCCATTTCGCACGTCACGCTGGCTGCCGCGTCTCATGCGCCGCGCGCTGGGCCTCGCGGCTGCAGCCGAGTCTCCCGCACCTGCCACGACGGTGGCATTCCGCTGCAATCTATGCGGCACCGAGTGTCGCGTCGCGCCGGCGGCGATCTCGCGCGAGAAAGCGTCGTGCCACCGTTGCGGCTCGACGCTGCGCATGCGCGCGGTCGCGCACCTGCTGACGACGGAGCTGTTCGGCCATAGCATCGCCCTGCCCGATCTGCAGCCGCACAAGAACGTCCGCGGCATTGGACTCTCCGATTCGGGGCCGTACGTTGCGCTGCTCGAAGACAAGCTCGGCTACATTAACACCTACTACCACGCCGAGCCCCGGCTCGATATCACCGACGTGCCGGCGGATCGCCTCGGCGCGTACGATTTCGTGATTGCGAGCGACGTCTTCGAGCACGTCGCGCCGCCGGTCTCGCGAGCGTTTGTCAACGCGCGGCGGCTGCTCAAGCCCGGCGGCGTGCTGATTTTCACCGTTCCTTTCACGCTGGAAGCCGACACGGCCGAGCACTTTCCGGATCTGCACGATTACCGTCTGCTCGAGACGCCGCAGGGATGGCGGCTCGAGAACCGCACCGCAGACGGCCGGGTTCAGGTTTTTGCGGATCTTGTCTTTCACGGCGGACCGGGAACGACGCTCGAGATGAGGGTATTTTCGCGCGCCGCGCTCGAGCGCGAATTCACCAGCGCCGGGTTCTCGCGTGTGCGCATCGCCGACGAGCCGTGCCCCGCCTTCGGCGTCAAGTGGGACGAGCCGTGGTCGGTTCCGATGGTCGCGTACGCGTAGCGCGCCACGCGGTGCGACGCCGACATCTCGCGGTGGCGGCGCCGGCCGCGAGCCAGGGAACCTGTATTTTGCGCGGCTTCAGCCGCGCACACCCCGCTCGATCGCGACGCCGATCTGCTTGACTCCGGCGATCGGCGCAAGCTTGGCGACGCGAACGCTCGCCCACGGCGCGCCGAACTCGCCGCGCAGGATGTCTGCGATCGCTTCGGCAAAGCGCTCCAGCAGCTTGTGCGGGTGATCCGTGGCAAATGCCTGAACGCGCTTCACGACCGCAGAATAATCGAGCGCGTCGGCAAAGTTATCGGTCGCGAAAGCCTTGGCCGACGGCACCTCGATCTCGATATCGAGCAGTAAGGGCTGCGCCATGTGCTGTTCCCACTCGTAGACGCCGATTCTTGTCTCAACGCGCAGCTCGCGTATGAATATCGTGTTCATGAAATCCGTTTTCCGCCATGCGGCTTTGCTAGACTTCGATAATTCGCCGCGCCATTGTAGATGAATCCGACACTCGCAACGCTCACTGTCGTCGTCGCCGCGTATTTCGTCGGCAGCGTGTCGTTCGCAGTCGTGGTCAGCAGACTGTTCGGGCTTCCCGATCCGCACAGCTACGGCTCCGGCAATCCGGGCGCCACGAATGTGCTGCGCACCGGCAACCGGGCCGCGGCCGCGCTTACGCTGGTCGGAGACGGACTTAAGGGATTCGCTGCGGTCGCGATTGCGCAGCGATTGGGAGCGAGCTGGGGAGACGCGTCTCTTGCAACCGCCGGCGCCGCGCTGGCGGTCTTCGCAGGGCACCTCTACCCTGTTTTTCACCATTTCGCCGGCGGGAAGGGCGTGTCGACGGCAGCGGGCATTGCGTTCGCATTGTCGTGGCAGCTCGGCGTCGCGCTCGTCTTCGTGTGGCTGACGATGGCGATGCTCTTCCGCATTTCATCGCTCGCGGCGCTGACTGCGGCCATCGCGGCGCCTCCCCTTGCGCTCTATTTCCTAGGCGACTGGCCCGAGGCATGGGCGATGTTTCCCATCGCCGCACTGCTCATCTGGCGCCACCGCGCGAACATGCGCAAGCTGCTTGCCGGCGAGGAGCGCAAAATCGGAAGTTAATCTGGCGTCAGTTCACGTGGCGCGACCGACCGCCGCCACTCCGGCAAGGTCCCACCGCGGACGGACGGTGAAGGCGTAGCCGTGCGGCACGGAATGCTGCAAGCGCAGCGCGCCGACCAGCGCGATCATGGCGCCGTTGTCGGTGCAGAATTCGAGCTT
>WNGK01003459.1_pt1 | contig 17032 bp, 16 predicted proteins | sample 5400601 | NCBI WGS metagenome assembly WNGK01 (sample SAMN13153376, study PRJNA577476) | soil metagenome | isolation source: 60 cm soil or saprolite under Garry oak tree replicate 1 | place: USA:California | collected 2016-06-15
GAATTGCTCGACCGATTGACGCGGGTTGCGCTTGTCATAGTGTCCGCTGGACACCCAACGATCTTGGTCGAAAGCGGGGATGGGCGTGCCCGGGGCTCCAAGGATCAGCCGCATGCGAAAGCCGCCAACCATCTCGGTGTCGGCCAGGTGTGCGAGAATTTCGCTCACTGACCATTTGTCAGGCGCGGGCCGCTTGCGCAGCCTGGAAACAGGCACTCCCTTGATGAGGCGTGCGAGTTTGTTGGCAGTGGCCGCCTGCACAGCCAGCGGCTTCTTGCCTTCCACGTAGCCTAGAAGGCGTTGCGTGTATTGCTGTGGAGTTTCCTTCATGTGCTCGTCTCCATGAAAAGTGGCTGAAGCGACTTTCTTACAAGTGAAAAGAGAGGACAAAGTTATGTCCAGCGGAACCAGCGTACTGCCAGCACGAATGAAATGCCGCCCCACAGGATTAGCACGAGTAATCGCGGCCACTGATGAGACAGTGGCCGACCTTCGAGGATGCTGGCGCGAAGCGCATCGTTGAGCGCGGTGAGCGGCAGAGCTTTAATCAAAGGCTGAATCATCGCCGGAAATCTTTCATAGGAAAAGAAGACTCCGGAAAAAATCCACATGGGCATCATCACGAGATTCATCAGCCCGCTCACGCTTTCAATCTTCTGTGCACGGCTGGCGGTGAGCAGGCCGATGCCGCCGAAGGCCACAGCCCCTGCCGAGCCTAGCAGCACAATCGAGAACAGCGACCCCATCACCTTCATGTGAAATACGACGACGCCCAGCGTCAGCAGCAATCCGATCTCAATCAGCATGAGCACCAGCCGGCTGCTGAGCAGCGCCAGCAGGAAATCTCCCCGGCGCATGGGCGTTCCGACGAATCGCTTGAGCAGCTTGCGCTGGCGCATGTCCACAAGCGCAAAGCCGATGCCCCACATGCCGGAGTTCATCAGATTCATACCCAGAAGTCCGGGAATCAGAAAGTCGATGTAGCGTGAACCGGGGTCTGAAGACGTGAGGGCTTTAGTTTCGAGCACATCATGGCGTCCTGACGCGGTCTGTAAAGCGTCGTCCACTTGGGCACGGGCGAGAGTGCTCTCTGGGCGGGCGGGATCGTAGCGGTATTGAAAGCCGCCTTGGGCATCCGGCTCGATCACGAGATCGTACTTTCCCAGGCGGAATCCTCTTAATGCGGTGTCGGCATCCTGCACCTGAATCTTGAACGCACCAGGTTGCGGCGAATGTTCGAGCAGGGCTACGGCATCCTGCGCCCGAGGACCGGCCACAATTACGACCGGAGGCGCGTCGGCTGGCTTATTGCGGAAGGCGATGCCGAGACCAAAGGCGAGCAGCAGAGGAAACACAAACACCCAGAAGATTACTTCAGGTTCGCGCTTCAACTCTTTCATGCGAGCCATCAGCAGGTGCGTGTAACCGGCCCACCGTCGGTTGCGCTTGGCCGGCGATGCGGGCGGTTTGGCCTTCAGTTCAGCCGGCGGGATGGGTTCTGCAATGCTCATTATCGGGTCTCAAATTTTCAGGGTTGAATCAGGTTTCCAGCGTGCCGCTGAAAACGTCGCCCTTGCGTCTCGGTCAAATCCCGGCGGCTAAAGCCGCAGTCAGTTGTTGCCGGCATATGCGGCATGCCTAGGCATGCCCGGATACGAATCGATGCCCGGAATCCATGCCAGGCATCGCCTCCCCTGCCCGTCGTGCCTCTTTACGATCCCCTAACGTCGATCAATGCCCTTAACGTGCCTGCGGTTTCCACTTATTCAAAAATTCGAGTAGGGCTTCCGGCGTCATCGCGCGCGCATTTTCAAACTCACCGTTTTTCTGACTGACTACGAACTTGCCAGTACCGTCCAATACCGCCAGCGCCGGGATTCCTTTTTGCATCGGCACTTGAAACTCTTTCATAAGATCTTGATTCTTGTTTCCTTCGCCGATGTCCACGTGCACCACTTCGTAACTCGCTGCCAAAGCCCGAGCCAGATCAGGCCGCTGGAACGCCATATCGAGCACGTGACAGTCGTAACACCAGTTCGCACCAAAGACGATAAGCACGCGCTTGTGATCTTTCGCAGCCTTTTCCTCAGCTTCTTTAATCTCGGTACGTGCGTCCACGTCAGCGGGATAGATGTTCTTATCCTTATTGATGGGCTGTTTCAAGTGTGCTGCGCCAGTACGCTTAACGTTCAGCAGATGCCAACGTTCACCTTGCTTCTGCCAGACTTGCGCCTCGGTCACATAGAGGGTTTGCTCTTGAGGAGTCTCCCCCGGGCGCACCTCAGCCTGAAACGCGATTACCTCGACGCCAGGCTGCGGAGCACTCGTCTGGACAACATCGATATTCATCTGTCGCGCTTTCAGGCTGATCCAGAAATTGACTTCGGCGTCGGCAGTATTCTGATCGCCCGGCGCTGCGACCTGTGCCGGCGGGCTGGTGCTGTAGAGCATCTTGAGACCCACGGGGTCTCCTAGAAGCACCGCATTCTTCCACTGCTCGAGTGGAGCGAAAGCAGTATTCGTGTTCTGTACGGGAGCGGCGGTTTGGGCAAGAGCACACGCACATCCGGCGAAAAATACAATGCCGAAGGTGCGTCGGAACCTGGCATTACGATTCAATTAGGCTACGTCCTTTCCAGCCAGAAGCCGCCTCCAAGGGCTTAAAGCCCGCCATTTTCGCTGACCGCTGGCGGCACCCTTCGGCTCCGCTCAGGGCAGGCTCTTGAAGCCGTGCCTTCCCAAAACCTTTACCCCAAAGCCATTTGCCGGACGTATCACTGCTCCCGTAAATGGCGCCCCGTCAGTCGTACGAAAACATCTTCCAGACTGGCCTGCCGCGTGGTCAGGCTCAGAAGCTCACTTTCCTGCCTTTTCACTTCATCGAGCAGAGCGGGAATCGCCAGGTGAAGTTCTTGCACGTTGAGGGCTACCAGGCCATCGTCCTCGCGTGCCGATTCAACGCTAGGCAGCTTGCGCCACGCTTCCAGCGCCGCGCCATTCGAATTTCCAGTCACCGAAAACTCGACAACGTGATGTCCGCCCAAGCGTTCGATCAAATCTGGTGGCGAACCCTCCGCAATGATCTGACCGTGGTCCACGATCGCGAGCCGGTCACACAATCTCTCCGCCTCGTCCATATAGTGAGTAGTCAGCAGAACGGTGCCGCCCTTGCGTTGGAATGCCCGAATGATATCCCATAGTTGGCGGCGGCTCTGGGGATCAAGGCCAGTCGTCGGCTCATCAAGAAACAGTATTTTCGGATTGCAGACCAGCGCGGTCGCCACTGCCAGTCTCTGCTTCTGTCCGCCCGAGAGCTTGCCCACCCAGGAATCCGCCTTCTCGGTCAGCTGTAACTCATGGAGCACTTCATCGGACGAGCGGGGTTCGCGGTAGAAACTGGCGAATAACTCGACGGTCTCGCGGACTGTGAGCTTTTCCGAAAGCCGAGTCTCTTGCAGGGAAATCCCCAGCCATTCGCGCATTTCGCGCTCGTTTTTGCGCCAGGTGTGCCCGAGGATGAAAACCTCTCCACTAGTCGGCTCGAGCAGGCCTTCAAGAATTTCAATCGTCGTTGTCTTCCCTGCCCCATTTGGACCAAGTAAGCCGAAACATTCACCGGCCTGGATCTCGAGGTTGAGGCCGCGCACGGCTTCGACTTTGCCGTCGTACGTCTTGCGCAGATCACGACACTGGATAGCGGCAGCCATGCTCGACATTTTAGCCTAGCTGCCGTGGGAGCAAATTTACAATCCGGGCAGCCTGCTGATCAGCGGCTTCTGCAAACACCGATTTATACTCCACACTGGCGGACCCGTGACCCGGGGGGAGGAATATTGGGCGGGGCCCACGGAAACATCTCTGAAGTCGCGGGGCATTGCTAAAATACCGCATCGCAGGATTCATTTCCGGCATCTTCATTCCCATGCGCACACCCAAGCGCGGCTTTACTTGACGGCGTTCCCTATAAGACGCCCGTGTGTCGTTTCCAACTGGTTATCAGTTCCACTCTCCGTTCTCGGTTGAGAACCTGAAGGAAGCCGCCTATGCTGCGCAAGCTTTGCGTGCTGTCGTCCCTGTTTCTTGCTTTCGCTCTGTCCGCCTTGGCACAGGATTCGCGCCGTTTCGCTTTCCACTATGCTTTCACGGTGAAAAATCTGCCTGCGGCAAGCCGCGTCCGCGTGTGGATTCCTGCCGCTCAATCCGATGCCTATCAGGAAGTCCGAGTCGTCTCCGCCAAAGCAGACCTGCCGCTGAAAAAGAAACGCGAGGCGAAGTACGGCAATCAAGTTTATTTCGCTGAAGTCTCCACCAGTCAGCAGGCCGAACTGCATTTCGAGATCAACTACGACGTGCTCCGACGCGAACACATAGGGTTGCGCAACGCGGCGCATGCGGTTCCAGCTTCGCTGTCCTCCGAAGAACGCCAGAAGGATCTCCAACCCGACGTGCTAGTGCCTACCTCAGGCCTGCCCGCCGACTTGGCAGCCAAGATCACGCAAGGAAAGTCGCAGCTCCTCGAGAAAGCACGCGCCATTTACGATTACGTTTTCGCTACCATGCGCTACGACAAAACGGGCACCGGTTGGGGCCGCGGTGATGTCCTCTATGCCTGCGACGCCAAGAAGGGTAACTGCACTGATTTCCATTCGCTGTTCATCGCCATGGCCCGTTCGCAGGGCATTCCGGCACGTTTCGAGATCGGTTTCCCGCTTCCCGCCGACAAGCAGTCCTCTGAGATCGCCAGTTATCATTGCTCGTCTGACTTCTACGTCGACGGAAAGGGCTGGATCCCCGTAGATATATCCGAGGCATGGAAACACCAGGAGAAACGCGATTACTTCTTCGGCTCGGACGACGTGAATCGCGTTCAATTCAGCACAGGACGCGACTTGCGCCTGAATCCTCCACAGGACGGCAAACCGCTAAATTATTTTGTCTATCCCTATGTGGAAGTCGATGGGCAGGAGTATCCCAACGTCTCCCTGGCCTTTTCGTTTGCCGATCGAGTTACGGCGGTAGCGGCGAAAAAATAGGCGGGCATTAAGAAGTTACCGCTCAGCGCCCGGAGGGCGTGATTTCGCCCGGGCCAGGATTCCCCGTCGGCGAGGGATCAGACATGGGCGGTGCGGGTCTGGTGTTCGCCGGACCGTTGGCTGGCCGCGGCACATCCTCGGAGTCTTCCCCCGGACGGCGTAAGCTCGGAGCATTCGCGGGACGCTCCTGCTGCTGTTCCCTTGCCTGTTTGTCGGGCTGATCGAGAACCACTTCCTTTTCGGTTCTCACCACTTTTTCGCCGCCCACCTTCATGGTCTCAACCCGAACGACTTCGTCGCCGGTAAAGCGCACGAAGTCCACGTCCTGGGGAGGCTCACCATAAATCCACTCTTCGTATTCGGTCTCGCCGTCGCGCTCCCTGACCTTTTTCGGAGCCTTTCCCTTCGCGTAGACCACCATTTCCTGATTCATCCCCACGAGCACGCGATGATTCTGAATGGCCTCCTTTACTTTCGGAGGTACGGTATCGAGGTAGGCCTCTTGCTTTGACCTCGCATGAAAGTCGAGCACCGGCGCCAGCAGATCACGCACTTGTTGCGCTGTCAGCTCCGGAACATGGTGGTCGAAACACACATCAACGAAAGAACCGTGCGGATTATTCTGCGGATCGCTGCTGGGGCCTATTGGCCCTCCGCCATGGGCTCCTTGAATCTGGATGTGCTGATACCATTTCTTACGGTGGACAGGGCCGCCGTTAATCTCAAAACGAATGTGGTCGTCCTTGATCTGTACATAAGAAATATGCGCGGGATCGCCGACTTTCACTGCCGGCCCAAATAGTGCCATCTGCTGCTGCAACTCCTCCCGTCCGGGAGTAATCACGCCATCCTTCAAACGCAGTCCTTTCGCGCCTATGGGAAACGCAGTTCGCGCATACACGATCTGCGTCTCAAAGTCCCGGATGATCTCCAGTCGCGTCTGCTTCGACATACGCTCCTGCGGAGCTGATCCAGACTTCGGTTCAGCCGCCGATTCGGATCTGTTCTGCCCTGACGACGGATTCGGCTCAGCGGAAGAGGTTGGGTTCTGGGCTGCTGCCGGGCTCGGGTTTACTGCCGATCCTGGGTCTGGCTGCGAGCTGTTCTGGGAATAGGCGACTACCGCAACGGCAAGCCACGTTGGACAAACAAGAAGAGAAACCAGAAAGGCTTTAATCCTATGATGCCGCATGGAAACACCCGAGCTTACTTACAGCCATTATACCGCCGGGACGGGGCCAAATTTGCGGCGAGCCTGCCAAAAAAGTCCAGCCAGACCCGAGGCCACCAGCAGGAAGGTTCCAGGCTCGGGGACAGTGCCGCCTTCGGGCCCTGCACAAGGCCGTTCCTTCCCCTTTCCCTTCTTGCCGCTGGTGGTGATGACAGGATCGTCGCTGTCACCGTCGCCATCACTCTTCTTCTTCTTTTTTCCCGGCCCGCAAACGCCCGCAGCGCCCAGGGGCGGCGGATCGAGTGGAACGTAACTTCCGCCATAAAAAGGGCTGTACAGACTGGACGGAGGACCGGGCCCAATCTCCGGAACTCCGGGTCGATTCCGCAATGCGGACTGAAACTCAACCGGAGGATCCGGGATTGCGGTTCCGTGCCCCACGCGCATGGGTTCGTCGAGTTTCGCCGGCGGCGGCTCGGCAGTCGAAACCGCCGGTTGCGAAACTTCTTCCACCCTGTTGGCGCAACGGGTGCGCCCGGTCATCTTGCCGTCAGTGATTAACTTCTCACCCTTGCGCAGCGTCACTCGCCGTCGTGTCCAATACACGTGATTTCCGATGCGGTAGGAAAGATAGACGGTCTTGGCCAACTCCAGGCGAACGACGCGCGCGCGATCATAGTCGAAGCCGGCGTAATGAGCCGCCACTATCGGGTCATGTTCTGCAACCCACTTCAACTCACGAGCGTCCTCCACGCCGCCAGCCACTATCGAATAGGGATATACCGGACGCCCCTTCGCTCGGGCTTGGTGCTCCAGAGCCTCTTCGGCAAGGAGAACGCGAGTTCGGCTGGCCTCGACCTGCTGGCGATCCGGAACTCTTGCTGATCGAGAGGGGAATAGAGAAGGACCAAACTGCCGCAGAGCCGCCACGGAAAAGGCGGCGGCAAAGAAGCCCAGAGTGAACACGACTAAACAGTGCCGAAGCAGACGGTTGCGGCGATGACGACGAGTCCGGCGACGCCGAGGCGCCACAGCGTTGCTGCGTATTTCAGGGTTGGTCACAACTACTCCTACCGAACAGTCGCCGGGCGATCCACAAGACGTACGATACCGTACAATCGCTGCAAGTCAGATGCCAAATCCTGGCACTGCAGCTCTCAAGAAGTTCAGAATAATGGTACTTGTGATAAGCATGCTATCAGACAGTGAATTCATTTGCACAAAATGTCTTGCAATTTCTCGTATTCTTTGTGGTTCCCGAATCGGGATTGATTGAACCACGGGTGAGCTGAGGTTTTGAGATCAGCTCGCCGCATTTCGACGGAGTGGCCATAGCGGACCTTCAACCATGCTCAAGTTCTGGCTCAATATCAAGCCCGCAAGTGCGACGCTTCACCGAAATCACTTTCGATAATCATTCTAAGTTACTCTCGTAATGGCACTTTAGAGCCATTTCTAGGTTTTCGAAACCCGATGGTACTATGCCTTTCGTCACTGCTGCAAGCAGTCCTGCTGAAAAAGCAGGGTCGCTTTCCGCGATGGCACCCGGAAGTTGATGGACCCGTCCCCGAGGTTTCTGAGTCGATTTCCGACGCGCAAGAAGCAAAAGCTAGAGTTCGCTGTCACCCTAAAACGGCCCTAAACGTAGGACAGCAACAATCGTTGTTTGCTGAGAGCGAAACTCAATGCGTGTAAGCCGCAACTCTCTCATCCTTTCGGTTCTGCTCGTTTCTATTCTGCTGGTAGGTTCGGCCTCTGCCTCTTCGGTCACGATGACCTATGAGAGCCATCGAGGCGCTGGCGCACAAAACGGCTCACCCTAACATTGGCTATCCCTACTATGTTTCGATCAATGGCAGCAGCACCTTCACTCCGCTGATTTGCGATAGCTTCGATAACAGTGTGAAGCTGAATCAAACCTGGAGGGCATCGGCCCTGCCTTTTCTGCAGGGTATTGCCAGCAGCATGTTCTGCTCTACGATGACGCTCGACTACAAAGCTGCGGGATTGATCTTCAAGAGCATGTTGGCGCGACGGATCAGCACAAACTCGGCCCAATGGGCGATCTGGGGGTTGTTTTCGACCAACGGGTCGACCAGTTCCTACTTCATTTCCAAGAACTTTGGTGCCATTGACGCCACCTACTTGGGTCTCGCCGCGACAGCTTCTAACAGCGTCTTCAACGGGCTGGTGCTGTACACACCGACCAATGGACGGCCAGGCATCGGTCCGCAGGAATACATCGGCTACACGGTGCCCGAGCCCGGAACTCTCACCCTGATGGGTACGGGTTTGATCGGCCTTGCCGGCTTCATTCGCCGCAAGCTGGGGGATCGTAAGTTTCCTGAACCGGATTGCGTCTGTTCACCCTTCTGGACGCGTCCACCCTTCGGTTTTTTTATTTGCATTGGAGTCGGGCGGAAAAATGGTAGACCTAGTCGGGCTCGTACGATTGAGCGCCGTTGACCTCACCTAAGTTATAGATTCTTACGGTATCGAGAAAGCCGAAAAGCACCATGGCCAAGCTTTGGGCACAATTTGGGTACGGTGATTTCTGCAGCGTATGGCGATGAAATGGCTCTAAGGCTGTAGGATTTCACTCACGACCCAGCGAGGCGAACCCGAGATACAGGGGCCAGTTGTTCTCGGGTGCCCTAATCCAATGCTGCGGCAGTGCAGGCCGCCAGCATGGGAAACAGGAAAGCCTCATTCTGCTACGGTAAAGACTGGTACCGAGCCGGGCTTGACTGCGAAAAGCTCCGGCGTGCGTCGCAGCGTCGCACAATCAATGCTCCGAAGACGGTTCTCCTCCCGCAGCGGAGAAGACTTACCGGACAAGGCCGTCTTGACGTGTCGTCTCGATGTGGAGCGGCCACGTGTTGATGTGTCCGGAAGGACGTTGAGGTGCTGCCGCAACGACATTCATGGAGTCTGCTCGCTCCGCCAGGAGGGGAATGGCAAAGCGAAGCGCTTCAACCTCATTGCGGACGCGCGTCACGTCCAGCTCTTTCTCCCGCAAAACCTGATACACGTCTTTCATCACTGCAATCGCTCCGCCATCGGTCCGGGAGCAAATCCCTAGCCTCCCAGTGCCACAGATTAGAGACTCACTTCGATGTGGACTCAAGCGGCGTCACCCGCTTTGCCAGCGATGGCGACTTAGCTAATTGCTGCTCGACCATGTCATGCAGCGCAGCATAGGTAAGCACCCCACTGAAGTAATGACCATTGATAAAAAAACTCGGCGTCCCCGCAATACCTGAGCTCTTCGCTTCCTCCGCGTCCTTTTCAACAGCTGCTGCCTCAACGCCCTCGACAAGGCATTTATCGAACCGCTCCTGGTCGAGATTGAGCGTGCGCGCCTGTTTCCTCAAGTCTGCCGGCTGCAGTTTCTTGCCGACAAACAGCAGGTCATGGAATTCCCAGAATTTTCCCTGAGTTCCGGCGCAGCGTGCCGCCTCGGCTGCTTTTTCTGCGTAAGGATGCATGGGCAACGGGGTAGTCCTTCCCGCGAATCTTCGCCTCGAGGTACTCCCCTCGAACTCTTGAACCTTCGCGGCCTGATCGAGATCACTCACGCTCCGGAGCCACCGCCGATCCACCGAAAAAAGCTAGAGCCTCTGCGCCGCCAGCATAGCTCCGGAGCATGAAATTTGGACAGGTTTATCGAGGACGCCTCAGGTCGATTCGCGTAGCGTGCAGTACGCCCTTGTGATCCAAATGGCCCAGCAGGATTACAAACGACCCTTCCTTGACCTCGTCCTGCTGCGAGGCCTTTCCGAGCTTGGTCCACTCGGTGGAGCTGTCGTAGGCAACCTTCCTTTGGTCGTTCGACGGGGGGGAGCCGCCACGGAGGTCGATCATCGAATGGTCTTTGTCAATTCTGATGACGTGACCCTGCCATTTCGTCTCTTTTTTCGAAGCTTGTGCATTTTTCTCTCCGGCCGCAGCCTCCTGGGCTCCAGCAGGCACGGCGCTGAGCACCGCTCCCGCAAGCGCTAGAGAAAGCAAAGTTACCGAAACCTTCATTGCAACCTCCATGGTGAAAAGTTTTTGTTCTCGACGGCACGATGGATTAGAATTCCCTGCGAGAGGGTAGTCCCGGGCCAGCGAATAGTAAAGAAGAATTTGCCCCCACACCGGCTCATAGCTGACCCCAGCAGCCCTCATGGCCCGCCGCGACAAAATCGTAGCCAATTTCCAAAACCTTGTCGCCGAAAAAGGAGAGAACGAAGTCCTCTACTAGCCCGTCCGCAGCAGACTGCGCTCTATCCATCCCGACTCTCGGGATAAATCAGAAGAAAACTCCAGCGGATTCGATTCCGGTCGATCTTGGGCCTAGGGTTCTAATGGCCCTCACACTGAGTGAAGGCCTCTTCTTCTCGAAACGGAGTATAAGGAGATCCCAAATCGGAGAACATCATCGCCCGCTCGTCCGGTTAACGGGAGCCTCAGGCTTCATCCGCTCGCTCGCTCGACGACCTGATTGTCCCAGACCACGAGTTGCTCCTCGCTTGGGAGTTGTCACAACTGATTGCCCAGATTCGCGGTTCACTGGCGCCCAAAATGGTTGGGGTACACACCGCGGTACTACCTGGTCCACCACCTGGGTTCTCCTCGCTCCGGAACCTGGCAAGTGCTGTGTTCTCCTCCTGAATCGCCCCTCTCTTCATGGCCACGGTCCTCCTTCGTCGCTGTCACCGCGACGTGAGCTCCCCCAATTCCAACTGGCTGAGTTTTTCGAGGGCAGGAGCGATTCCAAGAGCAACTGTCTCATTGAATTCTCATGTAAATGGCGGTAGAGTCGCTGGTATCTTGGCACGCGGCCGCCCCGGAGGCCAGAGATGATTTCTCCGAAACCTGCAAATGAGAAGCACAGACTGGCGACCCTACGCGGCTATGAGATCCTCGATACGGAACCGGAAGCGGCCTTCGACGATCTCACATCATTAGCTTCCTACATATGCCAAACTCCGATCGCACTGATTAGCCTCATCGATGCTGAGAGGCAATGGTTCAAATCGAAGGTGGGTGTTTCAGTGACCGAGACCTCGCGCGACGTTGCCTTTTGCGCCTCGGCAATTCTCCAGTCAGATGTTTTCATCGTGCCTGATGCCAGTCAAGACGAGAGGTTTTCGGAGAATCCTTTGGTCGTTTCTGAACCTAAAATCCGCTTTTATGCGGGCGCAACTTTGATGACTGATGGTCAGGCGCTTGGAACCTTGTGCGTGATTGACCAGGTGCCCCGGACGCTGAGCCCGGAGCAGTTGGAAGCACTCCGAGCTTTGAGCCGCCAGGCGCTGGCGCAACTTGAGCTTCGGCGTAACCTTAAGAGGCTGGGACAATCTCTAGCAGCGCGTGATCGAGCAGAGGCCGAAAAAGAGCATACGCTTCAAGAACTGAAGGCGGCACTGGCAAACATCCGCACCTTAGAGGGACTGCTGCCAGTCTGTCTGTCTTGCAAAAAGATACGGGATCAAAGGGGCACTTGGCAGCCCTTCGAGTATTACGTGAGAACGCACTCGGAAGCGAAAGTCGCTCACAGAATCTGCCCTGATTGTTCCAAGGCGATCTCAGCGTGAGTGCAGCGTGCTAGCTCGAGCTTTTAACTCGCCGTGCTTTGAATGGTAGTTGAGCCGTCTTAACCCGGCGGATTTGTCGCGGATCGTGTATGGTTGGCAAAGTCATCTCCCACTACCGCGTCGAGGAACTTCTGGGCGGAGGCGGCATGGGAGTGGTGTACCGAGCCCAGGACCTAAGGCTGGGCCGAAACGTAGCGGTCAAGTTCCTCCCTCCGGCGCTGGTCAGCGATCCTCAGGTCCTGGAGCGATTTCAGCGCGAGGCGCGAGCCTCCTCTGCCCTCAACCATCCCAACATTTGTACCATCCACGAAATTGACGAATCGGAAGGCCATCCCTTCATCGTGATGGAGTTCCTCGAAGGTCAGACTCTCAAGCACCTCATCACAGGTAAGCCACTCGCCAGCACTCAGATTCTTGACATCACCATCCAGATTGCTGACGCTCTGGACGCCGCCCACGAGTCTGGCATCATCCATCGCGACCTGAAGCCGGCCAATATTTTCCTCACCCGGCGTGGCCAGACAAAAGTGCTGGATTTCGGCTTAGCCAAGCTGGTTCCTAGTCCGCACCGGGTCGCGGAAGGGGTGGGAATTTCCACTCTCCAGACCCTAACTGCGGAACAGCATTTAACGAGTACGGGTACCGCACTCGGCACGGTGGCCTACATGTCACCCGAGCAGGCTCGTGGCGAAGAGCTTGACCTGCGCAGCGATCTGTTTTCCCTCGGTGCTGTGTTGTATGAAATGGCCACCGGCCGATTAGCTTTCGGGATGGGAACCACTGCTGTGGTCTTCGAGGCCATCCTCAATCGCACGCCCGTCCCGGTTGCCCGTCTCAATCCTGATCTCCTCCCAGACGTGGGCTGGATCGTTGCCAAGTTACTGGAAAAAGACCGCCGTTTGCGTTACCAGTCCGCTGCCGAACTTCGCGCCGACCTAAGACGGATTAAGCGGGATAGCGAATCATCCGGGGTTCCCGCTCTGGCACTGCCGGAACGGCCCAAGTCTCGCTGGCGCTCTCCCACAATCATTGCGGCGGCGAGCTGCGCCCTGCTCGTGGTGCTTCTGGCCCTGGCTCCGCGCAACTGGCGCGAGCGCCTGTCGAACCTATTCGCCCCCCCGCGAATTCACTCTGTCGCCGTATTGCCCTTTGTGAATGTCAGTGCTGACCCTAACATCGAGTACCTAGCCGATGGCCTAACCGAAGGAATCATCAGCAGCCTTTCCCGACTTCCCGAGCTGCGGGTCATGGCTCGCAGCACCGTGTTCAGCTACAAAGGCCGGGAATTCAGCGCCCAAAAAGTGGGCAAGGAGCTTAGTGTCGACGCTGTGCTGTTGGGACGCATCGCCCAGCGTGGGGATACCCTGACGATTCAAACTGACCTGGTCAGCGTTGCCTATGGTTCGGAATTGTGGGGCGGACAATACAATCGCAAGGTCGCTGATCTCCTCAGCGTTCAGGAAGACATCTCTAAGGAGATTTACGACAACTTGCGACCCAAACTGACCGGCCAGGAGACCCCTCAACTAACCAAGCACTACACCGAGAACCCAGAGGCTTATCAGCTCTACCTTCAGGGTCTCTATTACTGGAACAAGTGGACCGAAAGAGGCTTTACCAGGGCGATTGATTATTTCAAGCAAGCGGTTGAGAGAGATCCAAAGTACGCTCTGGCCTATGCGGGTCTTGCCGATGCCTATAATTTCCTGGGTAATTCTGGCTACGCTGCCTCTAAGGAAGTTCGCCAAGAGGCTAAGTCGGCAGCCATGCATGCTCTCGAGATCGATGACATGCTGCCTGATGCGCATGTCGCCCTCGCGCTTGTTCGGGAAGCTTACGACTGGGATTGGCCAGGCGCGGAAACTGAATTCAAACGGGCCATTCAGCTTGATCCCAATTCCGCCACCGCTCACCAGTGGTACGGCGATCTTCTGATCAGGTTGGGCCGGCTGGAAGAAGCCAAAGCTGAACTGAAGAAGGCCAAAGCCCTCGATCCCCTTTCCCAGCCCATCAATAGCAGCGTCGGATTGCAGCTCTATTTTGCGCGGCAATACGATCCCGCTATACAACAATTTAAACAGACGCTCGATCTGGACCCGAACTTTGTACCCGCACAGCATGCGCTTGAGGCGGCCTATGCTCAAAACGGGATGTACAGGGAGGCCGTTGGCGAGCGGCAAAAGGTTCTGACTCTATCGGGGAATCCCGACCTGGCGGCCGCCATCGGCGAGGACTACCGCAAATCGGGGTACGCGGGAGTGTTACAAAGCTCACTGGAAGGGTTAAAGGAAGTCTCCAAACAGCGCTACGTCTCTCCTTACAACATCGCGCAGATCCACGCCCGATTGCAGGAAAAAGATCAAGCCCTGGCTTGGCTGGAGCAGGCCTTCAGCGAGCGTGATAGCCAGCTGACGTACGTGAAGGTTGATCCTGCCTTCGACGAGATTCGCTCCGATCCGCACTTCCAGCAACTTCTCGAGCGTCTCGCTTTGCCCCAGTGAGCTTTCTCACCGCAGAGGATACCCCGGTTCCCCCGGCAAACGACCGTCCACCCGAATTACCTTGGTTCCCGGCCGCACTTCGCGCACGTCGGTAAGCGCGATCGCACCGGGAATGGCGCTCGCCAGTTCATTGGCCATATCATTGGAGTAGACCACCTTGGGAGCAGTGGCCGACTCGGCGCGGAAGATTTTTGCAATCCAGTACTGTTTGAACTGTGACTCCGACATCTGGTAGATGGTCTTCAGCACCACGTTGCGCTCTCGCGCCACCGGCGCACGAATCAGCAAAACTACCGGAATGTTGGCGTTCCAGTATTGCCGCTCGCCCAGGAAGACTTTGCGAACTTCGGCCAGCGTTAAATTGTTCACCGGCGTGTCGGGGTGCACCACGATCGCGACATCGCCGTCATGGCTCTGTGCCGCCATGACCGCGCAGCTCAGGCAGATCCAGCCCAGGAGCAGGATTCCGCACGCGGGTTTTGAACACGCCCTCATAGCGCACTTAGAAGGTGAACGCAGTCTGGAAAAAAGCGCCGCCGACACGAGGTTTCCCTGCCCCTTGACGAAAGTTTCGATACTCGCCCTTGAATGCAGCGTAGTTCGTAATATCGTATCTCACCCCAACGAGCGAACCGACCAGGTCGACCACGCTTGCCGTCCCCGTGATATCCCACACCGGCTCCACGCCTGGCCTATGAATATACTCGAAGCGATAATAAGGCTTCCATTTGTCTTCCTGCCAGGGAAGCCGGTACGCCAATTGCACATAGTAGCTCGTGGTGTTAAATGTCTGCGACGTTTGCAAATCCCGGTGATGAACATTGGCGTACTCTGCGAGAAGTTCCGGGCGTTGCTTGTTCCACACCACGTACGCCGAGGCGATCCACTCATCGAAGTTCGTCCCGGGGTTCGGCGTAAGCTTGTCACGATAATATGAGCCACCCACTTCCAGCCCGTAGACCCGGGTCGGTCGGGCAAACAGATTGGCTACCCACGCCCGGTTGTCATTGGCATCGCCGCTGTCTCCGGCCCTGCTGAACATCGAGTTACGACCGTTGCCTATTCCCAGGTTGTAGCCCAGCCCCAGGGCCCCCGACGGGATGTTCCCTTCGGCTTGTAATCCCACGAAATGGACAGGAATGAATGTTCCCCCAAACTTGACCATTAGCGGACGGGCGATGGTCGTCTGCAGCCAGGCCCCATGATGGAAAGCCGTGTTCCAATACCCAATCGGGGTGTGGTATTTGCCAAACGACATCTTGAAGTAGTCGTTGTAGTCATAGCGAATAATCGTGCGCTCGACATTTACCTCATACGTGTTGGGCTGCGCTGTGAAGCTGACTTCACCGAAATAGCTGACTTTCTGGGACAGTGGCGAAGCAAGGTGCAGCACGAATTGCCCCAGATCGAAACCGCTTACCGAACCTTTTTGGTCCGTTGCCGAAAAGTCTACGTCGCCGAAACCCCTGATTTGGAGCGAAGGATAATGGATTTGCGCCTCCCGCTCTTCCGTCGCACTTCCCGTGTGCTCGGAGTGAGAAGCTGGTGCCGGACTGGCGCCAGCCTCCACCAATTTGCTACCGGCTCCGGTCTGCGAACTTGAGTCAGCCGGTGGAGTTGTCGTAGCCTGTTTGCGTTCATGGTCTTCCAGTTCGGCGATCCGTTTCTCCAACTGTTCGACACGGTCGAGCAGACCTTGGATAGATGGTTCAGGTTCGGCGGATTGGGGCGGAGACTGGGCCAACAATGGGCTAGTAACCAACGAGACCAAGAGAAGCGGAAGCAATCGAGAGAGCATGGTGTGACTCCTCAAAAGGGTTGGTTGGAACCGACTTTCTCTGCATTAGAAAGGGCCCGACAAAGTCGCCCGCTAGTCTAGTCCGCTGGATGTCTTTCTCAAAGCACGGATTCCAGACCAGTACGCATCACCAGTTTTGCTGATCCACCGCTTCGGCTGCTCCTCGGCAGCGATGCCTTCCGGTTCGTTCAAGAACATGATGTCGCGAAGTTGGACTCTGACAGGAAATGGAAGGACCTGAGTATGTTCACGGACTTCACGCAAACCGAATAACCGGAAACTGGCGTGGAAGAGTGGCGTCGACGTTGTTTCGCGGATCGCTTCCTATAGCAATCCAGCATCTTTAGAGAACAAGTGAACAAGAGAGAGTATGGGTTCGTTCGAAGGTAAAATAGTTCGAATCACTGGAGCCCGTACAGGCATTGGTCTCGCAGCCACCCTTCAGTTTGCCGCACGTGGAGTACAGGTCGTCGTCACGGTACGCCGCTCGGAGCCGCTGCAGCCTTTCGCACAGAAGCACACAGCAAGATCGATTTCATAGTGGCGGACTCGGCGCATGCAGAGGATGCATCCAGAACTGTGGCCACACCGAGCTCGTCTGCGACATCGATCCCAACCTCACCAACGTGCTCATTGGCGAAGACTGGACCATCTGGCGCATCGATTTCAGCCGCGCCTTCCTCCCCAGCAAGGACCTGCGCGAGCCGAGCTACTAGGTCGGGTTAGTGCGCATGGGGAATTGTGAGGACACGATTTACAGTACATAGTGCAGGCCTACAAGTGGTATCTGATGGCAAGCGGTCAAGTTTTGCAAACCAGCCAGGCAGTGAGCCGGGCAATGACGACGGAGCAACTGCTCCGCGCCGAGCCAATGGCCGCCGATTGGCCGAGTAAAGCACAGAAGACTCCTGCGGCTTCGATTGGAGAGGTCAGGGATCGTTCGAAGA
>WNGK01003460.1_pt2 | contig 17032 bp, 17 predicted proteins | sample 5400601 | NCBI WGS metagenome assembly WNGK01 (sample SAMN13153376, study PRJNA577476) | soil metagenome | isolation source: 60 cm soil or saprolite under Garry oak tree replicate 1 | place: USA:California | collected 2016-06-15
GACAGTTTCTTTGTGCTCAGCCGCCGCGCCCGGTTGGGCGGCGAGATTCGCTAGGGCTTGGGGACCTCGAGCCAAGGCTTCCTTGACTCGTAAAAAGGCGGCCTCAGGCGTCATCCCGTGCAAGACAAGTTGTGTGAGCGCGGCCACCGCGACGGTTCGGCGGTCACGACCCGTCGAAGCCGCAATCTTCTCGAGTACGGTTTCACCGACGCCTGCGCTAATCGCATCGGCGCCGACGGATAGCTGGGCGGCATCGACGTCATTTGCACCACGCGTCATGATGAGCTTGGCTTGCTCCAAGCCGTGGAGCCGGTTTTCCACGGCTGTTGCGATTCGATCTGCGGCAATGCCTTTTGCCCGTCCCTCCGCTACTTTGCTCTCCAGGAGCTCGATGGGAATTCCGGCGTCCTTTGCTCGCGCCATCGCTTGATCGATCCGCTCCTGCGGTGTCTCGGCAGCAGCAACTATGGGAAGTAAGGCCAAGACAGTCACCCCTGCGATCCATTGAAACCCTTTTGTCTGAATTTTCATATCCTCCTCCCTTCACTTGCCGGATAGACGATCCATTCCCGCATGACGTCACTTCACAGCGTAGATCGAACGGCAGCCAAATGATCCCGCAGCGCCTCCGCAGCCCGATGCACTCTCATTTTCATCGCGCTGACCGACGCGCAGGCGATCTCTGCCATCTCATCATATGAGAGCCCTTCTCCATGCTTCATCAAAAAAGCATCCCGCTGCTCTTCGGGAAGCATCGCTAGCGCCCGGTTTAACTGGCTCCGGAGTCTGCTCCGCCTTTCCTCCAATTCCGGGTTACCGTGATTCGCGGCAAGGTAGACGGGGAGGGGCAGGCTGCGCCGGGCGGCGCTCTTTAAGAAGTCCAGGCACCGGTTCCGCACGATCTGGCCTACCCAAAAACCGAAGCGGTTCGGTTCCCGGCAGCTTGCGAGGTTCTCGTAGGCTTTCACCAGCGCGTCCTGAACCATATCGGCGGCGGTGTCCGCATCCAGTCCCATCCAACGGGCTCGCCGGAAAAGGAAAGCCTGGTGCCTTCGGACCAGGATTTCAAAAGCGGCACGGTCTCCAGTCCGAACACGGGCAACCAGCGCCGCATCGGAAATCTCTACTTCACTACAGACGTTTTCGGATGCAGGCCAGGTCTGGCCCGTGATCGTCTCGATCCTCATGGAATCACCAATACGGCGACCCATCCGCCCATCAGATCGTTGGTCTTCGGAAAGCTAGCCGGCACGAACCAGTCTCCGTCGGCGTTGCGGAAAGCAAAACGGTACACTCCACGCGAAAGACGTACGGAAAAGCGCCACTCATCTTTATGCCGTTCCATGCGGATGGGCTTCCAGTTCGTGAAATCACCGGCAATCGATGGCGGGGATGTGCCGGCTTCACGCGCGGAAAGACGCAGAATGACTTCGCCGTTATTGCGGACATCCGCTATTTTGGCGGGTGCCGGCTGGTCGCCGTCTCTCGATAAGGTTAGCTGTCCTGCCAAATCGCTGGTCGAGGTCCAGAAAGCCAGAATCGACAGGAAGAAGAGAGTCCGGCTCATCCTTACACGTGAACTCATAGCCGCGAGTTCTCGTTGGGCAGGAGAACCGACAGGCGGCTGTTCACGCCGCCGAAACCGTCGTTGATCGCAGGGGCGGCCGGATCGGCCATCCATTTCCCGCCGTCCACCACGAAGGCGTAGTCGTGTACCCCAGGCTCCAACGGGATCAGAATCGACCACACGCCGGGAGTCACCTGTTCGAGTGTGTATACCGGCTCCCACCTTGTGAAGCTCCCAGCCAGCCGGACTACCGACGCCTGCGGCGCATCCAGCCGGAACTGGACAAAGACTTTGGTCGTCAAGTGGTCTGCATCTGCATTCCGGAGGAAAATCTTGGTCATTCCAGGCAGTAATGGAGTATTGGTGCCAGGAAGCACCACGAAAAGGAGGAATACCGCAAAAACGAGAATTCCATAGACCGGCCGGAACCGGACCAGGCGGGGCATCCAGAACCATTCCAGCGTGTTTAGGACTCGCCTGGGCAAGGCCCCCTTAGCGGACATTGCCTTCGCTTGCGCTTCAGCTGGCAGCCGCGCCATGACTCGTGCGGTCAAGTCTGGGACTTCGATGGACCGATAAGCGTGCCCTATTTCTCGAATGACATGCTCACAAGCTCCGATTTCCTGCAGCTCTTGTGGCGTGAGGGCTTCGCGGGGAAGTTCTCCATCGAGGTAACGGTGTATTCTTTCATTCATGGTCCGTTCTCCGTAGCGGCGGTCATATAGACCGCCGCTACAATCCAGGTCCGCACTTAGCGATCAGCATCGCGAATTACTTTTTCTTTCCCTCATTTTTGGCTTGCTGTTCCGCTTTCTTGGCTTCGGCATTCGCAGCAGCCGGCGACAGACCTTTGAGTTCCTGAATCGCTTGGCCCAGCGATTCAGAAGGTGGACCGGTCATTTTTGAGCGGAGGTCTGCCAGAGGAATTCCGAGGTTTTCCGATACATGCTTCGCCGCCATGTACTGACCGTAGTTCTTGAATCCTTCGGGATCGTGCGTGCTCTCTCCATTACGCGGATTCGCCGGCTGATTCCCACTTGCTTGATGGTTGCCACCGGATCCAGCCTGGCCGGAATTTCCGCCGCCGGCATTGCTGGGGTTCGCGTGACCGGCGACTCCAGGGATGGAAGGACCACCTGCCCTACCTTGCCCTCGGCCCTGAAGTGCGAACGAACGACCTGCCATCAGCAATAAAGCAGACATTGCGAGCAAAAAATGGATTCGCTTCATAAATCTCTTTTTATCCTCCTTGATGGTTCATTTATCGCGTTCATCGAGCTGCCGACTGAACGCCGACACCTGCTATGACGATCGATGCCATCGGTTCGTCACATCCAATCGGACAACTCTAGGAATCTCAGTTGGGTAGCAGCGCACGCCGCACATGGAAGGGCATCCGAAAAGCCGGGTTGTCACCGGCGACTGAAATCTCCTGAGGGCAACAGCGTCTATCGTTTGTTGCGTATTAGCGAAGTGACGTTGAAGCCGAGCGAGAAAAATACCTTCGCCAACGTCTCTCGGACCTTCCCGAATCTCGAAGCCGAAATCGATCAGACCACCGGGTCATCTAATATGCAACGCGGCGAGTTTCAGCAGCACGTCTATGCTTCGTTAAGAGGTATGATTGGTCCCTTTACCTGAGCAACACATGCGGCAGAACTGCATCGTGACGCTGTCCATTTTCGACTTACGCGTCGCGTACACAAACAAGGGCAGAGCCCATGAAATCCGGCGGGAGACGCTTTCGGGTCCTCGGAATTGCATGCTATATCCGGCAGAGGATGCGGCACTCACCTCTTGAGGGCTTCGGATCGATCCTCGGAAATGGCAAAGAAGCACACACAAAGAGATCGGCGCCGGAAATTTCGGCCGGTGCATACGAAGTCAACCGCCAGTGGGCGGGAACTACGGTAGAATGAAGTCAACATGACTTCACCCCGCCCGGCCCAGGGGCGTCAACTAAACATAGGAGTGACGTTCTTGGCGTGGCTAAACATTTACCAGACGCTCAAACAGATCGTTCAGGACGCGGTTGCGCCCGAGATTCAAGGGCTCAAGGGCGAGATTCAGGGCATCAAAGGCGAGATCAAAGGACTATCAGATCGCATCGATTCGCTGGAGAAGCGTCTCGATAATCGTATCGACGGTCTCGAGAAACGCATGGACGACTTCGGCAGGCGAATGGACGGATTCGAGCGGCAACTCGAAATTGCATTAGACGTACGGGAGAGACTTGCAGCCGTCGAGGCGAAATTAGAGCACAGATAGTTCACGACAGAGCCGGCGGCCCTTCCCCTTTGGGAGAGGGCGCGAAGCGCGAGCCCGATAGGGCGAAGCCTCAAGGAAGGGCAAGGGTCTCGAGATTCGAATAGGCTTGCGACCCCCACCCGGCGCTGCGCACGGCCTCTCCCAGAGCGAGAGGGCTGCTAAGGGCTGATCTTCTACTGGCTTTTTTGCCCACCACGGCCGCGGCCTGGAGGCGGGAGGTTCGGATCGGGCCTGAAATCGGCCGGGAATAGATCAAACACCGCATTCATCGCGGTCACCGCCTTGGCGTGTTCGGCCATGAGCTTATCGGGATCGGTCGCACTTGAGCTCATATCCGATATTTTCTGGTACGCGGCCACCGCCGCCTTCAGCCTGGTCTCGACCCTGTTCTTGAAATCGGCGGGTTCATTTTTGATTGCGGTGCGCAACGCGTCGGCGGCTTCCGTGTACTCCATGTACTCGTGCGGCACGCGGGCGAAGTTCTTGTTCGTGATTTGCCGCTTGAAGTCGTTGGATACCTGGACGAGAAGCCTGAGTGCCGTTTTCACGTCGTCGGGCGATTTCAGTTGGGCGGCCAAAATCGGCCCCGCCAGCGCCAGCACCAATCCGATCGATGCGAGAATGGCCAGAATTTTTCTTGTACGTTTCATATTCATACCCTCTCAGTGTTGTAGAACGTTTTACTCCGTCACATGCAATATCCCGTTCATGTCTACGGCATGGCCGGGAGTGGAACAGAAAAATGGATAGTCGCCGGGCGCGGGCGCGATGAACTCTGTCATCATCGTCTCGCCTTTGTCGCACATCGGGACCACCGCAAGCACGCGCGGGTCATCTGTCGAAATGACGCCCTCTGTCTTCTCCGCATCCTTATCCACCGCCTCCATCTGATCGGGATACGCGAGCACCCAATTATGACGCGCGCTAAGGAACTTGCCCGCATGATGGAAGGTCAGATGAACCAGTGCGCCGGTACGGCAGGTCAGTTCGTCGGGCCGGAATGCAAGGAAGTCACCATCCGATTCGATGAAGAGATCGACACCCTGTTGTCCAGACGATCGCCTGCGGCTGCATCCCAAAAGCGTCAGCGGAAGTGCCAGCGAGCCCACAAGAAGCCGGCGTCGCGACAGAGGAGCGCGACCGAGGACACTGAAGTTCCTGCTCCTCGCGTCAGTCCGATACATCCTGGCGTGTAGCCTATCACGCTCACCTTACGCGGCATCAAAATTTTAGCCGGCGGTCATAGACGTCATAGACCGCCGCTAGAGCGCCCAAGCTCGACTGTTTGTGCAAAGATCAATTCATTCCCACGTTCGAGAGCCTCCAGTGACCCACTAACAAAAAACTTGAAGTGAATTATTTGTTTGGGTGCCTGCTGGATTTATAATTCGGAGTTTCCAGTAGTTACTCGCCAGCATTTCAGCCTCAGGTCATTAGTCCTTTGCGCCGCTCGGCGCAAACCTGTGGCTGTTCGAGAAGGGAGACAACGCAGTGAAATTTCCTATCAGCGTGACGCTAAATGGCCGCCCGTACCGGCGCGAGGTCGAGCCGCGGCAGCTGCTCGTACATTTGATCCGCGATTTGGGCGGTGTGACCGGAACGAAGATTGGTTGCGACACGAGCCAGTGTGGCGCCTGCACGGTGCTGCTGGACGGCGTTGCAATCAAATCGTGTACGGCTTTGGCCGTGCAGGTGGATGGAACGTCGATTACCACGATCGAAGGTCTGGCCGGCGACGGTCAATTGCATCCACTGCAGGAGGCGTTTTGGAACAAGCACGGCCTCCAATGCGGCTATTGCACGCCCGGCATGATCCTGGCCGCGCATGAACTGCTCCGGACCAACCCGCAACCCAGTGACGATCAAATCCGTCATGGCTTGGAGGGCAACATGTGCCGCTGCACCGGCTATCAAAACATTATCCGTGCGGTCCGCGAAGCCGCGGCTGCGATGAGGAGGAAAGGATGAGCACTCGAGTATTTGGCTCCGGAATCCGGCGGCGCGAGGATCCCCGGCTCATTACGGGGGCGGCGACGTATACCGACGATTACACGCTTCCCGCTATGGTGCACATGGTCCTGCTTCGCAGTCCGCATGCACACGCAAGAATCAAACGCATCGACACAACGCGCGCGAAGGCGGCTGCGGGTGTCGTCGCCGTGTTTACCGGCACCGATGTCGAAGGCGCATTGAACCCGATGCCCTGCGCCTGGCTGGTTCCCAACTCGAATCTGAAGGTCGCGGGGTATCCCTGTATCGCAAAAGACGTGGTCCGCTACGTTGGCGACATCGTTGCCGCGGTCGTCGCCGAAAGTCCATATCAAGCGACGGATGCGCTCGACTTGATTGTCGTGGACTACGAACCGCTCCCTGCAGTCATCGATCCTGAAAAAGCCAAACAGTCTGGAGCACCGCAGATCCATTCGAATGTTGAGAACAATGTGGCGTTCCACTGGACGGTTACAGGCGGCGAAGTCGATGGGACTTTCCAGAAAGCGGACGTCGTTATTAAGGAGCGTATCGTCCAGCAGCGCCTGATCCCGAATGCGATGGAACCGCGTTCGGCGTTGGCCCACTGGTCGGGCGCATCCGGCGAACTGACGCTCTGGAACACAACCCAGAACCCGCACATTGCACGCTTTCTCTGCTCCGTGGTGACGGGTGTTCCCGAGGACAAGCTTCGTGTGATCGCGACCGAAGTTGGAGGTGGGTTCGGCAGCAAGATTCCCGCCTACCCGGCAGACTTCATCACCGTCTTCTGCGCAAAGAAACTCAACCGGCCCGTGAAGTGGACCGAAAGCCGCAGGGAAAACTTTCAGGGCACAACTCACGGACGCGACCATGTCCAGGATGTCGAGCTGGCTGCCGCCAAGGACGGCAAGGTTCTGGGCATTAAGGCGACGTCCTATTCCGGCATGGGCGCGTATCTTTCCACTGCCGCACCGGGCATCCCGACGATCTTGCACGGACTGATGTTGTCGGGGCCCTACGACATTGCGGCGATCAGGGAAGACGTCTACGGCATCTACACCAACGGCACGCCCGTCGAAGCGTATCGCGGCGCGGGCCGTCCGGAGGCCACGTTCATTTTGGAACGTATGATGGACATGTTAGCTGCCAAACTCGGAATGGACCCGGTCGATCTCCGTAAGAAGAACTTCATTCCGAAGTTCGAAAACGGGCACACCGTCGCGACTGGCCTCTCTTACGACAGCGGCAACTACGCAGGTGCGCTTCAGAAGCTGGTCGACCATGTCGCATACAAAGACCTGCGGCGGCAGCAGGCGGAAGACCGGAAGAAAGGCCGCTACCTCGGAATCGGCATCAGCACTTACGTCGAAATCTGTGGGCTCGGTCCTTCCCAGGTCGCCGGCGCCGTTGGTTTTCAGGGCGGTTTATGGGAGAGCGCCATCGTGCGATTCCATCCGACCGGTAAAGTGAACGTTTTTATCGGCGCGAATCCGCACGGACAGGGCGAAGAAACGACATTCGCTCAGATCGTGGCTGAAGAAATCGGCGTCGATGTCAACGACGTCAAGATCATTCATGGCGACACTCAAACGACACCGATGGGCTGGGGCACCTACGGCAGCCGGACGACGGCGGTGGGAGGGGCCGCTCTGGTCATGGCCACACGCAAGGTTAAGGAGAAGGCGAAGGTTATCGCTGCGCACCTGCTTGAAGCGGCCGTCGAGGATATGGATTACAAAGACGGCAAGTTTTTCGTGAAAGGATCACCGGACAAAGCCAAAACGATCCAGGATATCGCGCTGATGGCAAACGTCGCGTGGAATATGCCGGCTGGAGTGGAGGCGGGCTTGGAAGCGTCGGCCTTCTACGATCCTCCGAACTTCACCTATCCCTTCGGCGCCCATTTGGCGGTCGTGGAATTGGATCCGGAAACAGGCCAGATCGATATACGCCGTTATGTGGCCGTGGATGACTGCGGCCCCCAGATTAATCCTGTCATCGTTGAAGGCCAGGTCCACGGCGGCGTCGTGCAGGGCATCGGGCAGGCTCTGTGGGAGGGTGCCGTCTACGATGAAAACGGCCAATTGCTGACCGGATCGATGCTGGATTATGCCCTCCCCAGGGCGGATCGCCTGCCCGACATGGAAGTGCTGTCGACAGTTACGCCGTCGCCGCATCATCCAATCGGCGTGAAAGGAATCGGCGAGGCCGGCACGATTGCGTCCACGGCGGCGGTTTACAATGCGGTAATCGATGCGTTGAGTCCGTTCGGCGTCCAGACCATCCGCATGCCGGTCACACCCGAACGTGCGTTTAATGCCATTCAAGCAGCCAAGGCCGGAAGGAGATAAATTATGTACGCACCCGAATTCGACTATTACCGGGCCGGTTCGGTTTCAGAAGCTGCCGGCCTTCTACGCAAGTACCCAGGCTCGAAGCTGCTGGCCGGCGGCCAAAGCCTGATCCCGTTGTTGAAGCTTCGTCTGGCGGCGCCGGTGGCCGTCATTGATATCGGCCGGATACGCGACTTGAAGGGAATCACAGTCAAGGGCGGCACCATCCGTGTGGGCGCCATGACCACCCACGCCGAGCTGGCGGCTTCGTCCGAGCTTGCCGAACAATGCCACGCGCTGGCACAGGCGGCGGCCGGAATCGGCGACCCCGCTGTGCGCAACCGCGGTACGATCGGAGGTAATCTCGCTCACGCCGATCCCGCCTCCGATCTGCCGGCCGTTTTGGTGGCACTCGAGGCGAAGCTGACGGTTGAAGGTCCCGATGGAAAGCGCACGCTTGATGCCGGCGGATTCTTTCAAGGAATGATGACCACGGCATTGAAAGAACACGAAATCCTGACGGCCATCGAAGTCCCGGCGCACTCTAAAGGCCAGGGCTCGGCATATGCCAAATTCGCCCATCCGGCCTCACGCTATGCCGTTATTGGCGTCGCGGCTGTTGTCACGACAAGTGGGGGCAAGTGCTCGGCCGCCCGCGTGGCCATCGGTGGGATGGTTCCACGGCCAGTGAGGGCCGCATCGGTCGAGCGCGTTCTCACCGGACAGGAACTGTCGGCGGAAAATATCGCGAAGGCGGCCGCACAGGTCACCGAGAATCTCGGCAACGAGGTTCTCGGCGACATCTTCGCGTCCGAGCAATATCGCCGCTCCGTTGCGCCTGTGTGGGTGAAGCGTGGGCTGACGCAAGCGGCCGAGCGAGCGAGGTAAGGGATACTGAGTGAAATTGACTGTAGCGGCGGTAGATGAAGCTGTGAAAAAACTGACGGCTGCCAAACTTGTCAAATGTCCAATGTCTGTTGTGCGATGTCCGATGAACTTGTAAAACGACCCAATGACGAAATGACCTGATGACTAAATGGTTCCCATTAAGAATTCGGTGGTCTGGTCAGTGGGTCATCTGGTGCTTTGACAAGTACATTAAACATCGCACAACAGACATTGGACATTTGACAAGTTTGGTTGCCGTCAGTTTTTTCACAGCTTCGTAGCGCCGCTACAGCAGCGGAATAACCAAGAACGAAACATTGAAACCGGCAACACTTCCAAGTTCCATTGACGACCTCCAGGTTCTGCTCGAGCAAGAGGCCTACATCGCGGATCGCGGTCTGGCCACGTCCGTCTATCTTGCGCTAAAGCTTCAGCGCCCCCTGCTGCTGGAAGGCGAAGCCGGTGTGGGAAAGACGGAGGTGGCCAAGGTTCTGGCTTCCGGTCTGGATCGCGAGCTGATTCGACTGCAATGCTACGAAGGGCTCGACATCAACCACGCCGTTTACGAATGGAACTACGCCCGCCAGCTTCTGGAAATCCGGCTAATGGAAGCTTCCGGCAGCGTGGACCGGCATACCGCGGCGCGGCAGCTTTTCACCGAAGAATTTCTGATCCAGCGGCCGTTGCTTCGTGCGTTGTCGTCCACCAAGGAGCGCTCACCGGTACTCCTCATCGACGAGCTTGACCGGGCCGACGAAGAGTTCGAAGGATTTTTGCTCGAGCTGCTGTCGGATTTTCAGGTCACCATCCCGGAGCTCGGTACGATCCGAGCCATTTCGCCACCGATCGTCATTATTACATCGAACCGCACCCGCGAACTGCACGACGCGCTGAAGCGCCGCTGTCTCTACTTCTGGATCGACTACCCGGACTTCGACAAAGAGCTGCGGATTGTCATGACGAAGGTGCCCGGTGCTGCGCCGCGGCTGGCGCGCCAGGTCACCGCTTTCGTTCAAGAACTGCGCACAGCCGAGCTTTACAAAATGGCAGGTGTTTCCGAAACGCTCGACTGGATAGCAGCGCTGGTCGCGCTCGACTGCGCCGAATTGGAACCCGCAGCCATAGACCAGACTCTCGGGATGCTGCTTAAGAACCGCGAGGACATGGAAGCGCTCCGTGGCGAACGCATTTCCGATTTGTTGAACCGGGCATCAGCGCGGGGGCATCTGTAGCGGCGGTCTATGACCGCCGGCGATCTCGTAAATTGCTGGATTGTCGGCGGTCATAGACGTCATAGACCACCGCTACAGTGCAAATCTTCAACATGAGTTACCTGTTCCATAATCTTCTGCACTTCAGCCGCTTGCTTCACGCCGCCGGTTTGGATGTACACGCCGGGCGCATGCCGGATGTGGCCGCAGCCCTCAGCGAAATCGATATCGGGCGTCGCTCCGATTTCTATTTCACGTTGCGGACACTGCTCATCCACCGGCACCAGGACCTGGGACCGTTTGACGATGCTTTTCGGGTCTTTTGGCGCCGGCCGGCCGGAGAGCGATCCATGACGGATTTGCGCGCTCTCGGCGAGCGCCGGAGATACGGCAAGCCGGAGGTCGATTTCCCAACTGGAGAATCTCGTGACGGAGACGATCCTGCGGTGCGCACGCTTTCGGAGGTTGTCCAGCGCATCGCACCCATGAGTTACAGTGCCAGCGAGATCTCGCGGACGAAAGACTTCGCCCAATTTACCGAGCACGAGTTGGCTCAGGCAAAAGCGATGTTGGACGAACTGGATTGGGAGCCTGGCATGCGCTGGACGCGGCGGTGGGTTGCTGGACGAGGCACGGCTGCCGATTTCCGCCGGATGATCCGCACGAACATGCGCTATGGCGGGGAACTGTTGGAAATTCCGGCGCGGCAAAGGAAGAAGAAACGGCGGCCATTGGTCTTGTTATGCGACATCAGCGGATCGATGGAGCGTTATTCCAGGATGCTGCTTCATTTCATTCACACGCTCGCCGCCCGGCGGCCCAACGGTGGAATGGATCGCATCGAAGCCTTTCTCTTTGCCACGCGCCTGACCCGCATCACGCGCTCGCTTTCGCATTGGCGCGCAGACGAGGCGGTCTTGAAAATCTCGAGAAATGTTTCAGACTGGTCGGGCGGAACCCGGATCGGAGACGCGCTGCGCGCGTTCAATGTCGCCTGGGCTCGCCGCACGCGTCTACATAGCGCGGTGGTCTTGGTCATTTCCGATGGTTGGGATCGCGGCGACCCGGAACTGTTACGGAATGAAATCAGCCGGCTCCGTCGCACTTGTCACCGATTGATCTGGCTCAATCCGCTGCTCGGCTCCCCGGATTATCAACCCCTGACTCGTGGCATGCGTGCGGCGTTACCCTTCATCGACGATTTCCTGCCGGTGCACAACCTGGAAAGTCTGGAAGCCCTGGCAGTCCGCTTGAATTCGCTCCCTATCCGCTGATCGAACCAGCGGAACGAATCTTCTTTTGTGCTTTTTTTCGGCTTTCTTTGTGCCTTTTGTGCACAGGCCCCGTTTTGTTTTGCGAAGCCGAATCTCGTTGAATAGCTCCAACCGATCTGGCGTATTGTATGGTCATGAGAAAGAGTGTTGTCGCCTTCTTTGCTGTTCTACCGCTGGTGGCTTGTATGGCATTGTTCACGCAATTCAGCTTTAGCCAGGACCTGGGTCAGGTTCATGAGGTGTGTTCGCCGCATGAAGGCCGGTGCCTCACGATTCGTCCGCCGCGAGTTCCGGCGGCGCTGAATTGGAAAATGCCTCGCACGCGCGATGGTAAACCTGATTTTACGGGCGTGTATGCCGGAGCGGGCTTTAACCATCAGGTCGGGCCTAATGACACCGACACGCCGATCATCAGGGGCTTCGACGCCAAGATCATGCCGCCAACCAAGCCCGGCGGCGATGCGATCCTGTTTCGGCCTACGACCGGAGATCTCAAAATCGACGATCCGATCGCGCTTTGCCTCCCCTACGGATTCACATCACAGATTTTCTCTCCTTATGCGCAGCAGTGGATTCAAGCGCCTGAACATCTGGTGATCCGTCATGAGTTCATGAACAACTTCTCTCGAGTCATTCCCCTGGACAACCGGCCGCACCCGAAGGACCTGGAACCGACCTGGGGAGGCCATTCGGTCGGCCATTGGGAAGGAGACACGCTCGTGATCGACACCGTTGGGCTTAAAGAATGGTGGCTCGACAACCCTCATCCGAACGGTTCGCTATGGCATAGCGACGCGGCACACGTGATTGAGCGCGTGAAATGGGTTGCGCCCAGAGTCGTTTCCTACGAGGTCACGATGGATGATCCGAAGATTTGGACAAAGCCATGGACGGAGCAGTTTCATATGGTCCTGCATCTGACATGGGAACTCCTGGAGTTCGTTTGCAATGAGAATGACAGGTGCAGTCAGGGAAATTGCGTTGAATCGGACGCACAGAAAAAGAGGTGAAGGAGGCATGAATGACCGGTAAATTTCTCAGCCTTACCGCCGCGAGCTTTGTTGTTTTGTTATTCACCACAACGCCGTTCATTGCGCATCACTCGGAGGCAGCACAATTCGACACCACCAAGCCGGTCAAGGTCAGCGGTGTCGTCAAGAAGGTCGAGTGGATGAATCCACACATCTGGTTCTACATCGACGTGAAGGATGAAAAAGGCAATGTGACGACGTGGGGCTTCTCGGGTTTGCCTCCAGGGATGGCCATCAGAAAAGGATTTACCAAAGACACACTGAAAGTTGGCGAAACAGTTATGGTTCAGGGATTTCGAGCGAAAGATGGTTCGAACAACGCATCCGGAAATATCCTCACCTTCGCGGATGGCCGGCAGGTTTTTCCAGGCGCGCTAGAGCTCGGCACAGTTCCCGCCAGCAAGCCCTAGTGCAAACCCTCTCCCTCTAGGAAAGGGCGGGGTTCCCAAGTGACAATTGAACAGTGAACAATGGCAATTTTTGCCAGAAATGTTCACTGTTCATTGTTCAATGTTCAATTGTCATTCTTATTTGCAAACCCAGCCATCCACGGCAGGCCTGGACTCATTGCACGGCGCTACCGTGCGCGGAGCCTGAAGCGAATAGTAGACTTTAAAGTTGTCGCCCGGCTTTTTGTTGAAATCGTAAACGTCTATAGGCACGCGCGGATCGGGATCATTCGGAGCCATGTTGTAATTCATGGAGATCGCCGCCGGAGGCGTTCTGGGATTTGCCGGAACGTTGAGCGGCTCGAACACCGAATTTCGAACCACCGCGACTTTCGGCGGTCTACGATTCCCGGGTTTCGGCTGATATGTCGTCGCGACCACGACTCCATAGTAGTCGCGGAAATAACTGTTCTCGATAGCAATCGAACCATCTCCGCGGCCCGGTTCCACACTTTGGCCCAAATGGAAGAAAGGACTGGCGACGCCTGTACGCATGCCCTGGATGTCGGCGTTCCGGATCGTGATGCTCTTCGCAAGATAGTTTCCCACCCAGACGCCCGCGGCCCTCTCCTCGGCATCGACCAGGACCGATTTGTCGCCGCGCACGGTGATGGCATCGATTGTCAGCTTATCGGTCGGGATAACCGTCAGACCCTGGCGTGCAGGATTCCAGGTGCGGAAGTTCTTGATCTCCCCGTTCCATCCGAATGCGACTCCGGTCTGGATCGCACCATAGGCTTCGTTATTGACGAACTCCAGCACCTTCTCATTTGTGGTGTCGATCGGTACGGTCTCACGGTCATCGGCCATATCGGCACTTTTGAATTTAGGAATCCGTATAGTGTCGAGCGCGCCTGCCGCGAGCTGGAACCCAAATACATCCGCGTTGGCGGCCACGTTATTCCTGATGTAATTGTTCGGCCCGCGGAACCAAAATCCGCCGCCTTCTCCACCAGGATCGGGACCGACACCGCTGTAGCCACTGCGCGGGGCGAACTCACCGGAACCCTGAGATCGCATCGCGAAATTGTGGTCGAACACGTTGAAGCTCTCAGTGCCGTCCTCGGTGACAATGCCGGCGCCATGAGTGTTGTAAACGACGTTGTCCTGAATGAGCCCGTAATGGCTGTTATGGACGGTGACTCCCCACTTCGGAGCGCTGTCGACAGCGTTGCCGACCAGCGTGAACTGGTATCCGTTTGCCGGGGTCTGTTTGGGTCCGAAGTAGTGATGGAAATGGATCGCATAACGTCCGATCTGGTTGGTTCCCAAATGCTTGACGTTGCCCTGCTCGTCGAATTCCGTGTTGTCCAGGACGCCCATGCGCGTTCGGCCCATGTCGCGAACTTCCACGAAGCGCAGATCAACCTCGGCGCGGGACACGAAAATCATGTGGCCGCGCGTGCCGTCGGGATTTTCAGAACGGATGAGAACGTTACGGCTCAGATTCCCAATGTGCGGCAGGAACTCGAGTTTATCGTCGGCGTTTCTTGCACCCTTATGGTCGTACTTGAGAGGCGTGCCCAGGGTGATCTTATTCGCGGCAATCGATCGAATCTCGAGTTTCTCGTCCTGCGATTTGTAATTGCTTCCGATTTCACGATCACGCAACTGCCGCGTATCCGGAATCACGATGTGTTCGCCTGCTTTCCAGCCTTGGACACTCTGTTCGAGTGTCAGCGTCGTCTGACCTGACAGCGCCTCTTCGGCGAGACGCATGAACGTGGGCGACTTCACCGCGCCGTGCATCGTGATCTTGCCAAGGCTTTCGATGCCGGTACCAAGTTCTGCGGGATCGATTTTCCGGTCGATCTTCTGATCCGTGATGACGATTTCAGCAGTAACGTTTGGCGCGACCGGAGCGGTGGGCGATCCGACTTCCAGGTATCCTTCATCCTGGACCATCAAATTCGCCGTCTTCATGCGCGTATTCGCATCCGCACGGAAGCGAAGGCGCCCGCGAACCTCGACACACGCGAGTTTCGCGTCGCTTAGCGCGTCGTACACGACATCATGGCGGGCGGAGATCAGGATTTTATCCCCAGCTGCCGGGATCTTCCCGGTGGACCAGGTCGCAGGATTAGACCACGCACCGGCACCGACGCTCGTTACGGTCGGTTGACCGCAAAAATCGGGAACACCACCGGGAACACCGTGAACTTCACGCGGATGATTGTGAGCTTCCTGCGCCCATGCAACCGATGACAGGGCAAAGATGAATCCAAGGTAACCGAGCTTCATAGGCCTCCCAATGTCAGACGTTTTTCGGATTTAGTATGCAAGAATTTACGTCTTGAGGCCAGAACTTCACTACGCGAGGCGACGGGACCCCTGAACCTGGTCGAGAATGGGTCCGACGATATCTCCATGAACGGTGACGCTTCCGCGAAGCGACTTGCCTTCACGAATCCGAATTGGAACAACTTCGACAACCGGCGCCAAGGAGCGATCGACAGAAGGGATCACGTACCAAACGCCCCGAATTGTTCGCGCGCAAATTGCACACGCCGTTTATTTCGCTTATCTTTGTCATTAAAATCAGGGCGTCCTAGCATTGGTGTGGTCTGGGGAACAGTTTATCGGCCATAGTAGGACGAAGCCGGATCCAGGAGGTATGAGATGAGCAAACGATCTCTAGGTCTAAGGTCGATCGGTGTGGCGGCTGTGATCATGGCCGTTGTTGTGCTCCTTAAACTCGCGCCCGTTCCGCGGGCAGAGGACGCAGTGAGGGCCGGCCCAGCCCCGAAAACCCCGTGGGGCGAACCGGACCTCCAAGGCATCTGGACCAACAACTACGAGATACCTTTGCAGCGACCCGCTCGATATGCGAACAAAGAGTTTTTAACCGACGAAGAAAGGGCCGAACTGGATCAGAAGCGAACGTCCATCATTGATCGACAGGCCAATGAAACTCGCCGCACGCGGGGGACCGAACAGGACGTCTCCGGAGCCTATAACCAGGCGATCTTCGTGACACACAAGCATGTCGGCCGGCGGACGTCGCTGATTGTGGATCCACCCGATGGGCGCATTCCTCCTTTGACGCCGGAGGCGCAGAAGAGACGGGACGCCATCCGGGCGTTCCAGTTCGCCCTACTGCAAGCCACCGACACGTGTAAGAACAAGCTGCCCGGCTGCGCGGGTGGGACCTACGGACCGCCTTCACCGCGACGAGCCGAGGCGCCTCCGTACTACGTGGCGACCGGCGCGATGGGTGGTGGCAGCATCAATCGTGCGAACGGCCCGGAGGACCGAACGCTCGGGGAGCGTTGTATGGGCGCGATCCTGCCCGATTTTGGGGGACTCGCTGGTTTTTTCCCTCAGATTGTGCAGTCGCCTGGAACCCTATCGATTTTTTATGACACGGGCCAGGGGCAAGGGTGGCAGCGTGTCATTCCGTTAACGGGGCGTTCGCATTTGCCCTCACACCTGCGCCAGTGGTGGGGAGATTCCCGCGGTCATTGGGAGGGGAATACACTGGTTGTCGACGTCACCAATTTCACCCCGAAAACCGACTTCCAGGGATCCCGCGAAAACTTGCATCTGGTTGAACGCTGGACACGGCTCGATGCGAACACGCTCGAATACGCCGTCACGATCGAGGATGCGACAACGTGGACCAGACCGTGGACCGTGAAGTTGGAGTTGAACAAGCAGAGCGATCAGACAAATCGCGTCTATAAGGAGCCCCGGTGTCACGAGGGGAACTTCGGCATGACGGCGTTGCTTGCGGGAGCGCGCGCCGAGGAGCGTGCCTTCGCGGCGGGCCGAGGTCCGGATCCGGCCACATTGTGCAGCGCGGGATGCGGAGGATTTGCCGCAGGATTTGCCGATAGCGGAGAGGAAAGTAATCCGCTGACTAATTAGATAAAAAGCGCCAGGCGGCGGGAAGGAAAGGAGAGCGATCATGCAAAATCGTTTTATCGCCTCGTTGATTGTGGTGGCAATTGCTGCTGCGGTTGTGACCGCCGTTGTCACCGTGCGACTGACACGGCCCGGCCGGGCCGCGGCAGCCACCGCCGCTCGCACAGTGGACGGCA
>WNGK01003461.1_pt1 | contig 17031 bp, 18 predicted proteins | sample 5400601 | NCBI WGS metagenome assembly WNGK01 (sample SAMN13153376, study PRJNA577476) | soil metagenome | isolation source: 60 cm soil or saprolite under Garry oak tree replicate 1 | place: USA:California | collected 2016-06-15
AGCGTCATCATCACCGGCGTGCGGGATGAGACGAACGCGACGATCATGGCCACCGAGCAGGGCACCCTGCAGGCCCGCGAGGTCGGCGAGCTGATGGCCTCCACGGCGACCATGCTCGATGAATCGATCCTCGCGACCCAGCAGCAGAAGTCCGCTGCCGACCAGGTGGACGCCGCCATCCAGCAGATCCGCGAGGCGGCCGACCAGCTCGCCGCCGAGCAAACCCAATGGTCACTCAACGCCGAACGGCTGGACACCCTGGTGGACGAACTCGAGAACGTCCTGCGCGAAGACGGCAAAGAAACGCGGCACATGGGCGTCTACGTGCCGCCGCGGGAACGCCTGGCAGCGACGCCCGAAAAATGACCCCGTGCCGACGTCCTGGTAAGCGGCGGGCATGGCAGATGCCGGAAAGATCAGCGCAGCCGCAGCCCGAGCCCAACGCGGTAGGCCGCTCATCGGCTGCCGCGGCTTCGTCGGCCGGCTGCGCGGCTGCTCAGCACGCGGCAGCCAATCACCGCGAGGCAGGCTCCGAAAATCAGCCACGGAACCAGCGGCAGCATATCGGCGGCAGTCAACCGTCGCCTCCTTCGCCTGTCATCGTCGGCCCGATCGCTCTTCCCCAGGACAGCGCGGCGGTGCGGATGGCGCGTGAAGCCGCTGTGATGACGGCGTGGAGGGGACAACTGGCCCGGCAGCGGCGAGCGCGTCGGTCAAGCGCGCGGCATGATGACGGTGATCTTCGTGCCCTTGCCGGGGGCGCTCATGACGTCCAGCCGGCCATCGTGGGCGCGGACGAGCTCGGCAACCACGGTCAGGCCGATCCCGCTGCCGGCGATTCCGGCAGCATGCTTGCCGCGGAAGAACCGCTCGAAGATCTGCGGCAGCTCATCGGGCGGGATGCCCTCGCCGGTGTCGCTGACGCTGAGCATGGCCTGGAGTTCGCGCAGGCCAGACTCCAGCAGGACGCTTCCGCCAGCCGGCGTGAACTTCAGGGCGTTGACAAGCAGGTTAGTGATCACCTCGTGCAGCCGGCCCGGATCGCCCATGACCTGCACCTCGGTAAGCCGCCGGTCGATGCTGACGCCGGCCGTACTGAAGGAGCCTGACAGGCTGTCGGCCGCGGCGGCAGCGATGTCAGACAGGTCGCACCGGCGCTGGCTCAACTGCAGTGCGGCTGACTCGGCCGAAGCCAGGACGCTCAGGTCGCCGACGATGCGTGCAAGCCGCAGCACCTCGTCGCGCAGTGACGCCAGCTGGCCGGGAGTCGGCTCGGCCACGCCGTCAAGCAGCGCCTCGTGGCCTGCCTGCAGCACGGCAATCGGGGTGCGCAGCTCATGTGCGACGTCCGCGACCAGATTGCGCCGCAGCCTCTCCTGGCGGGCCAGCGAGTCGGCCATCTGGTCGAAGGCTTCCGACAGATCGCGCAGCTCACCCGGTCCTCGCACGTCGCCGACCCGCGCGGAGCGATCACCCCCGCCCATGGCCCGCGCCGCCACGATCAGCCGTGCCACCGGCAGGGTAATCCGCCGCGACACGGTGAGCGCCACCAGCATCGCGAGCAGCGCGGCGAGGCCGGCTGCGCCGGCAATCGCCCGCCACAGATCCGCCCGGAGCGCATCATCGGTGCCGGCCAGACCACTCCGGCTGAACCGGACGATGACGCGCCCGACCTGGCGTCGCCGGACGACGACCGCCTCCTGGAGCTCAGGACTCGATGACAGCCCGATAGAGCCCGGCGAAGAAGCGCCGACAAGCACGCCTGCCCGATCCCGGACCTGCACGTCGGGCGGCAACCCGGGCAGCCAGGTCTAGGACAGGCGACAAATCCGCGCTGGCCCAGCCATCAGAGCGGTCCCATGCAGCCCCGGCGGCCAACGCCACGGCACGGGTCAGGCCGGACTGCTGCCGGGTGACCAGATGGGAGATATCGGTCGCGACAAACACCGCGGTCAGCCCAGCGAGCACGGCAACCGCCGTCAGCGCGACGCCGACGAACGCGAGCGCAAGCCGCAGCGCGATCGGTCCGCCGCCCGGCCTAGCCATCCCGGGTCATGCCGAGCCGGTAACCTCCGCCTAGCACCGTCTGGATGATCGCCGGGTTGCCCGGCTCTTCCTCGATCTTGCGGCGCAGGTTCTTCACGTGCGAGTCGATGGTCCGCTCATAGCCTTCGAACTCATACCCGCGGACGCGGTTGATCAGCTCAAACCGTGAGTAAACCCGGCCAGGGACAGTCGATAGCGTGACCAGGAGTCCCCATTCGGTAGGGGTCAGATCCACTGCGGCGCCGCGGACCAGCGCCACCCGCCGTGGCTCGTCGATGACCAGCGCGCCATCGCCGAACCGGCTCACTCCCTGGTCGGTAGCTACCGCAGCGCCTCGGCGCAGGATCGCCTGGGCCCGCAGCACCAGCTCGCGAGGGCTGAACGGCTTGGTCACGTAGTCGTCCGCGCCCAGTTCCAGGCCCGCGATCCGGTCCTCCTCGGCGCTTCTCGCCGTCAGCATCAGGATCAAAGTGCCCCCGGCCGCCCGGATCTCCCTGGCCACCGTCTCTCCGGGCACATCCGGCAGGCCGAGATCCAGCACAACCAGATCTGGTGCGGCCGAGCTGGCCAGGCTGATCGCCTCTGCGCCTGAGCCAGTTGACAGCACCATGTAACCGGCCCGCTCCAGGTACGAGCGCACCAGCTCCCTGAGCTTGCGCTCGTCTTCTACCAGCAGCACCGTGGCCGTCATCGGATCCTGTCTCCGTCCGCTGCGGCCGCCGGGGCGAATCGCGGGCAGCGGCCCAGGACAAATGATCCCACGCCGTCTCGGTGCGCTGCCGTCACGACGTCCCTAAGCCCGCGGCAGGGCCAGACTCGCGTCGGCCGCAACGCCGTACACAGCACTCCGGGCAGTAGCGGATCTGCGGGCTGGCTTCCAGCCAGTCGGCCTTCAGGCGCAGGCCGCACTGCTCGCAGATCCCGTAGCTGGCGGCATCAATCCGGCCCAGTGCCGCCTCGATCTCGGCAAGCAGCTGATGAGCGAGCGCGGTACGGGCCAGCATCCGCCGGAGCTGGCGGGTGGGTGCGCCGGGCAGCTCCGGCCTGCCGCCGACGCGACGCGCCGATGCGGCCTCATGGTAGGCCAGCGACAGCTCGATGATCTCTTCGACCTGCAGCCGCCACTGGCGCTCGAGCCGGTCGCGCCACCGGGGCAGATCGTCAGCCAGGCCGGGCGGGGGGCGAGCGAACGAGCGCTGATCGAGATCCGTTGACGCCATAATCGGCTGACCCTCCTTATCACCGCTGCGGCGATAAAATCCGGTCCCGGTGCAGTTTCGGTGACTGGTTCGTGGAGCCTGGATGAAGACGGCACCCCGCTCGGCGGCCGCGCTCGGCCAGGCCGAGGCCACCGGTCATCTCGTCTCTCCATCCGGTCATCACCTCACGAGCATCCGGCATGCACGCTGGCGTGCTTACCTCAGCGCGAGCCCGCCGGCACCCAGCCGCCTGGGCTCCTCCTGACCCCGCATTCTCAACCGGAGAACCCGCAATGACCTCGACACGCCGGGCATGGCGGCTGCCGATCGCCGCCGCATTGCTCGGCCGGCTCCCCGGCAGCTGACTGGTCCAGGCAATGCCCCAGCACGAAGTCCCCCGGATCCGGGGGCAGCAGCCGACCGCCGGCGGTTTCCGCCGCGAGGCGGACAATACGCCGTGGCCGGGACCGTGATCGCCGTCCTCGCGGCGCTGGCGGCGGCAGGCTCGTTCGGCGTGGCCGCGGCGCTTCAGCACAGGCAGGCCCGCGAGACCGCCCCTGGTAAGACGCTGCGGTTCAGGCTGCTCACCGAGCTGGCCAGCCGGCCGGCCTGGCGGGCCGGGATAGCGCTGGCGGCCGCCGCCTACGGCCTGCAGGCCCTGGCACTGGCGTTTGGCCCACTCGCGCTGGTCGCACCGATCGTGGCTACTGACCTGCTGTTCGCGATGCCGCTCGCAGCATGGTGGTCGCGGCGGCCGATGAGCCGCCGAGACTGGGCCGGCTGCGCACTCGTTGGCCAGCGGCATAGGGATCTTCCTGGCGACATCCCCGCCCTCTTCGGGCCGGTCCGACGCGCCGGCCTGGGAATGGCTGCTCGCGTTCGGCGCCGTCGCGCTCGCCTGCGCGGTGGCTGTCACCTTGGGCAGCACCCGCAGTGAGGCCGTGCGCGCCGGCCTGCTCGCCGCGGCCGCCGGCGTCACCTTCGGCTTGACCGCCGCCGTCACGCTGAGCGCCTCCCGGCTGTTCCGCGACGCCGGCCCGGCGAGCATCCTGGGCCACTGGCAGCCCTGGGCGCTGATCACGCTCGGCCTCGCCGGGCTGCTGCTGTCCCAGAGCGCCTATCAGGCTGGCCAGCTCCCCGCCAGCCTGCCGGTCATCGACACTGTGGAACCCATCTCCGGGGTAGTCATCGGGACGGCGGTGTTTGACGAACGCCTGGCTACCTACCCGTCAATGCTCGCGATCCAGCTGTCCGGCGCTGCGATCGCGGTCGCCGGAATCGCGCTGCTGGCCCCGCATATCCAGCAATCGCAGTCAGCACGTGAAATCAGCAACAACCCAGCAGAAGGGACACTGCGATGACAGCGTCGGCCGCCATCCAGGAACTGGTGATCAGCCGGGTCTTCAACGCTCGTCTCTGGTCGGCCCCTTCGCGTGACCATACGGCGGGAGCCTCCGCACGACCCGGGAGAAGGTATCACGCGCACCATGCGGTGCTCTTGTTAGGTGTTACGCCCGCGGGCAGCGGGAGGCGTGACGAGACCGCATCGAGAGTGGAAGAGCGGTGCGGCGCTGTAGCGGCCTGGTGAGGGGGAGACGTCGATGCGGTCCGTTCGGCGGCGACTCGGGCGCCGGGCTGGCAGCAGCGTTCCGGCGCGCTCTGCGGGCGTTGCCGCTGGTGTCGGTTGCGGCGGCACTGAGCCGTGCCGTTGGGATGCTGACCAGGCAGTGACCGTGCTCTACGACACGCACTACCGTGATCTAATCCGGCTGGCCGCGCTCCTGGCGAATGACGTGACGATTGCAGAGGAATTCGTCCAGGACGCATTCGTCACCATGCACAGCGCATGGCGGCAGCTGCGCGACAGCGATGAGGCCCTGTCCTACCTGAGGCGAACAGTGGTCAGCCGATCGCGTTCCCACCGTCCAGCTCACCCTGAACCGCCCGGCCGCCAGCCGGCGCTGCCAGACGGGGGGCAGGTCATCACCTATCCAGAACCCGACCCACTGGCGGCACTTCGCACCCTTCCGTCCCGGCAACGGGAAGCACTGGTCCTCCGGTACTACGCGGACTTCCCCGACACCCAGGTCGCCTTCGTGATGGGGATCAGCACCCGCGCAGTGAACAACCACATCGCTCGCGGCATGTTCTCCCTGCAGGCTGTCCCGGAACGCCGCGCCGCTCCTCGGCCCGCCCGAGACAGCGGTCCAGCCTGACAAACGCTCTTAGCCGGCGGCGGTACATCCGTGCCGCCATTTCCGGTGTCATAGGTCGAGTACCAGGTCACTGCGGGGCCGGGAGCAGCAGACCAGCGCGCTGCCATCGGCTGGGCGCTCGACCGGGTCAGGGGCGTAGCTGACCGTCCCTGACAGCAGGCCGGTCTCGCACGTATGGCACACGCCGGTACGGCATGCCCAGCGCACCGGCACGTCGCAGGCTTCGGCTAGCTCAAGCAGGCTGTCATACCGCGGCGCCCAGCGAACCGTCAGGTCGCTGCGCGCGAACGCGATGAGCGGGCCGCCGCCTTGGTCACCGACCTGGTGGCCGGCCGGCGGGTGCGGCAGCCGGGCGGCGGCGGGCGCGATTCCTGGTGTCTGCGCAGGCGCGGCGCCGAAGATCTCGGTGCGGATGCGGGCGCGATCGACGCCCAGGCCGGGCAGGGCAGCGGACATCTCTGCCATGAAGGCGGCCGGACCGCAGATGTAGGCATCGGCGTTGCGCGGCAGGTCCAGGGCGGCAAGGACAGCCGCCGACAGCCGCTCTGGCGTCTGGTAGTCGCGTCCTTGGACGTCGCCGGGGCCCGGGCGGCTGTAGCAGACGTGCCGGTGTCCGCTGGCCAGCGTCGCCAGCAGCGACCGCGACTCCACGGCGAACGGCTCTTCGGCCCGGCTGCGGGCGCCATGCAGCCACCAGATATCGCGGCTCGAGCCGCCGACGGCCAGCGTATGCAGCATGGCCAGCACCGGGGTTGCCCCAACCCCTGCGCTGATCAGCAGGACAGGTGTCTCGGCTGGCTGGAGGATGAACGTGCCGCGCGGCGCGGCAGCCTCCAGCATGTCGCCTGCCCGCAGACGAGCATGCACGAACTGGCTGCCCGCGCCGTGCGGCTCCCGCTTGACGCTGATCCGGTAGGAATCGGCGCCCGGGGCCCCGGAAAGTGAGTAGCTGCGCAGCAGCGGCGCACCCGGGCTGGCGGTCAGCCGCAACGTCAGGAACTGCCCAGGCTGAGCAGGCGGCACGGCGGTGCCACCAGGATCGGCAAGGTGCACAGAGATCACCGAGTCGGTCTCCCGGTCAATCCCGGTCACGGCCAGCCAGCGGAAACCCGGCCAGGCAGGCGGCGGGCTCACCGCGGCCAGCCCGGCGTTACCCGCCGCGCCGCCGGCCGCCTCGTCCTGGCCGAGCATTGCCTGGAATGAGGCTCTCCAGCCATCGGGCAGCGCAGGGACCCGCAGCGCACGCAGCACCTGCTGGCGGGAATGCCCGGGCAAGTAGAGCAGGGCGTCGACCTCGGCCACCGTCATCGCCTCCGGCCCGGAGGCCACCTGCACGATCTCATCACCGGCCTGCACAGCGCCCTCGCGCAGCACCCGGAAGTAGAACCCTGGCCGGTGATGGGAAACCAGCAGCGCCGGCATACGAGGATCATCCATCCGGATGCCCACCCGGTAGCAGGTAACCCTTGGCTGGGTCACCTCGAACACCGCCTCGCCAATGCGGTAGCGATCACCGATGCACACCTGGTCATCGGCCAGGCCGTCGACTGTGAAGTTCTCCCCGAACTGCCCGTACTCGAAGTCATCGCGGTCCAGCTGCTGCTGCCAGTACCGGTAGGACGCCATCTGGTACACGAACACCGCCCGGTGCTCCCCGCCATGCCCCGCCAGGTCGCCCTGGCCGTCGCCGTCGATGTTCAGCCGCCGCACCATCCGCGGTCCCCCGGCCGGCCGCTTCCACACCGCCGTGCGCACCGTCCTGCCGCGCCAGGGCACATCCCGCGGCAGGCCGACGTTCACCGACAGCAAGGTGCCAGCACGAGGACCAGCAGCCACCAGCACGCTCCTCACCACCGCGGCTTACCCGCGGCCTGAATCGCCAGGATCTTCGTCGATGGCCATCGTGGTCTCCCCCATGTCGGGCGGGGCGTGGTCGGCCCGTGCCGGTGGCGAGCGGATGACCGCCGTTACGGGGTGATCTCGATCCAGGTTCGGATCATCTCCGGGGTCGCCATGTCGAGCATCGCGGGGTGATCCGTCCTGATGTGGTCGCGGACCAGCGCCACGACTCTGTCCTCGTCGTCATCACGAATGACGTACCCGCATTCACAGGTCACCTGGCTGGCCATCAGCTGCCCCTCCTGCCGGCGATTGTCCGGCCCGGGCCTTGTCACTATCTTGGCCGATAGGTTGTCGAAACGTTGAAACGAACGCTGCGGGGCATGGTGCGGATTCAGCTGTGCGGGCGGTTTGCCGTCGTGACTGACGGGCAGCCGACCGAGTCGCGGCTTCCCGGCCGGCAGGGCCGGCTGCTGGTGGCATACCTCGCCACCTACCGCGCGCAGCCGGTCGAGCGCACAGTCCTGCTCGACGCCCTCTGGCCTGAGGGCGGCGCCGGGGCGCCCGGCACGCTGACGGTGCTGCTGTCGAAGGTCCGCACGCTCCTCGCGCCCGCTGAGATCCGGGGCCGGCGCACCCTGCAACTCGTCCTGCCGCCCAACTCGGCTGTGGACCTCGAAATGGCCACCACTTCCCTGCATTCGGCCGAGTCCGCAGTGGCACTGCGGAACTGGCGCCGCGCCTGGCCAGCCGCGCTCACCGCCCAGTACGTCTCGCGCCGGCGGTTCCTGGCGGAGTTCGAGGCGCCCTGGATTGACGAGTGGCGCCGGCATCTGGACATGACCTACGAACGAGCGCTTGCCTGCTACGCCGAGGCCTGCCTGGGCATCGGGGGAACCGAGCTGCCGGCCGCCGAACGTGCTGCACGCCGCCTCGTGGCGCACGCCCCGCTGGCCGAGACGGGGCACCGGCTGCTCATGCGGGCCCTCGCCGCGCGGTGACGCCGCGGCCGCCCTCGCCGCCCACGACCAGCTACGCCAGCTGCTGCGGGAGGAACTGGGAGTCTCGCCGTGCCCGGCAACCCAGGCGCTGCATGCCCGGCTACTGCGCGGCCAGCCGCTCGACGAACCGACCAGGCCGGCCACCCACGCCAGATGACCATTCCGCATTTCCGCTCTCCGCACGCCTGATCTGGATGCCCGCGTGGCTGGCCGGCACCGAGAGCGGGCGCGTCCAGATCAGCTTGTTCTGTCGCCGGCAATCCGCCAGCCAGGCCCCCTGCGGGTGGTAGGCCGCCATATAAGCCAGCGACTCCGGCGCGGCCGCGATGGCATCGCCCGGCGCACGGTAAAACGTGGGATCAGTGACCTCGGTCATGATTGCCTCCTCGGGTATTGCCGTCGGGCGCCCGCCATCGCCAGCGCACCTGGCTGGCCATCGGCTGCCCCTGCTGCCGACAACTATCCGGCCCGGGCGTTGTCACTACCTTGGCTGATAGGTTGCCGAAACGTTGAAAACGTCCGGGGGCATGGCGCGCATCCGGCTGTGCGGGCGGTTCGCCGTCGTGGTCCACGGGCAGCCGATCAAGCCGCGGCTGCCATACCCGAGCCCGGCCAATGCCCGGGATCCACCGCCGATCATCTACCCGGCAACCGCGGGCTGAAGTAATAGCCTGGGGGGTGCCGGTGTGCACACGATCAGTTCCGCACAGGTGTCCGGGAGGGCCAGATGCGTATCAGCGACGTACTTCGCGTCAAGGGCGGGCAGGTCGTCACCGTCACCCCGGACACAGACGTGCGGCACCTTCTCACGGTGCTCGCCGAACACCGGATCGGTGCTGTCGTCGTCTCTCACGACGGCACCTCGGTCGACGGAATCGCCAGTGAGCGGGACATCGTCCGGGCGTTGGCCGAGCGAGGCACCACGGTGATGTCTGAGCCGATCACGGCTATCTACACAGCCGAGGTGCACACGGTTACGCCAGAGACCCAGATCGAGGAGGTCATGCGCATCATGACCGAGCACCGGGTCCGGCACGCGCCGGTCGTGGTTGACGGCGGCTTGCGAGGGATCGTGAGCATCGGCGACGTGGTGAAGACCCGTATCGACGAACTCGAAACCGAGCGAGCCGCATTGACCGACTACATCACAGGTACCCGCTAACGAGTCGGCTCAGCCTGCAGACGCCGCCAACGATCTCTCCGGCGGCGCCGCAACCGGAGATCGCAGAAATTTGATCCGCCGGGCTTGACAATAACCCGCCGCGGCCGCTCAAATAGATATGCCCAATCTGCCGTGAACGCGGTTAAGTTGCCGATTTGGCCGGCCGCGGATCGGCGTGTCCGGAGTACTGTTTGGTGCGCATGGAGCCAGGTGTCCGACGGGGCCGCTCGACACTCACCGAGGATAATTAATTAACGGCCGGTAATAAATGGGCCGAGGCTTCGCGGTACTGGGAAGAATGGCAGCTGATCGCGAGCCCGGCGGAGCGGGCAGGCGTGCGCTCGGCCATATAGCACCGGCCAGGGCGGGGTTCTCATGATTCGACCGCGGGTGAAGCCCGAGCACGCGGCATACCGCATTGCGGGCAATCGGGTCAGGATAGGCGGGTTGTCTTTCGGGATCGCCGCGGAGGTGGAGGATCCCACCGGAGCGGTATGGACCCTGCTGCAGGCGATGGACGGCTCACGATCCGCCGACGAGATCGTGGACGTGGTGGTCAGCAGGCATCCAGGTGAGACGCAGCAGTCCTTAAGGGACGCCATTGAGACGTTCGTCGAATCCGGATACGTCGAAGACTGCGGTGCGCCCGATCCCGCCGAGCTCACCAGCCGGGATAAGGAGCGTTACGGGCGAGGCCGGGCCTACTGGCGCTGGCTGGACCTGACGCCAAGGTCAAGCTCATGGGAGCCGCAGGTCCGGCTGCGCAGCGCCCGGGTCACCGTGGTGGGGCTGGGCGGGACCGGCGGCTGCGCGGCGGCTGCGCTGGCCGCGAGCGGCGTCGGGTATCTGCATTGCGTCGACCGTGACCTAGTTGAATTGTCTAACCTGAACCGGCAGGTCCTGTATTCAGAAAGCGATATCCATCGCCCGAAAGCCGATATGGCGGCCGCGCGGTTACGCGGTCTTAACTCGGACGTTACTATTACCGGGCAGCGCACGGAGATTACTTCTTTCACCGATGTTGCTGCGCTTGCGGCTGACTGTGATGTGCTGCTCTTATGCGCCGACCGGCCGCCGGAGATATATTCGTGGGCCAATCGTGCGTGCCTGGCCACCGGAACTCCATGGGTGGCAAGCGGCTATCACGGACCGCTGGTGCCCATCGCCACGTACGTGCCGGGAGATGGCGCCTGCTACCAGTGCCTGCGGATGGCGCAGGCCGAGAACCAGCAGCGGATCGGGGCCTGCCCGGATGACGCGGCCGGCCGCGGGGAGGCGGCCGGCAACGCGGTCGCGGCGCCGAGCGCGGGCATCTCCGGATACCTGGCCGCGCACGCCGTGCTCGCGCTGGTGACGGGCATTCCGCCGGTGCGGCCGGGACGGATCTACTCGGTCAGCCTGATGGCACTCGATGAGCCATATGTCTTCACTGGCCCGCGGCGGCCCGACTGCCCGGATTGCGGGGGCCGGCGATGACCATGCTGATGCCCGGGGCGCTGACGACGGAGCACGTGACCGGCATGACGAAGGTCGAGGTGCACCGGCTCGCCACCCGACGGGACGCCGATGAGTGGATCGCCGGCAGGCCGGAGACTGGCGAGTTCATCGCGTTGCCGGAGGACGGCTGGCGTGCACTGATGCTGCTCAGCGAGGGCCTTCCCGTCCAGCAGGTGCACGCCAGGCTGCTCGGCGAAACGGGAGCCGACCTGGACGTCGCCGACTTCGTCGTGGCGCTGGCCGATCTCGGCTTCCTCGTGTCGATCGACGGCAGGGCACTGCCTCAGCCGCCGACGCCCAAGCCCAGCCTGGCCTGGCTCCGGCCGCGACACGCCCGGTGGGCGCTGCATCCCGGTACGGCCATCGCCGTCATCGCGCTCACCGTGGCCGCCGCGGCCTGCCTGGCGCTGCGCCCCGCGCTCGTGCCTAGCTACCACGACCTTTTCTGGAGCCGGCAAGGGGCCTTCGTGTTCATCGGCTACGCGGCCCTGAGCTGGCTGCTCATCGGACTGCACGAACTGGGCCACCTGGTAACCGCCCGGGCCGCGGGAGTGCCCGCGCGGATGACTCTCGGCACCCGGCTGCAGTTCCTGGTGGCGCAGACCGACGTGAGTGCCCTGTGGGCGGCGCCTCGGCGGACCCGGCTGGCCGTCTACCTGGCCGGGCTAGCGGTCAACCTGGCTATTGCCGCGACCTGCATCCTGGCGCTGGCCGCGGTCGGCCGGGCCGGCCCGCCGGGCCGGCTGCTTGAGCTGACCGTCCTGCTGTCCCTGCAGTTCATCGCGGCGCAGCTGCTGGTGTTCATGCGCACCGACGTGTACTTCGTCCTGCAGGAACTCACCGGCGCCCGGAACCTGTACGCCGATGGCACGGCCTGCCTGCGGTACTGGGTCGCGCTCGGGTGGCATGCCGTCGGCGGGCGCCGCCGCGGCAGGCCTGCCGACCCGAGCCGCCCGCTGCGCAGTGCAGAGCGCCGCGCCGTCCGCGCCTACTGCGTCATCCTGCTCACCGGCACGGCGGCCTGCCTGGGATTCGGCTGCGCCGTCACCGCGCCGGCCGCGATCACCCTGGTGAGCACGAGTGCGCGCACGCTGCTTCGCGGCTCGGGCGTTTCGCAGACCTGCGACGCTGCGGCCGTCCTTATCCTGCTGGCCGGATTTCAGCTGATCTGGCTGCGCGCGTGGTGGCGCCGCCACGGCCCGCGGGTGCGGAGCCTGTTGCACCGCCATTACCCGCGAGTTTCGGAAAGGAGGTGATTGCCATGACCAAGACCGGAACAGAGACCGAGCCTAAGATCAAGATCAAGATCCGCAAGCTCGACAGGCTCGAGACCACCGGAGGCCCCTGCTCGACCAGCTCCTGATCCTCGGCCCAACCCGGTGCCAGGGAATTGCGCATGCCCCTGGCACCGGGCTTGCCACAGATGCTGCAGGATACTCCCAGGGCTGACGAGGCCTGCCTTCGAGAAGAGGACTGGCGTGGCAACTGTGGCAAGCATCAGCGACCTTTTCCATGCGGCGGCGCAGGCGGCGGTACACCTGGAGATGCGCGAGTCCTATATGCCCGCTGACCCAGACTGGCTGGACTGGCAGGCCGGGCAGAAGTTCGACCCGGCCGAGCGGTGGCGCGAGTGGTTTGACCTGGTCGCCGCGGCCGTTGCCCGCGGCGTAGCGGTGCGCCGGGCGCGTATCGTGTCCGAGCCGGTATCCGACTACGTCCGCTTCGAGCACGAGGTGACGCCCGGGATCAATCTCGCCGCCGGCGAGCAGGTGCGCTGGCTGCCCCGCCGTCGGGCGCTCGATCTCATGGTGCCCGTTTGCGACTTCTGGCTGATCGATAACAGCCTGCTGGCGTGGAACCACTTCGCCGGCGATGGCTCGTGGGTGGCGATGGAGACATCCGACGATCCGCGCCTGGCGAAACTGTGCGGATCGGCCTTCGAGGCCGTCTGGGAGCGCGCGACCCCGCACGCTGACTACCGCCCCGCCTGACCAGCCTGCCCTCGGCCCACGCCGCTCGTCACGACAGCTCGACAATTATTAATTATTTACGCAATTATTCTCACGTGACTGCAGGACCGCTGCCTGATGCAGACGTGGCGCCGCTGTTCGGCGCCTTGTCGGACGCCACCCGGCGGCAGGTCGTGCAACTGCTCGGCGCTGGCCCGCAGCGCGCCGGGCAGCTCGCCGCCGCGACGGGCACCTCGGCCCCGGCGATGAGCAGGCATCTGCGCGTGCTGCTGCGGGCCGGCATCGTGACGGACGAGCGGACCTCGCGGGACGCCCGGGCCCGGGTGTTCCGGCTCCGCCCGCAGTCGATGGTGGCGCTGCAGGCCTGGCTCGATCAGCTCCAGGCGCACTGGGCTGCGCAGCTTCAGTCCTTCAAGCGGCACGTCGAGGAGAGGCCAGCGCCATGAGCGAAGGTCGGTGTCCGCCGAGGTAGAGGTCGCGGTGGACCCGTCGACGGCATTCGGCTCGTTCACCGGGCGGCCCGCATTGCTAACCAGACAGAGACAAGACTGAGTCCCTCGAATAGGGTGGCCATGCCGCAACGGCCGGCGCATGCTAGGGGGACTTCTGATACTGGGGAACCGCTTAATGGTTCATCGAGGCGGTTGGGCGGCAATCCGCTCTGGGGGAGTGTCGACGGGATCATGCTTGCCGGAAAAGGCGCTTGTGAGCAGCACGCGGCGGATGCCCAGGGTTGCGCGGACCGGTTCGCTCGTGTCGGCAAGGCCGCGCGCTACGCCCTCGCGGGCATCCGGGTGGTCAATGGCGCGGTCGCGCTGATAGCGCCTGGCGTCATCATCGGGCGGTTCGGCGAGTCGCCGTCGGATGATAACGCCGCGGTCTACGGCCTGCGGATGTTCGGCGTACGAACCGTTCTCATCGGGTTCGATCTCTTTACCCTGTCTGGGGCGCCGCTTCGGCGGGCTCTTGGCCAGGCCGTCATCATCCACGCAAGCGATACGGCGACCGCGGCTTCCCTCGGTGTGGCCGGGCGGGTGAGACCGCGTACGGCGGTTCCGCTCACGCTGATCTCCGCGACAAACACCTGCCTCGCCGTCACGGCGTACCTTGCGGCCAGAAGGGACAGGGTGTGAGCGGCGCCGGACAGCGCGTGCGGCGCTGAGGACAAGGCGAAAGGTACCACCGTGACGCAACCGGCCGGGTCAAGGCGTGACTATCGGAATACTGTGTGGTGGCGGCTGTATGACTGGTCAGCAGAGACAGCCGACCGGAAATTCGGCTGGGACAAGCTGCCGAAGCCATTGGGCTTGCTTGTGCTCATCGGCCTGCGGAACATCTTGCGGCAGCGCAACCTCTATGACACAACCGACCTGCCGTCGAAGGTCACTCCCAAGGTGCCGGATCCGACGCCAGAGACCCTCACGACGAGGACGCCGGACGGTGCCTACAACGATCTCGGCAGCCCGGCGATGGGCATGGCAGGCACGCGCTTCGGCCGTAACGTACCGCTGAGCTGGGGGCATCAGGAAACCCCAGACCGGATCCTGGATCCGAACCCGCGTGAGGTCAGCCGGGAGCTGCTGACCCGGCATGAGTTCATCCCGGCGACCAGCCTGAACCTGCTCGCGGCAGCGTGGATCCAGTTCATGGTCAAAGACTGGTTCAGCCACGGCCCCGGCGACCCGCAGCACTTCTTCGAGCTGCCGCTCGCCAAGGATGATCCATGGCCGCAACGGCCGCTGAGAGTCCTGAAGACGCTGCCCGATCCCACCCGCTCGGCCGGCGACGACGGGCCGCAGACCTTCCTCAACGCCGAGACACCCTGGTGGGACGCGTCGCAGCTCTACGGTGGCGGCGCCGCCTCCGGTGACCAGTTGCAGCGGCGCAGCGGGACGGATGGCAAGCTGCTGATCGGCGCGGACAACCGGCTGGTGTTCCCGGACGACCCGGCGTCAAGCCCGGCGCACACCCCGGGCTGGTGGCTGGGGCTGAACATGCTGAGCACGCTGTTCATCCGGGAGCACAACGCCATAGCCGACGCGCTCAAGGCGGCCTACCCGCGGTGGGGCGATGAGGAGCTCTACCAGCGGGCCCGCCTCGTCACCGCGGCGCTGATCGCGAAGATCCATACCGCGGAGTGGACACCGGCGATCCTCGCCCACCCCACGACCGTCACGGGCCTGCGAGCGAACTGGTGGGGTATCGCCGGGGACCGGATCCACCGGCTGTTCGGCCGGATCAGCGGCAGCGAAGTGATCAGCGGGATTCCCGGGTCTGAGCAGGACCATTACGGCGTTCCTTACTCCCTCACCGAGGAGTTCACGATCGTCTACCGGATGCATCCGCTCATCCCGGATAGTTACACGTTCCGCTCGGCCGCCGACGACCGGTTCATTGCCGAGCACACCTTCCCGGAGATTGCCGGGCCTCATGCCCAGGAGGTGACGGAGCAGATCGACCTCGGTGACGTCATCTACAGCTTCGGCACCGCCCATCCCGGCGCGCTCGTGCTGAACAACTATCCGCGCTTCCTGCAGGAGTTCCAGCGCCCGGACAATGAGCGGCTGATGGACCTGGCGGCTACCGACATCCTGCGGAGCCGCGAACTCGGCGTTCCGCGCTACAACCAGTTCCGCCGGCTGCTGCATCTCGCGCCCGCGCGCAGCTTCGAGGACCTGACTGACGACCCGGCCCAGCTCGACGCGCTCCGCCGGCTCTACAGGGACATCGACTCCGTCGACACGATCGTCGGCATGTTCGCCGAGAAGCGGCCGGCCGGCTTCGGCTTCAGCGACACCGCCTTCCGGATCTTCATCCTCATGGCGTCCCGCCGGCTGAACAGCGACCGCTTCTTCACCAGCGACTTCACGCCAGAGATCTACACCCCGCTCGGCATGACCTGGCTGGAGGAGACGTCGATGATCGACATTGTGCTACGCCACTACCCACAGCTTCGCCCGGCGCTGCGCGGCGTCGGCAACGGGTTCCAGCCCTGGAAGCTAGTGAGCTCCCGGTGAGTCCGCCATGAATGGCCCGCAGCGAGGAGAGCTGGCATGCCGCACCAGCTTGGCCTGACAATCCGGGCGACGGTCACGGCGGAGCAGGTGCCCGGTCTCGGCAAGTGGCTTGCCGAGACCGCACGCAACGGCGTGGCGGACGGCCCGTTCGACTTCATCCGGATGCGCGGGCTGCACTTCGCCAAGCTCTGCCTGCTTGAGGAGACCGTGGATGTCGACGGCGAGCCCATCCCGGCCAGCCTGGTCCTGATGACCGAGGTGGACGCCCCATTGCGGCGTCACCTGGCCGAGCTCATCGACGTGGCGGGCGACGGAATCGATCAGGCGTTCGGCTACTGCGCGGGCTATCCGGGCGCGGGCGCCTGCCGCCGCGCCAGGATCGGCTGGCTGCGCCGCCACCTGGTGTCGGCCAGCGCCGTCTATGTCAACACCGTCGGGCGCGGGCTGCAGCAGATCCGCCAGGAGGCGAAGCTGCGGGACGCGCTGCAGGACTACCTCGACCAGCGGGACTGGTCCGGTCTCGCCCCGGCCGAGGTACGGCGCGACCTGCGGGCCCATGTGGCCGGGCGCGCCGACCTGGCGTGGGCGATGAAGCCGCCGGCGCCGCCGTCCCTGCTGTTCCGGGCACGCGAGGCGGTACACAAGGCAGCCGTGCCGCTGGTTCTGCTGGCATTGCTGCCGGCGCTGATCGCCATCCTCCCGGCATGGGCGGTGCTGCTGCGGATGGCTGAGCGCAGGGAAAAGCCGCTCACCCAGCGGCCGACCCTGCAGCACATCGAGGAGCTGGCCAAGTATGAGGATTTCGTAACGCAGAACCCGTTCGCGGTTGTCGGCTTCATCAAGCCAGGGCGGCTGCGGAGGGTGACCATCCGCGCCGTGATGTTCGCCATCGACTACGCGGTGCGGCACCGGTACAACCACGCCGACCTTGCCGGGATCAAGACCATCCATTTCGCCCGCTGGGTACCGCTCGACGGCTGGCGGCGGATGACCTTCGCCAGCAACTACGACGGCGCCGTCGAGGCCTATAACGACGACTTCATCGACAAGGTCTGGTGGGGGCTGAACGCCGCGTTCGGCAACG
>WNGK01003464.1_pt1 | contig 17025 bp, 13 predicted proteins | sample 5400601 | NCBI WGS metagenome assembly WNGK01 (sample SAMN13153376, study PRJNA577476) | soil metagenome | isolation source: 60 cm soil or saprolite under Garry oak tree replicate 1 | place: USA:California | collected 2016-06-15
GTGAAGGACAGCGTCAGCGGCAGGATCGGGATGCATTGCGCGTCCTTGTTCAACCGGTCGCAGGAAAACGAAGCGCGGAACGTCGGCCGGACGCGATACGCCAGCGCCTGGTCCGCGGAGGTGGGGACGCCGGAGGCCGACGCGATGCCCTTGCCCCACACCAGCTTCGCCTCGGCATTGGGCGGCAGCGTGCGCGCGCAGGCGAGTGTCACCAGCGGCGAGTCGGGCGCGTCGCGCAGCCGCAGGAACTTCTCCTCGTCGCTGCCGGTCGTCGGCAGGCGGAAGGTGAAGCCGCGCGAGCGGGCGTTGGCGCTGTCGAGGAAGATGAAACGCAGATAGCTCGCCGCGAACGACTTGCGGTTGTCGAGAATCGTCTTGCGCTCCTCGCCGGTGACCAGCCGCACGCCGATCTTCTCGTTGACCCCTGCAGCAATGCAGTAGGCATGGGCGGCAACGGTCTCCGGGCCCACGGCAGCGTCGAGACCGAGAATGAAGAACTGGTTCTCGTCGATCGTCGCGCCTTCGTAGGGAAGGCTCTTCACGATCGCGGGACCGCCGGTGTTGAACTCGAAGCGTTGTCCACCGAGGAGCGCCGAGGCGTCGAGCGCGGTCAGCCCGGCCTTGAGCGTGAAGCTGCAGCGCACGCCTGCCGGCAGGTCGCGGTCGAAGTCGTACACCCAGTTCTTCATGTCCGCCCAGCGGCCCTTGCCCTTTTCCACGCAGTCGATCGCGAACGGATCAACTTCACGGGGATCGCCGAAAGGGACCATCGGCCGGGCGAATCGCGCCGTGACCTGGCGCACGGCCTTCACCTCGCCTTGCGGGGAGAAGAATTCGACGCTCTGCGCCTGCGGAACCGAAGGCGAGAGGGCGAGGGAGGTGGTCAAGGCCACAGCGGCAAGCGAGGGCCGCACGCGTGCGGCGGCATGAATGGGAAACGTTGGCATGCGGGGCCCTCGAGGCGTTGAGCGGTGCTGCGTCATTCCTTGATGGAGGCTGCGGACCGATTAGATCACGACTCGGCGCAACCGGATGTCGCCGCCGTGCACGGGTCCGGGCGAAAAATGGCATCGATCGGGCAGTGGACGGACGGTGTTTGCCGACGGACCGGTGGCGCTGGCAGCGTTCGCGCGCTGCCAGTGAACTGGCGGATTTTCGGCGATCGACCGGTGGCGCTGGTAGCATTTGTCCGTGACCTACGCTGTCGACCCGGACATCACCGTCGCCTCGACGATCGACACCGCCTTTTACCGCGACGAGGCCGCCTATGCGCTGGCGCGCGAGCGGATATTCGCCCGCACCTGGCAATGGGTCGGTGAGCTTAGCGACGTTGCGCCCCCCGGGTCGCTCGCGCCACGCGATCTCCTGCCCGGCCTCCTCGACGAGCCGCTGCTCCTCGCTCGTGACAGCGCGGCAACGCTGCGCTGCCTGTCCAACGTGTGCACGCATCGCGGCAACATCCTGGTGAAGGCAGCGTGCCGAGCCGACCAGATCCGCTGCGGCTATCACTCGCGACGCTTCGATCTCTCCGGCCGCATGACCTTCATGCCGGAGTTCGCCGAGGCGAAGAATTTTCCCTCGGCATCCGATGATCTAACGCAGATTCCCTTTGGGGCGTGGGCCGGCCACGGCTTCGCCGCGCTCGATCCCGTGGTCCCTCTCGACGCCTTCGTGAGCGATCTGCGGTCACGGCTCGCCTGGCTTCCGGTCGATCGCTTTCGGCCCGACGAGGCCTCGTCCCGCGATTACGTGGTCGACGCGCACTGGGCGCTCTACGTCGAAAACTATCTCGAGGAGCTGCACATCCCGTTCGTGCATCCGGGCTTGAGCCGCGTGGTGGACTGTGCCACTTATGAGCACGAGCTCTTCGGGTACTCCAGCCTGCAGCTCGCACTGGCGAAGGAAGGCGAGGTCGCCTTCGATCCACCGCCCGGCGCCGTCGATCACGGCCGGCGCGTCGCGGCGTACTACTGGTGGATCTTTCCCAACCTGATGCTCAACTTCTATCCGTGGGGACTGTCGCTCAATCGCATCTGTCCGCAGGCGATCGATCGCACGCGCGTGGAATTCCGCGCGTACGTCTGGGACGACGCGAAGCGTGGGCAGGGAGCAGGCGGCGCGCTGCACGAGGTCGAGCTGGAGGACGAGGCGGTCGTCGAAGCCGTCCAGCGCGGTGTGCGCTCGCGTTTCTACCGTCGCGGCCGCTACTCGCCCACGCGGGAGCGCGGCACGCACCATTTCCACCGGCTGCTGTGCGAGTTCCTGCGCGAGGGCCGGAGCCCGGGATGAGCAGGAAGCGAATCCCAGGAGCGGCGGGGCGAGTCGATGAGGATGGCCCCGGGTTTCGCCGCGCGGCGGCTCAACCCAGGCTGCGTCCTCCGACGCGCGGCCTCGACTGGCTCCCCGCCGCGATCCGCGACCGCTCGCGTGTGCGCGAGCTCGACGAAGGCGAAGCGCTGTTCCGGCAGGGCGACAAGGCGTTCGCGATCTTCGAAGTCGAGCGCGGACGCCTGCGCATGGTTCGTAACACCGCCGCGGGCCGATCCGTGGTCCTGCACACGGCGCGAACGGGCGAGCTTTTCGCGGAGGCGGCGCTGTTTGCCACGACCTATCACTGCGACGCCGTTGCGGCCGCGCCCTCGCGCGTGCGGATCTATCCCAAACGCGAATTGCTCGCGGCGTTCCGGACCGATCCGGCGCTCGGCGAGCGATTCATGGCGGTCCTTGCGCGGCAGATCATCTCGCTGCGTGCCAGTCTCGAGGAGCGCAACATTCGCTCGGCGCGCGAGCGGGTGCTGCATCACGTCGCCCTGCATGCCGGCGCGGATGGTCGCACGATGCCGGTGGAAGGCACGCTGCTGGATCTCGCTGCGGAGATCGGACTTACGCCGGAGGCGCTCTACCGGACGCTCGCAGATCTCGAGAAGGAAGGAGTCGTCCTCCGCACCACGTCCGGCATTATGCTCCGGAAACGTGCCACGACATGATCCAGATCATATGGAGTGCACGCGGCCGGGCGTAAGGTGGTGCAACGTCAACACCCACATGAGATTGCTTATGAGCCTGATTTACGACAAAGCGTTTTACCTTGCATCAGCGGTCGTGGTGGCATCGACCATCGCGCTGGCGCCGGCGCTCCGGGCCGCGCCGCCCGTGGACGGCCAGGCCGCGTCCGCGCCCCCGATGGACCATTCGGCGATGTCGAAGGGCGATCAGCCCATGACCGGCAACGCCGGCGCCATGCCGGGCATGATGCAGCACGACGGCAAGATGGACATGATGCAGCACCATCAGCAGATGATGGCGAAGATGCATCAGATGCAGGGCAACGTTCCGACGCTGCCCGGCCAGGACGCGTTCGGCGCGATCGGCGAGATCGTCGCGATGCTCGAGGCCGACCCGAAGACCGACTGGTCGAAGATCGACCTCGAAGCGCTGCGCCAGCACTTGATCGACATGAACGACGTGACGCTGCACGCCGATGTCGTCGCGAAGCCGATCGACGGCGGGCTGGAGATGGCCGTCACGGGCTCCGGGCGCACGCTTGCCGCGATTCAACGCATGGTTCCGGCGCACGCGGTAGAGATCAACGGGCGCAATGACTGGACGGCGACAACGGCGATGCTCGACAAGGGCGTCCTGCTGCGCGTCACAGCAAGCAACCCGAAGGAAGGCTCGCACATCAGAGGGCTCGGCTTCATCGGCATCCTGGTGAGCGGATCGCATCATCAGGCGCATCATCTGGCGATGGCCAAAGGCGAGCCGATACATGCCGCCGGAGTGGACCACGCCCAACACGTGCATTGATTACTAGCGCGCGACGTCGTAATACTTCCACTCGTGGACCTGGAAAGGACTCTGCTTGTAGCCCTTGAGCCACGGCTGGACGATGACGTTGCCGTAGGCGTTCATGCCGAGGATCCATGGCGTGTAGTTCTGGACCAGCTCACTCATCTTGCGGTAGAGCGCTGTGCGCTGCGAACCATCCGGCAGAAGCTGAGCAGCCTCGAACGCCTGATCGTACGCGGGCAATCGGAAGCGCGCGTCGTTCTGCGTACCGATGGTCTTGCTGTAGAGCGGTGTCGCGAAGGACTCTGGCTCCGGCACCGAAGCGATCCATGACAATCCCCACATCTGGAGCTGACCGGCCTCCGACATTTTGTTGAGCTCCGGCCATTTCTGGGTGAAGAACGCGATCCGGATTCCGATCGCATCCATGTTCTTCTTCCACAGCTCGTTCACCGTCCGGTCGACCGCTTCGGGCGTCGATGCTTTGACGATCGTGAGCGGCTTGCCGTCCGGCAGCTCGCGATAGCCGTCGCCGTCGCGATCCTTGTAGCCGAACTTGTCGAGGAGCGCCCGCGCGGCCGCCGGGTCGTACGCGCTTTTGGCGACGAGCGACGGGTCGTGACCTGGAATGCCGGGCGGCACGAGCTGCGAGGCGAGCACACCCTGGCCGTGACGTACTTGGTCGATCTCGGCCTGACGGTCGTAGCCGAGCGCGATCGCGCGCCGGAGCGCGATCTTCTCCGGCGTGTAGCCACCGATGACCGGGTCGTCCAGGTTGAAGAACCAGAACGAGAGCGCAGGATCGACCTTCCGGTGCAGGATGACGCCGCGTTTGACGTACTCGGGCAGCAACTTGCCGTCCCGCAGCACGTTGTCGGCGATCGAAGGCGGCACCTCGAGCGTGTCGAGCTGCCCGCTGTTGAACGCGAGAAGGCGCGGCAACGCTTCCTCCATGATGGTCGCTTCGATGCGCCCGACGATCGGCAGCTTCTTGCCCGCGTTGGCTTTGGCGATCGCCGCGTCACCCGGCTCGCTGCCCGGGCCGGGCACAGGATAGGTCTCCTCGCGATAGCCCGGGCTGGCTTCGAGCACGATCTTCTGCCCCCGCGTCCACGCTTTGAGGCGATACGGACCCGTTCCGACCGGGTGCTCCATGACGCGGTTCGAATCATCCTTGTACGCATCGACCACTTCTCGGGCGACCGCGGCGAGCCCGTCGTACGAGAGCCAGTATTGGAAAGCGTAGTAGGGCTCCTTGAAGCGAAGACGCAGCGTATATCGGTCGAGCGCCTGCAGGCCCTCGATCTTCTGGTCGTAGTCGAAGCGGTCGGTCTTGCGCGCGCGCTCGAGCGCTTCGTCGAGCCCGACCAGCCGATGGTCGAAAAGATACAACCAGTACGAACGTACCTTGGGATCGAAGATGCGCTTGATCGTGAAGACATAGTCTTCGGCGGTGAGCTCCCGCTTCTTCCCCTTGAACGCCGGATCTTCGGCGAAGTAGATCCCCGGACGAACCTTGACCGTGAACGTGCGCCCGCCGTCGCTAATCTGCGGCAGGCCGGCGGCGGTGTTGGGAACGAGCCGCACTGGACGCGCGAAGTAATCGTACGTGTAGAGCGGATCGAAGATCGCGTGGCAGACGTAGAATGAATAGGAGTCGTACACCGCCTGCGGATCCAGACCGTTCTCGGCGGAGCCGAACGCGACATGAATCGTCTTCGACATGTCCGCGGCCCGAATCGGCGTCGTCGCGACGGCCGTCGCGAGCGCCAAGGCCATCCAGCCGACGGCAGCGCGGATCATCGATCGAGAAACGCTTCCAGGCGCCGCACGCCCTCGGCGAGGCGATCCTGCCCGGCCGCGAAGCACCAGCGCACGAAACCCTGTCCTTCCGGCCCGAAGGCGCTGCCGGGCGCGAGACCGAGCCTGGCTTCCCGCACAAGACGCTTGCAGAACGCGAGACTGTCGGCGACGCCGTCGACCCGGAAGAAGACGTACATCGCGCCCGGCGGGAGCGCCGCGTGGACGCCGTCGATGCGAGAGAGCTCGGCGACAAGAAAGTCGCGCGCGGCGCGGAAGCGCTCGAGCGTGTGCAGGACCGTCGGCTCACCGTCGCGGATCGCGACCACGCCCGCGCGCTGCACGAACACCGGAGAGCACGAGGTGTTGTATTCGATCAATTTGCCGAGGTCGGGCATGAGCGCCGGCGGCGCAACCATCCAGCCCAGCCGCCAGCCCGTCATGAGCCACGCTTTGGAGAAGCTGTTGACGCTGACCAGGCGCTCGTCGGGATCGGCGAGATCGAGGAACGACGGCGCGGATAGCGCGCCCGCACCGCCGGCGTAGAACAGGCGCTCGTACACGTCGTCGGCGACGATCCAGATCCCGTGCCGGCGGCAATGCTCGAGGATCGCCTCCTGCGCCTCGCGCGGGATGGTCCAGCCGGTGGGGTTATTCGGGGAATTGATCATGACCGCGCGGGTGGCCGGGGTGAGCGCCGAGAGCAGGCGCTCGACATCGAGTGTCCAGCCAGTTCTTCCGAATTCGAGCGCGACGCGCACGACGTCGGCGCCGAGAATCTTCGGGATCTCGGTGAGATTGGGCCAGAGTGGCGTGACGCAGACGACGCGATCGCCCGGTTCGACCAGGGCTTCGATCGTCAGCATCAGTGCGGACATACCCGAGGCGGTGACCGCGACCTTGTCCGACGCGATTGGACGATGGAGCCGGGAGACGTAGGCGGCGATCGCCTCGCGCAACTCGGCGATCCCGAAGTTCTGCGTGTAGAACGTCTCGCCCGCACCGATCGACGCAACCGCCGCGTCGCGGATGTAGGCGGGCGTCACTTCATCCGGCTCGCCGAACCAGAACGCCAGGATATCCGGGTCGTCCATCCCGGCGTTGGCGACTTCGCGGATCTGTGAGGCGACCAGCGCGCGCACCGCCGCCCGGGCGTGGAGGTCGCGCGCAACGGGACCGACATCATTCATCGGCGCTAGAATAGCAAATGCTGTCGCCCTGGAGGTGGGTTCGTTGAAAGTCTACGGCATCGTCAATTGCAACACGGTCAAGGCGGCGCGCGCATGGCTCGAGGCGCACAAGCTCGCCTACGAGTTCGTCGATTTCAAGAAGATTCCGCCGACGAAGGAGCTGCTCGCGAAGTGGTGCGCTGCATTCGGCTGGGAGCGCGTGCTCAACCGCCGCGGGACCACCTGGCGCCTGCTCCCGCCGGTGGCGCAGGCGAAAGTGAACGACGAGATGAGCGCGATCGCGCTCATGCAGGACAAGCCAACCATCATCAAGCGGCCCGTGATCGAGGCGGGCAAGACGTCGCTGATCGGATTCGACGAAGTGGAGTACGCGAAGAAGCTGTGACGCCGCCGCGGGCAAGCGCCGCTACCACTGCCCGAAAAACACGCCCGCACGCTTGTGGGCCGCGGTCGCGGCGTCGACCTGCGCATCGGTGACTGTGACGCGACGCTTCAAGCGCATGAGCCACTCCAGGAGCCGCTCGCGCATCTCGCGTCGCACGTGCTCGTTTCCGGGGTCGGCGCCGAGATCGTCGAACTCGTCGGGATCGGCGGCGAGATCGAAGAGCTGCGGCCGGAAATCCTGCCAATGCACGTATTTCCAGCGCTCGGTGCGAACCATCCACGCCCGGCACGCGTCTGAAGTACGCCCCAGGACCTGGCGCGCCTCGCGATAGCTGTAATCGAGCTCCGAGAACACCGCGTCGCGCCAGCCGGAGGCGTCCGTCCTGCGCGTGAGCGGCAGCAACGAGCGTCCTTCGATGCGCTCGCTCGCGATCGGCAATCCCAGCGCATCGAGGAACGTCGGCAGGAGATCGATCGCCTCGACGAAGCGCGTCTCCTCGCGGCCGCGACTCGCATCGGCCGCGGGATCCGGATCGTAGACGATCAACGGCACGCGCTGGATCACGTCGTGAAAGTGCTCCTTCTCGCCCAGCCAGTGGTCGCCGAGATAGTCGCCGTGGTCGGACGTGAAGACGATCAGCGTATCCTCGAAGCGCCGGAGCGTCTCGAGCGCGTCCCAGACCCGCCCGAGGTGATCGTCTATCTGCTGCACGAGCCCCTGGTACGCGGGCCGGACGGTGCGCCACACCTCGTCGCGCATGAAGTTCGCGCATTCCTCCTGCTGCCGGTAGGCGGCCAGCACCGGATGCGCGCGCTCCAGCTCGCGCGGCTGCCGCTTCACCGGCGGGCATTGGTCGATCGCGTACCGGGCGTTATACGGCGCCGGCGCAAGGTACGGCCAGTGCGGCTTGACGTAGGACAGGTGCAGCACCCATGGATGGTCGCCCTGCGCGCGAATGAATTCGAGCGCGCGATCGGTCGTGTACGCCGTCTCGGAATGGGGCTCCGCGACGCGCGCCGGCAGACTCGCGTTACGCATGTTCCAGCCCGAGACGACATTCCCGCCGGCATCGATGGCGGCGATCACGAAGTCGCTCCACGGATCGGCGCTGTTGTAGCCGCGTTGCCGCAACCAGTCGGCATACACGCTCGCCGGCTCCGCGTGATGGCCGTCGTGGCGATCGATCTCGGCGAAGCCACCGGCGCCGAGCAGGCGCCCGAGCTCGGTCCCGCCATCGAGCGCGAGGCGATGAAGCCCGACGTCGTCACGCATCACGTGTGTCTTGCCGACGAGCGCAAGTGCGCGTCCCGCGCCGCGCAGATACTCGCCCAACGTGATCTCGCCGACCGACAGCGGCACGCGATTCCATGTCGCGCCGTGGCTCGCCACGTAGCGCCCGGTGTAAAACGACATGCGCGAGGGTCCGCACACGCCCGATTGCACGAAGGCGCGCCCGAAGCGGACGCCGCGCCGCGCGAGCGCGTCGAGATTGCGCGTGGCGATGTGCGGATGACCGTAGCAGCCGAGGTGATCGGCGCGCAGCTGATCGCACATGATGAACAGGATATTGCGGACGCTCGTCATGGGCTGCGCCGCGGTGCGGTCCCTGTCACTCGGCGGTGAAGCCGGAAGCCTTGATGATCGGGCCCCAGCGCGCCGTGTCGGCGGCCATGATCGTGGAGAGCTCCTCGGGGGTCGTGCCGGTCGGCTCGTAGCCGAGGTTCAGGAGTCTGTCGCGCACGTCGGGCAGGCGCACGACCTTCACGATCCGCGCCGAGAGCTCCTCGACGATCGCCTTGGGCGTCTTAGCTGGGGCGTAGATGCCGATCCATCCCGTGCCTTCGATCGACGGGAAACCCTGCTCGCGGAAGGTGGCCACCTCGGGGAGGAGCGGCGAGCGCGCCGCGCCCGAGGTCGCGATGATGCGGATCTTGCCCGCGCGATGGAGTTGCACCAGGTCGGACAGCGAGTCGATGCCGACCGGAATCTGCCCGCCCATCAGATCGGTCGCGAGCGGCGCGCCGCCCTTGTACGCCACGTGCACCATGTCCACGCCGGTTGCCCTGCCGACCGCGAGGCCGAAAAAATGCGGCAGGCTTCCTGGCGCCGGCGACCCGAAGTTCGCCTGCGTCGGATTAACTCTCATCCACGCAATCAATTCGGCGACGTTCTTCGCCGGATGATTCGCTCCGACGGCATAACCGAATTGATACGTCGCGATCTGCGTTACGGGTGCGAAATCTTTCGCCGGGTCGTACGCGAGCTGCCGGTAGACGAGCGGCGCGAGCACCGGGACCACGACCGGCACGAGGAGCAGCGTCGTGCCGTCGGCTGGCGCGGTCTTGAGCGCTTCGGCCGCGATCCGGCCACCCGCGCCCGTCTTGTTCTCGACGATGACCGGCTGCCCGAGCTCGTCTTTGAGCTTGTCTGCGATCAGTCGCGCGGCGATGTCGGACGACCCGCCGGCGGCGAAGCCGACGACGATGCGGAGCGGGCCTTTGAGCGCAGTCTGTGCCGTCGCGACAGGCGGCGCGATCAGCGCGAACAACCCGAGCGCGAGCAGGAGACAACGGCGAATGGGATCGACCATCGGTTCGCGGCGAGGGCAACGACGCTGTTATACTTTGCCCGTCGTGGCGCGGCAACCGCGGCACGTTCACCCCATGCGGCTGACTTTCGATCTTCTCGCTATTGCTGCCTGCGGCGGCGGAGGTGCGCTGCTGGCTTGGCTGATTGTTTCCGCGCTCGGGTGGACCGGCGTGGGCGGCGCGATCGCGATGGCCGCGACCGGCATGTTGGCTGCGGCGCTGCTTTGGGTGAGCGGTGTTGCGCTCCTGCGCGGGCTCGGATTGCTCAAGTAACGACCCTGCCGACCGGGGAAGACTCGGCCGGTGGACGCGCCAGCGATCGCGACCTCTACGGGCGCGTGCCGGACGAGCTTCCGGCCGACGGGTCCTCCCCGCTCGGCAGCGCTAGGCCACCATGAACACTGCGAGCACGAGGAGCACGCTCGCGGCGATGCCGATGGCGAAACTCTGCGCGGCAAGGAGCGTGAGATCCCGCCAGACCCGAGGATCGAGGGTACGTGCGGTCGCGTGGTCAACACTGCGCATGGTGTTCCTCCTTCAGGAGAATCGCGTGCCGGATGCGGTCCCGGATACACGTTATTGGACGCTTCCGAAATGGCAGCGCGCTGCCGCGAAAAAGGGCGCACCGGCGAAGAATCATGGCAAAAAGATGGCAGCGGTCACGGCATGTTCCGGCGCCAGGTCCCTCGCCTGCTCCAGGTGCGCTATAGTCGGCCGTCGCTCGAGCAACCCGCCGCCGTCACTGCCATGAGTCGCCGCATCGCCATCGTCGAGGACGAGCCCGCGATCCGCGGCAACTACGCCGACGTGCTGCGCAAGCAGGGCTATGAGGTCGCGGCATACGGCAATCGCGCCGATGCGCTTGCGGCATTCCGCACCCGGCTTCCTGATCTCGCGGTCGTCGATATCGGGCTGGGTGACGACATCGACGGCGGTTTCGCGCTATGTCGCGAGCTCCGCGCGATGTCGGCGACGGTGCCCATCATCTTTCTCTCCGCGCGCGATTCCGATTTCGATATCGTCGCCGGCTTGAGGCTGGGTGCCGACGATTACCTGACCAAAGACGTCAGCCTGCCGCATCTGCTCGCCCGGATCGCAGCACTGTTCCGCCGCAGTGATCTGCTCGCGACACCGCAAGCCTCCGAAGAGATCCTCGAGCGCGGTCCGCTTTCGCTCGATCTGAAGCGCCTCACCGCACACTGGGCGGGCAAGCGCGTCGACCTCACGCTGACGGAATTCTGGATGGTCCACGCCCTGGCCCGCTTCCCCGGGCACGTCAAGGACAGGGACGGCCTGATGCGCGACGCCAAGATCGTCGTCGACGACAGCACGATCACCTCGCACATCAAGCGCATCCGCAAGAAGTTCCTCGTGCTCGATGCGAAATTCGATTGCGTCGAGACGGTGTACGGGATGGGCTATCGCTGGAACACACGCGAGGGATGATCCGCCCGCGCATCGCGCTGGGCATCCGCGCCCAGCTCCTGCTGGTGCTCACGGTCTTCCTGGCGATCCCGTGGCTTGGGTACGAATACGTGCGGGAGCTCGAGCGCTTCCTGCGCGACTCGCAGGAGCGCACGCTCGCCGGCACGGCGCAGGCGGTCGCCACTGCGCTGCACGATCGCTCGCAACTCTTCGAGACGGCCGCGGCCCCGCTCGATACGCTACCCTCCGAGCGCGGCAGCGACGACGTCGCGATGCGTCCGGGCGCCGCGCTGGAGACGCCGGAGTCGCCGGAAATCGGGCAGATTCTCCACGGACTGTCGCGCACGACCGCGCGTATCTGGGTCGTCGATCGCGATCAGCACGTGCTCGCGCGCGCAGGAAACCTCAGACACCCGCAGGCCATCTCGGGTGGCAGTGCGGCAGAGGGCTCGTCGATCTCGCGCCTGGGGGCCTGGCTCGACCGCGAAGCGCTGCAGCCGTTGTACTCGAAGGTACTGCAGCAACCCACGGAGGAGTTCAGCGACGAGCGCTCCGGCCGCTCGGTCGCGGCTGGCCGGGACGTCGAGGGGGCGCTCGCCGGGATCCTGACGATCGATCGCCGGCCGACCGCCGACGGCAGGGCGGTTATCGTCTCGGCCGCGCATCCGATCTGGGTCGGCGACGAGGTCAAGGGTGCGGTGATCGTCGAGGAGACGACCAACGCGGTGCTGGCCGAGCGCAACCGCGCGTTCGCGCGGCTGTTCAACATCGTGCTCGCGGCGCTCCTCGTCGGCTCGGTCGCGTTGACGCTGTACGCGTCGTGGCTGTCGTCGCGCATTCGGCGGCTGCGTGACGAGGCCGAAGCGGCCATCGACGCCCGCGGCCGCGTGCGGCGCCCGCTCGCCGGCTCGAACGCCAGCGATGAGATCGGGGACCTGTCGCGCAGCTTCGGCAGCGCGCTCGCCCGGCTCACCGAATACGCGAGCTATCAGGAAGCGATGGCAAGCCGCCTCTCGCACGAGTTGCGCACGCCGATCGCGGTGGTGCGCTCGTCGGTCGACAACCTCGCGCTGCAGCAGCTACCCGCCGATGCGCGCGTCTACATCGAGCGGGCCCAGCAGGGGCTCTCGCGGCTCGCCAACATCATCACCCGGATCAGCGAGGCGACACGACTCGAGGAAAGCCTGGCCGAGGCGGAGCGCGAACGGTTCGATCTCGCGCGCGTGGTCGCGGGCTGCGTCGACGGGTATCGCGCGGCGTACCCCGGGCAAGTGTTCGACCTCCGGGTGCCGTCCGGCGAGGTCCTGTTCCTGGGGGCGCCCGAGTTGGTCGCGCAGATGCTCGACAAGCTCTGCGCCAACGCCGTGGAGTTCGCCGCGCCGGGAACGTCGATCATCGTTGCGCTGAAGCGCGAGGAGACCGCGCTCGAGCTCGCGGTGGCCAACGAGGGACCGCCGCTGCCCGCCAAGATGCAGGCGCGGCTGTTCGACTCGATGGTGTCGGTGCGCCAGAGCCGTGGCGACGGCGAGCCGCATCTCGGTCTCGGCCTGTACATCGTGCGGCTGATCGCCGAGTTTCACGGCGGACGCGCGACCGCCGCCAATCGCGACGACGTTCAGGGCGTCACGGTCAGTGTGGTGCTGCCTCTGGTGCGCGCGGTGCGCTGACGGCGGAGGCGCCAGGGGCCAGCGGAGCCATGCCGAGCTGATCGACGAGAAACGAGTACACGTCGGCTTGCTGTTCGATCCGGGTCGACAGCGCCGTTCCCATGCCGTGCCCGGCCGCAGCCTCGGTGCGCAGCAGGACCGAGTTGGCCGAGGACGTCGCCGCCTGCAGGCGCGCAGTCATCTTCCGCGATTCGTAGGAAGCGACGCGTCCGTCGTTGTCGCCGCTGGAAAAAAGCACCGCCGGGTAGGCCACGCCGTCGCGCGCGTTGTGGTAAGGCGAGTACGCATATAGCGCGCGGAACTGCTCGGGATCCTTGACCGATCCGAATTCAGTCACGTTGAACTCGCCGTTGGCCTGCAGCTCCCAGCGCAACGCGTCGTACAGTCCCACTTCGCTTACCACCGCGCGCATGAGCTGTGGATGCTGCACGAGCGTCGCGCCCATGAGCAGCCCTCCGTTGCTCCCTCCCATGATCGCGGCCTTGTCCGGACGCGTGACCTTGCGATCGATCAGCCACTGCAGCGAGGCCGCGAAGTCGTCGAACACGTTCTGCTTGTGCGTCAGGTTGCCGGCCAGATGCCACGGCTCGCCGTACTCGCCGCCGCCGCGTATGCCGGCGACCGCGTACACGCCGCCGTAGTCGAGCCAAAGCCGGGTGAGCGGGGAGAAATAAGGCACCATGGTGATGCCGTAGCCGCCGTAACCGTATAGCAGCGTCGGATTGCTGCCGTCGAGCTTGACGTCCTTGCGATGGACGATCGTGATGGGTACGCGCGTGCCGTCCTTGGAAACCGCGAACTCGCGCTCGACCACGGCGTCATCCAGCGTGAACGGATAACGGCCGTTGAGCGCGGTGGGCACGAGGCGATTCTCGCGCGCGTCGTAACGCGCGATGCTTCGGGGCTGGACGTAGCTCATGGTTGTAAGCAGGACGTCGTCGCGTTCGAGCCTTGCCGAAACCGAGACGTTCGACACCGGCGGGGTGGGAAGCTCGCGCTGAAACTTGCCGGAAAGCGAGTACACGCGCACGAGCGATGGGCCGCCGTCGCGGTACGTCACGTACAGGCGCGAGCGGGTCGGCTGCACGTCTTCGGCGACAATCCGGGTTTCCGGGACGATGATCTTCGCCGCCGTCAGCGACGGCATGAGCATCGGGATCGCGATGATGCGGCCGAGCGGCGCGTCCTTGATGCTCATGCCGTAGAGCTTGCCGTCATCGCCAAGGGCAAGGCGCTTCACGCCGTCCTTGAATCCCGCGACTTCGCGCCACCGTCCGTCGGGACTGCGCAGGTGGTAGGCGACCTCACCGCCGTCACCGTTGCGCACCGCCGCGAGCAGATAGGTGCCGTCGCGGCTGCCCTTGAGCTGGATCTCGGCGATGCGCGGGAATTCCTTCCCGATGACGTAGCTGTCGCTGGCCGCGGGTCGGCCGATTCGGTGAAAGTAGACCTGCTGGAAGAAATGGCGGTCTTCGGGCGGCCGCTCGTCGCCCCGCGGATAACGCGTGTAATAGAATCCGCGCCCATCGCGCGACCACTCGACACTGCCCCCCGCGGTCGGATAGGTGACGCCGGGAATCTCGTCGTCGAGCCGCCTGCCCGTAGCGACGTCGTAGACGTACGCCGTCCCGTCCTCGCTGCCGTTCTTCGACAGCGACACGACCACGCGCCTGCCGTCGTATGACGGCGTGAAGAAGTCGATCGCGGTATGACCCGACGCGTCGAGCGCGTTGGGGTCGAGGACGACGTGCTCGGCACGTGGATCGCCCGAGCCCGGCAGAGCCACCAGCATTGCCTGGTTCTTCGGTGGCTGCATTTTCAGCGCGAACAGGCGTCCCCGATACTGGAAGTCGAAGCGGCGCACCGGCGCCGTTCGCAACAGGGCGCCGACCTGTTCGGCGATCGCCGAACGCTGCGGGATGGCATCGAGATAATGACGCGTGAAGCTGTTCTGCTCGGTGACCCAGCGCTTCACATCCGAGCTCGCGTCCTCTTCGAGCCAGCGATAGTCATCGGTCACGCTCACGCCGTGATACGCATCGCTCACGGAATGCTTCGCGGTCGGCGGATAGCCTGGGGCGGCGGCCGCGGCGATCGCGTTCGAGGCGCCGAGGAAGAAGCAGCACACGCGTAGCGCCGATGCAGAGGAGAGCATGTTCATGCGTTGCCTCTCAAGAACAGTGTGGCGGCGGAGCGGCGGATTCTACACCGCCGCGGTGTACCGGTGCCGGCGCCTGCGCCGCAATCGGCGATAATACGGGATGCCCATGACCTCGCCCAACTTCCTGCGGCTCTATGTCTGTTTCGCGGCCGCATACATGCTCTCCTACACGTATCGCACGGTCAACGCGGTGATCTCGCCCGAGCTCACTGCCGCGCTCGGAATATCGGCGTCGTCCCTGGGTCTTTTGACCGCCGCTTATTTCATCGCCTTCGCATCGATGCAGGTGCCCGCCGGCATCCTGCTCGACCGCTACGGGCCGCGGCGGGTCGAGCCGGTGCTGCTGGTGATCGCGACGCTGGGCGCGTTGGCATTCTCCGCGGCGGACAACCTTGCCGGGCTGACTGCCGCGCGCGCCCTCATCGGTGCCGGTGTCGCCGTGTGCCTGATGGCGCCGCTCAAGGCGATCGCGACCTGGTATCCGCCGGAACGCCAACCCTCGCTCGGAAGCTGGATGATGTTCGCCGGTGGCGCGGGCGCGTTGCTCTCGACCACGCCGCTCGTTGCGGCGCTCACCGTGCTCTCGTGGCGCGGGATCTTCGTGGTGCTGGCCGCGGCCACGCTGGCGGTGGCGATCGCGATCGCGATCGTCGTGCCCGACACCCCGCACGAGTCGCGGGCGGCTGGCGCGAGCGCGCCGTGGCGCGGCGTGAGGTTCGTCTATCGTCATGCACGACTGTGGTGGATCGCCCCGGTGACGGGCCTCGGCATGGGCTCGTTGATGGCGATCCAGGGCTTGTGGTCGGTCCCGTGGCTGATCGAGGTCGACGGTTACGACCGCAACGAGGCGGCGAACCATCTGCTGGCGATGGGCCTGACGACGCTCGCCGGTTACGCCGTCGTCGCGCTCGGTTCGACGCGGCTCGCGAAGATCGGGATCGCGCCGCGACATCTGGTGGCGGGTGGCTACGGCCTGCAGCTTGTGATGCTCGCGCTGATCATCACCCGTGCCTTGCCTTACACCTACATCGTGTGGGCCCTCTACGGGCTCACCGCCACGGTGAACATCCTGGGCTACCTGCTCCTGAACGAGGGCTTCTCGAGAGAGCTCGCCGGCCGCGCGAGCACGGCGCTCAACCTGGTGATGTTCTCGACCACGTTCGCAGTGCAATGGGGCATCGGCGCCATCGCCGACGCAGCGCAGGTTGCCCTGGCCCTGGATCTCGCGGGCGGATTGCGCGTCGCATTCGCGCTGGTGCTCGCTGCGGAAGCGGCCGCGTATGCCTGGTTCCTGCTGGGCTGGCGGCGGCACGTGGCCGAGGGTCGGCTGGCGGGCATCGCGACGTGACGAGGCTGCCGAGCCTGCGCGAGCTGCTCGACGAAGCTGCCGATCGCGCCGCCGCTGGGCGCATCGACGATGCGCTGGCGGCGTACGCTGCCGCTCTCGCCAGCTCGCCGCAACTCGCCGAAGTGCATTACAACGTCGCGGCGCTGCGGCTGGCGCAGGGCGATCTCGCCGGCGCGCAAACGAGCCTCGACGAGGCGCTGCGGCTCAAGCCTGACTGGCAGCAGGGGTGGCAGAGCCTCGGGCGTCTCCACCTCCGGCAAGACCGGCTCGTCGACGCCGAACGCGCTTTCGCGCGCGCCGTCGAGCTCGCATCGGACTCGGTCGAGGCACTGTTCGATCACGCGAAGATCCTCGATCGACTGCGCCGCTGGCCCGAGGCGCTCCCGTTGCTCAAACGCGCGCGCGCCCTTGCGCCCGACAGCGAGGAGATCTGGTTCGCTCTGCGCGGGCATCTGCTGCTCTTCAATCGTCATGACGAGGCCTTCGAGGACTTCCGCGCGTTCGAGCCGCGCGCGAAGCTCTCCGCGCGCACTGTTGCCGCCGGGCTCTTTTCCGCGCGCATCGCACCGGGCGCAGAGTACGAGAATAAGTATCTGCCGCTCGCTCTCGCCTGGCCTTACCGGCGCGGTGATGGCCCTTTCGCGGGCGTCACGGTCGCGCAGGCGCAGTACT
>WNGK01003465.1_pt1 | contig 17025 bp, 13 predicted proteins | sample 5400601 | NCBI WGS metagenome assembly WNGK01 (sample SAMN13153376, study PRJNA577476) | soil metagenome | isolation source: 60 cm soil or saprolite under Garry oak tree replicate 1 | place: USA:California | collected 2016-06-15
ACCTACGCCGCGCTGGGCATGATCGCAGTCGTGTACGCCGGGGCGGCCTGGGCCATGGCCGCCCACGCCGGTGACAGCCGCGTCGTGGCCGCCGCCGCCAGGCAGGGCCCCGGCCTGCTGTTCGGCCTCGCCGGCAGCGGCGCGCTGGCACAAGCCGCCCAGCTGCTGTTCCTGACCTCGCTGTTCGCCGCCGCGCTGGCCTTCCACAACGTCGTCTGGCGGTACATGTACGCCCTCGGCCGCGAGAACGTGCTGCCCGCCGCGCTGGGCCGCACCGGCGGCAACAACATCCCCAAGACCGCCTCGCTGGCCCAGAGCGCGACCGGCCTGGCGGTCATCGTGGCCTACGCGGCCGGCGGGTGGGATCCCATGACGCACCTGTTCTTCTGGCTGGGCACCACCGGCGGGTTCGGCATCATCATCCTGCTCACCCTGACCTCCGTCGCGGTGATCGCGTTCTTCGCCCGCGACCCGCACGGCGAGAACGCCCGGCAGCGGCTGATCGCGCCCGCGCTGGCCGCCGCCCTGCTCGCGGGCATCCTCGTGCTCGCCCTGGCGCACTACGCCACCCTGCTCGGCGTCCCGCCCGGCGACCCCGCCGCCTGGGCGCTGCCCGCCAGCTACGCGATAGTGGCGGCGATCGGGCTGGGCTGGGGGCTGGTCCTGAAAATCTGGCACCCGCAGACCTACGCCGCGATCGGGCTCGGCGCCCACGCCGTCACCGGCCAGCTCACCCCGGACACCCAGGACCCGCCGCTGTGAGCCGTCACCCGGACGTGGTTCCCGCGGACGCGGCCGACCTGAGGACGCTCAGCCAGGTCATCGCCGACGCCTTCCACGACCTGGCGCCGTCCGGGTGGCTGATCGCCGACCCGGCCGCCCGAGCGAAGATCTTCCCCGGGTACTTCCGCCTGTACGTCGAGCACGCGATAGCGGCCGGCATCGTCCACATCACCCCCGGCCGCGCCGCAGCGGCCCTGTGGCTCCGCGTCGGCGCGGACCCAGCCGGCCAGCCTGCCGGCTACGCCGAGCGCCTGGCCGCCGCGACCAGTCCCTGGACCAACAGGTTCCTGGCCTTCGACGCGGCGCTGGAGACCCGCCACCCGGCCGGCACCGCCCACCACCACCTGGCCATCCTCGCCGTCCGCCCAGGCCGGCAGGGCCAGGGCACCGGCACCGCGCTGCTGCACGCCTGCCACCAGGCACTCGACCGCGATGGGGCGCCCGCCTACCTCGAAGCCTCCGACCTGCGCACCCGCCGCCTCTACCTGCGCCACGGCTACGCCGACCACGGCCCGCCGATCCGCCTGCCCGACGGACCCCTGATGTACCCGATGTGGCGAGAACCTCGCCATACGCCGCGACCGTCAGCCGGCAACGCCTACTACATCCCGCGGGCACGCGGCACATGACCCCAGCCTGTGATGCCCGCCTGCCGGTCACCAGCGGGGGACTGGCCTGTTACGCGACAGGTGCATTAGCTGCGATGGACCCGTTCCCCGCTCACAAAGCCAGCATCGCGCAGCGGGCGTCTCGCACCTGGATTTCTCCCGACATAAGTCTCGGCAGCAGGGCGTCCCGCAGTTCTGCGAGCGCCCGGGATTCGGCCAGTGCGGCGTCGCCGCGTTCTTCAAGTGCCTGCAGCACCGGGCGAAGCTCGGCGGCGCGGCGCCGCGACGGCAGGACGAGCCGGAGGGCGGCCAGCCGGGCCCGGCTGAGCTCGGTCTGGCCGGTACTGCCCTCGCCCAGGGTTTCGAGCACTGCCTCAGCGCCGAGCATGGCGATGCCTGCGCAGAGCGGATCAATCTTGACCGGGTCGAACCGCACGATGGTCACGTGCGAGTCGACGGTGCATGGCGTGGCGCCGGTCCAGCGCGCGACCCGCCCGAGGGTGCCGACTCCGGTCGAGTTGACCAGGACGTCGTGTTCCCTGAGCAGCTTCGGCGCGGGAACTCTGGCTGCCATCGTCCGGCGTGCCTGCGCCAGATTCACCCGGCCGGCCCGGATGCATTTCTGATTCAGCACGCTTAGCTGCGAACCATGCTCCGTGTAGCGCGGAGTAATGCCCCGGCCGAGGAAGCCGGCCACGGACCCTAGCTCGACCACGGCTGAGTCGCGGGCATTCGCGGCGGCCGCGAAATGCGCCCGGCTTAGCGCGCGGGCGGAGCTCGCGATCAGGTCATTGATTTCTATCTTGTCATCCAGCGCGCCGAGAATCTGGCCGATGGCTTGCTGGACAAAAAGGTCAGGTAGCTCGAACTCGAAGTCCAGGATCTGGCTGGCGCTCAGGTGCGGTACTGCGGTGCCAGTCTGAACCCCGAGGACGTAGTCGGAAAATCTCGGGCTGCCGATGAGATACGTGAGAAACCGCTGGTCAAGTCCGGGCCGGGCGCGCAGGCGCGCCGTTCGCTGGACCAGGAAGCTCGGCACGTCGGCAGGCCGGAGCTCAGCGTACCTCAGCCCCGCCGCAATCCATGGACGGTCCATCGCGAGGACCAGGTCGCCGGCTCGCAGCTGGTACTTCGCACAATCCGGGAGTTCTTGCCAGGGCCAGAATTTCGCGCCGTCCCAGCGGATCCGGCCGGGCACTATGTTGTCGCCGCGCAGCAATCTGACGCTACCAGGATCAGCCGTGTATCCTGAGCTCTTGAATGGGTAACCGGTGATTATCTCGACATTACTGCCAAGTTTTGTTAGTTCACCCTTTGTTAGTTCACCCATCGAGCCGCTCCAGCTGGGCGCGGACCGCATGCTCCAGGCGGGCGGACTCGTCGAACCGGGCGTAAAGGTCCTTGCTGAGCCGGGCGATCTTGTCGGCGACGGGCTCGTCGTCTCCGTCGTTGACCACGGCGGCGCCGACGTAGCGGCCAGGGGTGAGCACGTGGTCGTGCCTGCGGATCTCATCGGTGGCCGCCGAATAGCAGAAGCCGGGCACGTCCTCGTACCTGAGGCCTGCCGCGCGGGCAGACGACGCTGCGCGCCAGGCGTGGTAGGCGCCGGCGATCTGGCCGATCTCCGCGTCGTCAAGGATCCGGTCGGTGCGGCCGACCAGCGTGCCCATAGAGCGGGCGTCGATAAAGAGCGTCTCGCCGCGCCGGTCGGCAAGCTTTGCTGGCGGCTGCGGCGCCTTGTGCTTGGTGAGGAACCACAGGCAGGCCGGGATCTGCGTGGTCCGGAACAGCTGCGGCGGCAGCGAGATCATGCACGCGACCAGGTCAGCCTCCACCATCGCCGCCCGGATCTCGCCCTCGCCGCCCTGCCGGGACGACATCGAGCCGTTGGCGAGCACTACGCCCGCGTTGCCCCATTCGGCGAGTTTGGCGACGATGTGCTGTAGCCAGGCGAAGTTGGCGTTGCCGGCCGGGGGAGTGCCGAATCGCCAGCGCTCGTCGTCCGTCTTCCTGGCCCAGTCGGACATGTTGAACGGCGGATTGGCCAGGATGAAGTCGGCCCGCAGACCCGGGTGGTTGTCCTCGCGGAACGTGTCGGCCCAGCGTTTGCCGAGGTCGCCGCCCACGCCGTGGATCGCCAGGTTCATCATGGCGAGCCGCCAGGTCCGCTCGTTGGATTCCTGGCCGTAGACGGCGATGTCGTCGCGGCGGCCCCGGTGCGCCAGGACGAATTTCTCGGCTTGCACGAACATGCCGCCGGATCCGCAGCACGGGTCATAGACCCGGCCCTGGTATGGCTCGAGCACCTCGACGAGCAGCCGGACGACGCTGGCGGGAGTATAGAACTCGCCCCCCCGCTTTCCTTCCGTCCTGGCGAACTTGTCCAGGAAGTACTCGTACACCTCGCCAAGCACGTCGCTGGCCGGCCTGTCGCCATGCCCAGTGAACCTGGCATCACCGATCAGGTCGACGAGTTCGCCGAGCCGCTGCTGGTCCACGTTGTCCCGGCGGAAAATCTTCGGCAGCACTGCGGTCAGCGACTCGTTCGCCTTCATCAGGGCGTCCATCGCGCCGTCGACGAGCTCGCCGATGCGTGCGCTCTTCGCCTGGCTGGCCAGTGCCTGCCAGCGGGCGCACTCCGGCACCCAGAACACTCCGGCCTGCTCGCAGGCGTCCTTGTCGCCGAGGATCGCGTCCAGGCGCGGCTGCGGTCCGCCGTCGGCGAGTACCTCTTCGGCGATATGCGCCTGGCGCTCCTCGAAGGAGTCGGCGGCGTACTTGAGGAAGACCAGGCCGAGGACGAAGTCCTTGTACTGGGCGGCATCCATCGAGCCGCGTAGCTTGTCGGCAGCCTTCCAGAGCGTCTCCCGCAGGTCTGCCATCGCGTGCATGCCTGGCCTCCTCGGCTGGTCCGCTCGTCGGGCTCGGCGGCGGAATCCCCGCCTTGCCGCAACACCGCGCCCGGAGGATCCGTACCGAATATTAAAGGCGACTGGTAACCCAGGTGGGCAGTGTCCCGGCAGGCGCCGGCCGGGCAGCCGCCGGACACGGTAGCCTTGACCGGTATCAGCTAGCCGCCGCCTTCTCACCAGGCCGCGCTGACGACGTACGGTCAGCGCGGCAGCCCCTCATGCCTGAGGGGCTTTTTTGTGCCCCGAGACTTTCTCCGACCCAGCCAGGAGGAGCCATGAGCCAGGAAGCCACGCCAGGCCGGTCCGCGCCGCCCGGCGCTGACCTGTACCGCGAGCCGCCATTCAGGTATGACGCCAGGCTCGCTAACGAGATCGAGCTTGCCTGGCAGGACCGGTGGGAGGCCCAGGGCACGTTCTACGCGCCGAACCCGGTGGGGCCGCTGGCGGACGGCTCCGGCCGGGCGGCTGGCCGGCCGAAGTTCTACGCGCTCGACATGTTCGCCTATCCCAGCGGCAGCGGCCTGCACGTGGGCCACCCGCTCGGCTACATCGCCACCGACGTGTACGCCCGGTTCCTGCGGATGACCGGGCACACGGTGCTGCATGCCTACGGCTATGACGCGTTCGGGCTGCCTGCCGAGCAGTACGCGATCAGCACCGGCCAGCATCCGGCGGTCACTACCCGGCGCAACATCGAGATAATGCGCGGACAGCTGCGCAGGCTGGGGCTCGGGCACGACACTCGCCGCGAGATCGCCACCACCGATCCGGGTTTCTACCGGTGGACCCAGTGGATGTTCCTGCGGATCTTCGGCAGCTGGTTCGACCAGGAACAGGGCCGGGCGCGGCCGGTCGCCGAGCTGATCGCCGAGTTCGAGGCCGGGAGACTGGCGCCGGACGGCCCGGCCAACCCCGGCGGCCTGCCCTGGGCGGAGCTTGATCAGCTGACCCGGCGCCGCCTGGTGGACGCCCGCAGGCTGGCCTACCTCTCCGAGGAACTGGTCAACTGGAGTCCCGGCCTCGGCACCGTGCTCGCGAACGAGGAAGTCACCGCCGACGGGCGCAGTGCCGTGGGGAACTATCCCGTATACCGGCGGCCGCTGCGGCAGTGGATGCTGCGGATCACCGCGTACGCGGAGCGGCTGCTTGCCGACCTGGAGCCGCTTGACTGGCCCGAGCCGATCAAGCAGATGCAGCGGAACTGGATCGGGCCAGGCGACAGCCATCCGGGACGGCAGCGGACTTACCGGCTGCGGGACTGGCTGTTCTCCCGGCAGCGGTACTGGGGCGAGCCGTTCCCGATCGTCTATGACTCCGCTGGCCTGCCGGTCGCGCTGCCGGACGAGATGCTGCCGGTCACGCTGCCCGAGCTGACCGACTTTCGCACCGGGCGGCCGGACGACGAGGCCGGCGACCCGGTGCCGGCGCTGGCCAGGGCCGCCGGGTGGGCGGACGTCGAGCTTGACCTCGGCGGCGGCCGCCAGGTGTACCGCCGTGAGCTGAACACGATGCCGCAGTGGGCCGGTTCCTCCTGGTACTACCTGCGCTACCTGGATCCGCAGAACGACGAGGCGTTCGCCGACCCGGCCGTCGAGCGGTACTGGATGGTGCCAGACGGCGCTTCGCCTGGCGACGGCGGCGTCGACCTGTACGTCGGCGGCGCCGAGCATGCGGTATTGCACCTGCTGTATGCCAGGTTCTGGCACAAGGTGCTGTTCGATCTCGGCCTGGTCTCGACCAGGGAGCCGTTCCTGCGGCTGGTCAACCAGGGCTACATCCTGGCTGACGCGTTCACCGACGCGCGCGGGCTGTACGTCCCGGCGGCTGAGGTCGAGCGGCTGGCCGACGGCAGCTGGGCCCGCGACGGCGAGCCGGTGAGCCGCCGCTGCGGGAAGATGGGCAAGAGCCTGAAAAACGGGGTAAGCCCGGACCACATGTATGCCCGGTACGGTGCCGACACGCTGCGGCTCTATGAGATGGCGATGGGCCCGCTGGGTGCCGACCGGCCCTGGCACACCGACGACGTGGTCGGTGTCTACCGGTTCCTGCAGCGGCTGTGGCGCAGCCTGGTCGACGAGCAGACCGGCGACCTGACGGTGGCTGACAGCCCGCTGCACGAGCAGACCGCCCGGCTGCTGAACCGGACCGTGCGCGCGGTGCGGGATGACTTCGCGGCGCTGCGGTTCAACGTCGCGATCGCCCGGCTGCAGGAACTCGTGACCCATGCCAGCCGTGTTGCCGTGTCGCAGGGCGCGGCGCCGCGGGCGCTAGCCGAGCCGCTGGTGCTGATGGTGGCGCCGCTCGCCCCGCACATTGCCGAGGAACTCTGGGCCAGGCTCGGCCACCGCGAGTCCGTCAGCCGTGCACCGTTTCCTGTCGCCGATCCTGCGCTGGCGGCGGAGCCGGTCGTGGTGCTGCCCGTCCAGGTGAACGGGAAGGTGGGATTCCGGATCGAAGTCCCGGCGGCCGCCAGCGAGGAGCAGGTGCGGCAGATCCTGACCAGCCATCCGGAATTCGCCAGGCAGGTCGGGGATTCGGTGGTCGAGCGGATCATCATCGTCCCCGGCCGCGCGGCCAGCGTGGTTACCCAGTAGCCGGGCAGCCGAGCTGGCCGGGCCGGGGGAGCACGGCCAGGCGGCCTCGGGGTTACCGGCCCGCCGAAGCTCCAGGCTCGCCGTCGATCGTCAGCTCGACCCGCTCGGTGTAAAAGCACATGAGGCCGGCGATTCCCGCGGCCTGGGGGATAGGCGTCTGGTAGCTCCAGACGATGTCGTCATAGACCTCGTCGCCAAGCACGACCGACCAGTACGACGCCTCGCCCTTGAACGGGCAGGTCGTCTGGTGGCTAGTCGGCCGGAGCAATTCGGTGCGCACATCTTCCTGCGGCACGTAGTAGCGGGTCGGCAGCCCGGTCTCGTCGAGCAGGACGGGACGGTCAGACACTGCCAGTTTCTCGCCGCCGAGCATTACTTCGAGGTGGCGCTCGGTGGGCGTGATGGTGATCCGGTGTCCTGATGTCATGCCTTCGTCAACCCGGCCGCTGCTGCGATGATTCCGCCGCATGGTGATCGGCCAAAGCTGACTAACATCCTGCTTAATGTATCCCCATGATTCTGCCGCGCCCGGTACTGGCCGCGAGCAGCTCGTCAGCTACAGCCGCCGACTGCTGGATGACGGCCTGGCCGTCGGCAGCGCAGGCAACATGAGCATGCGGCTGGACAGCACGGTCATCATCACGCCGTCGGGGGTGCCGTACCGGGAGATGCGGCCAGCGCAGATCTGCGAGATCGGCATGGACGGCACGGCCGTCTCCGGGCCGGCCACGGTGTCCTCCGAGACGCCGATGCACCTGGCGATCTACGCAGCCACCGACGCCCGCGCCGTGGTGCACACGCACTCGCCTGAGGTCATAGCCCTGTCCGCGGTGTTCGATGAGCTGCCAGCCATCCACTACGCGATTCACGCGCTTGGCGGGCCGGTCCGGGTCGCCCCGTACACCCGCTTCGGGTCGGACGGGCTGGCCAGCGCGGCCACGGCGGCGCTGAGCTCGCGCCGGGCGGCGATCCTGCAGAATCACGGCGCGATCTGCTATGGCAGCACGCTGACCGAGGCCTACGAGCGCGCGCTGCTGCTTGAGTGGCTGGCGCACACCTACCGGCTGGCCCGCGCGCTCGGCGAGCCGAAGATCCTGACCGACGCCCAGCTGGCAGAGGTCGCGGCTGAGGCACGCCGCCGCCGGCATGGCAGCGCGGCCGCGGCCGGACGGCGGACCGGTCAGTGAGCGCCACGGCACCGGCCAGCGGCCCGCTCGGCCGGATGGTCGGCGGCGCCAGCCAGTTGCGCGAGCGCGTGCTCCCTGAGCTTGAAACGCTGCACCTTGCCGGTCGCCGTCAGCGGGAACTCGGGCAGGAAGAAGACTCGCCTTGGCCTTTTGAACGCAGCCAGCCCGGCCCGGCAAAACGCGATCAGCTCATCCTCGGCCGGGGCGGCTCCCGCCTTCGCGACCACGCAGGCGACCGGCTTGTCCAGGCCGTCGCTGTCCGGGACGGCGACAACGACGGCCTGCTGCACGCCGGGGTGCACGCGCAGCCTGGCCTCGACCTCGCCGGGGGAGACCCACTGGCCGCCGGCCTTCATGACATCGTCGATGCGGCCCAGGCAGGTGTAGTAGCCGTCGGCGTCGCGCGCGTAGATGTCGCCGGTGCGCAGCCACTCGCCGCGGAACACCTGGCGGCTGACCGCGCTGCGGCACCAGTAGCCGGTGGCGACCGAATCGCCCTGCACGTACAGGATGCCCGGTTCCCCGTCCGGGACTGCCCCGCCGTCGGCGTTCTCGATCCGCAGCTGGTAGCCGGCCACGACCTCGCCGGTGCTGCCTGGTCGCACCCGGCCCGGCCGGCTGGACAAGAAGATGTGCAGTGCCTCGGTGGACCCGATTCCGTCGAGCACCTCGATGCCGAACGCGTCGGTGAACCGCTTGTACAGGTCAGCGGGGAACGACTCGCCGGCGCTGACGCCGAGGCGCAGGCTGGCAAAGGTGTCGGCGGGCAGGCCGGCCGCCAGCATCGCCGCGTACCCGGTCGGCGCGCCGAAGAACAGCGTGGGCCGCGTGCTCGCGAGCACGCTGGCCAGCCGCGCCGGGGTCGCCCTGGCCCGGTCCAGGATGGCGCGCGCGCCCACCGAGAAGGGGAACGTCATGGTGTTGCCGAGGCCGTAGGCGAAGAAGAACTTGGCCGCCGAGTAGCAGACGTCGTCCGGCCGGATGCCGAGCACGTCCGCGGCGTAGGTTAGCGCGGTGGTGCGCAGCGAGCCATGCCGGTGCATGGCCGCCTTCGGCGTTCCTGTGGTGCCCGAGGTATAGAGCCAGAAGGCCGGGCTGTCGGCCAGCGTCGGCTCCGCGCCGCGGGCGGCGGCCAGGTCGGCGGGCCCGGCCGCGGCCAGGAACCCGCGCAGCGTGCGCACCCGGGCGCGCGCCGGGACCAGCAGTGGCTCGAGGTCGCTGGTCTCGCCGGCGACCACGATCTCGCGCAGTCCGGGCAGGGCCGCGGCGTCCGCCGCGATGGCGGTGAACTCGGCGCTGACGCCGAGCAGCCTGGCCCGGCTGTCGCTGGCCAGCGTGACCAGGTCGGCCGCGGTGGCCATCGTGCTGACCGGGACTGGCACCGCGCCGATGTACAGCCCGCCGAGGAACATGGCGAGCAGCTCCGGGGTGTCGGCCATGCACAGCAGGATCCGCTCCTCGGCCCGGACGCCCGCGGCGACCAGCCCGGCGGCGGCCCGCCAGGCAAGGTCATCGAGCTCGCCGTAGGTGACATCGGTCGCCGAGCCGTCGAGGTCGATGGCGGTGACGGCCACCCGGTCCGGCGTGGCAGCCGCGTTCCTGCCGAGCAGCCAGCCGGCCGCGTTGAACACCTCGCCAGCGCTGGCAGTCATGTCCCGGCGCTCCTCTCCGCTACGGCGCGCGGCGGGCAGCCGGCGGTGCCGTTACTCCGCTGACCGTACTCGACCGTCCTGCTCAGAACCTGACGTAGTCGTACTCGACTCGCCTGCTCAGAACCTGACGTAGTCGTACTCGACCGGCAGGTCGTTGATGCCTACCCCGGGCGGCGCGATCCAGCTGGCGAACTCGCCAGGCTCGTAGTGCGGCTGCATCAGCGCGGCTACCCCGGCCCGGTCCTCGGGTGTCGGCAGCCAGCCAGCGGCCTGCCGGTCCCAGTCGGCTGCCGCAAGCAGCTCGCCGGACGGGCTTACCCAGTGCCCGGCGAATGCCCCGACCTTGCGGTTGAAGCCCTCGTGCGGCAGCGTCAGCCGGTGCGGCAGCCCGGTCTGCTCTAGTTCCCGGTTCCAGCGGCGGATGCCGCGCTCACAGTCGGCTACGTACTCGGCCCGCAGGTCCAGGTTGAGCGCGGTCAGCATCGGCACGGTCCTGGTGGTGATCGTGTCGCCGGCCACGACCGGAATCTGCATGGTCGCGTCCGCCAGCAGATGATCGTCCTTGCGCCGGGTCTCCATCCAGCGGCCCTTCAGCCCGGCGGTGAAGTACGAGGCGACGTTGGATGACGTCTCGGAGCCGAACAGGTCCAGGGACACCGAGAACTGGAAGTTGAGGTACTTCTGGATCACCGCGAGCGGGATGCCGCCAAGGTCCCACAGATCGTCGGTGCCGTGCGCAGCTAGCAGCGCGGCGGTGCGCTCGACTATCCGCTGCACGCCGGTGGTGCCGACGAACATGTGGTGCGCCTCTTCCCTTAGCATGAACTCGCAGGTCCGCGCCAGCGGGTCGAAGCCGCTCTCCTTCAGGGTGCCGAGCTGGTACTTGCCGTCCCGGTCGGTGAAGTAGGTGAACATGAAGAACGACAGCCAGTCGGTGGTCTGCTCGTTGAACGCGCCGAGGATGCGGGGCTTGTCCGCGTCGCCGGAGTTGCGCTGCAGCAGTTGCTCGGCCTCATCCCGCCCGTCCCGGCCGAAGTACGCGTGCAGCAGGTACACCATCGCCCACAGGTGACGGCCCTCCTCGACGTTGACCTGGAACAGGTTGCGCATGTCGTACAGGCTCGGCGCGGTCATCCCGAGATGCCGCTGCTGCTCGACCGACGCGGGCTCGGTATCGCCCTGCACGACGATCAGCCTGCGCAGGTCGGCCCGGCACTCGCCGGGCACCTGCTGCCAGGCAGGCTCGCCAAGGTGCCGGCCGAAGCCGACCGTCCGGTCCGGGTTGCGCTCGGAAAGGAAGATGCCCCACCGGTACTGCTGCATCGGCACCCTGGCGAAGTTAGCCCAGCCGTCCCGGCCCACCGCGATGGCCGTGCGCAGGTAGACGTCCCTGGTCGGGATCGATGGTCCCAGGCTGGCCCACCAGTCAAGGAATTTCGGCTGCCACGCCTGGAGTGCGCGCTGCAGCTTGCGGTCGGTGGCCAGGCCGACGTTGTTCGGGATGCGCTCGTTGTAGTCGATGACGCTCACCGGGCCATCCGGAGCGGGCGCGGCACCGACGATCTCGCCCTGGTCAGCGCCGGCTCCGGAGAGCTCGCCCCGGCCGGCGCCGGCTCCGGAGAGCTTGCCCCGGCCAGCGGTTGCTGTGGTTGCGCCCTCGTCCGGGTTCGCAGTCATCTCAGACCCGCTTCCTGTCGTAATCCGCGCGCTGGCCGGTGCCGTAGCGGCGCAGTGCCCCGTCCGGCCCGGCCGCGTTAGGCCGCTGGAAGATCCAGTTCTGCCAGGCGGTGAGCCGGCCGAAGATCTTCGTTTCGCTGGTTTCCGGGCCGGCAAAACGGAAGTTGGCCTCCATGCCGGTCAGCGCGTCCGGCGAGAAGCTGGCCCGCTCCTCTATCACCAGCCTGACCTCGTCTGCCCAGTCGAGATCGTCCGGGGTCTCGGTGACCAGGCCGAGCCGTTCCGCTTCGGCGGCGGTCAGGTCCCGCCCGGCGGCGGCGGCCGCGGCCCGCGCGTCGGCCTCGCTGCCAAGGAACCTGACCTGCAGCCGGCTCAGGCCGCTGCTCATCGGCAGCCGCCCGGCGTTGAAGTCGTCCATCCGGAGCACCGCGGGCGGCGCCGGATCCTCGTCATCGGAGAAGACGCCGTCCAGCATGTACTGCCGGTCCGCGGCGAGCGCGACCTCGAGCAGCAGGCCGGCGAAGCAGCTGCCCGGCGTGATCAGCGCGATCAGGCTCCTTGACGTGGTGTCGAGCCGCCGCAGCGTCCGCTTCCAGTACTGGATGATCTCGTTAACCAGCCAGTCGCCAGCGTGCGCAAGCAGCAGCGCGCCGGTCGCCGTCACCGCGGCCGGGTCACCCTCGGTGGTCAGCAGCCAGGTGCCCACGGCAGGCTCGTTCATCCGCAGCCGCAGGATCGCGTCGTCGAGTTCGCGGGCAACGGCCAGCACCCAGGAGCCGGCCCCCTCGGCATGCAGCGCGGCCAGGCTGGCCGGCACCCCGGCGGGTCCCGCGATGACGAGCGTCGCGGTGCCCGCCCGGCGGTCGATCTCGACCCTCAGATGGTCATAGCGGGTCACGTCACCTTCGGCGGACCGGCGCAGCGGCGTCAGGGTGATGCCGGCCGCGCCGGCCGGCCGGGCGGAGCGGGCTGCCGCCGCCTGCGCCAGGCGGCCGGCCGCGGCGGGGAAGTCACCGGCCGTGGCGATCTCGTCCACCAGGCGCCAGTCAACTGCCTTGGCGCCCTTCATGCCCTCGGCGGTGGTGGCGAAGACGTCAGCCCGGTCCCGGCGGACGCCGCGCTTGTCTACCAGCCGGGTCAGGCCGCCGGTGCCTGGCAGCACGCCGAGCAGCGGGACCTCAGGCAGCGCCACCGCTGATGACCCGTCATCGACGAGCAGGATCTGGTCGCAGGCGAGCGCAAGCTCGTACCCGCCGCCGGCCGCCGTGCCGTTCAGCGCGGCTATATAGGCCTGGCCAGAGCAGGCGGCGGCGTCCTCGATGCCATTGCGGGTCTCGTTCGTGAACTTGCAGAAGTTCACCTTCCACGCGTGCGACGACTGCGCCAGCATCCGGATATTCGCGCCCGCGCAGAACATCTTCTCTTTCCCGCTGGTCAGCACGACGGCCCTGACCTCGGGATGCTCGAAGCGCAGCCGCTGCACGGCGTCGTAGAGCTCGATGTCAACGCCCAGGTCATAGCTGTTCATCTTCAGCTCGTAGCCGGGCACGAGGCCGCCGTCCTCGGCGACGTCGAGCGACAGGGTGGCGACGGCGCCGTCGATAGCCAGCTTCCAGTGCCGGTACCGGCCCGGATCGGTGTCGAACGACACCTCCGGCTCGGCCGCCTGCCCGTCCGCTGCGTGGCCGCCCGGTGCCTGGCCGCTGGTTGCCTGGCCGCCTGGTGCCTGGCCGCCCGGTGCCTGGCCGCCCGGTGCCTGGCCGCCCACTGGCTGGCCGCCCGGTGGCTGCTCGGCCGCCGTCTGCGCATTCGCCGTCTGCATGGTTCCCCCATCCTGACGTGCTACAGCATGTTCGGCAAGGTTCAAAGTCATGTAGATAATCAGGCTTCGCCGTCCGCCCGCTCGGCCCACCGCTGCTGAGCCCCGGATCGCCACTCCGCATGCCTGCCGTGAAAGAGGCGGGCTGCCTCGATCCCGCTCCACCGGGCCGGCAGCAACTCGCGCGGCAGGCCAGGGTCGAGGAACGGGAACCGCCGCCATTCGTGCACCAGCAGGGTCTGCGCGACCAGCGTCGGATCCCCGGCGGCGGGGCGCAGCCCGCTGAACCTGGCGATGAAGTCGTCGTATCGCGCCGCGACCGCATCAAGCTCCCAGGCCTGGCGGGCGACGGTGGCCGGGTGGCCGATCGACCCGAACGCGCCTGCGAACGACATCGACTGCTCGGCCAGGCCCAGGTCGGCCAGGATCTGCCGGGCCTCGGCCGCCCTGCTCGTGTCCGGCGTTACCCACACGCCCGCGGTCGGCGAACCGAAACCCGCCCAGGCCAGCCGGGTACGCAGCCGGTGCCGCAGGTCGCGCTTGACCTCAGGAACGGTCACCAGCAGCACCAGCCAGCGCTGGTCCCAGCGGCGCTCCTCGCTGCCGAACGAGTAGATCCGGCTCGCGCCCTCGGACAGCAGGCGCCGGCCGGGGGATGTCAGGTTCCACCGGACCCGGCGGCCCTCGCGCTGCGGGGCTAGCCAGCCCTCCGCGGCGGTGCGGGCCAGCGCCTGCCGCGCCGACTTCTCCTCGATCCCGAGCAGCGCCAGCACGTCCACCAGCGTGGCTGTCCAGACGGCGGCGCCGCCGGGCAGGGCAAACTCGCCAAGCACGGTCATCAGCAGGGAACGGGCGCTGGTCTCACCAAGCTCGCGGCGGCGGCTGACGGCCGGCCGCGGCGGAGCGGCGGCGGCTGGGCTGCTGGCCGGACCGATGCGAGCCTCCTGGATGCCGGGCCGGAAACCTGGCTCTAAACCTACAGCCACCCGGCGCTGCGTCAACGAGCTGTAGCACGTCCGGAGCGGCAGGCACGCGATGTTCGAGGTCTGTGGTACTCGATGGCCACGCGGATCCGCCAGATTGCCCGGATAGCCGTACGACGTCGAGGGAGATCAGTTCCGGGTATGCAGCGTGCCAGCGCTAACCGCGAACGGTCGCGCGGCGGGCCGGTCCTGCCCGCGCGCCCGGAGCCGGACAGGTGCTCGGGCCTGAGTCCGAAGAAGATGCCCAGCATCGCGCCGAGGTTGACCAGCGCGATGAGCCCGGCGATGTACGGTCCTGGCCCGCCAAGCCAGGCCAGGTACCCGCAGAACGCGAGCACGACGATGAGCGCGCCGAGCGCCCGGGGACGACCGCTCTGGGCCAGCCGCTCGGGTACCTCATACGGCGCCCGCTCGACGTAGTTGGCGGTCGCCGCCCGCTCCCGGGCGATCCGCAGCCACAACTCATAGAGTTCCGGCGCCTGATCCCGCAGCGCGACCGCCTGGTCAACCGGCGGTATGTCCATCGGCCGCTCCTGCCGCTGGCCGAGCTGAGCCCTGATCCGCTCAAGCACCAGGCTGGCGACCTGGTCCACGTCGGCGGGCATAGCGGCGGATGGCTGGCTCACGGCCGGCCGGTAGCTGGTGGCAGCGGCCCGGTCAGCGGGGGGCTGGTCGGCGTGGCTGTTGGATTGCGAGGGCGGCCGCGGGAACGGCGGCTGCGGATCGGCTGGCTGTCCGGTCCCGCTGATGTCATCGTGGCTGGCCACGCGGGTAAGGTCACGCCGCCCGAGTTGCGGGCGTGCATAATCGCCTCGCGATAGGCGGACTGGATCTGTCCGGCGGCCGACCGGAACGGCTCCGCATCCCGGCCGGGCTGCGACCGGGCCAGCTCAGATGGCCCGGGCAGGCCATGACGCAGCATCCGGAATACGGCCGCGCCGGTCAGGTCGAAAATCGCGGTAATGCCCAGCATAGAGCTGGACAACCTGCGTATCGGCCGGTCCGGCAGCATGCTGAACCGGTGCCCGGATATGCCGGCCGCAAAACTCGCGCCCGGCCTGACTCAGGCCAGGCGGCCGCCGGGGCAGACCGGTGCCCGCCGCACCGAGGTTGCAGATTCTAGACATAGTGATATCTTGATATCACTATGACGGAGAGCATGTCCGGACGGACGAAGAACATGGTGCTCAGGCTCGATCCCGGCCTGGCCGAGCAGTTGCAGGCGGTGGCCGAGGCCGAGGGCCGCCCGGTATCTGAGGTAGTGCGCGAGGCCATCGCCGCCCTCGTCGAGCAGCGCCGGGGTGACGAGCGGTTCCTCCGGCTGCTTGAGGAGAACCTCGCCCGGCACGAGCGAGTGCTCAGGCTGTTGCGGGACGGCGAGTCATGATCGCATTCGGGATCTCCGATCTCGTGCTGGCGGCCAGCAGGACCCTGGGCCTCGGCACGGAGGCGACCCTGGACCTGCTGGACGTCGCCGCAGCCGAGGCGGCCCTGGCCGATGCCAGTGCCGTGACTCGTGCCGACGATCCGGCGGCTGCCGCCGCGGCCCTGCTGCATGCGCTCGTGCTGCGCCGCCCGTTCCGGCGCGGGAATGACCGGGTCGCGCTGGTGGCCGCGGTGCAATTGCTGGCCATGCATGGCTGGCGGGCCAGCCTCGACCCGCCAGCGGCGACCACGTCGATCATCGCGGGCATCGCCGCCGGGGAGATCGATGCGGCCGAAATCCGCGGCTGGCTGCTGCCCCGGCTGCATCACGAATCCGACGCACGACAATGGGAGGCACAGATGCGGAACTGGCTGCCGGCCCGGCGGCGCCGCGCGCGCCGCGCGGGCACGTCCGGCGACAAGATGTTCGAGAGGTTCACCGACCGGGCGCGGCGGGTTGTGGTCCTGGCTCAGGAAGAGGCCAGGATGCTCAACCACAACTACATCGGCACCGAGCACATCCTGCTCGGCCTCATCCATGAGGGTGAGGGCGTGGCCGCCAAGGCGCTTGAGTCGCTCGGGATCAGCCTTGAGGCCGTGCGCCAGCAGGTGGAGAAGATCATCGGGCAGGGCCAGCAGGCCCCGTCCGGGCACATCCCGTTCACCCCGCGCGCCAAGAAAGTCCTTGAACTCTCGCGGCAGGAGGCAGCCAGCCTCGGCCACAACTACATCGGCACCGAGCACATCCTGCTCGGCCTCATCCGCGAGGGCAAGGGTGTCGCCGCGCAGATACTCAATGGCCTCGGCGCAAGCCATGACCTGGTCCGCGAGCAGGTCCGGCGGCATCTTGGGCAGGCCGGCGGCGGGGACAAGCGGAGCGCATGATGCCAGGCCAGTCCGGCGCTGCGGGGCGGGACCGGGCGGGAAGCCCCGTAATAAATCCTGACGAGACTGGCCGGGCGGATATATGGAAGCTGGCGGGCTGCGGACGCCCTAGAATGCGTTCTTCCGCGGAAACCCCGTCCCCTTCGAGCAGAGGCACTGAATCATGCGCTGGTCACAGCTGCACATCCCCACGTTGCGTGCGGATCCGGCCGATGCGGACGCTGCCAGCCACCGGCTGCTCGTCCGGGCCGGGTTCATCCGCCAGCTGATGGCCGGTCATTACTCGATGCTGCCGCTCGGCATCCGCGTTCGCGCCAAGGTCATGAACGTGATCAGGGCAGAGATGAACGCGATCGGGGCGCAGGAGTTCCTGCTGCCCTCGATGCAGCCCGCGCAGCTCTGGGCAAAGAGCGGCCGGCTGGACGTGATGGGCGACATCTTGTTCCGGCTGAAGGACCGCAAGGACGCGGACATGGTGCTGGGCGTGACCCATGAGGAAG